>Ga0326511_10000988_pt1 | contig 24217 bp, 27 predicted proteins | sample 0_2496_0518_D_FD_203701 | JGI IMG/M metagenome (GOLD analysis project Ga0326511, IMG submission 203701) | Bovine rumen microbial communities from UC Davis, California, United States - 0_2496_0518 | ecosystem: Host-associated > Mammals > Digestive system > Stomach > Rumen | place: USA...
CCCTTTGCATTGATATATACGAACCACCATGCCCAGCCGGACATATCGATATTGTTGAGGACCCTGGGGATGTGGAAGACCCAGTCAGACACATGACTGTCCTCGAGCATAATTGGCTCGGTCAGGTTAAACTGTATCGTCCGATTGTCTTTTACATAAAAATCAAAAACATCAGCCATAATCAAAAAACTCCATAAATCATGTCAAAGTATATCAAATTCGAATGGCTAGGTGAGCCAGCGTTGAGACACCTCATTCCGATGCGATTATTGTTCCAGTCCACTTGGAGCCCACCTCTGAACTTTCCAGCCGTAGGCCAGTCTGTGAGGCTCCGCTCATGGCTTTCTCCACGGACAAAGAACAACAGCTGCACGTTTTCGTGTACTGTAAATCTTACAGCAATCATGTTCCAATCTGCTATTGCAGGTACATTTGTATACTGCACTGTTGTGCTGACCTTTTTTCCCATTACTTTTTCGGTACTGAGGGTTTTCAGGGTAATCGGTCTATGTACTGTTCCGTCTGAGTCAGACATTGCAAGCCATTTATTATGTACATTGTCATAGACACCAAAGTCTCCTGCATCATTACAGGCAAGCTGTCCTCCCGCAACCGGCTCGCCATTATTCGTCGTGCCCACTCTGACCCGGCATGTATCCGCTTCTTTTTCAAGGACCAGATCACCGGACATCGTGTCGCCGGTTTTATCCACTTTCGAAGCTAATGACTGCGTCACGAAATTCTGCAGATTTCCTGCAATGGTTTCATCCATACAGTCACGTACAAAGCTCATATATTCATCCAGAGAGGCCTGATACTGACTAAATATGGCCGTTGTATCTAAGACCTCAGGCCTCGCCGTTGCGACACCGCACCCGGCATCCAGACGGGTATCAGTGATCATCGACGCTGTGATGGCCGTTGCTCCTGCAGGGATATTGATATCAGCAAGCCTCAGGTCGTAGATATTACCCGCTCTTGTGATCGCCGGTGCTGCAGGTGCAGCCGCTGCTGTTCCAGTCAAAACTTCCAGCGATATGGATCTGCCGGAAAGGTTTGTATTGAGTCTCGCAACAATAGTATCGATCCTGGCGTATGTGGCATCCGCAGCCTCCAAATAGATGACAGCAGCCTCCTCCTGGAATCCCATCGCGCCTTCGATGATCGCCATGCCTGCATTTACGGAAACGCTCATCCCTGAGCCGGGGACAACCTGTAATGCAGCGGAGTCTTCCGTCAGTGCCACACCGTTGGTATAGAGCATGTGGAAGATCTTCCTGAGATTTGCTGAATTAAATGCGCGGTCATAGGTAAGATTACCTTCTCCGTCATCACTGACCAATGAATCAAACGGCCAACTGATCATTATCTCAACCTCACTTTCTCAAACTGTGTCGGGATCTTGTCCCCGAATGTCAATGTTACCTGATGGATACCTTTGGACCAGGTCTCCAGGATCTCGATGATCCTTGCTTCATAGGATTTCTGTAGCTGATCAATGACTATGTCGCACTTGTCACCCAAGTCATAATCTTCGAGGTAGACGGCTCCGGAGCTGGCATCTGCATCGAATTCCACGTTATGGATATCCGTATACTCTGCAGCTTTCTCGATTGCCTTCTCCCGGAGGGACTCACGGTATGCCGCCTCGGTCATTTCTTCAGGGTTATAGCTCTCGCTCTTCATATCAAGGAACTGCTTCCGCTTGTATCCGCCTTCGGAAAGGTCCAGGACCTCATAGATACGGTCTGCTCCTTCACCCTGGCCGCCGATCACGAAATAGTTCTTGAAGTTGCTGTTATCCTCTGTAACTGAAGCGTTCCGGAGATTCCGGAAGCCCTTGCTGAAGACAACAAAATTGTTCTCGCTTTGGCTCTGCGTCCGGTCAATCCCCTGATATATCTCAAAATTGACAACATCGTTTTCATAGTCATACACACATCGGTATGCCATCTCTTCGGCCTTAAGCGTCGTATGTGCGAACTCATCCAGGCATGCGCCTGTCTCCTGTCTGGTGGCCTTCTCGCCAACTGTGGAGTAGTCATTGGACGGCAATGCCAGTGGGAGATCTTCGTGGTATTCGTTTACCACCGAGACCACGAACTGTGCCCTTGTGGCGTACTGCGTGTACATGGGATAGACGATCTTGTCGTTCAATTCCCGCTCATAGAAAAAACCACTCAGGAGGACCATGGAGTCATCCTGAGTGAATTTAAGCTGCTTGATCACGCCCAGCTCCGGGCGTTCATCTGTGTAGATGTATTTCATGCCGGGATCATAGTCCGCTGCTTTGATCAGCACGGAAAACTTCCCGTTCTCATAATATTTGCGGTCCCAGACAAGGTCGAAATGCTTCAACGAGGTTGGCCCGCATACTTCAAATCCAGCATTAAGTGCCTTAAGTTCCATGGTCACACCCCCAGATACTTCGGTGTGTAGTACAGATACACACGCATGTTTGTATCACCAGACTCAGCCTCAAATGATATGGTTGATTCTCCAGGTTCAATCTTCATCCCCTGAAAACTGGAGCGTCTGTCGACTTTGCCGATACAGTTCTCTCCGTTCAGGGATATCCTGCCTTCTTTGAGATCTATAAGGAGCTCATCATCTGCGGCCAGTGTCAGAATCAGCTTGATAAATGCATCATCCTTTGTGATCTTGGGGTTTACTACTTCACCATCGGCCTTGATATCTATGATCAGATCTGTGGCCACATCACCATTATTCAGGATCTTAACTTCTCTGCTGAACATAAAATATCCGGTGTGGAATCCAACGTCCACCGGAGAGATGTACGGAAAGACCATTCCGCTTGTTACCGCTGCAATGTCTTTACCATAGCTGTCCATGGAATTGAAATACGGATCCGGACATATCATTGCCAGTTCCAGTTCAGCGCTTGCCCCCTTGGAGGGAGGTTCGCACTTGCGCTTCTGCAGTAATGCAGTGATCCATCGGGTGACCCCGTCATGCGTCGGATACACTGTGAAGGTATGTTTAGGGTTGAAAAAGCTGAGGGCGTAGTCCCGTTCCTCAGCATTGTTTTTCGTAATCTTGACATCCGCTTTGATGTCCAGTGCCCTTTTGGGGATATATGTGCCTGTGACATCCTCTCCGTCACCGCTGGCATACATCTGTGTAGTGATCTCATTCTCTACGTCGCCAAATCCGCTGTGTGACAAGATGCCCCATGGAGCAGCTCCTGAATAGGAGCCGTCCATGAGGAATGTGAGCCCGTCATCACGAACAAACTTTATCTGTTCCATCTACTCACCTGCCATTCCATATTGCTGCTCAAGCCTGATGGCCCTTGCCGTTTCGGAAGGGGTTTTCACAGGCTGATGAATATTGATTGTCTGGTACACGTTACCGCGGCGTGGATCGTCTTCCGGATCCAGCGGATCACCAAAACCGGAACGGAGCCTTACCGCTCCGAGTTTGGCAGCCATCTCCTCATTGACTGCGTTCTTCATGCGGTCAGCCATTCCACGCATTTCTTTCTCGGTCTCTGATTCCATCTTCGGCATGGCTTTGGAAATGCCTCGGGAGAGTCCCGGGGGGATCCATGCGCCGACCTCTTTTTCAAAGACCTTGGAAGGGGAGCTGACGCCGAGTGCTTTCTTTGCCGCTGCAGCGGCTTTTTGCGCAAGGCTTCTGGCTGCACTTGTTACCCACGATATACCGCCGCTGATACCCTTGGCCAGGCCTCTCGCAACATCCGAACCAACAGACTTAATCTTCGAAGGCAGGCTGCTCAGACCGTTTTTTACTGCATCGGCACATTTTTTTGCAGCTGTCTTTCCTTTAGAGGCCATGTCGGATCCCCAGGAAGTCACTTTGGTCAGCGCAGATTTAAGGTGTGTCTGCACTCCTGAAGGCAGTTTTGAGAATGCTGTTTTCGCACCGTTTACTGCATTTGTTGCAGCGGTTTTGGCATTACTTACAACACTCGTGCCCCATGCTGTAACTTTAGAGAGGGCTGATGTCAGCTGGGTTCCGATCTTGCCGGGAATCTGCGAAAAGTTGGACTGGATATTCTTAAGGGTGTTCGATGCTGCAGTTTTCGCCTTGTTTACTACGTTCGTCCCCCAGGAAGTAACCTTGCTCAAAGCAGAGGTCAACTGTGTCCCAACCTTACCCGGTATCTGGGAGAAATTTGTCTGAATGTTCTTCAGCGTATTGGCGGCAGCAGTTTTCGCTTTATTGACAGTGTTGGTTCCCCATGCGGAAACTTTCGACACTGCTGACGTTAACTGACTCCCTACTTTTCCAGGGACCTGAGAGAAGTTCGTCTGGATGTTTTTCAGAGTGTTAGTCGCTGCTGTTTTCGCTTTGGATACCGTATTGGATCCCCAGCTTGCCACAGTCGACACCGCTGACCCGAGGAATCCTCCTATCTTCCCGGGTACCTGGCTGATGTTGGTAGTAACGTTGGTCAGGAAGTCGCCTGCAGCTGTCTTTGCCTTGGAAGCAAGGTCAGTCCCCCATGAAACGACAGTTGTCAGGGCACCCGACAGGCATCCTGCAATCGCACCCGGCAGGCCCGTGAGGGCATTGGTAAGGCCTTCTATCAGGAAGTTGCCCTGCTCCTGCATCACTGTCGAGGGTGAGTTGATACCGAAGAGGGATTTGAATCCGTCAAGTATCGCTGTCCCTATTCCCTTGATAGCTTCAACTGCAGCTGAGGCAAGGCCGCTGATTCCGGATATAAGCCCCTCGATCAGGAACGATCCGACGCCGATCCAGTCTATACTCTTGAGCAGGTTGATGGCATTGGTGCCAATCGTCTGCAGGAGTGTAGGAATCGCCGTGATCAGACCGGTTATGCCGTTTACGATGAACTGGATGATTCCTCTGCCCAGGCTCGCCCAGCCGAAGTTGGATACGATGCTCTTGCAGTTAGTGCAGAAGCTTGAGAATATCTGCGGAATCGAGGTTATCAGGGACTTGATTCCGTTCCCGATGAACGTGATGACCTGCTTTCCGAGATTCAGCCAGTTGAACGCCATCATCACCGAAACGATGGCCTGGATGATCTTCGGGATGTTTGCGGCAATGGTAGGCAGTGCGGAGATGATGCCCCCGACTAATTTGGCGATCAGCTGAACACCGCACGATAGGATCTTAGGAGCATTGTCATTGATCAGCCCTGCGATATTGGTAACGATTGTAGGCACCGTCGAAACGAATACCGGGATATTGGCAATCAGGGAATCTGCCAGAGCCGTTATCAGCTCCAGGCCTGCATCAACGATCTGACCGACGCTTGACCTCAATCCTCCGGAGAATGTGACAAGGGCATTCATTGCCAGAGGGATCAGCTCCGGGAGCTTTGACTGTATCCCGGATGTCAGGCTCCCCAGGATCCCGACTGCTGTCTCCGTAATCTTGGGGAGGTTCTGCATGATACCGTTGGCGAAATTCAGGATCATCTCACCGCCGATAGTCACTGCCTCCTGGGCAAGTTTGGAAAAACCGCCTTCCTGCAGGGCGGCCTGCATCCTTCCAACAGCATTCACGCCGGCATCCATTGCGGCCTTCATATCGCCTGCTACAGACTGCTGTGCTGCAATAGCAAGGTTCTGCAGGGATGTCTTCATCTGCTGCGTCTTGAACTGCAGGGTGTCACTGACGGTCGCATATGCATCACCGACGACATCTGCAGATGTTCCCATCTGCTCCAGATCTTTTGTGAATGTCTCACCATTCTGGGTGAAGATCGAAAGCGCACCATTGCCGGCTTCAATGGACGAGAACATATCCACCATGGATACTCCGTCCTTGTCGGCCTGCTCGCTGATCATCCCAAGGATATCACCGAGGGTCGCGCCGCTGTCCATCATCTCTTTGAAGGACATGCCTGCGTACTTTGTTCCTTCAGCTGCCTTGGTAAGATTGTTTGCGGCGGTGGTTCCGGATTTTCCCAATTCAGAGATCAGAGATCTCAGCTGGGTTGTGGCCTGTGCGGTCGATGTTCCTTGTGCGGTCATGACCGCCAGAGAAGCTCCGACCTGGTCGAAGGAAACACCGAAAGCAGCGGCCGTAGGAGTGACCTGTGCCAGGGAATGGCCAAGTTCTCCTACGGTCGTAATACCCAGGTTCTGGGTCTGCATTAAGATTTTCTGTACCTTGCCTATGGCTTCTTCACCAGTCAGGCCATAGGCATTCATGGTTTTCGCCGTTGCTGACAGTGCAGTGTCTACGTCAGTAAAGCCTGCAGCGGCCAGCTTGGAAGACTGTGCGAGCATGGTTCCCAGCTGTTCTGCCGGGACGGACGCTGATTCAGCGCTGTACGCTGCCTCAGCAAGCCCGCTCGCCGCCAGTCCTGTACTCGACGATAGATTCAGTATCTCATTCGATAGACTGGAGAAAGCCTCCTCTGATCCGGAGAACAGTGTCTTGGCTTTCGCCATTGCAGCCTCAAACTCCGTTCCGGATTGGAGTGCGAACTGTCCTAATTCGGAAACCTTCTTTGCAGCCGAGGCCATAAGGTTTCCTGTAAATACAGACAAGGCACCTTTGGCAATCTCCCCCAGGCTTGATGTCCCTGACTGGAATCCGGAGGTATCAAGCGAGGTGTCGAATTTCAATGTGCCATCATAAGCCAATGTTTTCACCTCCTCCCGGCATAAATCATCGGCTCATAATGGCTCTACCTGATTTGTTTTCCTGCTTTGATTTTCAGTTCAAAAACGGCATGGCAGTTCCTCCCTTTACAGGTAACTGTCACACCGCTGCATTGCGCACGATCATGATAATAGATCGGCATCTTATATCCACATACAGGGCACGTCACCCTGCAGCGCATTTTCTGCTCTTTTTCATTCATTCGCTCATACCAATCCCTCCAATGACCTGCCGTTCAGAAGGGCATCTTCCAGAGCGTTCTGACGCTGTTCCTCTGCCTTTGACAGAGGAAGCGCATACAGCATTTTCATGCGTTTGTAAAATGCCCTCTTTTCCTTTGGTACCTTGTCAAGCTCCACTGCCCTGTACTCCATGATCTTCACGAACTGGGTGTCCTCGTTAAGGGAGTTGAACATAGCCCGGAACTTCCACCAGTGCAGATACCGTACACGGTGGAGATCCATGTGATACTGAGCCATAAATGCCGCATAGATATAATCATCGTCATACTCGAAGTCGTAGATTCGGTCTGCAAACCGCGCCTTCTTTTTCGTTTTCTGAGTATACAGGTTATCCCGCTTATCACAGCGGTAGAACCACAGCATCTTTTCTACGGCCTCATCAATGTTTTCCGGGATCTCAGGATAAAACAGGTTGAGCGCCAACCATGCTTTATCCTGATCGCTCACAGCAGGATCCTGCATAAGCTGTTCAAATTTGATCATGGTCCGAAAGTTGCTCCGGATCGGATACTCTCGCCCGCTGATCGATACGGAAGTAGGCAGCTTGCTTTCCAGGATCCCCATTTAATGGTGTCTTCTCTTTTTACCGGAGTTCCTGCGCTGAGCCCGGTTAAGGTTCTGGGCTGCCATTGCGTTCCTTGCCGCAACAGGCTGCACAGAGGGAGTCGTATCTTCTTCAGGCGCATATTTTGCGCTCACACTGGCATATTCCTCATTGATGCTTGCGGTGTATTCGCTCATATCAGCGCTAACTGCCTTGATGACTGTCAGGTATGCGTCGTTGGTGTCCCTGATATTGTTCTTGCCATGGAACAGTTCCTCTGCCGTTCCGGGGCCGAAAACAGCATCGAAGAAGTCCTTCACAACACCGCACTGATACCTCAATGATGCGGCTGTGCTCAGCCCCTCCGGGCTTTCTTCATTGACCTTGCGGCTGACTTCATTCACTTCATGCTCATATTTCTCATAAACGTCTACGTCGTAGATGTCCAGTTCAAGTTCGACTCCTGAAATATTGATTGTCATAGTGCATTCCCTCCTGGTAAAAAATTGTGGTTTCTACTTATCCGGCAACTGCATTGGTTGCCGTGAATGTCTTCTGGGAAACATTGAATTTTCCATCTACCGGATCGCCCTGCGCATGCAGAGTGCCGGACATCACGATATCATCATCGCCCTCGATATCGGAAACGCTGTTCGCCACAGAGAATTTTCTCGCTTTGAACTCGGTCGTGGAGTTTTCCGTAGCCGGATCCCACAGCTCGACGCGGACATATTCCAGGATAGCGTCCGAGCCTGTCAAGTGGTTGCGGGCGATATTGTACAGCGTAGTGATCGCTGCTTCAGATGCGATCAGGTCTGTCTCATAGGGGAACTCGGTCTGATACTGAGTGATGGAAGTCGTGGACGACTTCTCGTTGACGTACTTCTTTGTGTTGGTCTGGGCATTGGGGCTTTCATTCAGGGATGTAAAACCTGTGCCCATCAGCTGCCAATCCGGAGTTGCGGATGTTCCGCAATTCAGATAGTCAGCAAACTCATGCCTCTGAATTACTTTGACTGTGCTCATTACTTAGCCTCCTTATAGTATTTGCACCGGATTTCCAGCTGATACCTCGCAGTCTTGCGGTCGGTAGAGAAGAGATATCCGGATGTTACGAGCTCCATCTTCTGTACTGTTTTTCCGGGGCCAAGGACAGGGAAGGTTCCTGTCTTGTTCTGGGCCTCGAACCAGTCAGCAAGATCCTCATAGAACTCGCTGTTTCTGATGTTCTGGATCATGTCGACCGAATAATACTCGCGGGATGTAACTGCAAAAAGATACTGCCGCATGGATGAGCCATCAGTATATCTTTTGATGACCGGGTCACACGGCAGTGTTGCTATCCCATATTCAATTGGTCTGGCACCGAGGGAATCCACGCGGATATACCCTTTCGCCAACAGCGGGCATGCTGTCACATAATCCACAATGCCCTGAATCATTGATGCCATATGTGCTCCTTACATGTTCTGTGCTCCCTTCAGGATCTGGTCCTTATGTGCGGCCTTCATGCGCTCGAACCAGTGTGCACCACGGGAGCCATCATAAGGTCGTGTGTCTGCAGTGTTGTAGTACTGAGGAGCCGAGTAGGGAGCAATGTACTGCACCTCTCCGGAGCCGATAACGGTCCCGAGCCTTCCAGACGCTTCAAGCATGCCAGTACGTAAAGGCACCATTGCGCTGCAGTACCTCAGCACTTCTGAATCGATGTAGGCCTGTCTGCGGTTGAAATCCTGCGTTTTCTGCGATCCAAAGGAAGGATTCCATGTGAGCTCACACTTGTTTTTCCCGTCAGAGACAATGGTACCCCTCGGTGTTGAAACGGTTATCTTTGCCATTACACACCTCCTATCCTCCAGTGCTTTACCCGGTCACTGCCCCGGATCGTGTTGTTGGCGAACGCATTGACCACGAAGCAGTCCTCTGTGGTGCTGGTGATGTCAGTCTGGTCAGTCACGGTTCCGGACAATTCACCACGGACAACGATATCGTCCATCTGTATTGTCCAGTGCTCCGAGGCCTGCCCGTCTGCCAGTTCCTTCCACTCCCACGGTTCAACATAGGTCTTCCCGGATGTATCAGCTCCGTAAGGAATCCTCACCTTGAAGGTTCCCTGTCCTTCGCTGTACTGGCCGGCAGAAGAACTGCGGCCGTAATACCATGTGGAATCCCGTATGACCGTTGGGATCAGGAGCTCTTCACCTTTGCTGTTCAACCTCCGGTTATAGATGGTGATCGTGCTGTCAGTGGTCATGCCAGTCACCACCTCCCCTATACAGCAGGCCGGTCGTACCAAGGAACCTTCGTGCCGCCGCCTCAGACTTGGATCTGAAGGCTGCCGCTGCTGTCCCTGCATCCTGATAGCTGACGGAATATCCGTCATTGTTCTCGGATGTTATGCCCTCAGCCACTCCGCCCTGCATGTACATGGGATTGTACTGCTTGCTGGCCTCTGCCATGGCACAGACAGCTTTCCGGATCTTAAGCGCCAGAGATTCTGTCATGAACTTCTCATCCATGGTCGGGATCCTGTCCCACGTCATTTCGTCCAGGATCTCTTCAGCCCTCAGGGCATGTTCCTCAAACTCGGACTGATCTGTAATTACCGAACCTTTGTAGGTGTTCTGATAAAAGGTGAAGTCCGCGTAAGGACTCGTCACTACTGTCTGGCTCATGCTTCACGCTCCTTTGATCATTTGGTCGTAGGTTTCCTTAAAGCCTTCTGAGAGCCTTTTACAGCCTCGGTCATAGCTTTGGGTTCTGCATCATTGGATCCCAGCAGCTGAGCCTTGAGCTCGGCGTTCTCTGCCTTCAGGACCGCGATCTTCCTACGAAGGACATCAACTTCATTCTCAAGCCCCTTGATCCGTTCGGAATCCTTCACCTGCAGGTAGATCACATGGCCTTTTTCATCAAACAGGGAATAGCCGAGAGCCTTGTACTCATTGGCCTTTTCGTCCGGGATCCGGACTACCCTGTTCCCTTTACGCGCCTTGAGCATTGTTTACCTCCTCTCACGCAATAACGGCTCTGCCGGGTATTCCCCAGGCAGAGCCGTATGGATTAAGCTGCTTTGTCCTGCACTCAGGACTTCTTGGTGTAGTAGGTCTTTCCAGCAACGACGGAAGTGTCAGCAGACGCCACGTAAATGCCGTTCACCTTCTCGTAGTATGAGCTGGTGGAAGGGTTTCCGGTGGGTTCTGCGACCGTGTTGAACTTGCTGTCGATGTTTTCGATATTGAAAGCGATAGCACTGACCTTGTTGGGAAGCACGAATACATCCTCGAAGGACTCTTCGAAGTAGTCCCACTTGCCCTGGGATCCAGCCGTGGGCGGATCCAGCTTAGCGAACTCGTAAGAGATAGGAGTGATGACCGCCGTCGGATGGATCAGGCACATGTTGATCTGCAGCGCATCATCATCGACCGCCCAGCCTTCTGTGAAGTCGTACAGGGTCTTCATCATGTCCTTGGGAACGGAGTTCGGGATCTTTACCTCATCGATGGAAGTGACCGCACGTCTGATCGCAGACTCAGCGGAGTTCAGGTCGATGTGGCGATAGATCTGCTTCGCATTGGAAATCAGAGTTCTTACAGTGGGAGTGACGTAAAGCACACGTCCGTTTCTCGGAACACGTGCGTCATCCATAGCTGTCATCATCTGATCGAAGACCAGCAGGACGTTCTCTTCTGTCAGCGCAGTGTCATCAGCGACGCCGCCTTTTTCCATGTACTCAGAGAATACCTTGGAGATGCAGTATGCGTTCATTTCAGGGAACTTCTGCTCCTCGTTGTAAACGCGGGTGATGTTGCCGATAGAAGCGACCTGATTGGTCTCATCGATGTCACGAGGATGAACCAGGGTCTCCCAGGTGCGGTGGTTGGTAAGTGCCAGCGGCGTCCATGCAAGGTTGTAGTTTCTCCTGCGGGTGCCGATATTGTCCCTGTCACCGTCAACACGTCCGGAAGTGGAGATCGTAGGGATCTCGATCACGTTGGAGTTGACCCAGCGGTATCTTCCGTTGTTCGGCGTGGTGAACAGTTCAGCGAAGTACAGGACATAGGGGAATGCCTGTTCCAGACTTCTCTGGTAGTCTTTTGCGTAGTTAATATCTGCCTTTACAAATGCCATTTCTTTTTACCTCCTTGAAATGATCTTTAGTTGTTTCCTTCCGGAATAGGTCTTACTCCGGTGAAATGAAAGCCAAAGTCCCGCATCTGGTTCCCGGACTGTCCGGAACCACTGGACGTTGAACTCATGAAGGAAGGCGAGCGGCGCCCTGTGCCCTGCTGGCCACTGCCGTTTGTATCCTGAGCAGGATCCTCTTTCTCTTCCTCCGTGACAAAAGATGCGGGGTCGTCCTTCTTCATCTGTGCGAGCCAGGAATCTGCACCAACGAATACTCCGTCTTTCAGCTCAAAGTTCTGCTTCTCAAAATCAGCAATGACGCCTGTCTTTGCCGCTTTGGATGCAAACTTCACGCCAGTGAAATACAGCTCCTGACGATGGGATCTTTCCTGCGCTGTCAGCTTGTCCTGAAGCGCCTTGGTGTCGGTGTTGTACTTGGTCTCCCAGTCAGCTGCAGACTGTTTGATAGTGTCGATGTCCATGTCCTTGTAAGACTTGATAGTCTTATTTGCCTCAGTCAGCTGGTCCTTGACCCCTGCCAGTTCGGTCTGGCTTGCGTCGTAGGTCGCCTGGGGGACATATCCGCCTGCAGCAAGGTTCACGATGTTCAGCTTTTTGTCTTTTGTCACAGCAGCTTCCAGCTGATCATAGGTAAGGGCACCGGGCTGTCCGTTTTCTCCGGTTCCAAACAGATCTTTCAAAAATTCAAGCATTGCTCTTCCTCCATTCTGGTTTTTACATGTCGTTATATCTGTCCTTCTGGGCGGCCACGAGGCCGCAGGGGAGCCTTATCCGTGTCTCCATAGGTATTTATATCCTCCCGCGTAAAATGCGCTTACAAACGGTTCCTGCAGATTAAGGATCACCCCCTTTCCTCGGCCATGATCGGCGTCATGTCCACCCAATCTTCCGCGAGCAGGTCAGTCTGGGATGCCAGCCACGGGACTACGTTGCCCTGTGCGGTCTTCATGGCGATATATGCACCGTAGGGTACAGCCTCGCCTTTGAATGCCCACCGCGCCGCATCTGTGCAGGGGAGGTAATTGCCCTCAGGGACGTAGTACAGGAACATGCCTTTGCCGTTCCAGCCTTTGCGGGTGACGATACCGCCTTCTTTCAGGATATAGAGGGCTTCGCCGAAATCCATCGCATCCTCATCGTGGGCAAAGATGTAATCACTGATATAAATCTGCTCGTTGTTCTTGTGGACCAGCTCTTCCGTGTACGCGCCGTCGATGTACTTTACCTTCTCGAAAGGCTTTGAGTTGACGATGACCTCTTCACTGTCATCCGGCATATGGATAAACAGGATGATCCGGTCTACCTTCTTCTCTCCATCTGCCTTAAAAAACTCTTCTTTGAAAATTTCCTTTTTGGTCATCAGTTACCTCGCTTTCTTGAATCCAGTTTGTCTGTTGCCTTCTGTTTCAACCTGCGCATTTCTGCACCGGTAGGGCTGCTGACCTTCTGCCTGAGGTAATCCTTTTCCATGCCGGTCTGGTCACAAAAATCGGTCATCCGCCTTCTGCGGTTCTTCAGCTTCTCCTTTGCCTCCTGGTATCCGTCCTGCAAGGCCCTGCGGGTCTCATCGTCCATCTTTTCATTGAGGACTTCCTTGTAGGCATTGACCTGCCTCTTGCTCTCCCGGATGGCTCTCTCGTAAGCCCTCATGGTCTGGGAGGCATCATACTCGGTCATGTTTTCGCCGTTGTATGTGTAGTTCTTGGCATCATAATCATCCAGTTTTCCCTGGCTGTATGCCGGTGTGGATATCCCCGGGAAGAACGGATAGAAGCTGTGCCGGCAGTTGTATCCACCAAGTCCTGGACCAGTGCCATATCCTGTCGCGTCGTAGAAGTTGGGGTAATCCTTCGTACCCCCTTCAAGCAAAAAGACCCGCCCCTGCCATAAGGCATGGGAAGGTCTTGCGCCGCCATGTGCGGTAGTCTCTACGTATTTGGCGCCCAGCCTTTCACAGTTGAGCTCTGTGATCTGGTTCGCGGTCTGGTTCACTGCGGTCAGCAGGTTCATGCGGATTGCCGGTTCTACGCTCAGATGTCGGTTGTTTCTGTAGAGGACTTGTGCTCCGATCGACGAGCTGTTGTCGATCGCATTCCTGAGTGCAGTTGAATACGGGAAAGCACCACTTTCCACCTTCATGATTGCCTCATTCATGGTCATCAGGAATTGTTCCTGCCCGGCTGTGGCCGTTGTCATGGCCAGGTTATGGAAGTCAGCCTTGGTCTTACGGATCTGAGCGTTCAGTATCTCCTGCATGTCCTTCGACAGATCTACAGGAGCCTGTATCCCTTTTTCAAGCAGGGGCTTAGCATCGTAGCGGACAGAGGATATGCCTGCATCGCGGAACATCCGGTCTATCTCAGCCTCAGTTTTTCCCGTTGACTCGGCGACCTTTTTCAGTAAGTCTTGATAGAGTACGCCAGCTTCCTGAGCCTGTTTTGCCTGCCATTTGGCAGATTCTGTCACGCGTCCGCTTTTGACGATCCGTCTGCAGATATCGTTCGTGATCTCCTGATTCAACTGCTCCATCAGGTCTTCCAGATCAACGGTACACGAACGAAGGTATTCCGGGGTCAGCATTGTCTACTCCTCCCTGTTTCAATTGCCGTCCATACTTATTCCTCCTCCGGGAACTCCGGCCCCGGCTGCTGCTGGGGTATCATCTTCAGAGCTTCTTCCTCGGATACCCCGAAATGCCATGCGAGGAACAGCTCAAGCCTGTACTTTCCTGCGACTACCATCGACCAGCGCCTCTGGTATTCCTTGTCATAATCCTCCAGGATGCCATCACCCCACATGATGTTGACATCGTACTCCCCAACAGGAGCAAGGTCATACAGCTCTGCGAGTACGGACATAGCATAGACCAGATCCCTGAGACCGATATCCCAGGCTTCCTGCATGCTGCAGACTGCGGAATAGGATCTCTGCTTACTGGCCTCAATCTCGGTAGCTGTCTTTTCAACGCTATTCGGGTTGGAGATGGTTCCAAACGACAGCTCGCACAGGAACTCGACGATCTTCAGATAATGGTCCAGTCCGTTAAAAAGAGACTGATCCCGGAAGGCAGGAGCGGTAACCTCGAAGAAAGGTTTGGTTGTTGCTCCGGTGCCTGAGGACTCGACTTCGTAATGGCGATAGACGCGGTCCATGCCTTTGGGGAGTATGGGGTTTCCTTCCCGATCCAGTTTGAACAGAGATACGTCTGCATCGATCGCAGCCTGCAATGCGTCAAATTCAAACTTGGATTCGGAGTACAGTTCGTCTGCATCCTGGATGTTCTCAATGGCTTTGGCATATACGGATGCTCCCAGGGGAGACCGCTTGTCCACATTGTTCGCAGCCGGGACGCGGATATAAACAAACAGCGGTTTCTCGATGTCCTTGATCGTGACGCTCGGCGCCAGATCAGCCCACTCGGGAACCTCTGTCAACGGGACTTCTTCAGCAAAAGGATGCTGACACGTCAGGTCATATTCATCATTGTTCGATATCAGCTGTTCACTGCGGAAAGCCCTGCTCGTAACGGTATAGGTGTTGGTCGACCTGGGTTCGCCCGGGCTTCCATCTTCCGTTTCCTGCGCAGGCTCATCCGTCACCTGTACATTCTTCTCAAACTTATGCATCTCCAGGCGTGTATAGACATACTTGCCTTTCCTCTTGGCATCGACGAAAACAGCTCCGGTTATATCCCCGTTGCTGTTGTAATCCGTAGGGTAGAAAGCATCGGCCTGGGTGAAGTCGATCATGATGCTGTCCCCTACGACATACGGTTTCAGGGCAATGCCGCCGAGCGCACAGTAGACTTCCACCTTTGCCTTCAGGCTGTCCTTCAGTGCGTTCTTCAGCTGTTCGTTCAGGTAATCCGCAAACGGGGATCCTGTGATATCGAACTGATTCTCAATCATGATCAGCCTTGCAAACTCATGCGAGATGGCAGCCGGGAGGTTCATTGTCCGCGTTCCGTCGCGCTTCCAGTACGGCTGGTTCAGGTACATGTCGTTCCAGAGCTGAATAGCATTCTGCATGTCCGATGACACAGCAAGGCTTATGCCCAGTTTCTTTTCCAGATCAGCTTTGGGAAACAATTTCCTCACCACCTTTCCGATTAGGTCTGTTAACCACACATTTTCCCTCCTTACATTTTGATGAATTTTTTGATATCACGTTCAAAGCTGTATTCTGACGCATCCAGGCTGTCTATATCCGAACTGCCATCGTCGAGACGTATCAGCTCCAGCTGTTTTGAATCCCATACGGCCATCGAGACTGCCTCGCAATATGTCCCGCAGTCCTCGGTATAAAAAAACCGCCCCTGTGCTGCCAGTGCCGTGACAGCGAAGATGCGGTCCGTTATCTGGCTCTTCAGGGCATTGTTCACGCGGATGTTTCCCATATGCTCTCTGATCAGCGCGTTACGGAATCCCCTGATCAGGACCTGCTCTGCAGAGTCGCAGTATATTTTGCTGATAAAGCCATAGTCCCGGAGGATCGTCTTCAGGAACCGTATGAATATCTTGTTCAGTGTTTCGGGGTCAATATCGCTGAGATTCCTTCCCGTGTACGGATCCTTCTTGCCTTCAACATACCGCTCTGACCGCAGTATGATCAGCTGCTCATAATCGACCGTGGCAGCGCTGGCCACAAAGGCATGGCCGGATCCATTGCCGCCGAAGTCGACACCCACATTGATATGCGCTATGCGGTTCTCCTTGATGAGCTTCTGGACTTCTGCTTTGGGTTTGGTGTAATTTCCATTTTTAGCTGCTATGGACGTGGCCAGCATCGGATAGCACAGGCCTTCTGCTATAGCCCTCTGCCCGAGGATATCGCGGATATACCAGATAGAGCCTACAGCGTACTGTGATTCAATCTCTTTCCTGCGCTGTGGCGATATGGAATAGTTATCCGCAATCGTGAAATGCTCGTAATTGTAACCGCCGACATAGGTCTCCGGATAGACATCCAGATAGTCGGTATAGATCTTGTGGCCCGGATGGCATGGGTTCATATCCCACAGCACACACGGATCCAGGGCAGCGACCTGACGGCCAAATGCGACCTTGATGAAGGATATCCGGCTGTCCTCTGAATCAAAATGCTCGTTGACCTCAGTTGCGATCCATATCCCGTAGGAGTTGCCGAGGATACGCTTGTAGCTGTCAGCCTTGCCACCTCCGGCAAAGATCACTATCTTCTCACCGGTTTGAGTCTGGATGTACAGCGCGTCATTGTTTTTGTAATTTCCCCACCTGCATCTTCCGCGAAAAAGATGCTCTAAGCCAAAGCCGTTGCAGTCGCCAATGTTCATCTTGGCATTAGCAATGGTCGATCCGGACGCGAGATGTATCTTGTCCCGGCAAACCTCAAGCCGCATGGCCGCGATGATGCAGTGGTCAATGGTCTTACCTGATCGGATAGCTCCCTCTGCCACGCTCATCTTGCACTTAAGGGCATTCTTTATATACCGCTTATGCTTTGGCGAAAGTGGTTTCCATTCAATTGTCTGAGTCTTCTTCATCGTTCAACATATCCACAAGTGGTGTGAGATCTTCGATTTCATCCATGGCCATGCTCCTGTTTTCTGCGCGGTACTTGTTCAGCGCCTCAATGGCAGCTGTCTTGCTCCGCTGCACTGTGGTCAGTTCCTTCTCAAGCCTGCTGATGATATCAGCTGTAGGCGCCGTAAAAGTCTCCATCTTGTACGGATCACCCGGAAGCCGGTCAAGGTCGCGGTCTAACTTGTCCTGCCGGCGCTCGTAGTACATAGCCTCTTCATCCGCATCCCGGAACCTGCGCCTTTCCTCGATACGGACACTCCGCTCGATATACATCTCCTGCGGCTTTTCCCTTCCTTCCGCATCAATGACAGGCCTGCGGTATCGGTTGATAGCGTTCATGATACGGCGCTCCCGGATAGTGTACATGGCTATCTCCTCAAGCAGCAGCGCCTCTGTATCATCGTGCATAGTGCCGTCGAGCCAGCTTCGCTCTTCCGGATCCAGAAAGTCCCATCTCGCACCCGAATATGCTCCGTGTTTGAAATTGGCTTTCCCTCCGACAGCGTTCTTATTTCCAGGCTGGCCGCCTCTTTTCCTTTTCCGAACGTTCGCTTTATCTTTTTCCGAACGTTCGCGTTTCTTTCCTTCCCAATCCTGGGTGTTTTTCCATCGCCGGACAGTGCCTTCGGGGACGCCTAACTTTGCTGCGATATCTTTAAGAAGCAGTTTTTCTTCTTTCCAAAGTCGCTCGGCTTCGATGCTGTCCGGGCATCTTGCCCTTGGCATTGTCCTACCTCCTTGATCAATTCGAAAATCGGAACGCAAAACGAAGGCTGACGCCCTGTTTTTTGACGCCAGCCCTCCTTCTTTTCGTTCACATTTTTGTAATGATCTCTGCTTTAGAAAAAGTCTCCGTACCATCAACCATCATCCGCAGGAAGTCCTCCTTGGAGAAATTTGACAGCCGGAAGATCTCTTCGGGCTTCATGCCCAGCTGCTTGCCTATCTCTTCTACGCTCTTCCCCTGGCTGATCAGTTTCTGGACAATGTTCTTCATCGGCTCCAGGAGATGTTCGCCACGTGCACGGTTATGTGTGACTGTGCCGTACATGTCCTCGGCTTCATCCCTGTGGTCGACAATGACCACAGGCACCTGTCCGCCGAGCTTTGTCCTGAGAGGTTCAGCTCCTGACACCATCCAGCGATGGAAACCGTCGATGATGGTCATGTCCGGCCGTACGACGATCGGGAGCGTCCATCCATTGGTCAGGATAGACTGTGTGAGGAGCTTAAGGTTCTCTTTGCTGACACGGTTCGGGTTGTAATTATTGGGACGCAGGGCATCATGGTCGACCCACATGAGGGTCTTGAGCGGGGCTCTCAGCTTGTCTTCCATCTCTTACCCCCTAATCCCTGTGCTTCTTTGCTCTCACCCATGTACCGTCCGAAGATCTTCATATAGAGCGCCCGGAGCGTCCTCATCTTCGGGTCTCCGGCCATGAGTGCTTCATAGAAGTCTTTCAGCTCATCATTGGTCGCGATCAGTGATACCTTCAGGAACAATTTCCGGTACTGGCTCGCAATGTATCTCTTATGCGGGGTATCGAAAACCTTGTCCATATTGGCGAAGAGACGAGCCAGCTCCGTACGGTAATCCCGTACTTCCGTGCGGCCCGCCTCCAGCTCACGTCTGGTATTGGTCGACCTGCCGAACATTTCAGAATCCCAGTACAGCGCCGCAAGGTATGCGTTCGGCTCCCTGGCAATGATCCTGTCCATGAGGTCGGGATAATATTCATTCATCTTCACCAGAGAACGAGCGGTATCCACAGAGAAGAACTGCGATACCCTCATCTGTTTCCGGGATGATCCGCTCTGCCAGAGATACAGGTAGATGTTCGGGATATCCACATGCTCCCGGAGGAGGTACAGCCATACATCCGAGTCCTTCCAGTCGTATATGGGGAATGCCTTGTGCCCCTTGGTGACGCTCCGGCCTGATCGGGTGATCCTTGCGACGTACTGAAGGCGCTGCAGGGATTCCGCCACACGTACACCAACGATACTGATGCCGTCAGCATTTGCCCTTTCCAGGAACATCTGATAGGTATCATGCCGTGGTTTCAGGTATCGGTGCGTGCGGATCGCATAGGAGGGCGGCCTCCTGATCCATACAGCTTCTTTTTCAGGCGCCCAGAGGATGAAGCTCTCATCGTTCTCCAGCTGGTTAAAACAGTTGAAGTGCCGGCACTCAAGGCAGAACCACTGGAACTTTGCCCCGCTTGCCAGGAAGATCTTCCTCCATTTCTTCACGGTATCTTCGATGCAGGGGAATATCGCCTCTTCATCAATGAACTGAACTGTCAGCTGATGCGGGTCTATTTCTCCCCTCTGTATCATCCTGAGGACCAGCTGGCCAAGTGCGAGGCTGTCTTTGCCTCCGGAGAATGACATGTACACAGGCAAACCGTTTCTGAATACGTTGCGGATCCGTATCTCTGCGGCGTGCACAACATCCATGCTCCCCTGCCTGCGCTTTAGAGCCATACCTTCTCCCCGCAGTTCGGGCAGATAACGAAAGGCCTCTCGGTGTTTCCGGTATCCCCTTCGCTTCCTTCCGTCTGGCCTGCAGGTGCAGGGGCTTCTTCCGCATTTCCAGTCCCCGCAGTGCGCTGTTCCTGTTCCCTTCTTTCCGCGCGTTCCCGCATCTGCCTGACTTCCTCCGGATCGATCGTGCCATACCCGGAGATCTGTGCGTCAATCTCATCCGTGTCTGCCATCATCTGGCGGAGCACATCTTCATCGAATCCGGGAATATCGTAATCCCCGTGCAGGTCTTCCAGGAACTCATTGAGCACGTCCATGTTCTCAACACCCAGCTGGAAGATCTTATTATCCGCTATCATCAGCTTTTTCTTCTGGGCTTCGGTGAGTCCTTCCATCACATAGACGTCTGCTTCTTCGATCCCCATCCTCTGAAGGGTAACGCACAGGCCGTTGCCGGCGAGGATCGTGTTGTTCTCGTCGACAACGATCGGCCTCAGCTGACCGAACATCCGGATGGATTTTTCAAATTCCTTTATCTGGGCCTCCGTATGTACCCGGACATTCTTCTCAGGTGCATGGAGCTCCGCTATCTTCATTTTCTTTGCTTCCAAAATTCCTCCTTTTCGGAGGAGCAATGGGCTTTCCGGCTGCAACCGGGCTGTCAGGATACTGTTTCCGCTGGCGTCCTGCCCCTGTGAGAGGCTGTAACGACGAGGGCTATAATTCCACTTACCATCACGGTATAGAGGCTTGCCGCCGATTTTAAGAGGCTCAGCTGGTTAATGGTTGCATAAGCGAATACCGGGAGACCTGTCACTAAAGCGACGGCCACACCCGCGACTACACCGGAAGGACGGAGCTTCCTGCCGAGAAGCGTGAAAACAGTGGGCAACAACGTGGTCGCCCGCAAGGTCCCGTAAAAGAGAAACATGTGGGTGACGGTCAGACCCGGTATATGCGCAATCAGAATAGAGGCCGCCAGGAGGGCGACCATGGTAATATGCGACAGCCTTTCCTGTCCTTCTTCCGTAAGGCTGTGTGTGATTCCAAGATCGGTGGTGAGGGAAGCTGCCGCACAAAGGTTACTGTCTACTGTGGATAAAAGCCCGGACACGAGCATCAGCAGGAAAGGTACTGTCACCCATGCAGGGAAAAGGTTTGATACAATCTCGAGATTTACCACGCCGGTATCCTTCGCGACGTATCCGCTGCCGGCGGCTATGAATCCGAGGATCCCCATTGACAGGGGGACAGCTGCGAAGGCCAGGGCACCGAGAGAGAATGACCTGCCTATCTTATCCTTGTCCGCGGAAAACGCCCTCTGCCAGAAGCACTGGTCTCCGAAAGGGCCTGAGACAAGCCCGATCGCTGTCGGGAGTCCGAAGCCCATGAGGATCTGCAGGCCTTTCCCATCAAACAGGTGCAGGCATTCCCCGCTTATGCCTCCCATGCCAGCGGTGATGCACGATAATCCTCCCTGGCTGGTCACAGCCCATGGCACGAAGAGTGCGCAGGCGGCGAGCATGAAAAGCATCTGTATAACGTCCGTCAGCATACTGGCTCTGATGCCTGATATCCTGGAGTATGAGAACGCGATCAGCGCGAGGATGATCGTTGTGGCAGTGAATCCGAGCCCGGTGATGGACGCGAGTATCTTTCCTCCTGCAAGAAGCTGCACGGTCGTTGACAGGAGTGTGAGAGCCGCCAGCTGCAGACGGTATATCCTCCCGACGTTCCTGTCCTCATAGGTGCTCTCCATGAATCCGGAGAGGGTGATCCCTCTGGGCATCCGCTCACGTATCTTCTTGGCGAACGGGATAAATAACAAAAGGCATGACACGTTCGGGACCAGGAACCAGAAGAGCCCCGGCCATCCAGACGTGTATGCCTTCTCTGCGGAAGTGAACAGGGCAGGCGCCCAGATCCATGTGGCTGCAACCGACATGGCTGTGGCGAATACTCCCATGTGCCTGTCCCCAACATGGAAGTCCTCACTCGCTGTTCCCTTCCTCGCAAAAATGTGCGTGGCCACGAGCATCACTGTCCCGTATGCCACCAGTAGCAAAATTCCTTTCATAGTACCTCCTTTGCCGACTGGTTTTGGGTTGCGCAAAGGAGCAAAAAAGGCACCTGATTTTTCACAGGTGCCTCGGCTTTTTATCTAAATTCTCACGTGTACCATATCAAATTTTCAGATTCCGGTCAAGCAAAATCCACGGATTCCGTTACTTGCCCCCAAAAAAATATACGGTATCATCGGCTTTTTCGCCCAAAACCATAGATTCTAAGCGGGTTTCAGCCTCGTTAAGGTCCTCGTAGATAACAGATTTTGATACCCCGTATTTGAAGGCGATCTCCCACACAGAACTGGAAAAAGTGGAAAAATATTTGGAGTAGAACGCATCGTACTGACGCCAGCTCCGGAGGCCTTCCTTTATGGCCAGGTTCCGGTATTCGAGCATCGCCGTATCGAGCGCCATGATCAGCTCCTCAGTGCGATGAGATGATTCCATCATCCTTTCCGACCATGCATCCGGGTCCCTGCCTTCCATGAGTGCAGCGAACCATTCCAGGCTGTAGGCATTTTCCTTTTTGGCCTTCATCCGCTCAAGGATGACCTGATCGCATTCATCGCGTATCCATGAGTAATTCCGGATCAGGTACTTGAGCAGTTCCTTCTTGCTTCGTGTCTTCCTGCCAACTTTCGCCATCTTGCTCCCTCAGCCAATCTTCCAGTTCTATCTGCCCGGGGATCTGGATGATCTCCGGTTCTTCATCAACTGCACTGCTCCTGTACTTTGGGTGCATCTCTGCCCAGCAGACCGGTCCGAATCCCCGCTGGATGCTTTCCGGATCCGATATCATCCTGCCACACATCCTGCATCTCATGACAGTTTACCATTTTTGGGTTCTCTGAAAAAGGCTTCGCGTTCCCGCATCCGTGCCGCTTCCGCTGCATACTGGTTATACGCCCTCTTGCGCTTGCCGATCATATCCATGAGGCAGTCACATCTTTTTTCAATGAGGGCATCCGGGAGGGTCGAATTGTCGAGCTCTTTCTGGGTGACCAGTAAGCTCTCCTGCGCGGCTGTTTTCGTGTCCCTGATGCGGATCCGGATTCCCTCTTCGGGGCTCTGGGGAATGATCTCAACAGCCACATCGTTGTCCCTTGCATAATTGATGACATCAAACATCCCGTTCCTCCTCTCAGTCTCCGCACAGGTCAGTGTGCTTGCTTATGTACAGACCGTTCCACCCATGAGCCTTGTAGTAGGCCTTGCACTTAAGGATCCCTGAAGCGGACTTAACGTACTCGATGCCTCTGACATAAGCTCCATGTTTCTTTGCCCAGTCGCACCATTCGGTACGGTACTTGCGCTCTGCTGCGGACTGTGCCTTGAAGTCCTCATACAGGACTCCCTCCTGGTTGATGGTCTTAATGCGTCCGGGATAGGCTTTCATGAACCTCTTTACGAAATCCTCACCGCCGTTCGGCATCACGATCAGCCCAATGTCGTTCTGGATGGTGTTGATGGTATTCGCAAGCGCTTTGTAGACTGCGTCCTTAGAAGGTGCAGACCTCATTGCCTTACCGCCGAAACCATGGCCGACCATGTAGTAGATGTCACAGTTATCAAAATACAAGCCAATGGCGCCTGTCGCCCTGATATCCTCTGCGGTATCGCAAAGGTGCTGCTGCCATGCCCTTGCGGTGACATCGACCCAGTACTCACCCGGCCACCCATCATAAGGGGCAATGCGGAGCGATTTATAGGCTTTGTAGTAGTCCCTGCCATCTTCCAGGGCGGCGGCGTTAAGGTAGCCGTACACGAAAACGCCTCTGTTTACCGCTTCCCGGATGACTGCTTTGCTGATCCCGTCCGTATCGATCACGGCCAGGCCTTTCGCCTTCGTAGCTTTCAGGGTCTTTGCTACTTTGTCCTGTTCAAAACAATACCTAAGGTCTCCCACTACTCTCCTCCTTTTCTTCTGTATTTGTTCCTGTCATGTATCTCAACTTCTGTCTCTGCCAGACAGGCTGCCTTCAGTTTCATGGGATCCATACCGAACTCATTCTCGATATCAAGAATCTGTGCATAGATCTGTGAGCACCTTCTGTACCCGAATTTGTATTTCCGGTGAAGTGCCAGGAGAATGCCTGCAAGAATGGTCGGTGCCACCCATTTAATCTGCTGCTGCCTCATGTACACCCACTGTGCACCAGTCATCCTTCCCGGATCCAGCTGGGAGTTCAGGAAGTGGAGATCATGCCAGGATTTACCGTCCCCGTTCTGGAGCTCTATCCCTGTCTCCTGCTCGCACATTTCTACCATGCTCCTTTCAATGTCATCGGCACATTCGGTCCATACCTCGTCTATCGTGTACATCAGGTCGATGATCTTATCCTTGTCCCATCCCCAGTACCGGTAGAAAGCTATCGCGGTTGAACTGAGGAGCAGCTGGTTCTGCCTGTCTCCTTCCTTGTTCAGCTTGTCCGTCGATTTCTCAAAAACCGATCTGTGGGCCGGTCTTTTTCTGGCCATCTTTGCCATTGTCTTCCTCCCATAAGCTCGAACCTTCCTCATATGCCTTTTCCCACGGAT
>Ga0326511_10000989_pt1 | contig 24215 bp, 19 predicted proteins | sample 0_2496_0518_D_FD_203701 | JGI IMG/M metagenome (GOLD analysis project Ga0326511, IMG submission 203701) | Bovine rumen microbial communities from UC Davis, California, United States - 0_2496_0518 | ecosystem: Host-associated > Mammals > Digestive system > Stomach > Rumen | place: USA...
TTGCGACGGTGGTTTGTCCTCCTCATCCACGTGTTTGCCCAGAGCATCCACTCCATTTTTAACTGCAGCACTGCAACACCGCAACGCTGCAGCGCATGTGCCGTTGAGGAAGATACAACAACCTCAACACTTTTACCTCCAGCAAAAAAAAAATTAATTTTTTTCGAAAAAAATTCGTGAACCGCAATCGCGTTGTTGTACCTTTGCATCGTCGAATGAGAGGTGATAATTTTCGCACAGCGCAGGCCGAACTTTTTCTTAGTGCACGAAGAAAATATCGGTAGCACAGGGCAGAAATCGACCCCCTCGGCGACAGAGAGAATGCAAGTTTATGTTTAACTAAAAAATCAAGAATTATGGCACTGAAAGTAAAGGCTGTAGAGAAGAACATCAAGTTCAAGAAAGACGATCCCGGCGTATATCGCTACGTGATGATCCCCGAGCTGTACACCAGCCTCAACCAGCAGAAGGTGATTCGTGAGGCTGCCCTCCGCAGCGGCGTGAGCCAGGGCGTGATGCAGGCCTGCTGGGATGCTGCCGGAGAGGTGATCAAGGCGTGGGCAACGGAAGGCCACAGCGTGGCACTGCCTGGATTGGGCACTATGCGCTTCGGATTGCGCTCGAAGGCGGTGGAGGACGTGAACGACGTGAAGACGGGCCTCATCAAGAGCCGCCGCATCATCTTCACTCCCAACGTGGACCTGAAGGAGGAGCTGGCCAGCACGTCGATCATCATCACCTGCTACGACCGCAACGGCAACGAGGTGAAGCGCGTGACCTCGAAGGACGCTGGCGACGTGGAAGACCCTGAGGACGACAACACCGGCAACGACAACACCGGCAACGACAACCAGGGTCAGGGTGGCAACGGAGGTAACGACAACGGTGGGGACGAGGGTCCCGCTGGTGGCGAGGGCTAAAGTAAGAAAGGAGGTGAACGTATGTTGAAGAAAGAGACCCTGAGATGGATCGTGCAGATTATCGCATCGATTGCGACTGCCATCCTGACTGCTTTGGGAACGACTTCCTGCATGGGACACGGCCCAGTGAGCTTCTGACAAGGACTGTCTTAAAATCCCCCGGTGCTCTCACGCATCGGGGGATTTAAGAGGTCAAGTAACTGAATTTTGGAAGTTAAAATACATTTATCGATTTATGTACCTTTCTATCTGTTTTTTGTCCTGCTCATATTGTTCACTTTGTTTGTATAGCCACCATTCATACAGTCTCCTCTGTTCTCGGTCTTCCTGATGGACTCTGCGCTTGGCTGCATAGTCATCAATAAACTCGTCCAGAGTTTTAGGCCTCATTCCCTCGCGGTGTTCATAGAGCCACACCACATACCTGTTGTATTCGTTTCTGAAGCATTCAGAATGATGGGTCTTGTATAACTCAACTACATGATCCTGTCTCTTGAACTCCTCATCCTGTAGCTCAGATTCTGTTTTTGACAAAGGAGCATTCTTTGTCGCAGTTTTTTTCCCATCACCCTTGAAGGCGTAATAGACGAGCACGCCTACTACGACGAAGAAGTAAAGTAGGGGGTCTCCTGGTAATATCATCATTAGGTTTCATTCTTTTGCTGCAAATATACTCATAATTACTGAAACGGCCAAGGGAATTCCACTATTTTTAGCATAGGGCAAAACTCCACTCATTTTTCGGATATTCTTGCTTGCATAATCCAGAATTTTTATGTAAGTTTGCAGCCATAAAAAATAGTGCTGTATGAGACCAAAACAATTGCTTGCTTTTTTCGCCTTGTTTATCTGTATCAACTTGTTGGGACAGCCCGCAAATAGCGTTCCTGTGAAAACGGGCAATGCTAACACGACGCAAGTCACACTCGCCCAGCAGCAGGAAACCATCGCGCGGCTACAACGTGAGAACCAGCGGATGGAAGAACAATTGCAGAAAATGGAAAAGGAGATAGATATTTACCGAGACGATGTGAGGGCTGAAAGATCTATCATGCAGAATAACATGTCGAATTGGCTTACCGTAATAGGTATTATTTTGGCGATTCTCGGTGTCATTTTTGGCGTTGTCTCTCCAATCTATTTCAGTAAATGGAGCGAAAAGAACTTGGAGAAATTGTTGGAAGACGTAAAAAAGCAAGCGTCTGACGCTACCACACAGGCTACCGAAGCAGCAAATCAAGCCCAACAAGCAAGGAATGCGCTCGCTGATATAGAGGTATTAAAGGAACATGTTTCAACTATAGAAAATAACATCAATAAGGAAGCAAAAGCGGCTGCTGAGTCTGCCAAGAAATCCAAGATTAGTGAGTTGCATGCCCAAGCCTATGCTGAAAAAGACACTTCTAAGGCCATCGAACTCTATTCGCAAATCATCGCATTGGAGCCACGAGATGTTTTGGCATACTACAATCGTGGTGTTGTGAAAAAGAAAGTGGGAGATTTGCAAGGTGCTATACAAGACTATGACAAAGTGATAGAAATAAATCCGAATTATCCAGATGCGTATTTTGCTCTTGGTATTATAAAAGATGATATGGGTGATAAGGATGGTGCATTAAAGGATTATGATAAGGCCATAGATCTAAACCCAAATGAATCAGATGCATATTTCAATCGTGGTATTATAAAAGATGATATGGGTAAAAAGGAAGATGCGTTAAAAGACTATGATATAGCTATTAAATTAAACCCCAATGACTATGGGGCATATTTCAATCATGGCATTATTTTATATAACTTAGGTGAAAAGGAGGATGCAATAAAAGACTTTAGTAAAGCGATAGAGTTGAATCCGAATTTCACTTTAGCGTATGAATATCGTGCTGATTGTTATCGATTGTTATCAATAATTGAAATAGACGAAGCAAAGATTGAAAATATGATGAAATTGGCTGAAGCTGACGAGCAGAAAGCAAAGTGGTTAAAGGAGCAGGGCTACGAATGAGACAACAACTGATTTTAGAATAACAGATAAGCAAATAACGATGATGAAAAGAACAGCGAGCATACTGATGGCGGCTCTCATCTGCCTGCCAGCTTTAGTGAATGCACAGACGGAGCGCACAACCTCTAACGGTTCGCAAGGACGCGAGAACCCCCGCGGCATCTATAAAATGACGACACTTACAGGCAAGTTGGGCGAGGTGAAGGCTCCCTTGCATCAGTATAAAATATGCACCGACAGCGTGACCCTCATGGTCGCTGAGCGTGATGCCTTCTTCAGCATCAGTAACAACGACCATCAGGTGTTCAACTATACGGGCGACCAGCCCAAGAAAGAGGGCGACAAAAGTCCGCTCATCTATGACAGCAACGACAAGCAGTTTATCCTGAAATGGTGGAGCACCTACACCAATCATATCCATTTCCCCAAGAACGACTGGTGCCTCGAGAAATATGAGTCGGGGAAGTACAGCGAGACGAGCAAGGTGTTTTTCGATGCGCTGACGGGAAAGGTCGAGATGGACGAACAGAACCCGCTGACGGGTACGTGGCGCATCTTCGGCTACGTGGACGAGCTGCGTGACGTGAAGCGGGAGCTTCCCCGTCTTCACGAGCAATATCCCAACAGCAAATACTTCAACTGCTTTATGGTACTTGGCTCCAAGGATATGGTCATGTTGGCCGTCAATGGCGGGGGAGTCGATAAAATCACGTACAACGGCAAGAAATCCTACAAGGTCGGCACGATGACTCATCTGGTGAAGTGGCTTTCGAAGGACCGTATCGCTGTGGCGGAACATATCGACTACCGCATTGACTGGATGATTATGGAGCGTGTGACCGATGGCTCAACGCCGTTGAGCCATATCGCCAGTCAGTACGTCAGGGCAAGTAAATAGCGTTTTCCTATACTTACTTCACCTCGAAATCGAGGGTTTGCAAATCTTCCTCTCTCGACGAGGTGCCATAGAGAATTTGATAGCGACCTGCACGGGGAGACAGTTCGTCGATGTCTGGGTCGTAGTACTCGAAGGCCTCGCCGTCAAGGGTGATGACGGCCTTTGAAGTGGCACCTGCAGCGAGGGACAGCTTCTGGAAGCCGCGGAGCGACTTGATGGGTGCTGCGGTATAGTCGAGGGCCTTGACATAGACCTGCACGGTTTCCGTTCCTTCGCGCTTGCCGGTATTGGTGACGGGAACGGTCAGGTTGACTTTGATGTTGGAGCGCTTGGCGCTGGAAGACGAGAGCTTGCCCTTGCCTACCTTGAAGGTGGTGTAGCTGAGTCCGTAGCCGAAAGCATACTGGGGCTTTCCGGTGAAGTAGCGGTAGGTGCGGTTGTTCATCGAATAGTCGAGGAAGTCGGGCAGGTCGTCGTTGGAGCGATAGAAGGTGACGGGGAGCTTCCCACCGGGATTGTACTTGCCAAAGAGCACTTCGGCCAGCGCCTTTGCACCGCCCTGTCCAGGATACCAGGCCTGCAGGAGCGCGTCATATTGGCCTTCCACGCTACCGAAGGCAATCGCGGAGCCAGAGCAGTTGACGAAGATGACGGGACGGCCCGTCTCATGCATAGCGCGTACCAGACGTTGCTGCACCTTGGGCAGTTCGATGTCCTGCTTGTCGCCGCCTTCTCCCTCCATACGGGCCGAGATGCCGCCGATGATGATGATGGCGTCAGCGGAGCTGCACTCCCGTGCGAGGTCGGAGAAGTCGGCCAGACGGCGCTCACAGATGTCGCCGCGCAGCATCGCAAACTGTCCGTTGCCGCGACGGTATTCGATGCAGACCTCGTAGGTCTTGCCCTTCTCCACGGGGAAGGACTTGTATTCCACCTGACGGCCAAAGCCAAAGCCGAAGCCGCGCCTGCGGCCACCGCCCTTGTTCTCCTCGACTACTTCGCCGTTGACTTTCAGCACATAGCCGTTGTCGGTGGTCAGCGTGTACTTCATCTCGCCGGTAAAGTCGGCGGTGTATGTGCCGGTGATGCGCACCGAGAGGTTGTCGTTGTCCACACCATCGGCGAAGCCCCAGGCACCAAAGGTGGAGTAGTTCATCGGCTCCGTGCGGTATTCGCTCGCGACGGGCTCGCCACTCAGTTCCTTGTTGTTCCAGAACTCCACCTTCACGCCCTTGCCGTCGTTGAAGTGGAGCAGATGATGGATGGTGGTGTATTCGTCGTTCAGCTCACAGGCCTTGTTAAAGTATATTTCCGCCTGCGTCTCCGCCTCTACGAAGGCCGTGATGCCGTCGAGCAGCGAGTGCTGGTGAGCCTCGGTGGGCGTGCCGCCATAGTTGCCGTTGAGCAGTTCCACATCGGCGATATTCGGGCCAATGACGGCCAGTTTCTTCAGGTTCTTGGAGAGGGGCAGTATGCCGTTGTTGTTCTCCAGCAGCACCATTGACTCGCGTGCTGCCTGGGTGGCGAGGGCATCGTGCTCCTCGCTGCTGATGACGTCGTTGCCCAACTTGGCCCAGGGGAGCATGCCGGCGGGGTCAAACATGCCCAGCTCGAAACGTCCCATGAGGGTCTTGCGCAGGTGCTGGTCGAGGTCGCTCTCCTTGATGAGGCCACGCTTCAGTCCCTCGGTGAGGCTCATGAAGACCTTGCCGCACTCCAGGTCGGTGCCGTTGAGTACCGCATCGACAGAGGCCGACAGCGGGTCGGTGTGCGTCTCATGCTGGCCGCGATTGTAGAAGTTGTTGATGGCGTCGCAGTCGGTGACCACCAGCCCGTCATAGCCCCACTTGTTGCGCAGGATGTCGATGAGCAGTCGGTCGCTGGTGCAGCAGGGCTTCCCCTCGAAGCGCTGATAGGCGCACATCACCTCGCGCACGTCGCCTTTCTTCACCAGCGCCTTGAAGGCGGGCAGATAGGTCTCCCACAGGTCGCGGTTGGAAGGCTCGACATTCATCGAGTGACGCAGGGGCTCGGGGCCGCTGTGTACGGCATAGTGCTTGGCACAGGCGTGGGTCTTGTAGTAGGTGCCTCCTGTGGCTCCCTCCCTTGCGGCGGGCTGCTGCATGCCCAGCACCGTCTGTACGCCGAGGACGGCATTGAGGTAGGGGTCTTCGCCGCAGGTCTCCTGGCCGCGTCCCCAGCGTGGGTCACGGAAGATGTTGACGTTGGGACACCAGAACGACAATTCGGGGTTTCCAGGATAGTAGGTGACGCCCATCGGGACGTTGAAGATATTGTGATCCGAGCGGTTCCAGTTGGCGCGGGCCTCGTCGGAGACCTGTGAGAAGACGTCATAGACCAGCTGGGCATTGAAGGCCGCAGCCATACCGATGGGCTGTGGATAGACCGTGTAGCCGCCCTGACGGACACCGTGACAGGCTTCACTCCACCAGTTGTAGGAGGGGATGCCAAGACGGTCAACCGAAGCCGACTTATTCATCATCAGTCCCACTTTCTCCTCGGGCGTCAGCAGGGACAGCAGGTTTTCTACGCGCTTTTCGTTTGACAGACTTGGGTCTTGAAAGGGATATTTCTCTTGTGCCTGCACGGCGGTGGCGGCCAGCAGGGCGCTGAAAAGGAATGAAGTAATTGTCTTCATAATCGTTAGTTTAGTGGTTTTGCTTGCAAATTTACGAAAAAATGCCTTTGCCGACGTCCCTGTGATGTATCAAAGTATTTATGTTTTGTGTCACTATAATTTGCAGCATTGCTTGAAATTACGTAATTTTGCACCGAAATTATCAAACCAATCAGAAAAGAATGAAAAAACTATTTGCTTTGGCAGTCCTCATGTTGGCTGCTCTGCCCTCGCTGGCACAGTCGGTGAAGTATAGTGTGAAGGGTACTTACCCTCATGATGGGGTGAAGGTCTATCTCGTGGAAAATCAGATGCGTGCCATCGAGATTGACAGTACCGAGGTGAAAGACCACTCGTTTGCCTTTGAGGGCGAACGGGAGAAGGATGCCATCCTGGCGGTGGGCGTCAAGGGGGGCACGTGGCAGGTGATGTTCTTCAATGACGGCACCCCCGTGACGATTGACTTGGAGAAGAACACGCTGAAGGGCTCGGCCCTCAACGAGCGGCTGACGGAGTGTGACCTGAGGACCATGAACCCGCAGGGCGATCCGGCTGCCATCTACAAGGCTATCTTCGAGGAGAACAGCGACAACATCATCCCCGCCGCCTTCTTCTTCCCTATGCTCAACTTTATCGATGAGGACTATATGATGGAGATGTTTGACGACAAGTATGCCTTTACGAAGCATCCGCTCATCGCCCCCATCAAGAGGCAGATTGATGCGCAGAAGGCGATGATAGAGGCCAAGAAGCAGATGCTTGGCAAGCAGTTTATCGACCTCGAGGAGCCCGACGTGGACGGCAACATGCACAAGCTGAGCGAATATCTTGGCAAGGGCAAATGGGTGCTCGTCGACTTCTGGGCTTCCTGGTGTGGTCCCTGCCGCGCAGAGATGCCCAACGTGGTGGCCAACTACGAGAAGTATCATGCGAAGGGATTTGACATCGTAGGCCTCTCGTTTGACCAGAAGAAGGAGCCTTGGGTGAAGGCCATCAACGACCTGAAGATGCCCTGGACGCACCTCTCTGACCTGAAAGGATGGGGCACCGTAGCGGGTTCCGTCTATGGAATACGCGCCATACCGGCCAGCCTGCTCATTGATCCGACAGGCAAAATCGTAGCCTTCGACCTGCGTGGTGAGGACTTAGGCAACAAGCTCAAGGAAATATTCGGGGAATAAATAGAAAGTGCCTACAGGTAATAGCTGGCCGTAAGAAGGGCGGCCAGCTCTACCAGTAGGACGATGGCCCCACAGCAGTCACCTGTGTAACCGCGCAGGCGACTCCATACTAAGCGATAGAGCACATACATCGTAAGACAAGGGAAGACGACGAGCATCTGCCAGTCAATATCGTCGCGGAGGTACCAGCAATATAGGGCGAAGGGCAATAGTCCCTGCAGCCCTAAAAATATGCCTGCACGGGTGTCCATACGGCGATAGACGGTCTTGTTCTTGGCTTCCTCCTCCTTTCGTGCATAGGGCATCATCATGACTATCTCGCCCGCCAGCATCTTGGCGTAGGGGTCGAGGGCTGCCATCGTGATGGCGGCATAAAGGGGCGTCATCGAATAGAGCGTAAAGAAGAACAGGGCTACATAGACGACGAGTGCCAGCACGCCGTAGGTGCCGATATGCGAATCCTTCATGATGGCGAGGATGCGGTCGCGATTTTTCCCGCCACCGCCGAATCCGTCGAAGAAGTCGGCCAGCCCGTCTTCGTGCAAGGCTCCCGTCAGCAGCATCCTGACGGTGATGGCCAGCAGGATGGTCACCTCGTAGGAGAACAGGTTGCAGCCAAAATAGAGTACCGCGCCTGTGACGCCACCCGTCAGCCATCCTACCAGCGGCCAGTATTCCACCACCGAGTCGTAGCTCTCGCGAGGTGGCTGATACAGTCGCCAGAAGGGTAGGCGGGTGAAGAAGATGAAGGCCGCCCAGATGCGGTCGTACCAGCGAGTGTGGTCTATGTTGACTTCCATCTTTGCTATGAATGATTATTCGTGCCTGATGGCCTCGATAGGGTCCATATTGGCTGCCTTCTGTGCAGGGATGTAGCCGAAGAGCACACCGATGAACACGCAGACAAGGAACGACACATAGATACTCCAGGCAGGCACGCTGCTGGGCATACCCATGAGGGGTATCAGTACTTCGCCTATGGTGCAGCCTACCAGGATGCCCAATAGGCCGCCTGTCACCGATATGAGTACCGACTCGATGAGGAATTGCAGCGAGATGACGGGCCCGGTGGCACCGACGGCCATACGAAGGCCTATCTCCTTGGTGCGCTCGGTGACGCTGACGAGCATGATGTTCATGATGCCGATACCGGCCACGAGCAGGGAGAAGGCGGCAGCTACGACGAGAATCAGCGTCACGGTGTCCATCGTCGATGACATCGTCTCCATCATCTCGGCCTGTGAACGTATCGTGAAGTCGTCAGCGGCGTCCTCCTTCAGCTTGTGGTTGTCGCGCAGCATCTGCGTCAGCTCCTCGATGGCGGCGTCGCTCAGTTCCTCGGTGATAGCCGAACAGACGATGCTGGAGAACCAGGTCTGCGCGGCGATACGCTTCATCACCGTCGTGTAGGGCGCAATCATCACGTTGTCCTGGTCCATACCCCAGGAGTTGTAGCCCTTTGCCTTCAGCACACCGATGATGCGCATCGGGATATTCTTGAAGCGGACGGTCTTGCCGATGGGGTCGGTGTTGCCAAAGAGCTCCTTGACAACGGTGGCGCCCACCACGCAGACCTTCGCGGCCTTCTTGATGTCCTCCTCGGTGAAGCACTCGCCCTCCTCGATGGTCCACTGACGGATGTCGAGGTAGTCGATAGACTCGCCATACATCGACGTCGTCGTATTGTTGTTGCCGTAAATCACCTGTCCGCTGGAAGTCACCTCGGGCGATACCTTCGTTACGAACTTCTTCTCACGCAGGATGCGCTCGTAGTCGGCCATCTTCAGCGTCTGCATAGCCGAAGGGTCTTGGCGCACGCCGCCTCGCATATCGGCACCCGGACGAATGGTGAGCAGGTTGGTGCCCATCGTCGAGAGTTCCTTGCGGATGCTCTCCTTGGAGCCTTGTCCTATCGACATCATGATGATGACGGCAGCGACGCCGATGATAATACCGAGCATCGACAGAAACGACCGCATCTTGTTGTTGGCTACGGCTCTGAGGCTGACTTTGAAAAGATTAAGTATATTCATCTGATTGGGGTCTTTTTTTTAATCATCCTGTGGCAAGGGCAGCGCGGCGAGTGCCTCAGCGGCCGACTTGATGTTGGTGTTAACGGTATCCTCGCGTATCTTGCCGTCGCGCAGGTTGATGTTGCGGCTGCTGTACTCGGCAATCTCAGGGTTGTGGGTCACGAAGATGATGGTGTGGCCCTTGCGGTAGAGCTCCTGGAAGAGCACCAGCATCTCGAATGACGTGCGGGTGTCGAGGTTACCGGTGGCCTCGTCGGCCAGCAGCACGGCGGGGTTGTTGACCAGCGCACGGGCAATAGCCACACGCTGCATCTGACCACCCGACATTTGGTTGGACTTATGCTCCAGGCGGTCGCCCAGTCCTACCGACTGCAGGGCCTTGATGGCGGCCTCGCGGCGCTCCTTTGCGCTGAATTTCGAGTTGTACATCAGGGGCAGTTCGACGTTCTCCACAGCGGTGGTCTTCGGGAGCAGGTTGTAGTTCTGGAAGACGAATCCGATTTTCTGGTTGCGCAGATGGGCACGCTGTATCTTCGACATCGTGCGTACCGACACGCCGTCGAGGAAGTATTCGCCGCTGGTGGGCGTATCAAGGCACCCCAACTGGTTGAGGAGTGTCGACTTACCAGAGCCTGACGTACCCATGATGGTGACGAACTCGCCCTCGTAGATCTTGAAGGACACGCCGCGCAGCGCCTTCACCGTCTCCGAGCCCACCTGGAAGTACCGCTTCACGTTCTGGAGTTCGATTACGACTTTTTTTCCCATGCTGATTACTTCTTCTGTTGGTTGTTTTGACGATTGTTGCCCCTCGGTCTCGGCATGAAGGGGTTCTGGGCCTGCTGTCCCTGCTCTTCCTCACCTCCGCCCTGGATGCTGAAGTCGGTGAGGACCTCGGTGCCGGGGGCGATGCCGCTGATGATTTCGGTGAACATACCGTTGGTGGTGCCGGTCTCCACAGCGTGTGCCTTGAAGGTGTTGCCCTCCAGCGTCCACAGCTTCTGGCTGGCCTCGCAGTCCTCAATCTTCTGCTCCTTCGTGATGAGCATCTCGTTGATGGTGAAGCGCAAGGCTTTGGCAGGACAGATGAGCACGTCGTTCTTCTCCAAAGTGAAGATGGTCACGTTGGCGGTCAGGCCGGGCTTCAGCTTCAGGTCGTTGTTGGGTGCCGAGATGACCACCTCGTAGGTCACCACATTGCTCTCGGTGGTGGCCTGCTGGCGCACCTGCGTCACCTTTCCCTCGAACTTGTCCTCGGGGAAGGCATCGACGGTGAACGATACGCGCTGGCCTTCCTTCACGCCACCGATGTCGGCCTCGTCGATGTCGGCAATCACGCGCATGTTGGTCAGGTCCTGAGCAATCGTGAAGAGCTCAGGGGTGTTGAACGAGGCGGCGACGGTCTGGCCTTCCTCCACCGACTTTGACAGCACTACGCCGTCGATGGGGCTGGTGATGGTGGCGTAGCCTAAGTTGGTCTGCGCCTTCTGCACGTTCTGCGAGGCTGTGGTCACCTGGTCCTTAGCCTTCATAAACGACAGGCGGGCCGTCTCATACTCATCGGCGCTGACCAGTCCCTTGTCGTAGAGCGTCTTGTAGCGGTTGTAGTTGTTCTGCTCATAGTTGAGCGTGCTCTGCGCACTCGACAGGTTGGCCCGTGCCGTATTGAGCTCGCTGGTCAGGTTGGTCTTGTCCAGCTCGGCGATGACCTGTCCCTTCTTCACCTCCGAGTTGTAGTCGACGTAGAGGTGCGACACGATACCCGACACCTGCGTACCGACGGTGACCGAGGTGACCGGTTCGATGGTGCCTGTGGCGGTGATTGACGTCTGGATATTGCCTTTCTCCACCTTAGCGGTCGAGAACTGTGTTTGCTGCTCCTCCTTGCAGCCGGTGAACAGCGTGATGGCTGTCAGGGCGAGTAGCCCCATGCTTAGAATTTTGTTCATATCTGTCTTTGTTATTGTCCACTATAGAATTTCAACAATTGCTGTGCCAGCACCGTCTGATACTTGCTCTGCAGGCGATTTTGCTGGGCGTTGAGCAGGCGGTCCTTACCCGTCATCAGCTCCACGATATTCTTCAGGCCCAGGCGGAACTGCTCCGACAGCAGGTCGTAGCTGGTCCTCTCGCTCTCCTCGGTGGCTATCGAAGCGCGTAGCTTGGCCTGATTGGTCTCTGCGTCCAGCCAGTAGCCCTCGATGGTCTGGTAGAGCTTCTTCTGCTGGTCCTGCTTGTCGAGCAACGCCTGCTCACGCTGGATGCGGGCCTTGTTGACCGACGTCTTCGTCTGGCGCTGGTCGAAGATGGGGAGGCTCAGCGTGAGGCCCGTCGAGGCATCGAAGTTGGTCTTGAACTGCTTGCCCCAGGTGTTGTTGGACAGCGAGTTGGTGCTCGTGCCCAGTCCTGCCGTCATATTTAGCGTAGGCATCCAGCCGGCCTTCGCCATCTTGATGCTCAGTTCGCTGTTCTTCACCGACAGCTCGCTGCTCTTGATTTCGGGGCGAGAGTAGAGGGCGAGGTCATAGACGGTCTGCAACTTGGGAATATCGGCCAATGCCTGCTCGTCGCTGACGTCGGTTATGGCGACATCAAACTCCTGCGACCCGTCGAGCTCGAGGAGCTGCTTGAGTTGCAGCTTGTATTTAGCTATGTTGGCGCGGGCCTCCACGATGGTGTATTCATCGGAAGCACGCTGGGCGGAAAGCTGGGCTACGTCGGCCTTTGACATCTTGCCCACTTCCAACATCTCTTGTCCGCGTTCCTCATTCTTCTTGCTTGTCTCCAGGCTTTGCTCGCTCACTTTCACGGCTTCGGTCAGGTAGAGTATCTGGACGTAGAGCTGGGCGATCTGCTCCTGTATCGAGTTGGCCGTCACCTCAGCCTCCAGCTCGGCCTGTTCGGCACTCAACTTGTTTTGCTTGAGCGTATTGCGGTTGCGGTTGCCGTTCCACACGGTCCACGAGGCATTGAGTCCGTAGCTACCGTTGTAGTAGCCCTTGTCCACCTTCGCGTTCACCTGTCCGTTGGTCACGGTCGTCGTACCGGTGTCCTGCCAGGGGCGGTAGCCGAGACTGTGGTTGGTCGAGGCACTGAGGGAGGGCAGCAGGGCGGCGCGGCTCTGTTTCACGTCTTCTTTGGCCGACTGGCTTTGCAGTCTTGCCTTCTGGAGTGTGATGTTATGTTCCTTTGCATAGTTGATGCAGTCCTCCAGCGTCCACGTCTTCTGCGCCCAGAGATTGGTCGTGGTCACCAGCAGTACTGCCAGTAGAATAATACCTTTCTTCATACATTTATAATTTACAACGCTGCAAAAGTAACAACAATTTCGAAACTCTAAAAATTTTTTTACTACCTTTCTACACTTTTAACGTCAATTCGAATATGATATAGAATGTAGGCGTGCAAATTGAAACTTTTTTAGGTTTTTTCGTAACAAAGCATAAAAAAGCGGAAGACGATTGTCGAGGCAATGTCTTCCGTATCAGGTATTCCTAAGACTGCATCAAGCTGTATGGCTCACCAGTCGATTTCACCCTCAAAGAAATAGGCAATCGTCAGGCGATAGGGCATCTCGTTGACGGCGGGAGAGCAAAGTGAGTCGGATTGGGCGTCGTAGCATTGGGGCTTCTTGGTGAAGAGAAGATTTCTTGCGGTTTCCTTCACCCAGAATTTCGATTGCAGGTTGATTTCGACGGACGTGTCCCAGTATTTCTTCATGAGAGTCGGTTTGCTGCGGAGGATGTCGAGTACCTCTTTGATATCTTTCACAGATGGGAAAGGATAGCTGTAGTAACGCACGCCCTCGAACATGTCCTCGAGGTGATCCTTGCTGTATGGTTCTCCATCGACGATCATGATGTGCTTGGGCTTGTATTGGCCAAGAATCTTGATGAGGATGCCGCGCTGACCTTTGGCGGCCTCACGAATGCAGAAGTAGCGAGAACCGATGACTCTCTTAAACTCCATTCCATTACCCTTTCTCAGTAGTTCTTCTTTTTTGGGGAGGAAGACGATTTCGCCTATTTTCCAGTTGGTTTCTGTCAGTTTCATATTATATTATTATCATTTTTTCCATACGCTGTCCAGAGATCTGCGAGATTTCCTGCACAAAGAAAGCGCAAACTCCAGCCATACCTCAGTCGGGCCTTCCACAGCCTCAAATACCCTATGGAGAAGTCTACGCTTAGAGCGTATACTTCATTGGGTATTTGTCTATTGCTCTTTCTCTTTTATGTGGAAGATTGACTGAGGAATGAGCAAAGATTGCAACGCGTCTCTTTTGAAACGCGCTGCAAAGATACTATTTTTTATCTGAATGGCAAAGGAATACGTTGATTTTTTTTCATCCTAACGTCACTGCCAGCTCAGGGTGAAGGCGTAGTGATAGGGCTTGTTGCCGTCGATGGTGTACTGGGGGAGCGTGCGCTGTCCCCACGTATCGACGCCGCCGACACCGTGAAGGTTGAGGTCGATGTTGAGGTTGACGAAGCGGCCGCGCTGTATTTCATGTGGATGCTTGGCGGGCTCGAGGTCTTCCTCGCCATAGTCCCAGGCGCGGATGCAGAGGGGCTGTTCGCCCTGAATGCAGATAGTCCTCTCTGCTGAGGAGAGCCTGAGCCAGCGCACGTCGCAGCGGTTGCCGTTGTCCTGCGGATGAATGTACTCCGTCTCGAAGTCGCTCAGCGGCATCTTGTAGTGGCCCATGAAGGCGCTGCGCTTCCGGTCGGGATAGTTCTCCCACGGGCCACGACCGAAGTATTCGATGTTGGTGAAGTCGGCAGGGATACGCATCCGCATACCGAACTTGGGTATCAGCGGGATGTCGGTAGCTGTGGGCTGATAGTCGGCCTCCACCTTCACCTCGCCCTTTTCATAGAACTTGTAAGTCAGCGTGTAGTCAGCCCCTACAGGGAGGGTGCAGTCGACGGTGACGGCGACAAGGTTGGCATTCTTCGTGGTCTTGATGGAACGGACGGTACGCTGGGCTGCCGCATCGCGCCAGGCACCTAAACGCCGGGCAAATCCCGCCGCATGCTGGTTGTCGTTCTCCGGTTTCCAGAAGTAGGGCTCCAGCGGTGCTTTGAGCATCTCTGTGCCGTCAACGACCCAACTGCTCAGGGCGCCCGTCTTGTCTATCGTGATGGTGCTATTGTCGGTACTGACGATGATACCGTCGGCGCTTTCTTTCACCTTTGGTGCGATTCCGTCGTAAATCCTCACGCTCTTGAGCCCCTTGGATAGCTGAAACTGCTCGCTGGCCACGGGAAAGCCTTTCTTGGCCCAAGGCTTGTCTTCTTTCAGGCGGGCCGACACGTTCAAGTATTTTTCGAAAGAGACATTGACGGTGTCGTAGGTGATGTCGTACTCGCTGGGATCGGTGAAGTAGTCGTGGTTGATGATGCTAATGCGACCATCTGCCTCGCGGACGAACTGCAGGGGCTGATAGACGTGCTGCACCTCGTAGTAGTGAGGGTGGGGGACTCGGTCCGGTCCTATCAGTCCGTTGATATTGAAGTTGGCGTCGTTGGGCTTGTCGCCGTAATCACCACCATACTTATAATAGGAAGAATCTTTTAACCCTTGGTCAACCCAGTCCCAGATGGCACCGCCTGCGATGCTGGAGTCGGCATAGATGACGTCCCAGTACTCTTGGAAGTTGCCCATTGAGTTGCCCATAGCGTGGGCATATTCGCGGGCAATGAGCGGCTTCTCTGTCTCCTTCTCGGCCTCCCGCTTCAGCACGTCGGGGGTGGGATAGCCAAAGTCGTGTAGGGCAGAGTAGCGGGGGTGACAGTCGTAGAAGGGCAGGCGAGTGCTGTCGAGACGGCAGACGGTATCATACATCGCCTGGATGTTGGGCCCTACGGCACCCTCGTTGCCTAAGCTCCAGAGGATGATGCTGGGGTGGTTGAAGTCGCGCTTCACCAGCGATTCGGCGCGGTCAACGTGAGCGTCGCGCCATTCGGGGTCGTTGCCCATTTCCTCGTTGGCGTACCCATATCCGTGACTCTCCTGATTGGCCTCGTCCATCACATAGATACCCCAGCGGTCGCAGAGCTCGTAGAGGTATTCGCGGTCGGGATAGTGGCTGGTACGCAGGAAGTTGATGTTGGCCTGCTTCATCAGCGTGATGTCCTTCTCATAGGTGGCATCATCGACGTAGCGGCCCGTCACAGGATGATGGTCGTGACGGTTTACGCCGCGCAGCTTGACGTTCTTGCCGTTGATCTTGAAGACCTCGCCCACACACGCCACACGCTTCACGCCGAAGTGGTATTCAAATGCTTCATCGTTCTTGCTGTCCTTCTGGCCCCTCAGCTCTATAGTATAGGGGTAGAGCCAGGGTTTCTCGGCAGACCACAGGCGGGGGGCAGTCTCATAGTGGAAGGAGAGTTCGACGGTCGTGGTATCGCCGGCACGGAGTTGGGGGATGCGGCTGTTGGTGACATTCTGATGGCTGGGATTGGTATTGACGCCATAAAGCTCGGGACAGGCTATCCTTATCTGCGCCAGCATGTTCTTGGCGGTCTTCTTTCCGGTATTGCAGACAGAAATCTTGGCCTTCACGGTGAACTGCGAGAAATCGGCGTTGGGCTCTGCCGTCACGCGATAGTCGGCGATATGCACCAGCGGACGCACCCACAACTGTACCTCGCGGAAGATGCCCGAGAGGCGCCACATATCCTGGTCTTCCAGATAGCTGCCGTCGCACCAGCGATAGACCTCGACGGCTAACTTGTTGCGTCCCTCACGCAGATAGCTGGTCACGTCAAACTCGGCTGGCGACATAGAGTTCTGGCTATAGCCCACCTTCTGTCCGTTGATCCAGACATACATCGCCGAGTGGACGCCGCCGAAGTGCAGGATCAGGTTCTTCTGCAACATCTCCTTCGTCACCTCCACAAAGGTCACATACGAGCCTACGGGATTGCGGTTCTCGTAGGCGGTCCAGTCTTTCGGCGGCTCGGTGGTCACGCTGGGACGGTTTCTGACGAAGGGGTAGTTGATATTGATGTAAATAGGCACGCCGTAGCCCTGCAGCTGCCAGTTGCCCGGTACGGTGATCGTCTTCCATTTGCTCACGTCGTAGTCTTCGCGATAGAAGTCGGCGGGACGCGAAGCCGGGTCCTTCGACCAATGGAAGAGCCACTGGCCGTCAAGCGATACGATTTCTTGGCAGTCCTTCCATTTCGAAGGCAGTTGCAAGGTAGCATGATAGGGTAGCTTATGGATGCCTAACACGGCGGGGTCCTCCCAGTCGTGGGCTTGTGAGGTGATGGTGAGGAGTGCCGTCAGCAGCAAGAGTGCTCTTTTCATCGTTGCGCTATTTTTCCGTTATTACTTCAATGTCGCTGTAGGCCAGGCGTTCGCCTTGTGCCAGTCGCAGTCCCTCCACACGAATCACTTTGGCGCGGGTGGGCTTGCAGCGCAGGTTCTGCCAGATGGGGTTGTTGACGATATTAGAGAACTCGCCTTCGCCCAGTATCTCCCAGTTCTTCCAGTCGGTGGTGGCCGCAATGCGGTAGTGGGTGATGAGGCCTTCGCGGGAGTTCTGTGGAGGCAGGTAGCGGAAACCGGTGACGGTCGATTCGTGGTCGAGGTTCACAAACATCATCTTGTCGCCCCCGAAGAAGATGTAGTAGTCGGAGGCGTGCTTCTCTCCGGCATCGGGGATGTCGGCGGTCAGCTCAGGAGCGAGAAAGACCGACGTGCGCTTGATGAGGGGCTCGCACTTGGCCTCTAACACGGTGAAGCGCAGGCGGGTGGCCTCGACGGTGGGGAAGCAGACGATGCGGCGACGGCCTATGGTGGTCAATCCGCTGCCTTCCTCGACGAGCATGTCCCGTAGCGGCTGCCACTTGCCGTTGACCTCAGCCTCTAAGGCGAACTTCTTCACACGCTGTCCGTAGCGGATGTCCTCCTCAGCTACGAAGCGGTTGCAGGCGGTGGGCTTGCCGAAGTCGAGTACCAGCCCGCCCTTCTCTTGCGTCACCCCTCCGCTCACGCTGGCAGGAAGGGGGTTGCTGAACACCTCGTCAATCATCTTCTTGAAGGCGATGCCGCGCAGCGAGTCGGTGGGATGGATGCGCCCGTTGGGGGCGATGGGGAAGTTGAGCAGCAGGCAGGAGTTGCGGCCCACGGACTTGTAGTAGATGTCCATCAGCTTCGACAGGCTCTTCACGTTCTCGTTCTCCGTCTCGTGGTAGAACCACCCCGGGCGGATGCTGGTGTTCGTCTCGCCGGGACACCACACGTCGCCCTCCTCCACACCATAGTGCAACATGTGATAGGGCGTGTCGCCTTTTGACGGCATCAGGCTCCAGTTAGTCTCGCCAATGAAGCCCGCCTCCGTACCTACCCAGCGCAGGTCGCCACGATCGCCGCCGTCGTTCCAGATGACGGCCTTGGGCTGTAGCTCACGTATCATGCGGAACGTCTCTGCCCACTGATAGTAGGTCTTCCCGTCGATGCGGCGCGTCTCGTTGGCTCCGCCGTACCAGCCGTCACCACCGTTGGCCCCGTCAAACCACACCTCGAAGATGTCGCCGTAGTTGGTCAACAGTTCGCGAAGTTGGTTGCGGAAGTAGGTGACGTATTCAGGCTTGCCGTAGTCTTGATGGTTTCTGTCCCAGGGCGACAGATAGACCGCAAACTTCAGTCCCTCCTCGCGGCAGGCTTCGGCCAGTTCGCGCACCACGTCGCCTTTGCCCTGCTTCCAAGGTGTGTTCTTCACCGAGTATTCCGTATATTTCGAAGGCCACATGCAGAAGCCGCAGTGGTGCTTGGCCGTGAAGATGATGCCCTTCATGCCAGCCTGCTTGCAGACCCGCGCCCACTGGCGGCAGTCAAGGTCGGAGGGGTTGAACAGCTCCAACTTCTCGTTGCCGAATCCCCATTCCTGGTCAGTATATGTATTCAGCGAGTAATGGATGAAAGCGTACATCTCCATCTCCTGCCAGCGCAACTGGTTCTCTGTCGGGACGGGGCCGCAGAATGCGGGATTAATCAACGTGGCGGGAATCTGCTGTCCATACGCAGCGCCGGTCATCACACAAGTAATGAGCATGAAGGCGAATCTTCTCAATGCTAATGTAGTCATTCTTTTAGGGTATTAGTTGTTTTTTCCTTGCAAACTTACACATATTTTTGAAATAAACAGCAGGCAGGACGACACAAATGTGTAGTCAAACCCTCGAATGTTACATTTTCTCATGAAGTTGGGACACCTGTGAAAATGTTCTTTCAATTTTTTTTCGTAAATTTGCAGCAAACAACTCAATCAATACACAATGAAGATGAAGAAAACTATTCTGCTGACTTGGCTTATCGCTGCCGTTGCCACCGTTTGGGCGCAAAGCGAGAAGGACTTCGTGAAGGGAGCCGACGTGGGCTTTCTTTTGGGACAAGAGCGACAGGGACAGAAATTCCATGATGTCAACGGGAACGAGCGCGAGTGTCTGCAGCTGCTCAAGAACGACTACCAGATGTCGGCCATCCGCATGAGGGTGTGGGTGAATCCTCACGGCGGCACAAACGACAAGAACGAGCTGCTGACAATAGCCCGGCGGGTGAAGGCGCTTGGTATGGACCTGATGGTGGACTTCCACTACAGCGACACGTGGGCCGACCCGGGCAAACAGACAATTCCGAAGGCCTGGGAGGGTCACTCGTTTAAGGAGATGAAGAAGGACCTGCGCAACCATACCGTCGAGGTGCTGTCGCTGCTCAAGGAGAACGACATCGCGCCCCGCTGGGTGCAGGTGGGCAACGAGACCACCGGCGGAATGCTCTGGCCGATGGGAAAAATCGACAAGAATCCCAAGCAGTACGCCGGCTTCATCCGCGCAGGCTATGATGCTGTGAAGGAGGTCTTCCCGCAGGCTATCGTCATCGTACACTTGGATCGCGGACACCTTCAGGATGTCTACGACTACAATCTGGATGCGATACTGAAGTACGGAGGCAAGTTTGATATGGTGGGTATGTCGCTCTATCCCTACTGGGTGATGGAGGGTCACCCAGAGCTGAATGCCGACGACATCATCACCGACTGCATCAACAACATCCGCTACGTCAGCAAGAAGTACGGTTGCGACGTGATGATGGTGGAGACGGGCTACGAGGTCAACGAGCGACAGCCGGAAATCATGGAGGAGGGTCGTCGCCAGTTGTCGCGTGTCGTGCGTGAAGCCCGCACCCAGACCGACGGTCATTGCCGCGGTGTGTTCTACTGGGAGCCTCAGTGCAGGCCCGGCCGCTATAAGCTGGGTGCCTTCGACAGCAAGGGTACGCCAACCGCCATCATGGATGGGTTTATAGAATAGATAGAGGGGGCTTACTTTCTTGCTTTTCAGTACCTCCTCGGTTGCCTATAATGCACCTCGTAAATCTTGTCGAAATACTTGTCCCAGTTGCTTTGTCCCTGCCCAATCTTGAAACCATAGAACTTGGTGCCCGTGGCCTGATAGTCCTTAAACCGCTCCATCAAGTCCTCGGTCGTCCTGGGAATCAGGAAATCAGTAATCCATAGCACGTCGGCATTCATGTATCGGTCATCACCATTATCTAATAAATAGAACGTCAGGTTGAGCATCTTCTGTGCATCCGTCCCACCGCCAAGAAAGGGGAAATATCCTTTGTCGAAGCGCTCCACGTCATCCTGTCGCATGCCTATCCGCTCCAAAGAACGCTTCTTTCGCCTTGAACGCAACTCAATCGGCCGAATACCCACGGAGAAATCTATCAGGAAACAATCCCTGTGGAGCCTCTCGGCGGTCTCTTCCAGCTTTGACAGTAATGAGGCTTCAATGCGTTGCGGGACGCCATACATGCTGGCGGAACTGTCTACACACACAATCATCGGGCCGCGGCGTGCAGCCCTCTCTGAGCGCGGCCGCCGTGAGGGCTTGCTGATTTCCGACTTGTAGCGAAACACCTGAAGCCTACTGGTGAGGTACTTGCGGAGAAACACCCCTTCGAGTGCCGAGTCAGCATACTGTGCCAGTTCGAAAGGCATCAGTGCATTCAGGTCACGCCCGATGGTGACACCTTCGATGTCGCTGCCGGAAGAATGCTCCAGCCGGTGTGTCACGCCCGTCTGCACGGTGAGCCTTGCGCGTCCTTCCTCGTCGGGCAATCGCCCCATCCGCTTGGCGACCTCGCCGATTTCTGGATATCGATTCTCGATTTGCACGATACTCAAATGCTTCTCAAACTCCGATTCCGTCCAGGAGCCCTCCATCATCTCCCATGCCTGCAGCAGTTGCTCTTCGGTGGCATCATTGCTGCGGACATGATTTTCGAGCCGGCTCAATGTCTGCTCGAAACGACCGGGTATTCCCCCGCCTTTCGACTCCACTTTCTTAGTCACCTGTTTCCGGGCTTTCTCGTCGAGTGCGCCCTGCCACTCACGCTTTAGCCGTTGCCAGTTCTCCGGCAGTTTCCAGCCATCATGCTTGAAGCGGCGCTTCATGAATGGAAGGTCGAACTCGTCTTCCTCGTATTTCTCACCGAGCTGTTGAAGTAGCGACTGCCAGGTGTCCTGCTTCTTGGGCATCGACCACTCCATCATCTTCTCCATTTGCGTCTGCTCGCCGATCGCCATTTGATGAATGAAGCGTAGGTCGTGCAGGCATTCGAGGACGAAGCGGCCTACGACCTCATAGAAAACCTTGCCTGCCAACCGGCTGCCCAACACCCTTGACTGGATGAGCGGGTCCTGCATCAGGCGCTGGAGATAGACCAGGATGGGGTCGTAGTAGATGGCACGTGGGACGTCGATCTGCACGCTGTTTTCAAACTCAAACACATCGCCATTGATGACAAAGCGGTCGAGCATCGTCAGATAGTCAGTCGGAGAGTACTTCGCGGCATCCATCATTCCGTCAGTCGTCCAGTTTTTCCATGTCCTGCCTGGTGTGGGCCATCTCGGTGGCCAGGTGCTTGACAAACTCGTTGACCTCCCTCTTGTCGGCCTCCGACACGAAGATGTTGTCATAAATGCCGTCGGTGCGTCGGCGGAAGAGGGTACTCAGCGCCTCCAGGTCCTGATAGAAGTCGCGTCCTGACACGCTGCCTTTCTTTGCTGGCAGCGCCTGCCGCTCCCCACGTCCCAGGGTCTCGATATAGTACCTGACGCCATTGATATAGATGCACTCCTCGTCTCGGGTCAGATAGACGGTGCTGGCACCCTGTGGTATGTTGCTGCCATCATAGGTTCTGATGATGCTGCGCTGCGGATTGTCTGGGTCTTTGTTGATGATACCACCCTGCCCGGCATTCTCGCGGCTCGACTGTCGCATGTTAACTTTGTTGACTTCTGTCGCGACTCGGCCATTCTTGCGAGCTTGATGGCTCTCGCTGTTCCATAACTTCTGGTAATCGGCCATCATGACGTAGGTGTTGCCCGTATCGTGATCCAGCAGGTGGTAGTAGTAGTTGTCGTATATCTTCTTGTTTGTGTCGAAGAGCTGCATGTCTTGTCGGGCACGGTCGGTGGCACGATGCTGACGGCTCACTCGAATATCATTTTCCAGGCTTTTTCTCAGATTGGCAAACTGCATCGTCAGGTCATTATACAAGGCACGGATGACGATAGCTCTGATCCCCTCGCACTCTTCGGGTTCTTGCCACAGGCAGTGGTAGATGGGCAGCAGGTCGTCAGCGGTCACCTCCTTCCTGTCGTGGATGAAGGCCGAGGTGCGTAGGAGTCTGACAATCTTCTTCCATCTGCGGTCGCTCACATAGACGTTGTGTCGCTCGTCCGTCTGCGCGATGGTCACGCTGCCCAGCGACTTGCGGATGACATTGATGATGCGCAGCACCTCCTCCGAGACGGGCATCGTGCTGAGCATCTTGTCCCACGCCCTGTATTCCTCGTCAGTAATCTGGAGTCCGTCTTTCAGCTCTATGTCACCGTCGATGGTGTCGTCGAGCAGCATGGCATTGAATCGGCTCACGTCCTTGATGTTGCCACATTCTATACGGATAAGGAAACGGTCCCACAGCGCCTCAAGTCCCTCGCCCTGCGTAGGGAGCTCGTTGCTGGCTGCCAACAGCAGTTTGAGGGGCAGATGGATTTCTGTGTCGCCATTGCGAAACAGCTTCTCGTTGATGACCGTCAGCAGCGTATTCTGTATGGCAGGTCCAGCCTTCCATATCTCATCGAGAAACACCACGTCGGCAGTCGGCAGGTACCCCTCGGTGTTGCGCTCATACTTGTCTGAGTCCTTCAGCTTGCTGATGCTCACCGGGCCGAATATCTCGTCGGGGGTGCTGAAGCGCGACATGAGATATTCAAAGCTGTTGGCGCGGTCGAAAGCCAGTTTCAGCCTTCGTGCCACCATCGACTTGGCCACTCCCGGAGGGCCAAGCAATATCACGCTTTCGCCTGCCAGGGCCGCCAGCAGCGACAGCGAGAGCTCTGTCTCCTTGTCGTAGATGCCCTTGTTGATAGCCTGAAGTAGTGCTTCTATTCTCTTTCTACATGTAGGATTTCTCATGGCGATGAGTATTGACTAATGGGAGTAAAAATGGGAGTTAAAATGGGAGTTAAAGTGGGAGTTAAAGTGGGAGTTAAAGTGGGAGTTAAAGTGGGAGTTAAAGTGGGAGTTAAAATGGGAGTTATGCGCTTCGCGCAGGGAGTTAAGCCAGCGACGCTGGCTGGACAATAGCTATGGATGCTGCCCGCCTACAATTACCCGAAGTCCCACGCCTTGACGTAGTGGTCGAAGCGGATGCCGTCGGTGCTGCCGTACTTGGCAATAATCTGCATGATCTCTGCCTGCTGTTCTGGCGATAGCTTGTTCTCGCCGTGATGATATCGGTAGTAAGGGCCATTGCCACTACTAAAGAACGAGCGAACACGGAGGCGCGCCTCAGACTTATCCCTATGTGGGACATTGTCGTATAGATGCGTAAAGCCCCATGCTTTCTGTATGAATCTTTTCTCTCGGAAATACTTGCACTCGCCATTCTGCCAGGCTGTGGGATAGACGGCGGCTCCATGAAGACGATCTTCTGGTAGCAGCAGCCTGGCCTGATAATGCATGCAACACGCTTTTTTTGTACATTCTTCGTTGAAGCACAAAGGATATCCCATTGGAACATCTTTGTATGTCATTTCCTTCTCTTCCATATCGGTGTGAATTTGTTTCTTGTCTGCAAAGATACGAAAAAACGAGTAAAGAACAAAAGAATAACACTATTTTCTTTTTTCTTTCGGATGAAAGCATCATTTTTTTGAGTGCAATATATTCATTTGAAGACGCAAATTTTATGAATTTAGTTCTACCTTCTACTTGTTTTTGATTAAATGTCTGAAAATAAGCCTATTAATATGGTTTTTACCTCTATTTTAGTTCTACTTTAGTTCTACTTGAACTCTACCTGAGCTCTACTAAACATCTATTTACCTAAATTCCGCAGCACTTTAATTTAACTTTCTTTATAAGTACCTGAGCAACAAAAAGTTCTTGCTGGGGCAAGCGGCAAAGCCGAGCGGCTCAGGATTTGGCCATGTCAGATTTTTCACTTAC
>Ga0326511_10000990_pt1 | contig 24215 bp, 23 predicted proteins | sample 0_2496_0518_D_FD_203701 | JGI IMG/M metagenome (GOLD analysis project Ga0326511, IMG submission 203701) | Bovine rumen microbial communities from UC Davis, California, United States - 0_2496_0518 | ecosystem: Host-associated > Mammals > Digestive system > Stomach > Rumen | place: USA...
CTTCCAAAATTCTCCGGGGGTCATTTTTCAGAGCATTTTTTAAGGGGCCTGGTGTCGGTAGCCGCTTCAGATGTCTCCGGTTTCGCGTTAAAAAGGTTTCCTCCTCGTTTTCTCTACCCCCTAAAACTAGTAGCAAACCGTGCCAGACCTCTTAGAAAGTGCTCTGAATGACAACTAAGCATTTATATTCTATTAAAAAGGTTAAAGAACAAAACCAGAAGTGGGGATGATAAGTGTGAGAACGGCTAAGAAGAATGCCGAGAGACAAAAAATGCCACGCGCATTAACTCCTGAAGGCCGTGAAGATCAGATTATCGCCTACGCAATGGATGTTGCAGAGGAAAGAATCCTAAATGGAACTGCATCGGATGGCCTTTTGATCCAATTTCTAAAGCAGGGCTCTTCAAAAGAAAGACTCGAACGAGAAATAATGGCCGAACAGAAGAAACTCATCGAGGCAAAGACCGAAGCGATAGAGTCTGCCAAAAGAGTTGAGGAGCTTTATAGAGAAGCTCTTAAAGCAATGCGTACTTATAGCGGAACGCATGATGACGATGAAGTATATTAGATCATATTCTGAGCTTATTAAGCTGAAAAACTTTAAAGAAAGGTACGAGTATTTGCGTCTTGGCGGAGCTGTCGGTATTGAGACCTTTGGCTTCGACAGATATTTGAACCAGGCGTTGTACCGTTCTAAAGAATGGGCGTCAATTAGAAGCCAAGTGATTTTAAGAGACAATGGCTGTGATCTTGCCTGCGAAGATAGGAAGCTTTACGGGCGCATAATCATTCATCACATAAACCCGCTTACAGAAGAGGACATCGTAAATAGGTCTATGAAGATTTTTGACATGGACAATCTGATAACAGTTTCAATTGACACACATAATGCCATACATTATGGAGACGAGTCTCTTCTCTTTATGGAGATAACGGACAGATCTCCAAATGACACAGTCTTATGGAGGTGATTATGGAAAGTATATTAACTTCCATAAAGAAGAAGCTCGGCCTTGGCGCCGACTACACCCCCTTCGACCCAGATATAATCATCGCAATAAACGCTGCCTTTTCAGTCCTTACTCAACTTGGAGTGGGGCCAGAAAAGGGCTTTTTTATTTGCGGCCCATCAGAAACATGGAATTCATTTTTGGGCGATAGGGATGATCTAGAGTTTATTAAAGAATACGTTTATCTAAAAGTCAGGTATATGTTCGATCCTCCCGCCGGCAGCGTACTATCCGCTATGAACGAACTCATTAAGGAATACGAGTGGCGAATTAATGTGGCGGTGGATCCAAAGGAGGACGAATGAGCAGCTATTCAGTTGTGTATAAGAACGAGCTCTACCATTACGGCATTCTCGGCCAGAAATGGGGGAAAAGAAACTATCAGTATGAAGACGGTTCTTTAACTCCCGAAGGTAGAGACCATTATGGCGTTGGGGCTGCTAGAGGCGGCTCTTCCGCAAATGTAAAGATTCGAACAAATCATCAGAAGAGAGTCGCCGCTAACGAAATGGGCAAGTTTCTTAAGAAACAAGCCGAAAAGAGAGAACGTGATGATGACGCCTTAAAGAACCGTCAGCGGATGAATGACGAACTTTTGTCCGTATCAAGATACAAGCAGGACGTCGCCGATAGAGTTTGGGAAAAGAAAGTCGACCGCGAAAAGCCTAAGGAAGAGGCGCCCCAGCAAGAGCGTAAAGAAGATACGTTTGAGCAAATCATGAACGGTTCCTATAAGTCAAAGGCCGATTCAAACGATAGCAAGGAATCTTCAAAATCCGAAGGCTCTAAGAGTGAAAGTGAATACAAACAGGTGGAGCCTAAGAAAGAAGGAAGCTTTAAAGACTCTAAGAATAGCGGTAAGCATTATTCTGCAGTAAAAACCGATGCTGAAAATGGCAACGGCAAGAAAGATGTTGCTGGAAGCGGAAAGAGCGTAAAACTTAAGCCAGCAGATGTCGTTGCCCTTGGGTCAACAACTAAAGCAATAACGAATAATAGTTCTAACTTGGTTGACCATTTCAAAAGGATAGCACAGATCAATTATGCGAAAGGCCAGAAGTCCGTTGATTTGAGCAATATTTCCGAAGAGGAAATGCGGCGGACTATCAATCGTTTGAATCTTGAGCGTCAATACAGAGAGGCAATTTCAACGCCAATGAGCACTAGCGGGTATGACAAGGCAAAGGAAATCCTCGGGGCAATCGGTGATGCCGCATTGGTAATTGGCGGGGTGGCTGCCACTGTTAAAACTATTCAAGATCTGAAGAAGAGATAAGGAGGAAGTAAAATGAAATCCAAAGCAAGAGAAATGTACAGAAAGTATCCGCTTCTTTTCATGGAAATGTATCTGCATTCTATGAATGAGAACCCTGAGCATCCCGATGATAATTCGGTGATTTATTCCAAGATCCAGGCTAACGTAGCAAACCCTGGAACTTACTGGATGCCCAATTGGCCCAACATTGATGAAATTCTGAAGGACTTCGCATCCCTTAGAGAAGAGTAGGCACGAAAGGAGGCCCTATTATGGCGCTATCAAATAGGGCCGTTCCTAAATACTATGGCCAGTTTAGAAATGCCGTTATAAGAGGCGAAATCGCAGTAAACCAAAACGTATCTATGGAGATGAACCGAATTGATGCGCTCATCGCCGACCCCAACATCTATTACGACGAAGATGCTATAGAAGGATATATTAGGTACTGCGAAAACGAACTCACTTTAACTGACGGTTCAGACCTTCATCTGCTCGACTCATTTAAGCTTTGGGCCGAGCAGATATTTGGCTGGTATTACTTCATTGAAAGAAGTGTATGGGAGCCAAATCCTAATGGGCACGGCGGAAGATACGTTAATAAACGCATTAAGAAGCGCCTTACAAACAAGCAGTACCTTATTGTTGCAAGAGGTGCCGCAAAGTCCATGTATGTATCTACGATCCAAAGTTATTTTCTAAACATAGATACAACTACGACACATCAGGTCACGACCGCCCCTACAATGAAACAAGCAGAGGAAGTTCTTTCACCTATTAGGACCTCAATTACCAGAGCAAGAGGCCCCTTATTTAAGTTTTTAACTGAGGGTTCTCTTCAGAACACTACTGGTTCTAAGGCTAATAGGGTTAAGCTTGCTTCAACTAAGAAAGGCATTGAGAACTTTCTTACCGGCTCGCTTCTTGAACAGCGCCCCATGAGAATTGATAAACTCCAAGGTTTAAACAGCAGGATAAACTCTGTTGACGAATGGAAATCTGGGGACGTGAGAGAAGATGTTATAGGCGCTCTTGAACAGGGCGCGTCTAAGAACGACGACTATCTGATCCTTGCTGTGAGCTCCGAAGGAACGGTTCGAAACGGCTCCGGAGACACAATAGGAATGGAGCTTATGGACATTCTCAAAGGCGATTACGTCAACCCGCATGTATCTATTTGGTGGTACAAGCTTGATGATGTTAAAGAAGTATCCGACCCCGCTATGTGGATAAAGGCGAACCCAAATCTTGGCAAGACTGTTACCTATGAGACGTATCAGCTTGATGTTGAAAGAGCTGAGAAAGCGCCTTCCGCCAGAAACGATATTCTAGCTAAAAGATTTGGGATTCCTCTTGAAGGCTACACATATTTCTTTACTTATGAAGAGACCCTTCCGCAAAGAAAGCAGGACTTTTGGTCTATGCCTTGCGCTCTTGGTGCAGACCTTTCTCAGGGAGATGACTTTTGCGCATTTACATTTTTATTCCCACTTAAGAACGGCTGCTTTGGCGTAAAGACAAGAAGTTACATTTCATCCTTGACGCTTTCTAGACTCCCTCTTGCCGCTCGTATGAAGTACGAGGAGTTTATAGAAGAGGGGAGCCTCATCGTCCTTGACTGCACTGTTCTTGACATGATCGATGTGTATGACGATTTGGACCGCCATATACAAGAACGTGGCTACGATGTAAGGTCATTTGGCTTTGACCCATATAACGCAAAGGAGTTTGTGGAAAGATGGGCGTCAGAGAATGGGCCATTTGGGATAACAAAAGTCATTCAGGGTGCAAAAACCGAGTCCGTTCCTTTGGGAGAGCTTAAGATCCTTGCTTCAGAGAAGATGCTAATTTTTGATGAAGCTCTTATGCAGTATACCATGGGCAACTGTATCACCATTGAAGATACAAACGGCAACCGGAAGCTTTTAAAGAAAAGACACTCTGAAAAGATTGATAACGTTTCAGCTATGATGGACGCGTATGTTTCCTACAAGGCAAATAGGGACGCGTTTGAGTAGGAGAATTCAAAATGCAAACAGAACTTAAGCATTGGGGCATTCTCGGCCAGAAATGGGGCAAAAGGAATTACCAGTATGAAGATGGTTCTCTTACTCCGGAAGGCAGAGATCATTACGGAGTAGGGCCTCCTAGAAGCGAACTTGCTAGAAAACTTGCCGATCCGAATGTTCATAAAATCAACATGAAAAAGATTCGGAAAAAGGACGATAAGTGGCTTAGAAAGCAGGACCGCACTACACGAGTTAAGCTCCAGAAACAGACCCAGAAAAGCAAAGAAATGCGGAAGTACGATAAAGCTCTTAGAAAGGTTTCTAAGGTGTATAACTCGGACGGAAGCCTTAATAAGAACTACGTTGCGAATTATAATATTGCCCTTGCTGAAATAATGAACCGGAAAGTTGCAGACCTTGAGAAGTATTCGCCTTCTGGGATGACGCTTCAGTTTGTTGCAAAGCGCGGCGATATTGGCGTATATGCCGCTATGGCAACTCCAGGCTATGACATGAGCCAGGTAAGAAGGGGCGTAAATGCCGAAGGAAAGGTCGCATATAAGAAGCAGTATATAGATCAGGTTAAGGAGCGTGATTAACGGATGGGTAATTACAATATAGTGTACAGTAATGAACTTTACCACTACGGGGTAAAGGGCATGAAATGGGGAAAGAGTATATTTGGAAAAGTTAAAATCGGCGCATCCAAGCTTAAATCAAGAGTCAAGCCTCTTAAAGTCAATGAACCGAAAAAATACGACCCAACAAAAGACCCGGATTGGTTCGAGAATTCTGGACTAATGGCAAATCAGGCTAGGGGGTATGCTGTTCCTCAAGGCTGGAATAAAGGGGTTGTTGATCCGCTTACCGTCGGAACTGCAAAGAAATTATACGGTACAGCAGACGCAACCGAGATAGCTAGAAAGACAAATCCGTCAGCATACGCAGGTTTAACGCTTGCCGATAAGCTTAAAGATATGGAAGAGACTGTTAAAAAAGAGACTGGGGATTCAAGATTGTTCCGCCCGGCCGATTATGATAAAGAAAAAGGCGAGCTTACGATTGACTATTTTGACCGAAGCGGAAATTTGGCAAAAAAGTCAATCTACGATCCAGAGCTTAATCTGGCAATTAAGCGTGGCGAAGAAGCAACCAAAAATAGCAGAAAGATACAGGATCTTATGAATGCTTCATCCGCGTTTCTTGATTATGACAAGACGAATAACTTTGTGGAGATTAATGACGTTAAGACCGGCGCTAAGGTTGGAGAGGCTTCTAGACGAGTTGCCGACACCAAGAAAAAGAAGAAACAGCAGAAGGCCTCTGTAAAAGTCAGTCGTAGTGAAGACCTTTCTCGGTTTGGAAGGATGGAATAAGCCATGGCGGATAACGAATTATATCATTATGGCGTAAAAGGCATGAAGTGGGGAAAAACCACTATAAAGCCAAAGTCAACTTATAAATCATTAAAGCGCTCTTACGATATGGCCAAAAAGGGTGTTAAAATTGGGCTCGATATTGCCAAGAAAACAGATACCGACGATAAAGTTACTTTGGACGATTTTAAAAGGGCTTATAAATATGGCACCGCAGGAGCAAAAGCAGGATATAAAGTGTCCAAAGCGGTTAATAAGGCCTCTGAACTCGCCAACGCTGCTAAAAAATATACCGTAGAAAAAGTCACTGGTCTCGTTAATAAGGGTATAAAACTCGTTAATACCATTTTCGATAAGAATCCGCCAGTTGCAACTTTGAAGCCTGAAGGAGAAGAGACGGTAATAGTTGAGAATGTAATAAAGGAAATGCAGATTGATGAGATCCAGATAAATGAAATAAAGATAAATGAAATAAAAGTCAATGAGAACAATGTGACATCTTGGGACAACGCAGAAAGCAAAGGTAAAATTTCGACATTCGATTCCATAAGGAAACAGCTATTTAAGAGATAATAATGTTTGGAGGTGTAAATGCTGAAGGAAAGGTTGCGTATAAGAAGCAGTATATAGATCAGGTTAAGGAGCGTGATTAATTAATGGGCAATTATAATGTGGTTTATAGCGAAGACCTTTCTCGATTTGGAAGGATGGAATGAGCCATGGCGGATAACGAACTATATCATTACGGTATCCTAGGACAGAAATGGGGAAAAAGGAATTATCAGTATGAAGACGGCTCTCTAACGCCCGAAGGGCGCGTACATTACGGTGTTGGTCCTGCTCGGACTGCACGGCAAATAGACAAGGCGGCCAAGACTGCGTATCGTTTAAATCAGTTTTACGGTTCGTATCGACAACTTCCAAGTACATATCAGGTAGGGGCGGCAATGAGACCGGTTCATGCCGAATTTACTAAAGAGGACTTAAACCGGATTAAAGAGCTGAGCGAAGTTATGGGCGATAAAGAACTTGCTATACGAGAGGCCGCACATTCGAATTTAGATTCTGCGCTTCGCGATCCGTCATTTCAAAAATATATCGACAAAAAAGCAACCAAGTCTTATGAAGAGACGGGCGGTAAATATGATTGGGATAGCTACCTCGACACAGCTATTTATGATTCTTTTTTAGACCCAACCGACCGTGCTAAATTTTTTCCAGAAGCGGACAAAGCCGCAAAGGATTATACCAAGGCCAACAAAGAGTACACCGCGATTTTAGAAAAAAAAGCGCATCAAATCCTTGCCGATTATTCAGACCAACCGGTTAAGACACTTCCTTACACGACTTATTCGAAAGTGCTAGTAGATCATTTAGCCCGGCAGTCACGAACTGATCAAGTCGGTTATCTAGAAGGAGAGGCGATTCTTAAGGATATGGTATCGGAATTGTATTTTGCAGATTACTTCCCTGCTGGATACCCGTACAACAAGCATAGAGAATGATATTCTAGGAGGTGTAAATGGCATCATTTACAGAACGAATTAAACGCGGCTGGAACGCGTTCGTAAACAATAAGGACCCTTCTTATTCAACGCTGGACCTTGTTGGTTCGAACTTTACCAGGCCGGATAGGGTCCGAATGACCCGAGGTAATGATCGGTCAATTGTTACGGCTATTTACAACCGAATAGCAGTTGATGCCGCATCGATTTCAATCGAGCATGTACGAGTCGATGAAAACGAGAATTATCTTGAGACTATTAAAGACCCGATCAATGATATTTTTAATCTCGAAGCTAATGTCGATCAGTCAGGCAGGGACTTTGTTAAAGACATAGTTCTTTCGATGTTTGATGAAGGATGCGTTGCACTTGTTCCTATAGATACAAGCCACAGCGTGTACTCTGACGATTCCTTTGATATTTATTCGATGAGGACCGGCAAGATTACTGAGTGGTTTGCTCAGGCCGTTCGTGTTCAGGTCTATAACGATAGAAAGGGAATTAAAGAAGAAATCATCCTTCCCAAAAGTAAAGTTGCAATTATCGAGAATCCTTTTTATGCAGTTATGAATGAGCCAAATTCTACTGCAAAAAGGCTTATTTATAAGCTTGCTCTTCTTGATAAGCTTAACGCAGATAATACATCTGGAAAACTCGATCTTATAATCCAGCTTCCTTATGTTATTAAGACTGAAGCAAGAAGAAAGCAGGCCGAATCAAGAAGAAAAGATATTGAGATGCAGCTTGCAGGTTCGAAATACGGAATTGCGTATACGGACGGGACTGAACATATCACGCAGCTTAACCGCCCAATTGATAATAACCTTCAGGCCCAGATAGATTCCGATAAGGCGCTTCTTTACAGCCAGCTCGGCATTACAGAAGAGATTATGAACGGCTCTGCTTCTGAAGAAGTAATGCTAAATTACTACACAAGAACAATCGAACCCGTTCTTTCTGCAATCACCGACGGGCTTAAGAGAAGATTCCTTACCAAGACTGCCAGAACGCAAGGGCAGTCTTTTATGTTCTTTAGAGATCCGTTTAAGCTCGTTCCAGTAAGCAAACTCGCAGACATTGCAGACAGGTTTACAAGAAATGAAATTCTGTCAAGTAATGAAATGAGAGGAATCATTGGTTACAAGCCGGTTGATACTGCAAGAGCAAACGAACTTTCTAATAAGAACATGCCAATGCAGGATATGCCTTACACAGAAGAAGAGCTTGCTGGTGAAGAAGACTTGCTCGACGAGGAGCCCGAGGTTGATTCTTCCGCTCTTGAAGGCGACCTTGATGATATCGATTCTCAGCTTGATGAGCTTGAAAGGCTGGTGAATGAGTGATGGACCTTGGAATGATGAAGATAAGGTATTCAGATGAGCTCAAGCACTATGCCTCTCCTTATTATGATCCCGAATATGCCCACCAGTATTACATGGAGCATAGAAAGCTTAAAGGAAGAAGCACCTCAAAGCTAAATGAGAAGGGCAAAGAAGCTTATGAATATGTTAAGTCAAGGATCAACGAGGAAAAGAAAGGACGGCTTGATAGCGCAAAAGGGCAGTATAAATCTACGTCTGATTCGTTAAGAGATGCAAGGAAGTCTAGAATCGATTCGGCCAGAGCTAACTATAAGTCTTCCGTTGAAGCTTCAAAAAAGAGTATGCAAAGCTCTATAGAAAAGAGCAGTGAGCAAAAGAAGCGTAACACCGAAAGTTCCCTCGAAAAAAAGAAATCGAAAACTGAGCGAAGCGCTGAAGAAAAGACCAAGAATATTAAGCAAGCTCAAGAAAGAATGACTAGCGAAGTCGAGCGCCATAAGCAGACAATGCAAAGTGGTATCGAAAAACTACAAGAAGAACTTTCCGGCATGAGTAAAGAAGATAAGGCCGCAAACAGGGACCGAATTAGGAAAGAAATTGCAAAGCTTAGGGAAGATAACGCAACTGAACGCGGAAAATTAAAAGAGGCATTTTCAACTGAAAAAGCAGGCTTTACGGAAGAACATGCTAAGAACAAGGAATCTTATTCTAAAGAACATAATGAAAACAAGGCCTCTTACGATGCCGCGTATAAGAGCCGTTCAGAAAACGCTAGAAATCTTCATAAGAAGAATACTGAGGTTTATAAGTCCGCTCTTGACTCTGAGAGAACTAGCGCAAGCGAAGATTACGAGGCAAAAAAGACAGCTCTTAAAACTGCCTATGATACTAAGGTGTCTGAGATTAAATTAAATGCCGAGAACTCGCTTGCCGATGAGCTTGACGCGCTTCTTAATGATGCTGAGATGGTTAAGGCAAAGAAGCGTTCTAAGAAGTCTTCTAAGAAGTCTTCAGAAACCGTTTCGTCTAGCTCTAGCGGTTCTACGCCAAAGGCCGCGTCGAGCAGTTCTTCATACAAGTCCCCAATTAAGAAGTGGTCCTATTGGTCGCTTAAAGCAGATAAAAAGAAACGTGGCGGACAATCTAGATAAGTTAAGATCGTTATCCAAGTTATTTGTCTATGCGCTGAGTTAAGACAGACTGCTAGCACAGGTGAATAGAAAAACGATTTGGGTAGGTTTTACTAAAAGGAGAAATATTCAAAATGCCAGAAAAGTATGACTTTTGCGGGTGGGCTACTCGAAACGATGTCAAATGCTCAGACGGAAGAACTATCCGCCGCGATGCATTTAAAGGCAACGATGGACAGAAAGTCCCCCTTGTATGGCAGCACCAGCATAATTCACCCGACAACATTCTCGGATATGCTTTGCTGCAGAATAGACCGCAAGGCGTGTATGCCTACGGTTATTTTAATGAGTCTGATATGGGTCTTACTGCAAAAGAAGCGGTAATGCACGGCGATGTGACCCATCTCTCCATTTACGCAAATCAGCTTAAGCAGAAGGGCGGAGACGTCATTCACGGTGCTATAAGAGAGGTTAGCCTCGTCCTTTCCGGGGCAAATCCTGGCGCTGTAATCGATGACGTTAGCCATAGCGATGAAGATGGAGAGTGGATATTTATCGATAACCCTGTGCTTGCTCATTCCGGCGAGACCGTAGAAGACGAAGGTATTATCTATAACAGCACGGAAATAGAACTCTTCCACGAAGACAAGGAAGAGGAGGAAGAAGAGGAGAAGGAAGAAATGCCCGGTTCCAACGAAAAGACTGTAAAGGACGTATTTGATACCCTTACAGAAGAACAGAAGAAAGTAGTTTATTTTATGATCGGCCAGGCTCTTGAGCAGAGTGGAGCTGGCGACGAAGCAGAACATTCAGACATTGACGGAGGTAATGACGACATGAAGTATAATGTATTTGATGGCGAAGCTGGAAACGAGAACGTTCTTTCTCACAGCGATATGATGACCATCATTGAGGATGGTAAGAGGTTTGGAAGCCTTAAGGAAAGCTTCCTCGCTCATGCCGACGACTATGGTATCGAGAACATCGAATGGCTGTTCCCCGATGCTAAGAGTCTGAACAATCCTCCCGAGTTTATTAAGAGGAACGACGAGTGGGTCGATAAGCTCATGAAGAGAACCCACCACACTCCGTTCTCCAGAATCAAGAGCATGTTCGCTGATATCACCGAAGCTGACGCAAGGGCTAAGGGCTATATCAAGGGCAACATGAAGAAGGAAGAGGTATTCGGCCTTCTGAAGAGAACCACCACTCCGACCACTGTTTATAAGAAGCAGAAGCTCGATAGGGATGACGTTATCGACATCACCGATTTCGACGTTGTCGCATGGATCAAGACCGAAATGAGAATGATGCTTGACGAGGAAATCGCAAGGGCAGTTCTCGTTGGTGACGGAAGGTCTGCAGACTCTGACGACAAGATCTCCGAGCTCAACATCAGGCCTATCTGGACCGATGCCGACCTTTACACCATTAAGCAGGTCGTAACCGTCGCTAATGGCGCTACCGACTCTCAGAAGGCTAAGGCTTTCATCAAAGCTGCTGTAAAGAGCAGAAAGAACTACAAGGGTTCCGGAAGCCCCATTCTCTTCACCACTGAAGATACCCTCACCGATATGCTCCTGATCGAGGACGGTATGGGCAGGATCATCTATGACTCCATGGATAAGCTCAAGAACGCTCTCAGAGTTTCTGACATCGTAACTGTACCCATCATGGAGAACCTTACTAGAGTCGATGGCGCCACCACCAAGACTCTTGCCGGCATCATCGTAAACCCTGTCGACTACAATATCGGCGCTGACAAGGGCGGAGCTATCAACATGTTTGATGACTTTGACATCGACTACAACCAGCAGAAGTATCTGATCGAGACCAGATGCTCTGGCGCTCTGATCAAGCCCTATTCCGCAATCGTTCTGGAGTACAGTGATGCCATCACCCTTACTGTTGAGCCCGATCCCAATGGCGGCAATTTCCAGAGCGGAATCATCGTAAATGACACCTTTATCGAAGGAACTCTGAAGTTCGCGACCAAGACTGATTACAGTGATGACACCGCGCTCCAGACCGGTAATTACCTTGCACTTTCCGTCACCGCAACCGAAGGCGCTACTGTAACCGTCGAGTCCAACGGTGAGACCTTTACTCCCGATGAAAACGGCGTTGTTGTGATCCGCGTTGCAAACAGGAACCAGAAGGTCAAGGTAACTGCGGTTAAGGACGACCTTACCGACTCCAAGACCTACAGCCTCAGGATGCTGAAGCTCCTCAACGCCTAATTACTAGGAAAAATCAAAATGGGGAGATTTTACGGTAAAGTAGGGTATGCAGAAAGCGTTGAAAATCGCCCCGGCGTTTGGACAGACAAAGTAACTGAGTATTATTACTATGGGGACGTCCTCCGGCTTAATAGCTATTGGAGGACGTCTTCTGGCGTAAATGATAATTTGACAATTGGGAATCAAATCAGCATCATGGCTGATGAATATGCGTACCAGCATTTTAGCCGGATCAAATGGGTTGATTTCCAAGGTGTCAGATGGAAAGTAACTTCGGTAGAAGTCCAAAGACCTAGACTAATACTAACTCTAGGAGGCGAATACAATGGGGAGTAGACTATCTCTTCATGAAGAGCTTTGCGCTTTTATGAGCGAAAATGGGCTAACTCCTCATGTATATTTTCAGCCCCCGGAATCGGTACGGCTTATTTATCCGTGCATCGTATATGAAAGAGCGTTTGGTTCAACGACCTACGCAAATGACATGCCATATACTTATGACCAGTCGTATACGGTTACCGTGATAGAAAAAGATCCCGATTCCATTCTCATACCCAAGCTGGCGATGCGCTTTCCAACAATTAAGTACAATCGCCACTTTGTAAACGACAATTTAAACCATGACGTGTACAGTTTATTCTATTAAGGAGGAATAACATGCCTAAACTTGTTTGGGATGCTACTGGTGAGCATATTTATGAAACTGGTGTAAAGAACGGTGTTCTTTATGTAATGTCCACTGAAGCCGCCACTGCTGGAACTTATCCCGAAGGCGTCGCTTGGAATGGCCTCACCTCCGTTTCCGAAAGCCCTGAAGGAGCTGACGCTAACGACTTTTACGCGGACGATATTAAGTATCTGTCTATCAGAGGTACTGAAGATTTTAACGGTTCGATCAATGCCTATACTTATCCGCCTGAATTTGCCCAGTGCAATGGCGAAGCAAGCATTGCTACCGGTGTTGTAGTTGGGCAGCAGTTCAGAAAGGCTTTCGGTCTTTGCTACAAGACTACTATTGGTAATGATGTTGCTGGCAATGATTATGGCTACAAGCTTCATATCGTTTATGGTGCAACCGTATCTCCTTCTGAGAGGGAGTATCAGACCATCAACGATAGCCCCGAACCCATCGAATTCTCTTGGGATTTCGAGACTGTTCCTGTGAATGTCCCCGGTTTCAGACCCTCTGCGAACATTACTATTGATTCCACGAAGGTTGATGAAACTAAGCTCAAAGCCCTGGAAGCAATTCTTTACGGAACTGACGGAGATGGCACCACCGAGGGAACCGTCGCAAGGCTTCCGCTTCCTGCCGAGATCATCACCCTGCTCGGCTAGTTTATAACAGTTAGAAACGGCCCGCATTAATTTGCGGGCTTTTCTTTTTGCTGGAAAGGAGAGAATCACAATGATTTCTAAAACTGTAACCTACATGAACTTCGATGACGAGAAAGTAACCGAGACCTGCTGGTTCAACATTTCCAAATCCGAACTTGCTGGAATGGCCTCTGGCCCGGACGGCGGGCTCAAAGCAAAAATTGAGCGAATCATCGCATCTCAGAATAAGTACGAAATCCTTGCTCTTATTAAGGAAATCGTGCTGTTTGCTTATGGTGAAAAGACACCGGACGGAAGGTCTTTCATGAAGACTCCGGAGATCACTAAGCGCTTTGAGTGTTCTATTCCTTACGACATGATTTACACTAGCCTTTTCAGCGATGCAAAGGCTTTTGCTGATTTTGTTAAAGGAACCCTTCCTAAGGACATTCTTAGCGATGTCAACGCTGAGGGGCTCGAAGTAAAGGACCTTCCGATCGGCGTAATGTAGGAGGTAATGGGCGATGCTTCAGATTTATGTCGAAGGCAGTGAATTTTATAACGAGAATACTAACGAGTTTCACATGGTTCATGGCGCTCGCTTAAATCTGGAGCATTCGCTTGTCAGTATTTCAAAATGGGAAGCAAAATGGTGTAAACCGTTTTTTATAGATAATGGCAAGACCGATGCCGAGCTTCTTGACTACATAAAATGCATGACAATCAACTCAAACCAGGTTGATGATCTTTTATATTCCTGCCTATCTAAAAAGAACTATGACGACATAAGAGATTATATCAGCTCCCCAATGACCGCAACGACATTTACTTCGCATTCAAATGCCAGGCCGGCTAGAAAAGAAGTTGTTACATCGGAACTTATTTATTACTGGATGATCGCGTACAACATCCCATTTGAATGCGAAAAATGGCACATAAATAGACTTCTTACGCTTATCAGGATTTGTGGAATCAAGAATTCCCCAAAAAAGAAGATGAGCAAAAGAGACACAATCAACTACTACAAGAGTTTAAACGAGCAGCGTAAAGCAAGTCTTGGGACAAGGGGTTAGTCATGCTTAATAGACCAAGTATTAAAGTTAGCAGTAAAGGCGATTTTAAGAACATGACTGCTTTTTTAAAACGGCTTAAAGAAAAACGCTTTTACGATAAACTCGAAGAATACGCTGAACGCGGAAAGAAAGCTCTTATGGAGGTAACGCCTGTAAGAACAGGGCTTACGCAGCAGTCCTGGAGCTATTCGATTAATGTCGGTTCCGATAGTGCAACTATTACATGGGAGAACTCCAATCGGACAACGTCCGGAATACCTATAGTGCTTCTCCTTGTTTATGGGCATGGGACTGGAAGTGGGAGATATATTTCTGGGCATGATTTTATAACCCCTGCTATAGAACCCGTGTTTGATGACATAGCTCACAATTTCTGGATGGAGGTGATCGGCAATGCCAAGTAATGTCGTTGACGACCGGATTGTAAAGGTCGAATTTGACAATGAGGGGTTTGAAGCTGGCGTTAGCGATTCGCTAAATTCCTTAAATAAATTTGAAAAAGGCCTTGACGGTCTAGAGAAGAATAAATTTGGAGAAGGGCTTACTGATAGCTTTTCCGATGTTCAAAACGCGATAGACGATACAAATTTTAGTCCGCTTTCTGACGCGCTTGATGGCGTTGGACGCGGGTTTTCTGCTCTTGAGACCATCGCCGTTGGCGCTCTTCTTAAGATTGGTTCAGAAGTAGCAGACCTTGGAATGAAGATGGTTAGCTCGCTTACCGTAGACCCCCTTTCAGAAGGATTTCAGAAGTACACATCGTCAACAAAGGATGTCATGGCTCTCATGAACCAGGCCGGCCTTGGAATAGACGAAGTGTCCGAGCACTTATCAGAATTAAGTTGGTATTCTGATATGACTTCATATAGCTATTCTCATATGGTTAATGCTTTGAAGACTTTTGCTTCTCAAGGGATATCCATAAAGGATGCGGTTCCAATGCTGATGGGCCTTGGTAACGCTCTTTCTTATGCAGGCGTAGCCGCAGAAGAAGGCTCTGCAGCATTTGACATATATGGCCGTGCAATGAGTCAGGGCTATATGAGCAATATGCAGTGGAAACGTCTTTATACCATGAACGCAGTTTCTTTAGACCTTAAACAGCGTTTTTTAGATGCCGCAGTTGCAGAGGGCGAACTCATAAAGGTGACTGATGGTTTATATAAGGTTCGAAAGACGGGGCTTGAGGTCACTGCAGATACTTTCGACTCGACTCTAAGCCATATAAAAGGCAAATGGCTTACTAGAGGCGTCATGGAAAGGACGTTGAAAGACACATACGGCGTATATACTTCCAATTTATATGAGTTTTCAAAAAGAGAAGAAAACGCTGGTATCAGCATAAACGAATTAACCGAAAAATTTGATGAAGAGAATAAATCGCTATTAGAAGCGTCGGATGGCGTTTGGCAGTATTCGAGAGCCGCACAAGACGCTGCTCAAAAGGCAAGAACGTTATCGGAAGCTGTTAATGCCGTTTCGGACGCGGCTTCTTCAGCTTGGCGAACGATTTTCAATAATGTGCTTGGCAATGCTGTCGAGTCCACCGAACTTTGGACCGATTTTTCGGATTTGGTTTACAACATGTTCATGCCGCCTCTTGAAGGGTTAGCAAATCTAACTACCGCCTGGAAAGAGTTCGGCGGAAGGACCGAGTTTGTTCAGGGCCTTTACAACTTAGTGGGTTCGCTTTCGACAATAGTCGGCCCGATGACTGAAGCATTTGGTGAAGTGTTTGATATTTTCGGCGAAGATGCTGCAAAGAAGCTTGTTGAGCTTAGCACTAGGTTTAAAGACTGGGCTTGGAATCTTCAGCTTTCCGAAGAAGCGCAGCAAAAAGTTCATGATGTCGCTCTTGCTCTTTCCAAAGTTCTAAAGGGGCTTTCTGATATAGTTGGAACTCTCATAAGATTTGCTTTTGATATTGTAAAGGCTTTATCACCTATAGCATCTATTGCAGGAGAAATAGTTTACAGTATTTTTAGAATTGGAAGCGCAATTGCAAGCATATTTACTGGAACTGACATAGGTCCGACTATAAATGGAATTAGCGATCTTATTGGAAGATTTGGCGATATTATCGGCAAAGCAGCAAACTTTATCAACAAGCATTTAGGTTCTGCAACCGATACGATCGTTAATTTTATAGAAATATTTAGAAAAGCTATAACCGGAGGCTTTTCTTCTGATATAAGCGAAGCCGCTAGCGGTCTTTGGGAATTTGTATCGTCATTCACTAGTGCGGGAGCTGCAATCGTCGAGGGCTTTAGTCTTGGTTTTACACAGAAAATAGCAAGCTTCATTCAAAGCGTTAAGGCATTTGCAACTTCTATTCTCACCACAATTAAAGATATTTTAGGCATACATTCTCCGGCAGAAGAGCCAAGGAAACTTGGTGTATTTACCGTTGAAGGTTTCGCCAACGGAATTAAGCAGGCGATTAAGCTTGTTATTGGTGCCATAACAACTGTTACGACTGCAGTTATAGAAGGAATAACCGAGAGTCTTGACGGAGTAACAAATGCCGTATCCGTGCTTATTCATGGAGTTGCAAGCTTTATAGCAAATACCGCAGGAGTTGTTTTAGACGCTGTTGGCCAGCTCATATCCGGAGCCGTTGGCCACATTGCCAAATTTGCACGGGTCGTAATATCGTCCGGAGTATATTTGGTAACGAAACTTTCGGAAGGCATCGCCTCCGCATCAGAAGAGGTAATTAAGGCTGTATCGAAAGTTCTTGTTAGGGCACTAAACGCTCTTGGAGAGCATGGTGCAGAAGTTGTAAATGCCGGAAGACAGTTAATTCTCGCTTGGACTAAAGGCATTGGAGAAGAGCAGCCAACTGTCGCTGGAAAAATCGCAAGCATCCTTACAGATGTATTAAACGGCTTTAGCGAGATAATCCTTGGCGTTGCTAAGCCTGTCAGTGAATTTATCGCTGCTATCGTAAACGGTATCGCTGAAGGAACGCCCAAAGTTCTCGGCGCGATAGGAAATCTCCTCCATCAGATTGCTGAATTCCTAAGAGGGGACGCGAAGGCAGATCTTCTGTCTATAATCGATACCGCAGGAGAACTTATTCTAGCATACGCTCTTGCAAAGCTTCCATTATTTTTCAGTAAAATCGGTGCAGGACTTACTCATATTATTGGCGAAAAGAAGGGCGGACTATTATCTGGTCTATTTGGAAAGAAGGAATGGTCTGGCCTTGCCGGAATAGCAGATAATGCAGGCGGAGTTCTAAACGCCATTGCAAAAGGTATAACGAATCTTACGAAGTCAAGTAAGCCTGATACTTTAAAGGCGTTCGGACACGCCTTGCTGGAACTTGCGGCGGCGGCTTTCATAATTTCAAAAATCAACCCAGAAACTATACCGCAGGTTCTTGAGGGAATGGCCGCTGGAATCGTCTCTATTACTAGCTTCTTTGCAGGTTCTGCTCTTGTTACTCGCAACGCAAACGAGAAACAGGCCGCTGCAATGAAAAAGACCATGGAGTCCCTTGCCCACTCATTTGTAACAGTGTCTATGGGGCTTGTAGTGTTCGCTGCAGCTGCCAAACTTATGGGAGATAATGAAGCTGGGATCACCGCCGGACTCGCTGTGCTTGATAAAATGAAGGTCACAATTGGAGAGCTTGCAGCTTTAGGCGGTCTTGGGGCCGTTCTTTCGGCAAATACTGGTGCAGGAAATAATGGAACAAGCAGCTTTTCTGATTCTATTGATGCGCTCGCTACCGCGTTTAAAAAGATATCCGGGGCTCTTGTCGTCTTTGCAATTGCAGCGAAGATAATGGAAAATGTCGATATTAATAACGCAGAAGTTACCTTAATGGAGCTTGGAACGATTGTCGGGCTTTTGTCGATCGCGGATTTTAAAGGGGTTGACTCTGATGGAGTAGATCAGCTTGCTAAGTCGTTCCTTAAGCTTTCAGGATCTCTTGTGATATTTTCGCTTGCCGCTATGCTCCTCAAATCCGGTGATTTAGGCAAGACCGCGATTGCCTTGCTTGAACTCTCCGCTGCAATCGGGGCGCTTACTGTTCTTAGCTCAAACTTTGACGCGGCTGGAGCAGATGTTCTATCGATGGCGATGATCAAAATGTCGCTTGGTCTTCTTGCGTTTGCAAAAGCGGCTCTTCTGCTTAATAATGTCGATTGGTCTTCTCTTGGAAAGATGGCTGCAATACTCGGCGGTCTTATCGGAACGCTTGTGGTATTTTCAGCTATTTCGTCGTTCTTACTTCCGGGCGTAGTCGCAATGCAGGCGTTTGCAGGAGCGATCAAGACCCTTGCTAAGGGCTTTTTAATAGGCGCTGTCGCAATGTTCTTATTTGTAGAGGCCTTATCGGTACTGTCCGTAATGGGCACTGCAAGTATAACCGCGGCTCTTGCTGCTATTGACCTTCTTCTTATAGGCATCGTAGGACTTTCTGGCTCGATCGAAAACCTTATAGTAATGCTCATTGAAGTCGTTTGCAAAGCGATAGTGGAGTCTGTTGGCACGATTGGAAACGCTTTTAAAGAAGTGTTCCTTAAACTAATCGAAATACTTGACGAACTCATCCCTGTTCTCTCAGTCCACTTGTTTAAGTGGCTTACCATAATATTAAACGACTTAATAACTTTTATCGGGAACGCTATTGCGATTATATTTGAAACACTCGACAAGCTTATAAATGAATATTGGCCTAGACTCATGAACACGCTTTCAATGGTTTGGGAGACTTTCCTCACTACTGTATTCGGAGCACTTGCGCTATTCTTTGAGATGTTCCTTCAGGCGATTCTTAATTTCGTCTATGACATTGCGAAATTCATAAGAGGACTTGGTGATGCTATTCATGAGATATTCCTTGCGATAGACTACCTCATTAATGATATTTTGATCCCCGATCTTCTTGGCCTTGTGCAGAATACGATATCTACACTTGCAGAAGAGGGGTGTAAAGCTATTGGCGAGACATTCGAGACCATTATTGGCGCATTGATTGGTCTGGTGGTAGATATTGCACTTGCGATCCCAAAAAGGCTTAAAGAAGCCTGGGAACAGCTTAAAGAAGCTTGGAAAAATGGGTTCAAAGGCTCTGTGGAATCTGATACCGATAAGATGGGCGAAGACGCTGTTGATAAGCTTAAGACTGGTATCACCAATAATTCTTGGAAACTTGATTCGGCAGCGAAAACCCTTTGGGACCGCATTAAAGGGACCTTTAATAAGGAAGCAGGAATACATTCGCCTTCAATCGAGATGGCGAAAATCGGCGAATTCCTTACCCAGGGCCTTGGCGTTGGTATTAAAGACGGCGAAGAAACTCCGATTGACGCCATGAAAAATCTGGCGGCTGGAGTTTTAAACCCCGATTTGTTTGATGCTAAGAAGCTTGGTGTTGGCGTTGGTGCAGATTTCATGAGCAGCCTTTCTACGGAAGATCTTACGCTTACTCCGGGAATGAACCTTGATAACGTGTATGAAGGCAAGGAAGATATTCTCGAAACCTTTGACTCGATTGGAATTCCAGATACAACTGTAACGTCTTATGCGGATAACAGCCTTGTAACAGGGGCTGGGATGGATGAGATCGCAGGAGCCTTTGCAGACCTTAATGCATCTTCTGATGTAGTTGTAAAAACCGGAATGGATAATAGCTATGTCGAAGGAGAAGGTATTGGCGGAGTAAAGTCTGCGATTAAAAGCCTTAACGAGTCTTCCGACGTTGACGTTGTTCCTGATATGGAGCTTTCAAAGATTGAGTCTGGAATCGAAAAGATAAAGGCAATGTTCCGAGAGCTCAATAATTCGAACGATATTACCCTTAGCCCCGACGTTAAGGCATCAACGTCTTCTGCTTCAAGAAGTGTTGAACGAAGCGTAAGTAAGGCTTACACAAGTTCTGCCAGCAGTATGAAGGAGCTTGAAGAAAGCGCCGAGGCTGTAAGAGAAGCTTCAAAAGATATTGAGATAGACGATCGTAAATGGGAAAAAGTAATAAAAGAAGGGCTTGAATACTGGATACCGATTACATGGGAACAGGTGCCCGATGATTATGTCCCTGGCGGAGTAGAGTATACAGGAACATGGGAAAGAGTTGCAGATGAGCTTGATGACGATGTCAGCGGTCTATCTTCTATTCTTGATGGCGGAAGCGGCGTAAGCTCGGTCGAAAAAGCCGTTGAAGCTGCTAATGCTGTTCAGGACGCTGCAAAAGAAGCTCCTGCAGGAACCGCCATTAACTTCGTTCAGAATAATTATTCGCCTAAATCGCTGTCTGCAATTGATATTTATAGGGATACGAAGAATGCGCTATCCGCTGTACAAGGAGGGGTCTAACATATGATCAGAACGGTTACTGTAACCAACAATCATGACGAAAGCCTTCTGATGGACCTTAGAAATCCATATGAAAGCGGGTTCGCAATAACTGAAATTACAGGAATCAGTCCTGCAGAAGCAAACATTAATACTACCGAGCTGTCCTTAGTGGATGGCTCGGTATTTAATTCTGCAAGGATACCGAATAGAAACATAGTGCTAAACATTAAGCTTTTGCCAAAGACAACCATAGCTGAGGCAAGGCACAGACTGTACAAATACTTTCCGATAAAAAGGAGAGTTCGTTTAACTTTTGATACTGACAGCAGAAGCGCTTATATTGACGGTTATGTAGAGAAAAATGAAGTAAACATATTTGATAGTTTTGAAAAAGCTCAGATCTCACTCATTTGCCCCGACCCGTTTTTTAAAAGCACTGAAGATATAGCGGTAGACATGAGCAGCTTTGTTGGCCGTTTCTCATTCCCGTTCAGTAACCCGGTAGGTGAAAGCACTCTTATAATGAGCGAACTTACGATCGATAGAGATACCGAAGTCTTCTACGAAGGTGATGACTCGGCCGGCGTTATATTTGAGGTCCGGATATTTGATGCTCCGTCTCATATCGCATTTCACAACTACACGACCGGCCAGTCTATGACGGTAAATGATGACAAGATCCTTCTTGTTACGGGAAGCCGCCTTACTGCAGGAGATATTTTAAGGATCTCAACGATCCCAGGAAAAAAGAGCGCAACGCTTTCAAGAGATACGACTGATTATAACGTTTTGGCAGCTTTAGGTCTTACACCGGATTGGATAACTATAACGCCGGGAGATAATTCTTTTAGAATAGCGCCAAGCATCACAAGTGCAAGGCTATATTCAAGCCTTAACTATGACGTTTTGTACGAGGGTATATAAATGAATATTTTAGTGCTTGAAACTGATCTAAAGACTATTCTTGGCGTTGTAGATGCGTTCGAGTCATTTATTTGGACCGACAGGTATAGTGAATGCGGGGACTTTCAAATCGACCTTCCCGCAAGTACGGAATTTGTGAATCTGTTTCAGCTTGATCGGTTTATTCTGTTCTCTGAGTCTGAGCACGTGATGGTAATAGAAAAAGTTGTGATCAAAACTGACGCAGCTGATGGCGATCACATGACCGTATACGGACGTTCATTTGAATCGGTGCTCGACAGAAGGATCGTTTGGGTTCAGACGATTCTAAGCGGAAACTTGCAACGAGGCGTTAAAAAGCTTTTAAACGAAAACGTTATAGCCCCTTCAAGCGCGGATAGAGCAATTCCAAACCTCTTATTTGCAGATTCGTCTGACACTTCCATAACCTCGCTTACTCTTAGTGCTCAGTTTACTGGAGATAGCATATACGATGCTGTAAGCTCGATATGCGTTGCGGCAGGCATTGGGTTTAAAATAACGTTTAACCAAGACACACAGCAATTCACGTTTGCTCTTTATAATGGAGTAAATAGAACAGTTGACCAGGGGCTTGTTAGCTCTGTGATCTTTTCACCGTATTTCGATAACCTCATTGACTCGAACTATGCTGCAAGTTCTGAAAAGTATAAGAACACGGCTTTAGTCCTTGGAGAAGGAGAGGGAGTTGAAAGAAGCAGGGTCGAGCTTACGTACGGTCTTACAGGTCTTGCAAGAAGAGAACTTTATGTCGATGCAAGAGACCTTTCAACAAGAACGCAGGATGGAGAACTCACACAAGAGCAGTACATTCAGCAGCTATCCCAAAGAGGACACGAAAAGCTTGCAGATTGTACAGTAGAATTTGCATTTGACGGGTCCGTTGATAACAACTCCACCTTTAGACCGGGAGCAGACTTTGACCTTGGCGATATCGTCACAGTTCAGAACGAATACGGTCTTTATAAGAACTGCCGAATAGTCGAAATGATCCATTCGATAAACGATCATGAAAATCTCATATACCCTTCCTTTGAAGAGGTATAACTTTTAGGAATATTCAAAATGCAAAGGAGGGAAGCCTATGGCTGTAACCTATGGGTTTTACGATGCCATAAATGGGGATAGGACGTACACCGCAGAAGAGATGGGTTCTATTTTCGACGGCATTATTAATAACGGAGTCCTCCCGGATTACGAGTCGGCTCTTGCCGTCGGGGCATCAAGTCCTGCGGCTATGAACATTACCGTAGCTCCGGGAAGAGCATGGTTTGATCATACATGGACTCACAATGACGACACGATAACGCTGGATGTTGCAAGGTCTAATGCGTCGTATCCAAGAATTGATATTGTGGTCGTCGAAACGAACAAGTCGACAAGGATCAACTCTATAAAAGTGGTGACCGGAACCGCGGCGAGTAATCCTGTTGCGCCAACCCCGGAGTCTACGGCAACGGTTAAGCAGTACGTTCTTGCAGAGGTTAGAGTAAATACCGGGGCAACTAGCATTACGGCCGCCAATATTACCGATAAGAGAGGTTCTGCCGATTGCCCGTTTGCGTCAATTGTTGAACATCTTGAAGGCAGGATGGTCACAAGCTTTAACGGGCGGACTGGGGCGATCACTTATACGCCTCCTGTGGACTCCGCTTTAAGCAGCTCCTCAACAAATCCTCTTCAAAACAAGGTCGTAAACACTGAGCTTGGAAAGAAAGAGAACACATCTAATAAAGTGACCTCTATCACCAGTGCAAGGACCGATACCCAGTATCCGAGTGCTAAGGCGGTTTATACGGCGGTTTCTGCAAGAGAGCTTTCTTCAAACAAAGTAACGTCTCTTTCCGCATCTTCTACTAACGTGCAGTACCCTGGAGCAAAGCTTGTCTATGACCAGCTGGCTTTGAAAGCTAACCTTGCATCGCCAACTTTCACAGGAACTCCTAAAGCTCCTACCGCCGCAGCTGGGACCAGCACCACTCAGATCGCAACTACGGCGTTTGTGCAAAACCAGATACGAACTGATGATAACCTTGCCCCCTTAGTTGGAACCGTTCTATTCAACCCCTCAACCATGACAACAGACGAGCTTAAACGGCCATTTTATTACGGAACGGGGTCTTTATACGAATACGAGAATGGAGACGCTGACACCGGCGAGCGTATTGTATTTAAAAACAAGTATTGCGCAGGAAAACGTTTGAAGATCACTTGGCATGCAGACCGCCCAAGCAAACCTAGCAGCGAGGTTTCTACCAATCACATTCATTTCGTGGTCAATCATGCCGCGCTAGACACTGGGATCCCGGGGGCTTGGACAAGCTATTATTACCAAATGGTAAGCATTTCATTGCCCGAAGATCGCATGGACATAATCGAGTATGGGACTGCCGTGCAGTATAACCAAAGTCAAACGCTATATATAAATATCCCATCAGAACATTATCCAGATTCATTTGTATATCTGGATTTCTATTTGGCTGTAGACTACGGGTATGGGTCAAATAAAGGGATATACATCTATTTTGACAAAGTCGAAATCGTAAATTAGGAGGGCGGAATGCATTATTACGCTATTTATGGGGGCGACGGGTCCATAATCAATAAGCGAGCGGCTAGAGACATGATCACAAGCCCTAAAGCGGTAGAGATAACGAAAGAAGAATTCGACGCTTTAAACGTGAAAGGCCCGTACGAGCTCCAGCAGCTTCATATGAACCTCAC
>Ga0326511_10000991_pt1 | contig 24190 bp, 18 predicted proteins | sample 0_2496_0518_D_FD_203701 | JGI IMG/M metagenome (GOLD analysis project Ga0326511, IMG submission 203701) | Bovine rumen microbial communities from UC Davis, California, United States - 0_2496_0518 | ecosystem: Host-associated > Mammals > Digestive system > Stomach > Rumen | place: USA...
TTATTCATGTTCCAAAAATCAATGTCATTAAAATAATGGAGCGGTCAGGAAATTTCTATAAGGCAATACGGTTGGGATATATACTTATCTCCATTCTTATCGGATGTATGGCATAGCATGCCAAGGGGACGGGTGAGTGACATTTGAAGGTCGAAGGCTAAGACGCAAACTTATATGAATTCTACGTTGGTAGTTAACAGTCTAGTGCCTCCTTGACGTAATTCTGGTGTATTGATTCGTATATCGCAATCTACAACGCATATAGGTCCATCCTCTGAGCGAATTACATTCTCATCGTGCATGTCGCTAAGATATATTTCTGGAGAGTCTGTCCAACAATTGACAGCCTTTGCCCATTGCTCTATACAGTTTTCTTGCTTCGCTCCTTGTTGGCGTTCTCTTTCGAACTCGCTGACATTCTGCGGAGCATCTGAATCTGCGCTATCTTCTGCTCCCGCGAGTATGGATGCAATAACATTCGCTTCACCGCCCGCTGTGCAGCCATGCTGTTCTCGCGGTGAAAATCGTTAATATACAAGCCTTCCGCTGATAAACTGCTCTGCATAGTAATTGAGTTTTTGCAGACCTTCGGATGTAAACCCTTCTGCGATGATTTGGCGTATGGATGCCCAAAAGTCTGAGTTGTTCATAATAATTTTATTGTTTCTCGGTGCAAAGATAATAATTTGTTTGTAATCTACCAAAGAATGAAAAAAACTTATCTGTTCGTTTTAAATGCCACAGGGATGTCACAGGCGCAGGTGATATGAAGGTCGAAGGCTGAGACCGTAACGCGTTAGCTGCCCATGTTGACAAAGAGGATAAAAACACCTTTCACAAAGGAAAAAAATTTGTGCCTGAGGTGTAACATTATCGTTTTTTGCATACTATATTGGTAGAAAAGTATTACTTTTGCAAAACGAAAAGAATGTTATGAAACAGGATCAGATAGTAATCTATCAAGATGAAAACAATGCCATTCATCTGGAGGTCAAGATGGATGGTGAGATGATTTGGTTGACGCGCCAGCAGCTGGCAACACTGTTTGGTCGCGACTATAAGACCATCAGTAAGCACATCAACAATGCACTCAGGGAAGAACTGGCCGACGAAGTGGTAGTCGCAAAATTTGCGAATACCACTAAGCATGGTGCTATAGAGGGCAAAACGCAGACTCACGAGAAGGAATATTTCAATCTGGAAATGGTGACCTCCGTAGGCTATCGCGTTAAGAGCAAAAGAGGTATACAGTTTAGGAAATGGGCAAACAAGGTGCTGAAAGACTACCTCATAAAAGGCTATGTCGTTAACGAGCGTATTCGAAAGGAGCAGCTTGGCGAGTTGCGGCAACTGGTGCAGGTGGCCAGTCGTGCCATCAGCAGTCGGGAGGTGGCAAAAACGGTTGAGAGTCAGGACTTGCTGAATGTGGTGGTAGATTATACCTATGCGCTGGATACGCTTGACAATTACGACTATGAGCGCCTGACCATCGATAAGACTACCAGACAAGAGAAGTTTCATGCTACCTACGATAATGCGATGGAGGAGATTGCTCGTCTTCGTGAAAAGTTTGGCGGCTCTACGCTGTTTGGTAATGAGAAGGACGAGTCATTTAAGAGTAGCATTGGGCAGATTTATCAGACTTTTGGTGGCGAGGAGCTATATCCCAGCGTAGAGGAAAAGGCCGCTATGCTGCTATATCTGGTAACGAAAAACCACTCGTTTAGCGACGGCAATAAACGTATTGCTGCCACGCTGTTCCTCTGGTTTTTGAACAACAACGGCATTCTGTATCGTGAGGACGGCTCAAAACGATTAGCAGACAATACCCTTGTGGCTTTGACGTTGATGATTGCCGAGAGCAAGACGGAGGAGAAGGACGTGATGGTGAAGGTGGTTGTGAACTTGATAAACCAGCGGAACGAGTAAACACACCTGACAATGGCTACGGTAACGAAGGATGGCAAGATGTCGGTGAAGACCTTCGATGTGGATGCGTATGCGAAGAAGTATAAGATTAATTTGAAGTAATGCCCTTCATCGACAGCGAGATGCGCTGACGACGATAATCGACTTCCAAAACCTTCACCTGAACGTGCTGATGGAGTTTCACCACTTCGTTGGGGTCTTTTACATAGCGGTTGGCCAATTGTGATACGTGAACGAGTCCGTCCTGATGGACGCCGATATCGACGAAGGCTCCGAAGTTGGTGATGTTGGTGACGATGCCTGGCAGAATCATTCCTTCTACAAGGTCATCGATATCCTTCACGTTGGGGTCGAACTCAAACTCTTCGAGCTGTTCACGTGGGTCGCGACCCGGTTTCTCCAACTCTTTTATGATATCGTTCAGCGTGGGAAGTCCGACGCTTTCTGTCACGTATTTCTGCAGATTGATGCTCTCTCTTATCGTCTTATTGCTGATGAGGTCCTGAACCGAACAGTTGCCGTCGTGAGCCATCTGTTCCACAATTGCATAACTCTCAGGATGGACAGCAGTATTGTCAAGAGGATTCGGTGAAGTCGGCAGACGTAAGAAACCTGCACATTGTTGGAAGGCTGCAGGACCTAATCGCGGCACCTTCTTCAGTTGGGAACGCGTCTTGAACTCTCCGTTCTCTTTTCTGTATGCTACAATATTTTTTGCCAAGGCTGGACCTAATCCGCTGACATACATCAGCAGGTGCTGGGAAGCTGTGTTCAGGTTGACGCCAACGGTATTGACGCAACTGACAACCGTCTGGTCGAGAGAGTGCTTCAGTTTTGACTGGTCAACATCGTGCTGATACTGTCCGACACCAATACTCTTCGGATCAATCTTCACCAGTTCTGCCAGTGGGTCCATCAGGCGCCGACCGATAGAAACGGCACCGCGCACGGTGACATCCTCATTGGGAAACTCTTCGCGGGCAAGGGCAGAGGCAGAATATACCGATGCACCATCCTCGCTTACGGTGAAAACAGCAGGTATTGAAGCGTTATTAGTCTCTTCGCCCTTTGGAGAGAGGATAGGGGTGAGGCTTTTAATAAACTCCATGGTTTCACGGCTGGCAGTACCGTTGCCGATAGCAATCGCTTCTACCTTATATTTTTGAATCATCTGCTGTACAGCGACAGTCGCCTGCATACGATGGGAAACTGGCGGATGAGGGAAGATTGCTTCATGGTGCAACAGATTTCCCTGTGCATCTAAACAAACGATTTTGCAACCCGTACGGAAACCTGGGTCGATGCCCATCACACGTTTCTGTCCTAACGGGGCGGAGAGCAACAGCTGGCGCAGGTTCTCGACAAACACACGGATAGCCTCTTCGTCAGCACGCTCCTTGCTGAGAGCAGCAAACTCGTTTTCGATGGAAGGTTTCAACAGGCGCTTGTAACAATCCTCTGCAGCCTCTTCGATGAGAGTTCCGCAAGGACTGTGGAAACGCACATACTGATGTTGCAGACGACTGATGGCACGTTCGTCGTCGGGTGAAATGCTCACACGAAGGATGCCTTCGCTCTCACCGCGACGCATTGCAAGCAGCCGATGACTGGAGCAGCGTTGCAAGGGTTCCGAGAAATCGAAATAGGTGCGATATTTTTGAGCCTCATCCGTGTCTTGCTTGGCTTTCACCACCTTCGACGTGATGATAGCTTCGCGTCGGAAGGCTGCACGCAACTGATTGCGTGACTGTTCGTTCTCATTGATGTCTTCGGCAATGATATCTTTTGCTCCTTGCAGGGCAAGTTCCGTAGAGGTGATAACGTCACCATGAACAAAACGCAGAGCCGCCTGCTTGGGATTTCGTTCACGTTGCAGCATGATGATTTGTGCCAAAGGCTCCAATCCCTGCTCACGTGCAACTTGTGCTCGTGTGCGACGCTTGGGTTTATAAGGTAGGTAGATGTCCTCTAACTCCGTAGCGTTCCAACATTGTTCGATACGTTGTTGCAGTTCGGGTGTCATCTTCTCTTGTTCGGCAATCGTCTTGATGATTGTCTCCTTGCGTTTGGAGAGTTCCTTCAGTTTGTCGTTCAGGTCGCTGATCTGGGTAATCTGTACTTCATTCAGGTTGCCCGTTTTCTCTTTACGATAACGTGAGATAAAAGGAATCGTGCATCCCTCATCCAGGAGTTTCAACGTGTTGTCAACGCCAGTCTTCGGTAGTTGCAACTGTTGTGATATGATTTCTGTAAATATGTTCATCATGGTTGCAAAGGTAACTATTTTTGTCACGATAACGTTAACGATGACGATAAAAATCCAATTTCCTTTGGTTATTTTGCCATTTTACTGTAATTTTGCAATTTATATAGTAAGCAAAGAAGATGATTTCCGTAGAAAACCTGAAAGTAGAGTTCAGTACCAAACCGTTGTTTGCCGATGCCAGCTTTGTCATCAACGACAAAGACAGGATAGCTCTTGTCGGTAAGAATGGAGCAGGCAAGTCAACGTTGCTGAAAATACTTTGTGGTATTGAACAGCCGACGGCAGGAATAGTGTCGGTACCCAACGATACCACAATCGGCTATTTGCCTCAGGTGATGAAACTGGCTGATCATACTACCACCGTGCGAGAGGAAACGCGCAAGGCTTTCTCTCATCATACGGAGATGCAGGAGCGATTGTCTCAGTTGAATGCTCAACTGGCTGAACGCACAGATTATGAAAGTGAGAGCTATATGGCGCTGGTGGAAAAATTCACACATGAGCATGAGCGTTTCCAACTGATGGGTGCCGACAACTACGAGGCAGAGATGGAACGCACGTTGACAGGCTTGGGTTTCTCCCGAACGGATTTCGATCGTCCTACCAGTGAGTTCTCCGGCGGTTGGCGTATGCGTATCGAACTGGCAAAGCTCCTGTTACAAAAACCCGATTTACTCTTGTTGGATGAGCCGACTAACCATTTGGACATTGAAAGTATTCAATGGCTGGAACAATTTTTGGCTCAGAGTGCAAAGGCGGTGGTGCTGGTTAGTCACGATCGTGCATTCATCAATCACGTCACCCATCGTACTTTGGAAATCTCGTGCGGACACGTGATTGACTATAAGGTAAAATACGACGAATATGTAAAGCTTCGTGCAGAGCGGAGAGAGCAACAATTGCGGGCATACGAGAACCAACAGAAGGAGATTGCCGAGATGAAGGTGTTCATCGAACGGTTCCGCTATCAGGCAACAAAAGCAGTGCAGGTACAACAGAAAATCAAACAATTGGAGAAAATCATACCCATAGAGGTTGATGATGTTGACCGTTCGGCTATGCATTTGAAGTTTCCTCCCTGCCTTCGCAGCGGTGATTACCCCATTATCTGTGATGAAGTAGGGAAGCGTTATGATCATGAGGTCTTCTCGCATGTGAACTTTATATTAAAGAGAGGCGAGAAAGTGGCGTTTGTCGGTAAGAACGGTGAAGGAAAGTCAACGCTTGTGAAATGTATCATGGGTGAGATTCCTTTTGACGGAACGCTGAAAATAGGGCACAATGTGCAGATTGGATATTTTGCTCAGAATCAGGCACAGTTATTGGATGAGTCGCTGACCATTTTTGAAACAATTGACCGCGTGGCGAAAGGTGATGTCCGATTGAAAATCAACGATATCCTTGGTGCTTTTATGTTTGGCGGCGAGGCATCGGAAAAGAAAGTGAAAGTGCTCTCCGGTGGTGAACGCAGCCGTCTGGCGATGATAAAATTATTGTTGGAACCTGTGAACCTGCTAATCCTTGATGAGCCGACCAACCATTTGGATATGGCATCTAAAGATGTGTTGAAAGAAGCGATCAAATCTTTCGATGGTACTGCTATTATTGTAAGTCACGACCGTGAGTTCCTCGACGGACTTGTTAGTAAAGTCTATGAGTTCGGAGGCGGACGAGTCAAGGAACACTTGGGGGGTATCTATGATTGGTTAAAAGAAGTCCCCCAAACCAGCAATCTTACTTCTCAGCCGCTACCGGCTTCATCTACACCATCCCCAGCTACGGGAGGCAAAGGAGCAGGACTTTATGCTGAACGCAAAGAGAAGCAGAAGAAGATTCGCAAGGCAGAGAAAGAAGTCAAGGAGTGTGAAGAAAAAATTTCCAAACTGGAAGCACGCATCCGTGAAATGGATTCACTATTGTGCCAACCAGAGCATGCTGCTGATATGGAGCTGATAATGGAATATACCTCCACGAAGAAAGTTCTCGATGAGGAGAACGACCGTTGGCTTCTGCTATCAGAGAAACTGGAGGAAACACAGCGAGAGTTGATGTAAAGCAAAATAACAAAAATATTCAAATCAAAATATTATCAGATATGAAAATGAGACAAATGATTTCGATGATGCTGTTTGCTGCCGCACCGATAGCAGGTATGGCACAAAATCAAAGCGGTATCAAGATGGAGAACTTGGACAAGAGTGTACGTCCTGCAGACGATTTCTATGAGTTTGCTACTGGTGGCTGGCAAAAAAACAATCCGTTGCCCGCAGCCTATTCCCGCTTCGGTAGTTTTGACCAGTTGCAGGAAGACAACAACAAGCGTATTAACAGTATCCTGAGCGACTTGGAGAAGAAAAGCTATAAAGAAGGAACTACGGAGCGAAAGTTGTCAGACTACTATAAATTGGCTATGGATAATGAGCGCCGCAACAAAGAAGGTGTTGCTCCTGTGAAGCCTCTCCTTGACGAGATGGAAGCTGCTAAGAGCAAAGCCGACTTGCATGCTGTTCAGTTGAAATATGCTACGTTCGGCTATGGAGTTCCTTTCAGTTCGTATTTCGGTGCCGATGAGAAGAATGTGACGATGAATATCTACAACATCAATCAGGGGGGACTCACGTTAGGACAGAGAGACTACTATTTGAATAATGATGAGGCTACGGTGAAAATCCGTGAGGCATACAAGAACCACATCGTGCGAATGTTCCAGCTGTTCGGCTTCACCAAGGAACAGGCTGAAAGCAAGCGCGATGCTATTTTCCGCTTCGAAACAGCGTTGGCATTGATTTCCAAGAGTCGTACAGAACTGCGTGACCCGCAAGCCAATTACAACAAGATGACGTTGGTTGAGTTCAAACAGAACTATCCTAATATCCCATTAGAGGAAATGGCGAATGCAGAAGGTGTGAAAAGCGAGTTTATCCAGGAAATGATTGTTGGTCAGCCATCGTTCATGGAGGGAGCTGACAAACTCCTGGCTGCAATGACAGCTGATGATTTGCGTGCCTATATGGAGTGGGATCTTATTTCCGGTGCAGCCAGCTATCTGACTGACGAGATTCGAGAAGCCAACTTTGACTTCTTTGGCAAGACAATGACTGGTCGAAAGGAAGACTATCCGCTCTGGAAGCGTGCTACCAATCAGGTAGAAGGAGCGATGGGCGAGGCTTTGGGAAAAATGTATTGCGAGAAATACTTCCCTGCTTCTTCCAAGAAGATTATGAGCCAGCTGGTTGCCAATTTGCAGAAGTCTCTTGGCGAACGCATAGATGCACAGAAATGGATGGGTGACTCGACAAAAGCCAATGCTCACCACAAACTCTCCACCTTCTACGTGAAGATTGGATATCCCGACAAGTGGAAAGATTATTCAGCTTTGATCATCGATCCATCGAAGTCGTTCTATGAGAATGTATTGGCTACACGTATTTGGAGTACGAAAAAACATATTGAGGAAAAGGCCGGAAAACCTGTTGACCGTGATGAATGGTACATGACTCCACAGACGGTGAACGCTTATTACAACCCGACTACCAACGAAATCTGTTTCCCTGCAGGTATCCTACAGTATCCGTTCTTCGATCCGAAGGCTGATGAGGCTTTCAACTATGGTGCTATTGGTGTTGTGATTGGTCATGAGATGACCCACGGATTCGATGATCAGGGTCGCCAGTATGATGCTGATGGAAACATGCACGACTGGTGGACAGCCGATGATGCGAAAGGTTTCGATGAACGTGCCAATATGTATGCCGACTTTTTTTCAAATATCAAAGTGCTGCCTGACCTGCATGCAAATGGTCGTTTGACCTTGGGTGAGAATCTCGCCGATCATGGTGGTCTTCAGGTTGCATGGTATGCTTATAAGAATGCTACTGTTCATAAACCGCTGAAGGTTAAGGATGGCTTTACCGCTGACCAGCGTTTCTTCCTTGCCTATGCAGGTGTATGGGGCCAGAATATTACCGAACAGGAAATCCGTCAGCGCGTGAAGAACGATCCGCACTCTTTGGGTGAGTGGCGCGTCAATGGTGCCCTTCCACACATTGATATGTGGTATGATGCATTCGGTGTAAAAGAAGGCGACAAGATGTTTATTCCGAAGTCTGAGCGCCTCGATTTGTGGTAATTAAATTAAAGACGAATTACGAATTATAAAATATGCCATTAAGACTTCCTGACAGATTACCTGCCATTGAACTGCTGAAAAATGAGAATATCTTTGTGATGGACGACACGCGCGCCCATTCACAAGATATTCGTCCGTTGAAAATTGTAATATTGAACCTGATGCCGATGAAGGTGACAACGGAAACAGATTTGATTCGTTTGTTGTCGAACACACCGTTGCAGCTGGAAATCAGTTTTATGAAACTGAAAAGTCATACCCCAAAGAATACGCCGATCGAGCACATGATGATGTTTTACCGCGACTTCGAAGAGATGAAAAACGAGAAATACGACGGTATGATTATCACCGGAGCACCTGTAGAGACGCTTGACTTTGAAGATGTGTCGTATTGGGATGAGATTACACAGATTTTCGATTGGGCGCATACACATGTTACATCTTCCTTGTATATCTGTTGGGCAGCACAGGCAGGACTCTTTCATCATTATGGAGTGCCGAAGTATCCCCTGAAAACAAAAAAATTCGGTATTTTCAGACAAACACCTCTCGATAAGTCATTGCCTATCTTCCGTGGTTTTGATGACGAGTTCATGATGCCACATAGCCGACATACAGAAATCAGACGAACAGATATTGACGACCGCGATATGCTGACACTCATCGCTGAGTCGGCAGATAGCGGCGTGGGTATTGTGATGGCGCGTAACGGTCGTGAGTTCTTTATTACGGGACATATGGAGTATGCACCCGACACGCTTGACAAGGAATACAAGCGTGATATGGGCAAGCGCGATGATGTGGAAATGCCCGTCAATTATTACGAACACGATGACCCCACATTACATCCCATTGTATCGTGGCGTGCTCATGCCAATCTTTTCTTTTCGAATTGGATTAACTATTACGTATATCAAGAGACTCCATATAATATCGACGAGATAAAGTAAGTTCATAATACTGATTTCTTTTCGGTAGCCGATATGAGAAAAATAGAACTACTTGCACCAGCCAAGAATTTAGCATGCGGCATAGCAGCCATCGATCATGGTGCTGATGCTGTGTACATCGGAGCAAAACGCTTTGGTGCAAGGGCTGCTGCAGGTAATTCTGTGGAGGATATTGCGACTCTCTGTCGATATGCGCATCAATATGATGTGAAGGTATATGTAACGGTGAACACGATTATCTATGACCACGAGTTGCAAGATACCCGCCAGTTGATGAAAGAACTGAATGGGGTAGGGGTTGATGCTTTCCTGATTCAGGATATGGGACTGGTAACAGGAGAAGAGGGGCGTGCCCTTCATGCTTCCACCCAAACAGATAACCGAACGATAGAGAAGGTACGCTGGTTGCGTTCGTTGGGCTTCAAACGGGTGGTGCTGGCTCGTGAACTTTCTCTTGAGGATATTCGTGCCATCCATAAGGCTGTTCCTGATGTCGAACTGGAGGTGTTCGTTCACGGTGCCCTCTGCGTCAGCTTTTCTGGTGTATGCTATGCCTCACAGTATTGTTTCGGGCGAAGTGCCAACCGTGGGGAATGTGCACAGTTCTGTCGGTTGAAATTTGACTTGAAGGATGCCAGCGGCAATATCGTAGAACATCAGCGTCATCTTCTTTCTCTGAAAGATATGTGCCGTATAGATCATCTTGAAGAACTACTGGAGGCTGGAGCTGTCTCGCTGAAGATAGAAGGTCGCTTAAAGGATGTCGCCTATGTGAAGAATGTCGTTGCGGCCTATAGTCAGCGGCTTGATACGATTATCGCAAAGCATCCGGATTGCTATCAGCGTGCTTCATTAGGACATTGTTCTTATCTGTTTACACCTGACTTGAAGAAAACCTTCAACAGAGGTTTTACAGACTATTTTCTGCATGCTACTCATTCGGCATCGGGTGAGTTAAAGGGGCGCCGGACAGATATATCTTCATTCGACACACCCAAGGCGATGGGCGAATATGTTGGTCGGGTGAAAGAGATTCGTGGACGGATGTTTACCGTTGCCGGTACAGCCTCTTTTGCCAATGGAGACGGTCTCTGCTTTTTCAACGACCACCATGAACTGGAAGGGTTCCGCGTCAATCGTGCAGAAGGCAATCATCTCTATCCGTTACAAATGCCACCGTCGTTGCGACCAGGTATGGGACTTTATCGGAATCAAGATGTGGCGTTCGAAAAGCTGATGGCCGGAAAGACCGCCGAGCGGAAGATACCTGTTCGTATGTGTTACGAAGCAATAGACAATGGTTTCCGTTTGACAACCAGTATGGTAGGCTTCTCGCAGAAAGGTGAGGCAACGGTGCTGTTTGATCACCAGCAAGCAACACGTCCGCAGGCTCCTAACATTCGTCAGCAGTTGGGTAAACTGGGTGAAACCCCTTTTGTGCTCGACAGTTTAGAAATCAAAGTTGATGCAGACCATTTCTTTATCCCCAATAGTTTATTAACGCAACTCAGAAGAGAGGGACTACCGTTGCTGGGTAAACAAAGTTTTTGTGAAGATTCCGACACACAAAGGATTTCGAAAACACTAGAAGACTCAGACAAATCGACAATTCCAAATACTGACGTAGAAGTGCGTTATCCTTATTTGTATAATATTGCCAATAAAGATGCCCGCTCATGCTATGAGCGTTTAGGGATGAAGCATATAACACCAGCATTTGAAATCTCATCAAATATCGAAAAACCTTTGTTGATGCAATGCCGGCATTGTTTACGCTACTCGTTGGGCTATTGTGTGAAGAATGGTGGGAAGAAACCTCTTTGGAAAGAACCGTTGTCGTTGGTATTGACTGATGGCAGAGCGTTTGAGTTGCAGTTTGATTGTAAACATTGTCAGATGAATGTGTATGGGTAAATACAAAATCTTTTTTGCGTATAGTCTTCTGGTACTTCTGCTGACCAGTTGTTATCGGGAACGCACATCATCACGTTTTCAAATGGAAGACACGTTGATGATTGCTGACACGTTGACAAAAGCAGAACAAGACTCGCTCACGTTTTTACATACCCACCACTATTCTGAGAATTTCAATTTTATTGTCCGCAGCGATTCCTTAATCCTCTTGCGTCAGTTGCCGTCAGTACCTTCCCCACAGCCTGTTTCCGATGAGGCGATTGTGCAAGTGATAGAAGAAACGGATTCCCTGCCGATAGACAGTTTTTCCGTTTATAAGAATCAGGAATTAGTAGTTTCAGATATTCATATTATACCAGCCGATAGTATTGATTCCGTATGGGTGCAAGTTGCTACAGAGAACTTTGAGTTTGGATGGGCACGCGAAAAAGTATTGTTGGAGCATGTAGATCCTAATGATCCCATCTCACAGTTTATTTCCACCTTCTCTGACGTGCATACCTTGATATTCCTCGTGATCATCATTTTGATAGGAGTAGGATATTTAATGCGGAAATTATTGAAACAAAATGCGAAGATAGTTCATTTCAACGACATCGACTCTTTTTATCCGATGCTGTTGGCTTTGATTGTTGCTTCCTCGGCAACCTTCTATGCCAGTATTCAGATGTTTGCACCGGAAGCGTGGCGCGCGTTCTATTTCCATCCGTCGTTGAATCCATTCTCCCAACCACCCTTACTGGGCATCTTCCTGGCATCGGTGTGGGCGATGCTGATTGTCGGCATTGCTGCACTTGACGATACAGTGCGTCATCTACGTTTCAACGATGCGTTTCTGTATTTGTGCGGATTGGCAGCTGTATGCGCTTTCAATTATATTCTGTTTAGTATCAGCACCTTGTATTATATAGGTTATATCTTGTTGGTCATCTATATGGTCTTTGCTGTTCGCCTGTATATCCGTCGAAATCCTCATAAATAAGGATTGTGTAGCCCATCAATTCTTTGTACCTTTGCACCCGTAAAGAGATTATTATGGGTATATACAGGAAAATAGGAATCATGTTGGCGGCTGCATGTCTGATGCAGCTGACAGTGAAAGCTGAGGAAAAGAACACAGGAAACATCGGTACATCTACAATCTTTGCCGATTCTTCGCGTGTGTACGATATAGAAGAGGTGGTGATTGTCTCGCAGCCGAAGGAAAGTTTCCGTCTGAGAATGCAGCCGTTAAGTTCTACATCATTCTCACAACAGCAACTAACGAGTCTTGGTGTGCAAGACCTTCGTGAGCTGTCTGCTTATGTTCCCTCGTTTACGATGCCCAATTATGGCAGTCGTCTGACTTCTTCCATTTATGTGCGTGGTATCGGTTCTCGCGTCAACAGTCCTGCTGTGGGAATCTATATCGATGGAATGCCGATTCAAAACAAGTCTGCATTCAACTTCCATTTGTACGATATCGACCGTGTGGATGTGCTGCGTGGTCCTCAGGGAACATTGTATGGTATGAATACAGAAGGCGGATTGATTCGTATGTACACGAAGAATCCTTTCGATGTGCAGGGAACAGATATCAATCTCTCTTTGGGTACCCGTTTCTGGAGAAAGGCTGAGGTCAGCCATTATCAGAAGGTAAGCAACCGCTTCGCTTTTTCGCTGGCTGGATTCTATGACGGTCAGAACGGTTTCCTGAAGAATTCCTATGATGGCAGTCGTGCCGATGATTTCAATGAGGCAGGCGGACGTGCCCGCTTCCTGTTCCGTCCAAACGACCGTTTGCAGATGGAATGGGTGAGCGACTACCAGTATGTCAACCAGCATGGCTTCCCCTACGGTTTGCTGAACATCGATACCCAGACGGCTGAGGCTCCTCAGACGAATGTAGCAGGATTATACCGCAGAAATCTGTTGAATACGGGTTTCCATTTAAACTATATCGGGCGCTGCTTCGACTTCACGTCAACCACCACCTATCAGTATCTGAATGACTACATGCAGATGGATGTCGATTATACCGCGTTGGATAAAACGTGGTTGGAACAGCGACAGCTGAAGAACGGTTTGACGCAGGAGCTTGTGTTCAAGAGCAAAGACAACCGTTTCTGGCATTGGACCTCTGGTGTCTTTGGCTCGTATGAGTGGTTGAAGACAGTTGCACCCGTCCATTTTGGAAACGATATCATCAATCCGATTGTCAACAGTATCTATACGGCAATGTATAATGCGATGCTCCGTCGGTTTACCCCAGAGCAGATAGAACGGATGGGTGGCATCTCTATGTCGGGCATGATGGATGTGCCAGGCTTGTTTCATACACCTACGTTTAACTTGGGTTTGTTCCATGAGTCCACATTCCAGCTCACCGACCGTCTGACGGCTACACTCGGCTTGCGTTACGACTACAGTCATGTTCAGATTGACTATGAAACATCAGCCCTTATGGCAATTACCGCTCAGGTCTTCGGTCAGACACAAACCAATGCGCTGACCTCCTCGCTGGTGAATTCGGCTGGTGATCATTTCAATCAGTTGCTGCCCAAGTTTGGCATCAACTATGTCATCGACCAGCACAACAGCAACCTGTATGCAACCGTCAGCAAGGGCTATCGTGCAGGAGGCTATAATATTCAGATGTTCAGCGATATCTTGCAGACAGAACTCAATAAGTATCGCAATATGGTCAACAGTCAGAGCTACGACATTCCCCATACAGACGAAGAATACCAACGCATCAACAATACCATATCTTACAAACCTGAAACCAGCTGGAATTATGAGGTGGGTGCTCACCTGAACCTCTTCGGCAACGCGATGCATGCAGATTTTGCAGCATACTACACGCAGATTCGTAACCAACAGTTGTCTGTGATGGCAGGCAACTATGGTTATGGTCGTGCGATGGTCAATGCGGGCAAGAGCTACAGTTGTGGCATCGAGGCTGCTTTGCGGGGCAATTTGGTTGACAACCACTTGAACTATGCTTTGAGCTATGGTTTCACGCATGCAGCTTTCAAGGAATATGTTGACGAAGAGACGTTGGATGATGGTTCAATCGTTGTGATGGATTACAAAGGAAACTATGTGCCGTTTATTCCCCAGCACACGTTTGCAGCTTCTGCCGATTATCGTTTCGACCTTGCGATGCAGCATTTCCGCTCTGTAGTCTTGGGCGTGAATGTTACAGGACAAGGCCCGACCTATTGGGATGAGGCTAACGTTGCGAAAGAAGATGTATATGCTTTGTTGGGTGCACATGCTGATATGAGTTTCGAGTTTTCCTCTTGTCGCTTCCTGCTTTCCCTTTGGGGCCGCAACCTGACAAATACGAAGTACAATGTATTTGGTTTCCCCATCAAAGATCCGACTTCTCCGCATTATGCACAGAAAGGTAACGGAATACAAGTAGGATTCGATATGAAGCTGCATTTATAATGGCAGCTTCTTTTTGTATCTGCCTTTTTGTATTGGCAAAGAAAAAAGGAATTTTCTTTGGCTTTGTGCTCACTTAATCGTATCTTTGCGCAGTAAAGATGGAAAAGAAACAAAAATATATAGGTTTAACAGCGCAGCAGGTACAGGAAAGCCGACGACAATACGGACGGAATGTGCTGACACCCGTGACGAAAGAGCCGTGGTGGAAGAAGTTTGGCGTCAAGTTCCGCGATCCGTTGATCGTAATCCTGCTCATCGCCGGTTTCTTGTCAATCGGAATTTCCTGTTACGAATATTGGGGCTTGCACGGAAGTACGGAGGTTTTCTTCGAACCTGTGGGCATCTTCATAGCCATCATCCTTGCTACAGGATTGGCATTCATATTTGAATATCGTGCAGACAAGGAGTTTGCTTTGCTGAACCAAATCAACGATGAAGAGTCGGTGACCGTCATTCGTGACGGCCATATTCGTCAGATACCCCGCCGCGAAGTGGTTGTCGGCGATATCGTGATGCTCAGCACAGGTGAGGAAGTACCGGCTGACGGTCGCCTGTTGGAATCTACAACCTTGACTGTTGATGAGTCAACACTGACGGGTGAACCTATTGCCGAGAAAGAAGTCTCCTCCGACCTTTCTCTTGAAGATGAGAGCATGATGGGAGCTTCTACTTACCCCACTTGGATGGTCCTCAAGGGCACGAAGGTGATGGAGGGACATGGTGTATTCCAGGTAGAGCGTGTCGGAGATGCTACGGAGAGCGGAAAGGTGTTTACTGCGGCTCAGATTGATGATGGTGTCAAGACTCCGTTGGATGAGCAGATGCAGCGGTTGGGAACCCTTATCTCACGATTTAGTTATCTTTTTGCCGCTTTGGTCATCGTGGCACGTATCGTTGATTATTTGCTTACCGATACGTCGTTGGCAAATGGACTTTCCCTGTTGTTTGACGATACCGATGTTCTGTTGTCGTTTATTACCTATTTCCTGCAAACCATCATGATTGCTGTGACGCTCATCGTTGTGGCTGTGCCAGAAGGACTTCCGATGGCTGTCACGTTGAGTTTGGCATATAGCATGCGGCGGATGTTGAAAACGAAGAATCTGGTTCGTAAGATGCATGCCTGCGAAACGATGGGTGCAGCTACCGTTATCTGTACCGACAAAACGGGTACCCTCACACAGAATAAGATGCAAGTGGCGGAAGTATTCACTACTCAACCTGCAACCCTCAACCCTCAACCCTCAACCTTCAACCTTCTCCATCTCAATATGTCTGTCAACTCCACCGCCCAATTAGATGACGACGAAGTTATTGGCAATCCGACAGAAGGTGCGCTGCTCCTTTGGCTGAAAGGGCAGGGGATTGACTATCAGCAACTACGCGATGAGTCGGTAGTGATTGAAGAAACTCCTTTTACCACCGAGCGCAAATATATGACGACGGTGGTAAGGAGTAAGGATGAAAGGGGAAAGGAGGAAATTCTTCATTTAACAAAGGGCGCTCCTGAAATCGTGATGGATATGTGTGAGATGACGGATGATGAACGCAAGGCATACGAAGAGAAACTGTTGGATGATCAGTCACGTGGCATGCGTACGCTGGCTTTTGCCTGCAACAAAAAGATGCAGGCTATTGTGGCCATCAGCGACCCTGTTCGTGAGGATGTTCCTGCGGCTGTTCAGGAATGTCTCGATGCAGGTATCGACATCAAAATTGTCACGGGCGATACTCCGCTTACAGCTCTTGAGATAGCACGTCAAGTGGGATTGAACGCTAATCCTCAAGCCATCATTACCGGCTCCGAACTGGAGGCTCTCACAGACGAGGAATTGCGTGAGCGGGTGAAGGATCTGAAGATTATTGCCCGTGCCCGTCCGATGGATAAGAAACGACTGGTTGAGGCTTTGCAGGCAAATGGTGAGGTGGTTGCTGTCACAGGCGACGGAACCAATGATGCACCAGCGTTGAAGACGGCTCACGTGGGACTCTCTATGGGCGACGGTACGAGTGTGGCGAAGGAAGCGTCTGATATCACTATCATCGACAATTCTTTCTCATCGATAGGCCGTGCTGTGATGTGGGGACGTTCGTTGTATCGTAATATCCAGCGATTCATCCTCTTCCAGCTGACTGTTAATGTGGTGGCTTGTCTGATTGTGTTCCTCGGAGCCTGCTTCGATACCCAGTCGCCGCTTACTGTTACCCAGATGCTATGGGTGAATCTGATTATGGATACCTTTGCGGCGATGGCGTTAGCATCGTTGCCCCCAGCCCCACAGGTGATGAAATTCAAGCCTCGCAACCGCTCAGCCTTTATCATCAGTCATCCGATGCGAACATTCATTTTGGGAATGGGATTGGCATTTACGGCAGTTCTGATGGTGATGCTTATTTGTTATGAAAAATCAGGAGGACTGACAGCAGAACGGTTGAGTATCTTCTTTACCGTCTTTGTGATGTTGCAGTTCTGGAATCTCTTCAACGCGAAAGCCTTTATGACGGGCGAGAGTGCGCTGAAGAATATGCGCCACAGCAAGGAGTTCTTGTTCATTGTGCTGCTGGTGTTCTTTGGTCAGATACTGATTGTGCAGTTTGGCGGTCGCATGTTCAACGTCGTGCCCTTGTCTTTGACAATATGGCTGACGATTATTGCCGCAACTTCTCCTGTATTTATAATAGGTGAACTGGTTAGGATGATAAAAAAATAAGAACGATGATACAAAAACTAATTTTATTTTTCTCCGTACTGATGGTAGCTGGCAGCCTGTCAGCTCAAGATCTAACGAATGATTCCACAGGTTTAGAACAAACTCCTGAAGCGAAAGTTGAGAAGAAGTCAAAAACCAAAAAGGAGCGAATCGACAGTTTGCTCACGGCCAAATACTATAAGGGCAGGTATGATACCGCTTATATCATTCGCCCGATGGGGAAGATTACGCTGAAGGTGCGTACCAATTTCTCTGGTTCTTCCTTCAATACTGAAGGTAATATTCAGCATATACCCGTTACGGCCGACCTGTCAACAAAGACGAGAGTAACGTTCAGTATCGGCGCCAGTTATCGGGGGCTTGCTGCAAGTATTGCGTTCAATCCCTTCAAACTCAAAGGTGAAAGCAAAGACTATGAGTTAAACATCAACTTCTACAACAACCGCTGGGGAGTAGATGTTTCCTATCAGGATACGAAAACGCTTTCAGGAACGATTCTGGACGGCGACCATAACACGTATCATCTGATGAAGGATATGGTGAAAATGAAAATATTGCACATCAATGGATACTATGCTTTCAACCATCGCCATTTCTCATATCCTGCTGCCTTTACACAGTCGTTTATTCAAAGACGCTCGGCTGGTTCGTGGTTGGCTGGCCTCTCCTATATGGGAGGTAGCATCAAAACGACGCTCAACATCCCTGAAGATGCCCCACAGCTGCGAGAGCACGTCGGCTATTTCTCTATTGGTGGAGGTTATGCCTACAACTTGGTGGTTGCTAAACATTGGTTGTTCCACATAACGGCTTTGCCCACATTGGTCGTTGGCAATTATTACAATTTGCGAGTCAACGACGAACGGCGCGATATGAAAACCAAGTTTCCTGATTTCATCCTCATCGGTAGAGCCGCTATTGTCAGAAATTTCAAGAAATGTTTCGTAGGAGCCAATCTTGTGGTTTTCCATTCCATTGTCGATAGCGAAAATCTTGACGTAAACTATTGGCGTTGGCGTGCCCGTCTGGTCTTTGGATACCGGTTCTGATTTCACCTATATAATTAGTTGAAAATCAACATCTTACCTTTTACATTCTAAAAGGTCACCTTTTACCCTCTAAAACGTCACCTTTTACCCTCCAAAAGGTCACCTTTTAGCGTGTAAAAGTTTACCTTTTGTTAGCAAGCATAGCTGTTGAGTAAATGAGTACCCCCATCTTATATAATAAGGTGGGGAAGGTGCTTTTTCATTTTTTAACAAAAAAAGTCGTGAAAAAGTTTGGTGGTTCCGTCATATTGCCATACTTTTGCAGTGTACTATTATAGTGGTACACTAAAACAAACGAGTTTCTCTTGTCTCCGAAGGGGGATGAAAAGGAAGAATGAGCGTAATAATTCATTAAAAAATAAGTAAGATGATTGAGATTCAAAATTTAAAGTTCAAGTATGCAAGCACAAAGCATTGTGTGTTTAATGATTTGTCGCTGAGGCTGGGCGAAGGACAAATCTGTGGTTTGCTGGGTAAGAACGGCACAGGAAAATCAACATTGCTCTATTTGCTTTGCGGACTGTTGCGTCCGACAGCAGGTAGGGTCGAAGTTGACGGTCGTGAACCCAGTCGTCGTGAGGTGACATTCCTCCAGGACATCTTCCTGGTTCCTGAAGAGTTTGAATTGCCCCAAGTATCTTTGAAGGAGTTGATGGCGATGTACAAGTCGATGTATCCGAATTTCTCTCACCAGCTGTTTGAAGAATGTCTGAATGATTTCGAAATGCCTTCGGCTGTCCGTTTGAATTCGCTTTCAATGGGTCAGAAGAAAAAGGTGTTTATGTGTCTGGCTATCGCTACCAACACCCGTTATCTGCTGATGGATGAACCGACCAACGGTTTGGATATTCCATCGAAGAGTTTGTTCAGGAAGATTCTGGCGAAATATGTTTCCGATGACCGAACAATCGTGATTTCAACCCATCAGGTACATGATGTGGAGCAACTGCTTGACCATGTTGCCATTATCGACAACGACCGTTTGCTGCTCAACACCTCGATCGCCGACCTGATGGAGCAATACGGTTTTGGTGTCTTGCCTGCAGGTTCGACTGCCGAAGTGGTCTATTCGGAACCTTCCTTGCAAGGATTCGCTGCCGTCTGGAAACGTCAGCCTGGCGAGGCTGATACTCAACCTAATATGGAGTTGCTGTTTAATGCGGTAACGAGCGGAAAGGTAAAATAGATATCAAACAAAAAAATATAAAGCAATGGAAAATTTCAATATCAAAAGGTTTTGGCAAACATTGAAGTGGCAGATATTATACCACAAGTCCAAAGATATAAAGCGACTGCTGACATGTGCATGCGTGTTCTTTTTCTTGATGCTGTTCCTGTCCTATACATCGATATTTGTAGAACAGTATTCCAGCGCAATGTCTTCGATATTGCATGCAGCATTCATCATCTATCTGCTGTTCTGCGGCAGTTCTATACTTCGGATGAGTAAGCGTCAGCAGTATATAGACAAGCTGATGCTTCCTGCCAGCAAACTGGAGAAATACACGGCGAGTTATCTGCTGACAATTGTACTGGGACTGGCGGTTCTTGCGGTGTCGTTTGTTGTTGCCGATGTGGTAAACTACCTGGTTATCTTGCTGCTGAACAGCGACAAGGCAACACTCGTCACCCTGTCGTTGTTCAATCAGGTAAGTGATTCCAACGAATACGCTACGGCTGGAGAGGTCGTTGCTGATGTGTTGGCATTCTGGTGGATACATTCACTCTATTTGTTGGGCGGTACTTATTTCCGCAAGCGCAATTGGATTTTTACAACGTTAACGCTGATTATTGCATTCCTGGTCGTAGGCGGCGGATTGACGTTTGTTACCTGGAAGACGCTGAACCTTCTCTATGGCGATTACTACCGCATCGTATTTATCGACGGAGCCGAGGGCTATATTGGTTGGGGATTGGCGATTCTTACGAGTGCCTTCATCGTATTGAACTATTGGCTTTCTTACCGGTTCTACAAGCGCATTCAGCTGATTGGACACAAGTTTACGAATCGGTAGCCCCTCTTAAATCCTCGTCAAGGGGGAGACTTCAAAAGTGGAACAAAAAAGGATTTATCTTTAAAACAAATACAGCAATGAAAGCAATGAAAATAATGATAGTAGCATGCGTCAGCATCATCGTGTTGTTGAGTTCGTGCAGAATAGAAACGGCAAAAGAACTCGGACCGACGAAAACGAAAAATATCGAGGTGAAGCAATTTGACGAAATAGAACTCTCGTCGGCAGCAAAAGTCATTTTCCATATCTCTGATACCGTCAGCGTGAGCATCGAAGCACCGGAAAAACTCATCGATTCGTATCAGATAGAAAGCGACGGCAAGCAGCTGAGCATTCGTGAGAAGAACAAAGAAGAAGGAAAGATGGTGATGAATATGGGAAACTTTTCTGATGAACACGTGGTAACTGTTCACGTCTATGCCCCTCGCTTGAGCAGTATCTACGTGACGGGTTCGGGTGAGGTGACTTGTGATGACACCATTCATGCAGAAAAGTTTGTCGGATGGGTTACCGGCAGCGGCGACATTAATTGCAAGGTAGTGAAAGCAGACAAGCTGTCGCTTCAGGTCACCGGCAGCGGCGATATTGAGTTGGATGAGGCCGAAGCGGTAAACAGTATGGCGCAGGTTACCGGTAGCGGCGACATCAAAGTGCATTTCAGCAATAGCGATACGGCAACGGCAACGATAACCGGTAGCGGCGACATCAAGTTTACAGGCACCCTCTCACAATTATCCAAACAGGTTAGTGGCAGCGGAGAGATTGATACCGACAAGTTGACTGTTACCAAAAAGTAAAACCTAAACCACAATAATCATGATTTTTACCAACGATAAAGCCATATACATACAAATGGCCGAGCGCCTTTGCGACGACATTATTGCCGGTACCTACAAAACGGGTGAGCGCATACCCAGCGTCAGGGAATATGCCGTGATGCTTGAGGTGAACACCAATACGGCAGTAAAGGCTTACGACCAGTTGGCTCGCGACCAGATTATCTACAACAAGCGTGGATTGGGTTACTATGTGGCCGAAGGTGCCCGTGAGAAGATTGTCGGACAGCGTAAACATGAATTTCTATCCACAACGCTACCGGAGATGTTCCGTCAGATGAAACTGCTCGATATCGACATCGATACAGTCTGTCAGATGTGGAATGATAGACCCCTCTAAATCTCTCCCCTGAGGGAAAGACTTCTGAGATGACGAAAAAAGCCCTTTCACAATTTGATGTGAAGGGGCATTTTTTACGTTAACGATAACTGTAGGTTTGGAAGCCCCTCCCTTGGGAGGGGTATAGGGTAGGCTTCTTATATCTGATTCAACGCCTGCTGGATGTCTGCCAGAATATCATCCACATCCTCGATGCCGACAGAAAGGCGAATCAACGTGGGGTCGATACCTGCTTCCATCAACTGTTGATCAGATAGCTGTCGGTGGGTATGGCTGGCGGGATGAAGCACACAGGTGCGGGCATCAGCCACATGCGTAACGATGGCAACCAGTCGGAGAGCATCCATAAACTTCACAGCTGTTGCACGGTCGCCCTTCAAACCAAAGGCGATGACACCACAACCACCGTTGGGCAGGTATTTCTGTGCCAGCTCGTAACTCTCGTCGCCAGGCAGTCCGCTGAAGTGAATCCAAGCTACACGGTCGTCAGCTTTCAGAAATTCAGCTATCTTCTGGGCATTCTCACAATGGCGTGGCATTCTCAGATGAAGCGTTTCCAATCCCAGATTCAGGAGGAATGCGTTGTGTGGCGAAGGAATGCTTCCCAAGTCGCGCATCAATTGTGCTACAAGTTTGGTCATATAGGCCATCTTGCCAAAAGCCTTCGTATAGGTGAGTCCGTGATAAGACTCATCCGGTGTGCAAAGTCCAGGGAACTTATCAGCATGGGCATCCCAATCGAAGTTGCCGCTGTCAACAATACATCCGCCTACTTGTGTGGCGTGTCCGTCCATATATTTTGTGGTGGAATGCGTCACGAGGTCGGCACCCCACTCAAATGGGCGACAGTTGATGGGGGTGGGGAAGGTGTTGTCGATGATGAGTGGCACGCCATGCTTGTGGGCGATGTGAGCAAACTTCTCGATGTCGAGCACATGACAGCCCGGATTCGAGATGGTTTCGCCGAAGAGTGCTTTTGTATTCGGACGGAAAGCCTTGTCGATTTCCTCTTCCGATGCATTCGGGTTGACGAAGGTGCACTCAATACCCAGTTTCTTCAGCGTCACACCAAAGAGGTTATAGGTTCCGCCATAGATTTCGTTGGAGGTAACGAAGTGGTCGCCGGCACTACAGATGTTGAAGATAGCATAGAAGTTGGCAGCCTGTCCGCTGGAGGTAAGCATTGCGCCGACACCACCTTCCAGCGCAGCAATCTTGCTGGCTACGGCATCATTGGTGGGATTCTGCAGACGGGTATAGAAATAGCCCTCTTTCTTCAAGTCGAAGAGGTCGGCCATTTCCTCCGTGTTGTCGTATTTGAATGTTGTACTCTGATAAATGGGCAACACGCGTGCCTCTCCATTTTTGGGTTCCCATCCTGCCTGTACGCAGAGGGTTGCTTTCTTCAAATTCTTCTTCATATTTGTCGTTGATAGTTCTGTTTTGATATCAAATTGGATGCAAAGGTAGTGCAAAATTTTGATTAAGCGAAGAGAATGAAAATAGATTTTCATTTTTGAGCGTGAAAAATTTATCTAAATCGAATGAAATACAAAATTTTTTTTGCCGAAACGGATTACTTTCATTATCTTTGTCGCCATGATTGATGCAAGTGGGCGCATGATAACCATATTAGGACCAACGGCAAGCGGCAAGACCTCGCTGGCTGTTGCGTTGGCTGTAGCCTTGTCTAATCAGGGTGTGGCGGCAGAAATTATCAGCGCCGATTCGCGTCAGGTTTATCGGGGCATGGATATCGGTACGGGGAAAGATTTGGGTGAGTATGAAAGCATTCCTTACCACCTGATTGATATCTGTGAACCAGGAACGAAATACAACCTCTTCCGCTATCAGCAGGACTTCTTAGATGTCTATGAGGAGGTGCGCCGAAGAGGGGTGTTGCCCATCCTTTGCGGAGGCACGGGGTTGTATATCGAGGCGGTGTTGAAAGGTTATCATCTATCGCCTGTTCCTCAGAATGAAGCTTTGCGAAAGCAATTGGAAACCAAGTCTTTAGAAGAATTGACTCAAATGCTGGTTGAACTTAAAAAGAAGACCGGTTCCAACATGCACAACCATACCGACGTGGATACTGCGCAACGCGCCATTCGAGCGATTGAGATTGAAACTTACAACCTGCACAACCCCATGCCGGAGCGCGTGTGTCCACCTATCGACTCGTTGATTATCGGGGTGAATATCGACCGTGAGGAACGTCGTCGGAAGATTACCGCCCGACTGAAGCAACGCCTTGCCGACGGAATGGTGGAAGAGATACGCGGCTTGCTCGACAGGGGCATTCCCGCAGAAGACCTGATCTATTATGGATTGGAATATAAATATGTGACAGAATATGTGACGGGCAAACTCTCCTATGACGAGATGTTCCGTCAGTTGGAAATCGCCATCCACCAGTTTGCCAAGCGGCAGATGACGTGGTTCCGAGGCATGGAGCGTCGCGGTTTCCAAATCCATTGGATAGATGCGATTCTGCCGATGGAAGAAAAAGTAAAAAGAATTATAGAGGCTTAAATAGTCGGAGGCTTCAAGAAAAGAAATATACGAACCGTTATGGACACATCAAATCGTTGGGGCATTTTGTATTGCCCGAAAGGT
>Ga0326511_10000992_pt1 | contig 24179 bp, 46 predicted proteins | sample 0_2496_0518_D_FD_203701 | JGI IMG/M metagenome (GOLD analysis project Ga0326511, IMG submission 203701) | Bovine rumen microbial communities from UC Davis, California, United States - 0_2496_0518 | ecosystem: Host-associated > Mammals > Digestive system > Stomach > Rumen | place: USA...
GTGAGTCAGAGAATACAATTATACGTGCATAATCATGGATCTTATCACCAAGCTTACTACGAAGCTTCTCAATACATTGATATGTAAAGATACCGCCACCACCTAACTTATGGTACATACTGTTGATGTCTTGGAACATCTTGAATCCCTTAGAAGGATACTTAATGTACTCCTGTTCCTCCTTACGATAACTATCACTACCTGCAGTACATACAAGCTCGAAGTCCTCGCATTGGTTAGCAGCAAGCATTGCCATTGAAGCAGCCTGATCCATACGACTGAAGTTAGAACCACTTGATGTGATTGAACCCATAGAACCAGATACGTCTACAATAAACAATGTCTTACCTGGGAGCTTTGGAAGATTCTCGTAAGTCTTCAACATTGCATCCTCAATTTCTCTCTCAAGACCTGAGCTTTCACGCATAGCCTTTAAGAAGTCAAGTGGAAGCAACATTGCACCCTTAAGTTCAGTAAGACCCTTTACAATTGTTGGACGAGGAACACCAGCAGATTGCATGTTACGAAGGTTCATAAGCATAGCCTTACCACCAATCTTACCCTCATTGATAAGCTTCTCCCAAACAGCAGCCTTTTCAGATGCTGAGTGAGCCTTTGAAAGCAATACCTCCCATGTCTCTGGAGTCTCAAGTGTACGGTCAGCAATCTTCTTGAAAAGAATTGCCTCAAGCTGATTTACTGGCTTTGGACGAACCATGAACATTACGTCACGAAGCTTAATCTCAGCATCACGGTCATACTTTGCAAACTTATACTCGTTAAAGTTATGGAATGCCTCAGCAAGACCTTTCTTTGCAGCATTACAGATAGGTGTTTTACCATCCATCCAATAAAGTGCAAGGAAGTCAGTCAACATGTCCGCACGTGTGATAATCTTAGGAAGAACCTCCTTTACATAAGAGCGAGTACCCTCATGCTTACACATTTGAACAGCAAGGAACAAAGGTGTATGACGAAGTTTCTGCATTACACGAGCCTCAATCGTAAGATTTGCAACATCCATTGGATCACAAATAGGTACAAGACGAACAATCTCATCTACAACCTTTTGACCATCCATGTATGCAATATTCTCCCAAAGCAAGTTTGCAAGAACTGCTCTACGAAGCAACATAATGTTTGACTGTGCAGCTGCTGTGTTTGTAACACGGCCTGCGATTTCACCAACTGCTACTTGATTTTTCTTCAACTCAGTAGACTTTCTTGTGGAATTAAATTTACTCATAGTTTTCTCTCCTATATATTTTTGTTTGTTTTTATGTTATTATTTTTCCAAATGTGTTTTTTGCCATCGGCCACATATTGGACATTGTATAAAAAATTCTCTTTTACCGTCAATACTGTGTGTATGCATAACAGTATCTTTTCGACTGAACACAAGTTCAGATTTACATTCGTTACATTCAGTTACCCATTCTGGTAATTTGTAATCTAAATTGACTTTACGAACTTCCATATCAATAATATCCGTTTTCTTTCAACTTTTTACGAATAGTACCAAAATCAAAATACCACCACAGCCAAGCGAATTGTAATGACCAACAAAGACCCGTTTTATTTGTTCTCATCCAACTATAACTAATACCTGGGAGAATTGCAAAATTTTCAACAAGCCAACCTCCACCAAAACCGAAGTATTTCATTATTCAAAATCCTTTAAATGTTCTTGACAATCTTTTACAAAATTTTCTCCTGATTCAATTGACTTCTTAATCTTTCCAATCTTTTCTGCCAGCTTAAGTTCTTCATTTTCATGCTTAACACACATATGATTATATTCCTTATTAAGCTTTTCAAGTACTTCTCGGCATGTATCAAGACGAGCAGTTTCGTTTGCAATTGATTGCTCTGTCTTATTCTTATCTAATTCACTTATTGACCAACCCATGTTAATACTTATTTTTCCAATTTTGCAAATTATGAACTAACACAATATTATTTGGACGACGTTTATATAATGATTGATTACCAAACAAATAAACATCTTTATAATTTTTGCTAAATCCAATAACTTGGCACCTAATAAATGTATAATCACAAAGTACAAGTGCTTGTTCTCCAATATGTATTTTTTGACCATTACGGTCTAATACAGTCTTAAATGAGTCAACTTCATTTGCTAATCGTATCATATTATTTATTTACTTTAGGTGAGACAAATACTTCATAATATTTCTTCAATATATGATTAAGCTCTTTGTTTGGAAGATTAACCTTCTTACCTTCTGATTCAATCAAATCCCATGCATTATGAATACACTGCCAAGCATAAACATCCTCATCAATTCCATAATACTTGCGAAGATAATTACGAATCTCAAGAAGAACAGAAAACTCAACTTCATTAGCATAAAGAATAACTCGTTTGCCTACGTTACCCTTAAATGCGATACGAATATCTGAATCACATGCATCTGAGAAATCGCTTTCCATTGCAGTTACCGCAATTGAATCAATCTGACCTGCATCATTGAAAGCTACCTTTTTAACATAAACAGGATTATTCATCTTATCTCGTGTATACCCACTAATAGCATCCTGTTTATCATCATTGAAACCTACACGAAGAATTGTCTCAAAAATCTCACGAATAACCTCAAACTTCTTCATTGATTTACTTATTAAGTTCAACAAATGTGTTCTTTACAATATCAAGCAATGAGTTCATAACTCGATAAGCATAAGTAATAGGACGATATGAATTCTTGTACCTAACAAGAGTATTCATCAAATTAATCATCAAATCAGTAATTTCAGCATCGGTATGCTTATCTGCATTTGCATTCATAAACATATTATAACAATACTGAACAACTGAATTAATGCGATTAGCAAAATGTTGAGGATAACACGAAAGCTTCGAATTATCAATTACATTTGTTGCCTCTTTTACCACTAATGCGACATCAATCACCTGGTCGCACAGAATATCAATCTTATTTGCGTTCATATAAATTTATTTAAAATTCTTTGAAATATTGCAACCAATCATAATCACGGAATCTACAGCATTTACCATCATTATCATAAATTCTCATTTCAGTTTCTCCAGCATCAGCATCATACCAGCCTTCATAACCTTCATAAACCGAATACATATCAAAGTTTCCTTTTGATGGAATCTTAATACATTTGAACTCAAGATTAATTTTCATTATTATTTGTTTGATTGTATTAATAATATAGAAAAAACTTTTTAAAGTTCAAATATTAATAGAAAATTTTCATATTTTATAGAAAAAAGTTTAATTTTCTTTCATCCATTCAATAAAATCATCTAAATCAATAGAAATTTCTTCATATCCTGTACCGCATTCCAAACATTCATCAAAATATATTACTGATACTAATATGATATCATTTTGAAAATTATATCCAACAACTTTGATTTCGTCAGGATCATTGTCTTCTTTAATATCATCAAGATATCCTTTCATATCAATATAATCATATAAAAATGCATTAACAATATAAGAAGCTTTTATATTAATGACAAAATTATTAATTGATTTACTATCCATATTAATATTCAATTATAAACTTATATGTTGATAATTCGTCTTCATCAATATCAATATCATATGATGAATCAATAGCATGAGATACTTGCCACCATGAATGCATATCAATATTCTTAATTGCTACTTCAATGTCCTTCTTATTTGGTTTACCAAAATCATCAGAAGCCCCATAAAGTTTAATAATTTTGTTTTCAAAATCAACATCCCATTGGCCGCCTCCATAACAGTCAATATGATTTTTCTCATCAGACTTATTTAGCAAATCACGATGATAAATAGGATATCCGATACGAATTTCAATATTTTTACCGTTCCAATCTTTTACAATTATAAATTTACGCTGCCTCATAATTAAACTGTTTTACCTTCAACCAAGCTATCACAAAGCTTATTTGAAATAAAGTTCTTTACTCGGTTAAAAGAATTATCCTTTGTAAGACGATTCTCTTCCATAATTTTTGTCACAACTTTATAAGCTGTTGTAAGTTCCTCTATACTCATAATATCATTCATTTTTTATCTTTTTTGTTTTTTCCAATTTCTGCGTCTAATTGATTCTCCATATTCTCTTGGAGATTTAATTCTTTTAATATCACTATCATACATACGATATGATTCTGCGTCTAATTGAGGCATATCCATATCACCATGATTCATTAAATGAGCTAATTCATTAACTTCTTTAACAGTTAAATTTACAAGCTCTTCTGCGATTTCTTGAATACGTGCTCCCATTACTTTTTCTTTAATTCAACTCTATAATAAGGACAATGCTGTACAATTTCATAAATTGTATCACCCACTACAAATTGATTATAAAATAATTTTTTATTAATTGTTCTTGTATTACCAGTTTCAATATTACGAAATTTAATATTGTATTCAGATTCCATCATGTGAAGAACAACATTATAAGTTATATCTTCAGATTTCTTATCAACAACACAAAGTATTGTATCATTAGGAATATGTTCGCCATCTTTATGACCGCATCCACAACTTATTATCAATAAACAGAAAACAAATATAATTAATTTTTTCATATAAAATTTAGTTTTATCATACCATCAAATTTCATTGGTTCAGTTTCAAAATAAAAATCATCAATGTTATTCATATATAATTCTCTGTAAGCTCTTTTCAACATCATTACAACATGTGGATTATAAGTATTGTTTGGATTATTTGGATTAAGTTTAATATCATAATCATTACCATAAGTATCAACAATATATCTTACAACACCTTGGCTGCGACTTGCGCCAACTGCACAATGAACATATATTGTATCATCATGTTTAATTCTAAAATCAATCCATTTTGCTAAATCAAAAGCTTCCTCATAATCTAATGCATGAAGTGTATCAACAAATTCTTTATTTTTGCCACTTATATAAATATGGCTAAAATACATATTTGACTGCTTTACTTTTTTATTATTGAAAAGCTCCAATGATTTATCATAGCATTCACTTTCATGGTTCTCAAACCAAAATGGACTTATATCATCAATATCAAGATTAAATACTCTATATCCTTTTAATCCATCTTTATGTTCTGTTTTAAACCAATGTTCAGCTAAATCTGCTTCATTAGGAGAACAAATAGATATACAAGAGACTCCTTTAGGTGGAGTTTCTGTCCATCCATTATCCTCCATTATCATATCAAAAGATAAATGGTCAAAACATAATATATTCTTAATCGGCTTATTCATCTTCTTTATAATTATCTGTTAAGATGTCACATAATTTGTTTGATTTACAAATATAATATAGAAAAAGTCCAGAAATATTCAAATTTCTGGACGATTTTTTTATAATATATAAATATTATGTTTCAATAAATTTTAACCTATATAAATTGCACCCAACAAAATTACCTAATATGGTCATTAAGTAATTCCATTTAATTTGTGGACCATAGTCAGATGATTGAATATAAAATGCATCTGCAATACTATGATAAAATCCTGCTAATATAAATACAGGTACGGCAAATAATAATGGAAGCCATCTATTTTCTCTTGCAAATTTAACAGCAGTTGTCATTAAGAATCCACAAAATATTGCTCTTATAAATGCTTGCCACATATTATAATGTGTTCTTAATTCCATTAATGTATTACATTTATCATGTAAATCTGGAATTGCATAACATGCTGCATAGCTTGTTAAGGCACATCCAACAAAATTACCAATAAATATAATGAAGAACAAATTTAAAAAATCTTCATAATTTTTTATAAATCCCGCAGTTCCTGTAAACAATGCATATTTATAATGAACAACTGTTATTAATCCAAATGTAAACAATATTGCTCCTAAAGGTCCACCACCTACCATTAAATTAACAATACATCCAATTGATATACATACTCCTGCAAGTATTGAACTTAATGTAAGATTCCAACCTTCTTTTATTTCATTAAATGATTTATCAACTATTGGCATTTATCTTCTTAAGTTTTTCTAATATTTCTCTTTCTTCTGATTTAATATATGTAGGCATCTTAGGCTTAATAATAAATATATATTTGCCATGATTAATACCTTCATTATTTAATACAACTTGAGTACCATCTTTTGAATATGAAGGAATTTTAACTGTAACTTCTTTATCATTTGGTAATTTATGTTTAAATTCTGTTCCTAAAATACAATCATAATAAGGAACTTCAAGTAATTCATAAACTGCTCTATCTGTAACTTGATATTTTGTAGTATCAAATGAATATCTTGCAACAGCAATTAAATTACCATTCTTTGTTCTTGTATCTTTACCTTCACATCCATAACCTTGATAAATTTGATATTCTCCATCACCAATACCAGCTCTGAAAGATACTTTACATTTTTGTTTTGCTTTAATTGTTCCTGTACCGTTACATTTAGAACATTTATTCTTTATGATCTTACCTGTAGCACCACAATGTGGGCAAGGCATTTGCTGTTGAATAATACCAAATGGACTCTTTTCAACTTTCATAAATTGTCCTGTACCATGACAATATGTACATGTTTCAATACCTGTACCACCTGTGCCATTGCAATTAGGGCATCTCTTATCAATTGTATATTCTATTTCATGATTATATCCTTTGAAAATATCTTCAATTGATAAAGGAATATTTACTTGAATTGATTGTGCTTCATCAGGATAAGATTGTCTTTGGTGCCTTCCTCCAAAAATATCACCAAACATTCCGCCGAAGCCACCACCCATCATATTCTTAAATAAATCACCAAGATCGAATCCTGTTCCTGACATCATATCTTCATCAACAGTTCCAAATCTGTCGTATCTTGCACGTTTATTATCATCTGATAATATTGCATAAGCAGCTCCAATTTCTTTGAATTTATCTTCTGCTTCTTTTTTTTCTGCTTCAGATTTGTTTCCTTGTCTATCCGGGTGATATTTAAGACTTAATTTTCTGTAAGCCTTTTTAATTTCATCAGCTGATGCATTATGGCTTACACCTAATATTTCATATAAATCTTTATTGTTCATATTATTTTGTAATAGAATCAACAATTACATCTGCTTTGTCTGATACATTAATAACTTCTTCACTTGATTTATTGATACGTTTCATATTAATAGCAACTTTATTAATACGACGTTTCAAATCTTTCATTTGTTTATTAAAATCATTCATAGATCCGCCACTTATTTTTGTATTACTTTCAATTACATATATTCTAAAATACATGCTTGGATTATATCTGTATAATGAATTTGAAGTTAAATTATATTCTCCAAATACTTTATCAATAATTATTTCATTCGTATTTATATCAATACTATTTATTCTGAATACTGTGTATGAATCATCAAATGTCAACCACAAATAATCTCCTTCTTTTAATTGATAAATCTTTGCTGCATTATCTTTTTCATAATAATGCAAAGCATTGATTTTAACTTTATATGTAGGCATCAAATCAATAGTCTCAATATATTCAACATTTTCAATTTTGAACATTGAAACATATTTATCACTAATTGAACGATATTCACCGTTTTCTTCATAGAATTTATTCTTTGCACGTCTTAATAAAAGATCTGCTTGTGTAATATCGTAACTTGTACCTTTTGATGGAGTCCATTCGCATTGTACATCCTTTCCCCATGGCCAATATTCTTTTGAACGGATGCTATCACCAAATGCTTTAAATATGAAAGATATTGCAGCCATTGCATATCTATCAGAGCGAATGTTTTCGTTTTCTATAATTTCATTTATTGTCATTTTTTAATTAAACTATTTAATTAAAAATGGGATTGAATCTCGAGATTCAATCCCAAGTAAACTCTTATTTAATTTCAATTGTCCTTACATTTACTTCTTTCTTAGGTTCTTCCTCTTTTTTAGGTAATGTAATTGTTAGAACTCCATCATTATTACTTGCTGATATCTGTTCTTGAATTACATTATCAGGAATATTCCAAGATTCTTGATAAGATGATTTACTCCATTGTTTTACATGATATTTATGATTCTCGTCTTCTTGACCTTCTTTTGACTCGCTAGTCATACTTACATAAATAACATTGTCTTCAATCTTAATGTTTGTCTCATCTTTTGTAAATCCAGGATTGGCAATTTCTATTTCATAAGCTTTATCAGTTTCCTTTACATTAACCTTTGGGGAATTGGTAAAGTTTGCTGGAACAAAATTACCGAAGAAAGTTTTAACAGGATTAAAACCAAAATCAAATAAATCTTTTGCACCAAAAAAATCTAAAGCGTTTGTCATAATAATTACCTCCAATTGTTATTAAATATTTTTATATAGGGACTCTCAAGAGAATCCCATTGAGAGTTTATTTTGTTTCAGTAAAAGGAGCACCTGCTTGGAAAGGATTACCTCCAAATGGATTTTGTCCACCAGCTTGACCACCAAACATATTATTAAACATATTTGGATCTACTTGAGGATTACCATTTGCATCCTTAGGAGCATTCTCTTGATAGATACGAGTTATAATAGGTCCATAAACTTTTTCAAGTTCATCTTTCTTTGCAAATAACTCAGTATCGTTCTTTTCATCAATTGCCTTCTTTGCTACTGCAACTAAATCTTCAAGTTGTTTCTTTTCATCATCAGTAAACTTATCTTTAAGATTCTCATCTGTAAGAGAACGTTCTACTGAATAAACATATCCTTCAGCTTGATTCTTCTTTTCAAATTCAGCTTTCTTTTGAGCATCTTCTGCTTTGTGCTCTTCAGCTTCCTTTTTAATTCTATCAATCTCTTCTTGTGAAAGGGCATTAGAATCATTGATAGTAATATGTTGTTCCTTTTGAGTACCAAGATCTTTAGCAGAAACTGTCAAAGTACCATTAGCATCAATATCGAATGTTACTTCAATTTGAGGAATACCACGTGGAGCAGGAGCAATACCATCCAAATTGAACATACCAATTTGTTTATTATCCTTACTCATAGGACGTTCACCTTGAAGAACTACAATTGATACAGCAGGCTGATTATCAACAGCAGTTGTAAATACTTGAGATTTCTTTGCAGGAATTGTTGTATTTGCTTCAATAAGCTTACCCATCATATTACCATTAACCTCAATACCGAGAGTAATAGGAGTAACATCAAGAAGCAATGTATCTGATTCCTCAGGATTAACAATTGCCTTTGCTTGAATTGCAGCACCAAGTGCAACAGCTTCATCGTAGTTTGATGACTTATTCAACTTATCACCAATTGCATTCTTAAGAGCCTCTTGAACTTGTGGCATACGTGATGAACCACCAACAAGAAGAATATCAGTAATATCTGCAGGTGTTTTCTTTGCCTTTTCAAGTGCACGCTTTGCAATTTCAACAACCTTATCTGTAAACTTCTTTGTCATCTGTTCAAACTTTGCACGTGTAAGTGTTGTAACCAACATTTGAGGAACACCATCCATAACAGTAATATATGGAAGATTAATCTCTGTTGATGTTGATGTTGACAATTCACACTTTGCCTTTTCAGCAGCTTCAACAAGACGAGCATATGCCATAGGATCCTTACGAAGGTCTACATTTGCATGATCCTTCATAAATTCTTCAGCAAGCCAATTTACAATTTCATTATCGTAATTTTGACCACCAAGGAATACATCACCGTCAGATGCAAGTACTTCAACCATACCTTGAGATACTTCACAAATTGATACATCTTCAGTACCACAACCAAGGTCATTTACAAGTACAAGACGTTCTTTATCTTCTTTATCCATACCTGCTGCAAGAATAGCTGCAGTTGGTTCATTGATAATACGATGTACATTCAAACCAGCAAGTTCACCAGCAAGTTTTGTTGCTTTACGTTGAACATCATTGAACCATGCAGGAACTGTGATAACACAATCCTTTACTTCCTCCCCATAATAATCTGAAGCAACCTTTGCAAGGTCTGCTAAGATATAAGAAGAAATCTCTTCAGCAGAATAATCTTTGCCTTCAATTCTAACATAAGGTTTATTGTTCTTGTTGATTACTTCATAAGTAATCATAGTAAGCATCTTTTGAACATCAGGATCTTGCCATTCAGCACCCATAAATCTCTTAATGAAAGATACAGTGTTCTTAGGATTCATAATCATACCACGTTTAGCGGAACCTCCAATTTTACGTTCATCGCCTTTAATAAAAACTACAGATGGTGTAGTACGAGAACCTTCTGCGTTTGCAATTACTTTAGCTGAACCACCTTCAATAATGGCCACACAGCTATTACCTGTTCCCAGGTCAATACCAAATACTTTGTTGCTCATAATTTATTATGTTTATATTTTTAGTTGCTCAAGATAGAATAAATCTACCTTGTATTTTATAATAAAAATAAAATAGAAACTAAATACTAAAAATTTAATAATATTTACCATGGAATTATCTTATCCCATATTTTATGTATTTTACAATCAGAATTTGCTAAATCATAATTATAATGTATACATCTTAAATTTTGATAAAATAATTTAGGAATTTCAAATCGAACTCCGCTTACAATAATTAATTTATCTACGACATTTGATGGTAATGTATTTAATACAAAATTAAATTCATCTTCAGTTAAATTGTTATCACCATCAGATATTGAATATATATAAGCGTAATCATCTTTTAAAGTTTTATTGAAATTATTAAAAGTCTTTATACGTTTTTTAAATAATTTTTTTCTATCTTCACGTTCAAAATTTGTATGAACAGTACGCCAATTCCATTGTTCTCCTATGTTTGAACAATAATATCTAAATTGATTATCGTCATCATAATGTTTAACATATATGTTTTCTTCTTTATAATCAATTTTATCATTTAATATTGCATCAAATAGTTTTCCATTAAATACATCTAATGTAGATTTGAAATTCCAACCATGTATATTATCAACTGGCCCTAAAACTCTTGTTTTGAAAATTGAAGAAAATATAAATCCTTCGCATAAACTACCAATTGATATTGTTTTTCTAATCATATTTATACTTCATATTTTTCATGAAATTTCTTTAATACATCCATAAAATCCATTGAAAAGAATCTTGTGACGTCATTTGTTAATTCCTCAGGAACTGGAGTATTTGGATCTGCTGCAGCAAATGCGCCTGCAATTGCAGCTTCAGTATCTGCATCACCTCCTAATGATACTGCTTTACGAACACAATCTTCATATGATGTTGAATTGTACCAACAAATAAATGCAGCAGGAACTGAATTTTGACATATACATTCAAACTTATGAGTTCTCTTTAATTCATCATAAGTCTTATCCAAATTATATTTACATTCACTCTCAAGCCATTCCTTAATATCGTCCTTTGTGTAACCATTACGAATTGCCCAAATTGTACATGCAACAGCTTGAGCACCTTTAATTCCTTCAGGATGATTATGAGTTACTTCAGCAGTTATCTTTGCAAACTTTGCTGCTTGTTCAAGTGAACATGCCCACCATCCAACAGGAATAACTCTCATTGCAGAACCATTACCAAATGAATTGTATGGCTCACGTTCCTTATTGCGAATCCATTCCTTGAACTTTGTTGCAAGTCCATAATTCCACATTCCATAATTAAACTTATTACACCAAAAATGAAGTTTATCAATATATTCATCTTTAGTATGATTTGTATTCATAAGCCAATCTGCTGTTGCAATAATTGCTATTGAGTCATCTGATGGATTACCTTTATCATAAATCATATTAAAATTGTAATCTTTAGTCTTTTTAATTTCATAGGAAAGACCAATACTTGAACCTATAACTGCACCAACAATTCCGTTCATAATTTAATTATATTTAATATTTGACATTATATCATCAATTGCATTCCAATTATCTGGGTTTTCTTTAATATCTTTTACTCTACTTTCAACCCATATTGGGTAATGATAATAAATAGGAATACTATAATTTGTTCCAATTAACTTTTTAGTTTCATTATTATATGGTAAGATATTATAATATATTTCTTTTACATTAGGTTGAATCATTGTCATTAATCTTTTTTCATAATAAGGATTTTCATTTGTCCAACCTGCAGCAAAATCACACATCCAATATCTTCGTCCTTCTAATCCTTCTCCTTTATTTACAAGTATTTTATCATATTCTTTAATTTGATTAGGACCGATTTCTTTAGATATTAATTCATATTTATGATCATCATAATCTTTAATTATTGTACCGTCATCCATTTCATATTCAACCCACCAATATTCTTCATCATAACGGCCACTTCTATCAATATCAGATTTATATTCAATCTTATTAATATGATAAACTATACTTTTATCTTCTTTAGATCTTATAATATCTCCTATTTGAAACTTATTATTATAATACATATATCTTAAACATATTTTTTATCTGTTTCATTAAATATAGGTTTAACATTTTTTATATTTACCATTTGACAAAATTGTCCAAATGTATTATACAATTGTACTTTAGGCAAATATTGATTAACTATTAAACAATAATATATCTTACCTTTATGTTTAACCATTTTAAATTCATTACCGTTTTCATCAGAAATTGTTATTGAATTATCATTAGGTAATGTTTTCAATACACGAGTTGATTCTTTAATATAATGAGAAGGTAACATTGAAAGCATTGCAGCATGTTCATCTATATTTTTATTTGTAATTGCTCGTGCTTTATATTTTTTGCCATTATGTTCCCATTCCTCATCACTTTCAGTAAATTGTTTATTTACAATCATACAAGCATTCTGATATGTTATAACAGTCATATCTTCATCATTATATTCATAAAGACGACGATCATCTCCATCTTTCCAAGGAGAAAGCTGAAGTAAATGAGTTGCCATTATCTTATAGATTTTGCCATCTTTTGATTGTAAATATCCGTCGTCCTTCATACTATTTATATAATATAGAATAATATAGAAAAGGTTGAACCTAAGTTCAACCTATTGTGTGTTTATATTAGATTTAAGTTTAATAAATCTTTACAAGATGATATCTTTTACTGTCACCGAGAGGAGAATCTTCCCAAGTAAAATTGAATGAAATACTGATGTCATTACCAAGGTTAACCATCAAAACATCATTATCATAATCATAATTAAATGGGAAAGGACTACGATATAGCATATCCTCAAACAAGGCTTCTTTGCGAACAATGCAAGTCCAAAGATAATTACGAATAAGAAAATTCTTAAGAATGTTGTTTTTAACTGTTTCGTACATATTTTATTGTTTTTAATTGTTTGACCATTCAATCAAATTCTCAGGAATAAATGAACGCCAACCTTCTGAGTTCAAATCATAATATCGGATATTATCATCAACGATATCATAACCAGTTCCCTTAGGTGCATTATCTTCACCCATAACATCAATATTCAAAGTACCCTTTGCAGAACGAATCTCTCCATTCTTTTTCTTGTACTTGAACTCCACTACACCCTTATGAAGAGCATTTTTAAAATTAGCAATATTAACTTCTTTTACTTCTGCCATAATAAATTTCTCCTTTTGTTCTTTTGTTGCTTCTTTATATTCAGTTGTATAACCCATACATACAGGTTTATCATCTATTTGAAATTCATATTCTCCAGTCGTATATTTATAATGATACATTGAATATTTCGCAAATGGAAACCCAGATTCATTTATATGAGTAATACGAAATACAACTGCATCATTATAAATAAATGTACAAATTGTACCAGGCTTAATATTATTGAACTTCTTTCCCATTACTCAAACTCTCCAGTTTCACAATTGTACTTATGACCATCATAATACATATCTCGCTCAATTGAAAGTCCAAATGGAAGTCGAATTGACTCAAGTTCACTCAAAGTAAAATAACCAAGTTCCTTCTCGTACAAATCAACAAGTCCGAAGAACTCCCAATCGTTACCATTTTTCTCTGCCTCAAAAACATACCATGTACCTGCACCACAAGGATTGAAGAACTTTACCAAAACGTTCTTAACCATGTTTCCATCTGTTGAATAAAGGGGATTTGCCAACAGTTTCTTTTCAATTGCTTTTGTAATCAGTTTCATATTTTTATATTTGTTATTAATTCAACATAATAAGGAACCCAAGTTAGAAACTTGGATCCCTATAATTATCGGCTTTGCCAAGATGAATTGAACAAGTTCCCCAGCAGCCGTCACCCTCTCGCATCCAACGCTTGTTCTTACGATATGTATAAATTCGGCCAGTTGACTCAAACCCAGTTTGCTCATCATTTACACGAGCATACTTGTTCATATTGAAAATAGGAACAAAATCAGCTCCGTTCTGATCTGAATATTTCTCTCCATTATAATCATCATCAGTCATGTAATCTATACGAATTTTCTTCTTGTTGATAACTTCAGTAACAACCATTGCATATCGGTCAGAACCAACAAACATAGTAGCACACATTCCAACAGAAGGATTTGTTGAACTCATCTCGCAACTCATACATTCGTTAAGCAAATTGTAATGCATATCTGAAAAAATTAAGAATTAATAATTACAAATATAATATAGAACTTAATTTATAAAATTCAAATAATATATGTAATTCTTACATCTAAATGTAATATAATATATAAATTTTATTCATACAATTTACGAGGAACTACAACAGGAAGTCCTTTGCGTTTGTACTCAGTCCATTTAATACGAGCAATAACATCATCCACAGTATGATATGTTACTTTATCATTATCAACATCATACTTATCTCGAAGATCCTGAATAATTTTATCTCTCTCATCTGGGAATTGTGTAATTGCATACAAATATTTCTGAATAATATCATCAACCTTTGTATATGCATCAATATTCTTATCGTGAGCAAATGCAGGAGCAATTTGTCCCATATCACCAAGGTCATTTACACCATTACCATCAGTAGGACGAATTCCTAATGCATAATTAAGAGCCTCAATTTTATTAGTATTCAATACTCCATTTTCTTTCTGATAATATTCTTTGATATATTGTGCAAGCTCATATACTTCATGTTTCCAAAGACCACCTATTGGATTGAAATCGCAGACATCTCCATGAATTGTAAAAAAACCAAGATAATGTTCCGTAAGATTATCTGTGTCCATTACAAGTCCCTTTGTATAATTTGCAAGGTCATAAAGATAAATCATACGAAGACGAGCCTTAATGTTGCCTTGTCCAATTGTAGTTGGAGAATGACGTTGTGAACAAGTTGCCCTCATCAACATATATTCCTTTTGGAGATTCTCTGTCCAATATTGTCCTTCCTTACAAAATGCTTTCATACAAGCAGCTGCAGAATTATTCTCATCAATTGTATTTGATGTACATGGAAGACTTATCCCATAAAATTTCAATTCGGGATTTCTCTTCTCTACCTCATGACAAATTGCAGCAGTAACTGTTGAATCAAGTCCACCACTAATACCAAGTATCATTGCAAATAAATTATGATCCTCAAGATACTTTTGAGTCTCTTGAATCATTGTTTCAAATACTTTCTGATAATCCATTATTCTTTATTTTATTATATGCTTTTTTTATATGGTCAAACACAAATCTAAATGGCCATCCACAATGCTGGCATCTATATACCTCACCGTCTTCACTTATTGAATTATGAGTAAAAAATTCAGTTTCTTCGTGACACTTAGGACAATTGATTTTCATATTATTAATTATTTATTTGTGGTCTTAATCTAATGTTAATTTACCTTCTTTAATCATATCTAACATTGTAAATATTGAATCTCTGCTCATTCCATAATCAGCCACATATCCTTCTCGGCTATAACCCCATGATTCATAATGTTCACCGATTTCTCAGAATGATTCCATACATATTCTCTTGCTGTCATACACAATATGCCTTTTCTGGTGTTACAGGAATAATAATATTCAATTCATGACATGCAGTCTCAAATTCAAAATTGTCTCCCATGTGCTTACCAAGATCATCACTAATTTTAATGCACAAATACCAAGGTTGATTAGGATTCATACGACAACGAGACATCTTCATAACAATATTCTCCGAATCATATTTAGTTCCATCAGGAGCATATACATCACAAGTAAGATTTGTTCCAATACCAAAAGAACACTTAATTCCCTTTTCCTTGCAATATTTCAAAACTCTAAGAGCCTTTGTAAAATCAAGAGCATTTGAGAATACAATTGTCTTACTGTGATAATCTATTCCCTTTGACTTATAGAAATTGATTGTCTTGTCAGTAAATTCATATTCATCACCAGAATCCTGACGAACTCCATCAAACAACTTTGCAAGTTTAAGTGAGAAATTGCGGAAGAATACATCTGTTGTATATGTATCTGAAAGTGCAATACCAAGATCACCATCATAAACATCTACCCAATTCTCCAATGCAACATAATTTGCAGCCTTATAACCATACTGAGCTCCATGGAACATAAACCACTCGTGTGGGTGTGTACCAATTGCCTTCATATCATACTTCATTGCAAAGTATACATTTGAAGTGCCTACACAAGTCTTTGAATAATCTTTCAAGAAATGCACTACTTCATCTTGTACCTCCTGAGAGAAACGACGTCTTGTTCCAAATTCAGAGAACAACATTCCATTTTCATTAGCCAATTTGACTTTCTTATCAAGCTCAGACATTGTTTTATGCCAATCAATAGGCTTATCTGCATTGTTTACTTCAGGAATTGCAAACATACAAGGAATTTCATACAATGTACACTTGTAACACTTATCAGTTACATCCATACAAAGTACTCCATCTTCATCAAGATATACATTGATTTTATTATATTCAAATCTAAATGAATACAACCACTCCCAATAATAAGAAGCAATAAAATCAACACGATGACCATTCAAAAGCCAATTAAGTTCCTTAAGAGTCAAACGTGTATTTTCACAATATTCTTTAAGATACTTCTTAAATTTCTTCAAAAACTTTGCTGTTCGCTTAACCTTATTTCTATCCTTAAATGTGAATGTACATTCAGCATCAGGAAATTTCTTCATATATGCATACGAAGTTGTAAACTTGTAAAGATCTGTATCAAGAATACTATATACCATAATTATTTTCTTTTTGTTTTATACTTTGTTTTACCTTTAATATTACGATAAGCAAGATAACTATCAGGTATCTTTATGCTTAAATCAAAACACTCACTCATAAACAATCATATTATATATTTTATGTTACTAAATCATTCTTAATGTTTATTATATGATATATTAAACTATAATATTTGTTATATAAAATGTAATGTATGAAATTTTGTTATTATAGCAAATAAAACAAATGTTACTGTAAAAAATACAAATTTATAGTGTTTTACAGTGTTTTTAACTGTTTTTGTTTGTACTTACTAATTACAACTGTATTTAGTTATATTACCCACGGAGATAAACATTTAGCAGATCTATGTTCCTCCCATGTTGTTCCAAGATTCTCGTTCTTTGTAGTCTTCAATCCATTTTCTTGAAGCCTCATGTGACCGACCGTCAGGATCGTAAGAAGCCAAGTTTTCCAAGTGCTTGATGTATTCTTTTTGTGGGTCATAATATTCATCCATATTATAATTATTATATAATGATATTATATTAAATCTTCTTTAGATTTTTCTCTTCAATCAATTCATTCAATGCAGTACCACCATCAATTGATACAACACCATCCATAAGAACACTAATATCAAATGATCTCCAGTGTTTAAGTAGATTTTTAATTGTTTCCTTTACACAATAATCTCCAGCAATACCACATACAACAACATGATCATTGATAATTCGACAACCAGATGTTCCGTCAAAATTCTTGAAATAACAATTCTTAACTTGTGGCTTATCATTAGGATGCAAATGATGGAAAGTTGCACAATTCTCAAATGCTCCGTATTCCTCATGTGAAGGTTCAGTACCCTTATTGAAGATATCTACCTTAATACCGAGCTTTGCAATTGCATCATATAATTCCTTATTAATTTCAGCACCTGGTGTTCCATCAACACAGTGTACAGGCCATTGTCCACCATTTACTTCAAATGACTTATCCTTTGCCTTATGAGCATCTCGAGTATAAATAACCTGTGTAACTCGTGAGTTATTCTTCTTAATATACTCATAAATTGGCTTGTTGATATTCTCACCACCAGTGACATACAAAGCTCCTTCAGGATCACCAAAATCAATCTGGTCATCTACAATGACTACAGTAATATCAGGTTCCTTTGGAGCTTTAACAACAGGCTTATTTGTTTTCTCATTGAACTTCTTAGGTCCATTGTTCTTACGAACATAATTCTTGTTCTTCTTTTTGTTTGTCTGCATATAAAATATTATTTAATTATCAAATTATAATATAGAAATTTCATTTTTTAGTTTTCAACTGTTACATATTTTCTATTAATATAACCTGTTACTTTATAGAACCACCCAATAAATATTGCTGGCCACAAAAATGTACCAAGTGCTAATGAAATACAAACATTACAGCGTTCCTTTGTTTCCTTAGAAACAACAAACAGCCAATTAATTACGGACACAATAGATCCAAAAATAAAATACAATACAAATTCCATATTAAAATTCTATAAAGTTATATGATTTATCAATTATTTCATATTCATCATCAAATGATTCTAAATCTATTCTAAAATCATTGTCTGCATTCCAAAGATGCCAACAAAATGAATTTACTTTATAACAATTAAAAATTTCGTTATTTTCAATATTTTTACAAATCATACCATGAAATTTTTCCAAAACTTTTTTCTCTTATCAATTTTACAAGATTCATATCCAATTAGAGGGCTCCCATAACCACAATTTACAGAAACTAAATAATCAGTATCATTATTGTCTTTATCAATAAAAATGTTTACAAGTACCTTATGATTTCGATTTGGATCTTTGAAGAAATATGTCTTCATTTTAATATTGTAATAGATATTTGTTCCACTCTCCAAAATAAATCCTTTGGATAACAAATATTCTTTGTACTTATTAAAACTTATATGCTTCATATGTTGTTTGATTTACAAATATAATATAGTATCATTTGTAAATAATTAAATATTATATGTAATTTTTTACATCTAAATGTAAATATAATATTTAGAAAAATTTAAAACAAAAATGGCAGGAGATTAACCCTGCCACGATATGAATAAATTAACTAGTATTTTCACTTATTCACCTCTATAGGAATTGTTTGCGCCATCTCCTTCACCCGGTTGATTTTTATAGAAATACCAACAAAACTAAGCTTTTTGTTTCGGACAAAATCTTTTAAATCGAGCGTTTGTTAACCAGACAATTCTCTAACGGATCCCCTTGTTAAGGTAACATGATTACATCAAACCCTTGTGATTGCAGTTCACTTGCTAAACAATTGCGTCTTTCCGCCTGTCAAATCGTGGAGCGTGAGGGAATCGAACCCTCGTCTTACTAACCTTCATATTAAAACTTTTTACATGTTTATCAGATTTTAGAGTTCTGAAACTACAGAAAGGAGGTTTCATTGTTCTTATTTTAAGTTCAAGATTCATGTAGAAAAACTTTTGTGTGGGGCTTCTGTTCCCAGACCTTAAAGGTTCCCACTGCTCGGGCTATGCTTATTTATAACCGGACTTAAAAAATTGGTATCCCTGAGGGATTAAGCAGCCATACGATATTCCCATTCATCGTCATTTATTGGTTTTGACTCTTTTACGTCATAATCGAGACGACATGATTTTAATACTCAAATTACCAATCTATTCCATGTACACCCCAAAAATTCAAAGAACTATTTTAATTAATTAAAATATAGTATCAAATAAAAATAATTAAAAAATTGGATTACATAATTCCCAAGGAATTTTTGTACCATTTGGTAATAAAATAACTCTATTTTTTCTGTATTTTGGATTCCAATGTCCGTTATGAGATTTTGTTCTCATAAAATGTTGAAATCTATCAACAGCTAATAGTTTCTCTCCAAGAGTTTCTGCTTTATCAATATTAGCAAGCAATTCCTCTTTCTTTTTATTAAATGTTTTCTCGTTCATTATTAATCATTATTTCTGTAAACATAATTAATGAAATCTTCTACCAATTAATTTTTCTGCTTCTTTAATATATGAAATACAATTTTCTTTATCCATTCTTGTTTCAATTGTATTTGTTCTTATTTCAGTTATTACCCATTTTTGTCCATTTAATATATAATCTAATATACAATTTACTTGTCCACCAAGTCCTGGGATTTGACTTGATACATTTCTGAATCTATTTAATGCATAATAAGCTTCATCTAATTTGTTTTTTAATATTGTAACAAATGTGTTATAACCAAGTTCCTCAATTCCTCGAGCTGTATAATTTCTTTCCACCAATAAGTTAACTTTATCAGATTCATACAATTGTTTTGCTTCTTTTATTTTACATTGTATATGTACAATGTCTTCTACAAGTATTCTAATTGTAGGATAAGGTTTTCCGCGTCCAATTAAACGCGATTTAACATTCATATCCCAATTTATTGGTGTATATTCATTTAAGTCTATCATATTTTACCATGATATTTTTCTAGTATCTGCATCAAAAGATCTATCACCCTTAATTACATCACTTATTGAATATCCTAAGCTTTGAAGTTTTTTTATTGTGTGATTTCCAATTAATGCGGATGTATAAATATTATTTTGTTTACGTTTAATTGCAGCATCAATTTTTTCCATAATTGTTATAAGTTCACTATCGTCTTCTTCAAGAACTTTATTCAATTTTTCTCTTGCCTCTGATGCTGAAAATATTTTACTATTACGAGGATGCACAGGAATATGATTTTTCCATTCTTCACTTTTCCAATATTCATCCCACATTTTATCATCGTATAATGTAGTCATAATAATTCTTTTTATTTAATAAAAATGATATAAATATACCACCGAAAAATAAAAAATAGCAAAACAGTGCAATACAATTCCATTCATTAAATCGTCCAGTAAATATATTGATAAAATTTAATGTACATACAAATAATGATATTGTAAAAAGATATGAATATAATTTACATCCATATTTATAATATGATTTGATAAAATTTATCATAATGAAAACAAATAATTTTCTTGTTCTAATTTGATTCTTTTCCATTCTTTGTCATCAACAATTTTCTTCATTGTTACAACATCCTTATATTCATCTGTAAATTTAATAATTGAAAATGCTGAATCTGTACATGATTGCCATGAACCTGCTTTAATAGAATCTTCAAGACAATCAGCATTTAAATGTAATTCATCAACAATAATATTGTTCTCTTTGCAGAACGATATAACTTTATTTACAAGTTCAGTATGAAGATTTCTGAATTTCTTTGTTATTTCTTCATCCTGACAAATCTGTAATGGAAATTTTTTATTCATTGAAAAAATCTAATTTACTCATTAAATTTTTGAACAAACCTTTAGTATTGCAGACAGTAACATTGTTTGAATTAATTGAAGACCCATGATTCCATAGCTTCGAAGCTCCATTAATATTTCCACAATCTGTGTTTGCATTACCAAAAATATGATGGGCTTTAATATTACCACAATCAGTCTTTGCATTACCTTTTATATCACCTCTAACTGTAATATTACCTGCATCTGAAGAAGCATCACCTTCAACATTACCTTCAACAGTAATATTACCTGCATCAGCTTTTACTTCCTTGCAGTTTCCTTCAACTTTAATTTCAATGTTCTTTTCTTTCCAATTATTGAAATCTTCAGCAAGCTTACCGTTAAAATAAACTTTGTTATTAATTACTGATACACTACAACCATCAGGTGCAGTATATGTCTTTCCATTAATTGATACTTTGTTCATATTTTTCTACAATATCGTTATATGTCATTAATTTTTCTTTATAATATTTCCTTTTGATATGCCCAATATATAATTCCATAATGCCGGATAACATTTTCAAAATTTTTGTATCTTATCCAACTCCAACGTTCTTTCCATAAATCAGTTTTAGGATTATAATATATCAAGCATAACTTATTTGTTCTTGTAACACATATAATCGGTTCACCTGTTTTTTCTGGAAATTTATTAATTGTATTCCAATGAAATGTAATTTCTTTCATTTAATTATATTCATGAATTGACTTATAATAGAAAAATTCCAATATCTCTTTCCAATCTGAAGTTGGGTCAAATCCAAACTTATCATCAAGTCCAATATTGAAATAGAACTTGTTTGAAAAATCTGATGATTTAGGATCAGTTGGCAATGCATGAATTTCTGGATTTTCATTTACAAAATCAAAATGAATACCATTCTTTTCAAACACATTCAAAAAATCATCAATCATTTCCTGTGTTGAACTTGTCCACATTATAAGTTTAATATTTTGACGGTCTGTAAGCATTTGCAATACAGTCTTTGCATAATCATAGAACTCATATTTCTCTTCATTATGATATGAAGGCTTGAATACTGTTCCATGAATATCAACAAGAACATACATGCTATCCCAGCCTTTTGCTTTTGCTCTTACAAAGGCATCTTCGAAAGCTTTCTTAATACTCATTGTTAAATATACTTTACTAAATAAATCTCATTTTCATCCTCATCATGAATTTCAAATCCATTATCAAGATAAAACTGATACAACCAATCATAATAAGGTTTGTCAATATTCAATCTAAAAACATTACCACCATTTTCAATACTTAGTTTTTCTGCAGCTTTAAGCAATGTACTACCTACACCTTTACGACGAAGATCAGGTGTTACTGACAAACCATAAAAATAAAATCTCTTTTTATCCTCATTATCAAGCTCGATAGTTATAATACCCTTACCATCTGTTGTGATAATATGCCAAACTTTACCCCAATTTGTGTCATTTGAATGAATAATAAAATCAATCATTTTTATTAATATCTTTAATCATTTGTTCAACCAATTCATTTTCATCACAGCCAATTGCATCCCACATCTCTCGTGTAATATCTTCCTCACCGCATCCATACCAACCACTTAGTGTTCCATTATTGCCGAGGATTCCACATGGAGCAATTTCTTCAATAAACATCCACCACTTGATATTGTATTTCTTGACTTTCCACATCCAATTATCTATATGCTGTTCAAGTGTACCAATGTTTTCAGGCTTACCTCCATAGAAAACTATTAGGTCCTTAAACACAGCACACTTATTATTCCAAGTCCAATAAATAATTGGTTTTGAAAAATCTTCAATCTTATTTAATTTATTTGGATGCTTCCACATATTTGTTTGATTTTGTTACAAATAAAATATAGTATATTATATAAAAAATTAAAAGAATCAATAGAAAATTTTCTACTGATTCTTAGAGCTTTCAAGGAGACTCGAACTCCCACCTTTTACTTACGAGATAACTATTCTCCCAATTAAACCATGAAAGCATTTGTAATCCTAATAGGAATCAAACCTATACCTAATCTTTAGGAGAGACTTATGCATTCGTTACACCATAGGATCATACATCTCCTCTTAGTTTTAATGTATTATATAATTCTTCGATATGTTCACATAATGTTCTATAATATCTACCATAAGTTGTTTTCCAAAATGCTTCAGGATCATATTCATATTTTGTTACATATTCAAAAAGATTTTCTCCTCTTTTATATACATCATAATAATTCTTAATATCTTTTATAGTCCAATATAATTCATCAAAATGCCCTGGCATTGTTATTAAAGGACGGTCCCATCCTTCAGTATGAAATAATAAAATATGTAAAGCATTTCGATACTTATAAACACCTCCGCGTTGAATACCAAACTTTTTACAATTACGATTTTTTGGTATTTTATTCCAACCAAATTTTCTCTTATCTTTTAATGCTTTCATAAATTGAAATTTAATTAAAATGAAGCTATGAGAGTTCTACCACGCTTCTGAGGCCCATATTACATTTATAGTGCTCCAAAGGTATTATATACCACCTACCACGTCTGGTTGGAACTACGGCCATCCGAGCACATTTGAAGGGGTGACGGGAATCGAACCCGCAATTATGTTTATAGGTGGGACTAAAAACGCGCTTCCCTACTTGATATTCCTATCGTTTTCGGTGCTTCCGCAAACATACGCTCTGAGT
>Ga0326511_10000993_pt1 | contig 24174 bp, 30 predicted proteins | sample 0_2496_0518_D_FD_203701 | JGI IMG/M metagenome (GOLD analysis project Ga0326511, IMG submission 203701) | Bovine rumen microbial communities from UC Davis, California, United States - 0_2496_0518 | ecosystem: Host-associated > Mammals > Digestive system > Stomach > Rumen | place: USA...
CCTGGTGGTTATCGTAGCAGGCGTGATTGCCTACAAGAACTATATCTCGGGTCCGGCTGAGCTAAAGGCCAGCACTGAACTGGGCAAGGGCCAGGAACTGTTCCAGGCTCAGCAGTATGAAAAGGCGCTAAATGGTGATAGCATCGGCTTTGCTGGTTTCCTGAACATCGCTAACGAATACAGTTCGACCGACGCCGGCAACCTGGCTAACCTCTATGCCGGTCTGTGCTATGCCAACCTGGACAAGTGGCAGGAAGCTGCTCAGTATATCGAGAAGTTCAGCGGCAGCAACGATCAGATGATCTCACCCGCTGCCTTAGGTGCCTTAGGAAATGTCTATGCTCATCTGGAGCAGTATGACAAGGCTGTCAGCACGCTGGTGAAGGCTGCTGAGAAGGCTGATAACAACTCGCTCTCACCCACCTTCCTCATTCAGGCTGGACAGATCCTGGAAAGCCAGAACAAGAAGGACGAGGCCCTGAAACTCTATCAGAAGGTGAAGGAGAAGTACTTCAACTCGATGCAGTATCAGACCATCGACGAGTATATCGAGCGAGCCAGCAAGTAAACGTGAAGCTATGGCTACGAAGAATCTTTCGGAATATAACATGGCAAAGGTGCCCGATGCCTCTAACATGATCTTCGGCATCGTGGTGGCTGAGTGGAATCCCGAAATCACAGGGGCCTTGCTCGACGGGTGTGTCTCTACCCTTGAGAAGCATGGGGCACTGCCTGAGAACATCCACGTGAAGACCGTTCCCGGCTCGTTTGAACTGATCTACGGTGCCCATCAGATGACGCTCAATGATGGCTATGATGCCGTCATCATCCTTGGTTCCGTCATCCGTGGTGAGACGCCTCACTTCGATTACATCTGCCAGGGGGTCACCGCAGGCATCGCACGACTCAACGCCACCAGCAATATTCCCGTTGTCTATGGTCTCCTGACCACGAACGACATGCAGCAGGCGCTTGACAGGGCTGGTGGCAGACTGGGAAACAAAGGTGACGAGTGTGCCGTGGTTGCCATCAAAATGGCGAAGTTCTAAGTACGACCATAGTATTTCCTCATAACGAATTTCACGAATTATACGTCCTCCTTTAGGCGTGTAATTCGTGAATTTTTTTGATATAGGGGCTTATACGATGTCTGGTTCCCACAGATGGCGACTCATATCTACATGGCCGTTGGACTTGAAGTGGACGCCTTCCTCTTCCAAGAGGGGACGCTGACGACTCCAGCCAGGAGCGGTGCGGCCCTCCTTGTTGACGACACGATGGCAGGGGAGGAGTTCGGCTCCGGGGGTGTAGCGCAAGGTGCGGCCCACCATGCGTGAGTGGCTTGGCCATCCCGTAAGGGCAGCGATATGGCCGTAGGTAGTCACATAGCCGCGAGGTATTTGACTGACAATGTTGAGCACGTCCTCACGGAAAGTACGTGCCTGTTCGGGCGTCATGCGGTCAGGATAGTCTCTCATACATCCATTAGTTAGAGGTGAGTGGTGGGAGGGCGCTACAAAGATACAAAAAAATCCGATGTGCAGGAAAGGCGCATCGGATTTTTTTCGGTATGTTGTGTTGTTATGCTTCGGGCTCAGCGGCACGGAAGTTGTCGAGGTCCTCTGCCTTGAACAGATCGATGTAGGCAGCCTTGCCGGCGATGTCCTCAGCGGCCATGCGGACATAGACATTGGCACTCTTCTCGAAGAGCTCGGGAGCCTTCGTGGCGTCGCGGATGATGAGGATAGACATCACGAGTTCGGCAGTCATGTCGTAGAGGCGACGAGCGAGGAAATCCTGTGCTTCCTGGTTCTCGAGAGCCTTCACCTTTGCAAGGGCTTCCTCATAGACCTGGATGAGCTTCTCCACACGAGCCTTCAGGGCAGCATTGGCGTTCTCAGGCAGGGCAGCGACCATCTCCTTGATGTTGTTGAGCATGGTGCCGTTGGTAATATAGCGGATAGCAGCCACCACCTGCAGCTGGGTCGTACCCTCATAGATAGAGAAGATACGGGCGTCGCGGAACAAACGCTGGCTCTTGTACTCCATGATGAAGCCGGAACCACCGTGGATAGAGATGGCATCGTAGGCGTTCTGGTTGGCATACTCGGAGTTCATACCCTTGGCCAGAGGAGTGAAGGCATCAGCTAAGCGCTGATACTTCTTCAGTTCCTGCTTCTCCTCGGGAGTGAGCTTACGATCGCGTTCGATATCCTCCAAGCACTTGTAGACGTCAACATAGCAGGCTGTCTCATAGAGCAGTGAACGACCGGCATCGAGCTTGGCCTTCATGCGAGAGAGCATGTCGTATACAGCGGGGAAGTTGATAATCTTGTCACCGAACTGCTGACGCTCCTTGGCGTAGGCTAACCCTTCGTTGTAAGCCTCCTGCTCCACACCTACCGACTGTGCAGCGATACCCAGACGGGCACCGTTCATCAGGGCCATCACATACTTGATAAGGCCCAGACGGGTGCTGCCGCAGAGCTCTGCCTTGGCGTTCTTATAGGTCAGTTCGCAGGTGGGTGAACCGTGGATACCGAGCTTGTGCTCGATGTGACGTACGTTGACGCCGCCCTGACGCTTGTCGTAGATGAACATCGACAGGCCGCGTCCGTCCTTCGTGCCTTCCTCAGAACGAGCCAGTACGAGGTGGATGTCGCTATCGCCGTTGGTGATGAAACGCTTCACACCGTTCAGGCGCCAGCAGTTCTCCTTCTCGTCGAAGGTGGCCTTCAGCATGACACGCTGCAGGTCGGAACCGGCATCAGGCTCAGTGAGGTCCATCGACATGCCCTCACCAGCACAGACACGAGGAATGTACTTCTGACGCTGTTCCTCAGAACCAAATTCATACAGAGTGTCGATACACGACTGCAGGCTCCAGATGTTCTGGAAACCGGCATCGGCAGCCGAAATCATCTCAGAGAGCATGGAGAACACAGCGTTAGGCAGGTTGAGACCGCCGTAACGACGAGGCATGGAGACACCCCAGAGGCCTGCCTTACGGGTGGCGTCGAGGTTCTCGTAGGTCTTGGAGGCGTAGATCATACGGCCATTCTCGAGGTGGGGACCTTCGAGGTCGACACTCTCAGAGTTGGGCTCGATGATGTTAGCAGCCACATCGCCTGTGATGTCGAGAATCTGCTTGTAGTTCTCGATGGCGTCGCCCAGGTCAACAGGGGCGTAGTCATATTCCTTTGCATCAGCAAAGCCTTTTTCCTTCAGCTCGACGATACGAGCCATCAGAGGATGGTTCAAGTAGAACCCGATCTCAGGATGATCGCTATAATAGTTTGCCATATTCTAATTTTTTTAGTAGAGAGTAGTTAAGAAGTTAAGTAGTTAAGCCAAATGTCTGCTATAGGTCTTTGCTATAATCATTAGTCATAACACCTTTGCAATAGCCATTTAATAACTTGCTGGTTTCTTCAACTGCATTAAAAAGAAAATTGTAATTATCCTCATTAATATAACCAAGATCCTTTGAAAGCAAAACATAATATCTGCACTCCTCAAGACTACCTTGGGCAATATTGTAAAAACGCAGTTTGTCAGCTTTACTCATTTTCTTATAACCTTCAGCTATATTAGCAGGTATAGAAACTGCGGCACGCTGGAATTGAGAGCAAAGACCAAATTTTTCGAAATCAGGGAAATTCTTTGTCTCTCTGTATACCATTAGCACAAACTCGTGTGCTTTCTGCCATGCTACTATACCATGAAAGTTATTCGTCATGAGGTATTGGCTTAACTACTTAACTACTTTAACTACTTAACTACTTTAACTACTTAACTCCAAATTACTTACTATTCTGTTTGTAGTACTTAATCAGCTTGGGAACGACTTCCTCGACGGTGCCATTGATGACGTAGTCGGCGATGCGATTGATGGGGGCATCGGGGTCAGAGTTGATGCTGATGATGATGCCAGAATCCTGCATACCGGCGATGTGCTGAATCTGTCCGGAGATACCGCAGGCGATATACACCTTCGGATGAACGGTGACACCCGTCTGACCAATCTGACGGTCGTGGTCGAGCCAGCCAGCATCGACGGCGGCACGGCTACCACCTACCTCACCATGCAGCACCTTTGCAAGCTGGAACAGCATGTCGAAGTTCTCCTTCGACCCCATGCCATAGCCACCTGCCACCACGATGGGAGCACCCTTCAGGTTGTGCTTGGCAGCCTCCACATGGTGGTCGAGCACCTTCACTACGAATGCCTCGGGAGAGACGTACTTATCAACTTGTGGGTAAACTACTTCGTGACGGGCTGCGCCCTCATAGAGTGCCTTCTGCATGACACCCGAACGAACGGTAGCCATCTGAGGACGGTGGTCGGGGTTCACGATGGTAGCCACGATGTTACCACCGAAGGCAGGACGAATCTGATAGAGCAGATTGTCGTAGTGCTTGCCACTCTTGTTGTCGTCATAGGGGCCAATCTCCAGCTCCGTGCAGTCGGCGGTGAGTCCAGAGGTCAGGGATGATGACACACGAGGACCGAGGTCACGACCAATGACGGTGGCACCCATCAGACAAATCTGGGGCTTCTCCTCCTTGAAGAGGTTCACGAGGATGTCGGTGTGGGGAGCAGAGGTGTAGGGGAACAGTTCGGGAGCGTCGAAGACAAAGAGCTTGTCAACGCCGTAAGGAAGGATCTGATCCTCCACCTGGTCCTTGATGCCTGTACCAGCCACCACAGCGTGGAGCTCTACACCCAGTTCATTGGCGAGCTTGCGACCCTTGGTCAGCAGCTCCTGAGATACTTCCTGTACTAATGTACCTTCTATCTCGCAATATACAAATACGTTGTTCATATCTCTATTAACCAATAATCTTCTCTTCCAACAATTCTTTGATCATTCCCTCGATATCAGCATCAGAAGCCGTCAAAGTTTTCGACTCCTTTGCCTGGAACACGATGTTCTTGATAGCCTTCACCTTGGTGGGTGAACCGGCAAGACCACACTGGTTTACATCACCATCGACATCGGCCACGCTCCACTGGTTCAGCGTCAGGTAGGGGCGCTCCTCATAGAGGTTGTCGTAAGTGGTACCCTCAGCCGGTCTTTCCATCGGGCAGGTGGCACGCTTGTACTTCATCACTAATTTGGCGTTCTGCGGGCGACAGGGAGCAGCACTTCCGTTCACCGTGATGACCACGGGAAGGGGAGCCTCTACAGTCTCCACACCACCATCGATGACACGCTTGATGGTAGCCTTGCCATCCTTGACAGAGAGCACTTCCTCAGCGTATGTTACCTGATTCAGACCTAACTTCTGGGCTACCTGAGGACCTACCTGAGCGGTATCACCATCGATGGCCTGACGACCACCAATCACAATGTCCACATCGCCAATCTTCTTGATGGCGGTAGCAAGAGCGTATGAAGTAGCAAGAGTGTCAGCACCAGCAAACAGGCGGTCGGTCAGCAACCAGCCCGTATCGGCGCCACGATAGAGTCCCTGACGGATAATCTCACCAGCACGTGGAGGACCCATCGTGAGGATTCCTACTGTTGAGCCTGGGTTCTGCTCCTTCAGGCGAAGGGCTTGCTCCAAGGCGTTCAAATCTTCGGGGTTGAAGATGGCGGGCAGGGCAGCACGATTGACGGTGCCTTCGGCTGTCATAGCGTCCTTTCCCACATTTCTTGTGTCGGGTACTTGTTTGGCAAGTACTACAATTTTTAATGCCATAAAAATTAAATAATGTATAATAAAGAAATTTCTTTTCAATTGTGTGGTCCTGAAAAACCGGTGCAAAGGTAATGCTTTTCCGCCACTTGGCAAAGTAAAAAGTGTAAAAACTGCACAAAACAGACTAAAACGTGCACACTTTCAAACATTTGTGCAATGTAAAATGCTGCAAATAAAGTGAAATATTACGAATTAGTATCATGTAGTTTGATTTTTATTACTATCTTTGTCGGCGAAATCTGATTATAAGGACAATACGATGAAACGATTATTATTGGCACTCGCTATGGGGCTGGTTCTTGATGGTGCTATGCCCACCTGTGCCCAGACGATGGCGAAGGGGGATACGGCGGTGGTATTACAGGCCGACAGCATGGCTCTCGACTCTTCAACGGAAGTTACTCCGGAGGCATTGATTGGCGAGGAGGATATGGCTGCATTGACAGCGATGGCTGCTGAGCAGACTGGTCTGCACCAGCAACTGAAGGCCAAGTTCGTGGAGGGCTCGGCTGGCTTCATGTCGCTGGTAGCCATCGCGTTGGTGCTGGGCTTGGCCTTCTGTATTGAGCGCATCATCTACCTGACGCTTTCGGAGATCAATGCAAAGAAGCTGATGGCCGATATCGACAAGAAGGTGGAGAGTGGTGACGTGGAGGGAGCCAAGACGCTCTGTCGTGATACCCGTGGCCCGGTAGCCTCCATCTGCTATCAGGGGTTGTTGCACATTGATGAGGAGATGGAAACCGTGGAGCGGAGCATCGTGAGCTATGGTGCCGTGCAGTCGGCCAACCTGGAGAAAGGCTGTTCCTGGATTACCCTTTTCATTGCCATTGCCCCGTCGCTGGGCTTCTTAGGTACGGTGATCGGTATGGTGATGGCCTTCGACCAGATACAGGAGGCGGGCGATATCAGTCCGACTATCGTGGCATCGGGCATGAAGGTGGCGTTGATTACCACTATCTTCGGTATCATCGTGGCACTTATCTTACAGGTGTTCTACAACTTTATCCTTTCGAAGATTGAGCACTTGACTTCCCAGATGGAGGAATCGGCCATCACGCTACTCGATACGATTATGAAATATAAACTGCGTCGCCAACCACATGCTTAATCCGTCATCGCCTGCCTTTGTCGAGCTGTTGCTCTGGACCATCTACGTGCTGTTGACCGTAGCGGGGCTGTTGACTGTGTGGTCCATGATACGCAGTATTCGTCAGCGGGGCCGTGGGGAGGTACGTTCCAATGGCATCCCCGTAGGTCGCATTGCCTGGGGAGTGGCAGCCCTGCTTGTCGTCACGTTAGGGGTGACGTATGCCTTGGGCAGTACCGAACCGCTGATGATCAACAAAACGATATACGACAATGCTTTCTGGTTGCGTGTCAGCGATATGCTCATCAATACTTCGTTGGTGCTCATCGTCATTGCCATCCTTGGCGTCCTGATAGGCATGTCTGGCATTCAGCGCAGAAGCAAGAACTCCTAATCCTCTCCCATACGTCCCAATATGTTTCAACGTCCCTCTCGGAAGGTTCCTGGCTTGAATACCACATCGACAGCCGACATCTCGTTTATGCTGTTGATCTTCTTCCTCGTGACCTCTTCGATGGACACCGACAAGGGGCTACCCCGTCAGTTGCCGCCACCACAAGACGAGACCGAAGTCCAGGAGTTGATGGTGAAGGAACGTAACGTGCTGGAGCTGCGGCTTGATGCTGATAACCACCTGACCATTGGTGGTGAGCCTGCGACGATGGAAGAGCTACAGGGTAGGGTAGAGGTGTTTGTGGCCAATCCTGCCAATGACCAGGGCTTGCCGGAGAAGAGCATCCGCGACGTGGATTTGTTGGGGCGTACAGAGGTGAGCGACCGTCATGTCATCTCCATTCAGGTTGACAGGCATACCAGCTATGATGCTTACTTCCAGATGCAGAACGCCATCGTGGCTGCCTATCATCACTTGCGTAGCCAGTTGGCAGAGAAACGGTTTGGGCACTCCTTGAATCGGTGTACGCCAGAGGAGCGTGACGCCTTAGGCATGGTCTATCCACAACGTATCAGTGAACAACAACCCACAGAAGCCTTTGAATCAGAATGATGCAGCGAATGTTTCATAGAGGTAATCATGAGGTGCCGGCACTTAACACGTCGTCACTGCCAGACCTGATCTTCACGGTGCTCTTCTTCTTCATGATTGTGACCCACATGCGGACGGTGGAGTTGAAGGTGCGCTATGAGGTGCCGCAAGGAACGGAGCTGCAGAAGTTAGGCCATAAGTCGGCGGTGAGCTATATCTACGTGGGGCGTGTCATGAACTCCTCCTATCAGGCAGAAGGAGAGATGCAGATACAGTTGAATGACCAGATTGCGACGGTCGATGAGATAAAAGCCTATTTGGAAGAGGAGCGTCGCCGCATGTCACCAGAGGACCAGGCTCGTATGACGGTCTCCATCAAAGCCGACCGTGACACGCCCATGGGAATGATTGTTGACATAAAACATGCTCTACAACATTCTTTTGCATTAAAAATAAACTATTCGGCTTCGGAAAAGTAACAAATTGAATCGTTTTTTGCTTTTTTAATGATAATTTGTTGCGTTGTTGGGATGATTGTTGTACCTTTGCATACAAAATTATCAGAAAAATGGCAAATCCGAAACTCGATAAGCTCGACAAAGAGATATTGAAACTCGTAGCGAGCGATGCCCGCATCCCTTTCTTGGAAGTAGCTCGTGTGAATAACGTGAGTGGCGCTGCCATTCACCAAAGGATACAGAGGCTGATGAGTCTCGGCATCCTGAAAGGCTCACAGTTTGTGGTGGACCCAGAGAAACTGGGTTATGAGACCTGTGCCTACATTGGCTTGAACCTGAAAAATCCGGAGCAGTTTGACCAAGTGGTGGAGAAACTACAAGGCATGCCCGAGGTGGTGGAGTGTCATTATACGACGGGCAACTACGATTTGTTCATTAAGATCTATGCCCACAACAACCACCATCTGCTGAATATTATTCACGACAAGCTGCAGCCGTTGGGACTGTCCCGTTCAGAGACGATTATCTCTTTCCATTCGGCTATCAGCCGTCAGTTGTCTCTCACCGACTTGTTTGACGCCGACTAAGCATATAGTCGGCAAAATCAAAGTTATACGCATGTTTTTCATCGGCGGTGTGGTGTTCTCGCATCACCTCCGTCCATTCGCTGTAGTCAGGGAAGAACGTATCGGCCTTGGCGGGTACATCGTCTATCTCTGTCAGGCAGAGCCGGTCGGCCTTATCCAGTAGTCCTTTGTAGAGGCTGGCTCCTCCGATGATGAAAATCTCCTCGTCGGGCTTGCAGGTGGTGATGAACTCGTCCCATGAACAGAAACACTCACAGCCTGGGAGCTCGCTGACTGAGGTCGTCAGTACGCAGTTGCGACGATTGGGCAGTGCTCCTTTGGGAAGGCTCTCAAAGGTGCGGCGTCCCATCAGGATGGTATGCCCAGTGGTCAGTTGCTTGAAGCGTTTCAAGTCATTAGGCAACCAGTATATCAACTTGTTCTCGAAGCCGATGGCGTTGTTTTTTGCCACGGCAGCAATCATGCTAATCATACGCTGATTCAAGTTTAGATGCTCAACGGATTGTGGTGGGTCGAGTGGGATGATTATACGCCGTCGTCTTCCTCCTCGGTGCCTTGACCACGGGTATCGATGTCGTTGTCGCGCTTGATGGATAATCCTTTATCTCGGTCAAGTTTCATGGTGAGGGGGATGAACTCGTCATCGGCCTGGGGGTGAGCCACGCTGACAGCAAATGAAAGCTTGTCGTCGGTGACCTCCTCGAAGATCATGGCTTCAAGGATGCCGTTGCGGTAATAGTCGTCATCGAGATAGGAGGCGAAGGACTCCTTGGAGAACGACTTGCGGTAGAAGATGATGCTGTCCTGCAGCGAGATGGTGAGTTTGATACGGTTGTCCACGTATTTCTGTCCAATCTCGTCCTTCACCATCGGGAGTGAGTCGACGGGGGTACGCACAATCTCGATGTGGTATGTCTTTCCGTTCCATTTCACATCGTTGCTCTGCTTGTAAACCTGCATGCTGATGGGGGCACCTGGCTTGCGTACTTCCTGACGGGGGACGATAATCTCCTGTGTTTGCTTCTTCTCTTTACATGCTGTCAGCACGACCAGTGCTGCAGCTGCTATCATGGCTGTTCTCTTTTTCATATTGCAAAGTTACGAAAAGTCGAGAGCAGAACAAAAGAATTTATTCTTTTTTTTTGCCGAGACGGAGTAATTTCGCCATCTTTGATGGCAAGGTTACGAAAAAATGAGTGGAATGCAAAAGGAAAACTTGTTTTTCTTTCCTTTTGGAAATAAAAAAACGCCCACTATTTTTGGTAGTGGGCGTCCTGCTTATCCTTTAGACGTTCTTTGTTCTTAAAAAAAACTCAAACCTAATCGAGTGATAGACACGCTTGTCTAATTCAAAAACACTATGTTAACCTAAATCACTATGAAAAATCTCAATGCTATTGTCTAAATATATTACTATGGTCTGAACTCAATTTCTTCTTGGGCCTCTCCTGCCTTCACCGCCTCGTTGCGGTCTGTTCTGCAGGTCTTTCTTGTAGGCCTCGTATTGTTCTTCCGTCAGGATGGCTTTCAACTCAGCATCGTATGCCTCCATATTCTTGCGCATCTCTTCAGGCATCTGTCCCCTGCCTCTCATTTCGGGCCTTGGACGCTGGGCGGTGTCAATGGGTGCTGCCTGACGAGGCGGTCTCTGCATCCCACCACGAGGACCCATCTTGCCTGCATACTTGGTGTTTAATTCCAATAACTTTTTTGCTTGTGTCTCGTTAAGTCCTAATCTCTGCGTCATGGCGTCTGTGCGTCTCTGGATCATCTCCGTCTGATTCATCCTGCCACGTCCGCGATTTCCTTCGGGTTGTCCTTCCTGTGCCATAGCGCCCAAGCTGATTGTGAGGGCTGCCGTGATGGCTATCACTATCTTTTTCATATTAGTCACTTTTGAATTGTTAAACTTTAAATTTGTTATTTATTCGTTGCAACTAATATTCTGATGCAAAGATAAGCAAAAAGTTTAATATCAAGAGTAATATTCTCAGCTTTTTTTATGTAAATGTTATTTTTTTTGCTATTTTTGCAACATATTTATATAAAAGGTATGAGAAAAACGATGATTTTGTGGTTTCTGACGTTGTTTTTGCTTTCTGCTGCCTTCGCAGGATGCAAAGGTGACCCGGCAGAGGGAGATGCCCGTCAAGTGGATACGATTCCGATGCTCGTCATGCAAATCCAGAAATGTTCGCGACTCTATACGACGGAGTATCGGGTGCATAAGATTGTGACTCACGACGACGTGGTGCGCCTGCGGGGCCAGTTGTTCTCGAGGGACTATGATGTGGCGTTGCCTATTGGCGACCGCAAGGTGGCCATTCCTATGGATGCCACGCTGAAGGCATATATTGACTTTGCAAACTTCAGCGAAGAGAATGTCAGACGTCAGAACGGCAAGATAACCATTACGCTACCCGACCCGAGGGTGGTGATGACCGACACCAAGATAGACCAGAAGGGCGTGCGTGAGTATGTGTCGCTGACCCGTTCCCATTTCAGCGACCGTGAGCTATCGGCGTACGAGCAACAGGGACGTGAGGCCATCATTGCCAATATTCCCAAGATGGGTATCATTGAACGGGCACGTGAGAGTGCCGCTCGGCAGTTGATTCCCATCATTGCCCAGATGGGTTATGAGGAGGAGAACATCACCATCTCGTTCAGCCGTGACTTCAGCATCACCGACATCCGTACGCTTCTGGAACTAAACAACGTAGAAAGATGACCATCAAGACTTCACATATTCTGAAAATGGCTTTTGCCGTCTTTGCCATCGGCCTGGCTTTGTATTTCATTAACAAGGCGGCCGACAGCTCCCTTGGTATTGAGACGAGCGACACCATTGACATTACCCCCGAACAAATACAGTCTATCCGTGACATTGGACAATGGGAGTTCTTAGCGGTCAGCGACGAGGAACTGGTGGACACGGTGAGAAGAGGATTCTTCAGCAACGACCGACTCGCACGTATCTATTATGGTACGATGCGCATAGGCGTAGACCTGTCGAAAGTGGGGGAGGGCTGGATTTCCGTTGAAGCCGATACCATCGTGTTGAGACTGCCACCTGTGGGACTGCTCGACGACCGATTCATTGATGAAGCCCGTACCGTGGCTTTCTTTGAGTCGGGGCACTGGACAGCGCAAGACCGTGAAGCCATGTATCAGCGGGCACGTCGTCGCATGCTGTCGAGGGGTTTATCACCCCAGAACCTGAAGAGTGCGCAAGACAATGCCGATGCACAGTTCCGTCAGTTGTTGCGCTCTATGGGCTATCAGCGTGTGATCATCCGTTTTGAGGAATGACCTCAACCACCTGCAGACGGCCATCGGCTACGCGAAAGCGGATGTCACGGCCCGCAAAGGGCATGCCGTAGATGCGCTCCGGGTCATCGTGGTAGCGTGGACGGGGATCCTGGGCCAGCACTTCCATGAGCCCTCTTCGTTCGTCTTCGCTGAACGAGCTGGCCAACGTTTCAGGTATTTCCACCTCAAGCAACTTCCATTCTGCCTTGTCCACGAACCCGCTGTGAGCCTCGGGGTGAGCGTCCGAATAGGCAACATAGGGCTTCAGGTCGTAGATGGGCGTGCCATCCATCAGGTCGGCTCCTTTCACATGAATTACAGGTCCCTCGTTAGACGTCATTTCAATGCGCTGGATATGTACACAAGAGAGTCCGAGATTGTTGGGACGGAAGGGAGAACGAGAGGCAAACACGCCGATGCGCTCATTACCTCCTAATCGGGGAGGACGGACGGTAAGTCCTCCGGCCTCATGCTTGTTGGCCGAGAACTCCCAGATAATCCACAGATGTGAGAACTCCTCCAGTCCACGTATCGCCTCTTCATGGCGGTAGGCAGGTTCGAGCACGATGCGTCCTGGCAATGACGAGGCCAGTCCGCTCTGGCGTGGAATGCCGAACTTAGACGTCAGCGGCGAGTGGAAATAGGCTATAGGTGTGATGTTCATGTCGGCAAAATTACTAATTTATTTCATAAAAGAGCCCCTTTTTGGGCAAATAAACTTGTCTGTTTGCTGAAAACTTCGTAATTTTGCCAAAATGAATGGTGATGATTCCTTTAGCATGATGACACCCAAGGAAATATTTGAACTTAGAGAGCAGGGGCGTACCGAAGAGGCCTATGAGGCTGCCCGAATGCTCTATCGTGCCGACAAAAGCAACTATGCGGCATCGGCTATGTTCTGGACTGCCGTTGATATGCTGAGGCTGAGAGTTGGAGAGGGCCGTGAGGAAGAGGCTCACAAGATATTCTTGGCGCTGGAACGACTGATAAAGAACTTGCGGGACGAGAATGGATGGAAACATAACGTCTTGAGGCAATGTAAGGCCCTCCTCTTTCAAGAAGATATCAAAAGAAATGATGCAGACAAAGGTCCGGAACACCTGCAAATGGGCAATTGGGGGGAGGAGCTGGCCGCTGTCTATTTACGTGAGAAAGGCTATGCTATCATGGAACGCGACTGGCACTCAAAGCATCGTGACATCGACATCATTGCACAAAATACCGACTATTATGTTTTTGTGGAGGTGAAGACCCGAAGTAGCCAGCCACTTGTTGACCCTCTGTTGGCCATCGACTTTAAGAAACGACAGAATCTTCGCTTGGCCATCGACCACTACATCAAATATCACAAGGTTGACAAGCCCTGTCGTTTCGATGTCATCACTATTGTAGGGGAAATGGGTAAACCCAATCCCGTCATCACTCACATCGAGGATTACGACATTTTGTAATGCTGCCTTCCTATCAGTTCCCTACTATTTCCCCTCCTAAACAGACACTTCGGCCTTGATATGTGGCCAGGGGTCGTAGTTCTCTAACTGGAAATCCTCATATTGGAAAGAGAAGAGATCCTTCACGTCGGGATTGATGCGCATTTGTGGCAGTGGGCGTGGTTCGCGAGTGAGCTGGAGACGGGCTTGCTCCAGGTGGTTCAGATATAAGTGCGTATCGCCAGTGGTATGGATGAACTCACCGGGCTTGAGACCACACACCTGTGCCATCATCATACAGAGGAGGGCATAAGAGGCGATGTTGAAGGGCACGCCGAGGAACGTGTCTGCGCTACGCTGATAGAGTTGCAAGGACAGGCGACCCTTATCTTCTCCCTCAGAAGGAGGGGTGACATAGAACTGGAACATCGTATGGCAGGGAGGTAAGGCCATCTCATTGACCTCGGCCACATTCCATGCAGAGACAATCATACGGCGTGAGTTGGGGTTGTGCATGATCTGGTCGAGTACTATTTGTATCTGGTCGATGGTGCCGCCATCATAGTCGGGCCATGAACGCCATTGATGACCATAGACAGGACCAAGCTCTCCATGCTCGTCGGCCCATTCGTTCCAGATGCGTACACCATGCTCCTGCAGATAGTGTACGTTGGTGTCACCCTTGAGGAACCAGAGAAGTTCGTAGATGATTGATTTCAGGTGGAGCTTCTTTGTCGTGAGGAGGGGGAAGCCTTCTTGCAGGTTGAAGCGCATCTGGTTGCCAAATACGCTGAGCGTACCAGTGCCGGTGCGGTCGCCCTTCTGGACGCCCTCGGTCAAAATCCTATTCAGTAGGTCTAAATATGGTTTCATAAGTCTTTGGTATGTGAGTCGATTTGATGCGCCACTCCTTGGGGTAGAGGTTGTTGGCACGTGAACCTATGTTCTTTACTTGTCCGAGTGGCTGTCCCATGAAAGTGACGGTGACAAGGCCTCGGGGTACATCGGGTGGCAATACGATGGCTTCGCCACGTAGGTAGTTGATGGCCGTGGGGTAGTCGAGGTCTATCTGGGGAGAGGCCGTAGTGGGTAGGGGAGAGAGTGGCGCGATGAGATTCATTCGCTCCAGTTTCTTTGCAAGGGAAGAGAAGACGCTCCCTTTTCCCATCGCAGTGGCGTCGGTACCTCTTTTCCGCATCACCGCCATAAACAGTCCTTCACCTCGTGTGATGCCGGGGATGAAGCGATAGACGGGGACGTTGAAGTCCTTGAGCAGAGAAGGAGTGATGTTCCACTCGTCCTTGGTATCAACGCTGAGAGGCTCGGCATCAAATTCTTGGAGTATCCAGCGGACATTCTCCTCGTTTTCTTTTATATTAAATGTACACGTACCATATATAAAAAGACCGCCAGGTCGCAGGCACTGCCATGCCTCGCTGACAATCTCGCGTTGTAGTTGCCAGCAGCGTTCCACGTTCTGCAGGCTCCATTCGCCAATCGTGTCGGGATCCTTGCGGAACATACCTTCGCCGGAACAGGGCACGTCGCATAGGATGGCATCAAACTGCAGGCCGGCACGACGGAAGTCCTTTGGATAGTTGTTGGTGACATAGCAATTGCCGTAGCCCCATTTCTGGATGTTCTCCGAAAGCACCTGAGCACGTTTCCTTATAGGTTCGTTACTAACGAGCAGACTGTCTTCACTGAGTACCGAACGAATCAGGGTGGATTTGCCACCTGGCGCAGCACACATGTCGAGGAAAGCCACTGGGGTGCTGGGCAGATGCTGTCGCAACACCTCATAGAGAAACATTGATGAGGCTTCTTGCACGTAGTAACAGCCTGCATGGAGCAACGGATCGAAAGTGAAGGGGGGACGGGTGGGGAGATAGAAGCCATAGGGACACCAGGGAACCACCGAATAATCATCGTTGGATGGTACTGGTGTATGACCAACTATGGACTTTGAACTCAGCAATCTGAACTCTGAACTGATTCTCTGGGGGTTGATCCGAATGCTTACGGGTGACTCTTCTTCGAATGCCTGTAAGTAGCGTTCGAAGCGGTCAGGACCCATTACGGAACGAGTTTCGCGAAGAAAATCTTCAGATAATTGCATAATCGCTTGCAAAATTAATAAAAAAAACGCATCTTTGTGCAACTTTAGCGAAACTTGTTTCGTCTAACCAGTAAAAAAGAAATAAAAACTTAGCAGAATATGAAAAAGTATCTTATTGCACTGATCCTTACAGCTACGTTGGCTTTTCCTTCGCAGGTCGCAGCTCAGAAACACCGTCATACGCCGGTGGTCACGCCGACACAGGTGGTTGATTCAATACCCCAGGATGAACTTGAAGCCTTTTCGGACACCACTTCGGTAGATAGTGCCTATGACGCATCGTCAGTCTCTGATGATGAGACACAAATCATTATAGAAGGCGATGATATCGTCGATGTAATACGACAGATGAGTTCAGACCCTGCTTTTCACAATACCCTTATCGGGGGACTCACGGTGATGGGCATCCTTCTCATTCTCTTCGTACTGGCTCCGCTGGTCATCCTTTCTCTGTTGTTCTTCTTCATCTATAAGAACCGCAAACAGAAAGTGCGGTTGGCAGAAGAGGCCATGCGCAACGGACAGCCTATCCCTGACCAGTTGTTTGACGACAAAAAGACGCTACCGGCCTCAAACGATGATCTGCGGGCAAAAGGCATTCGACAGGCCTGTCTGGGCGTGGGCTTGATGATCTTCCTCGGTAATACGGCGGGCAATATTGGCTTTGGCATAGGTGCATTGGTCACCGCCATTGGCATAGGCAATCTGCTGATTGCCCGCAAGAACTCATAATATGGACATTATTAATAGATAACGACTATGAACAAGAAACTTTATCGTAGCAACGACCGCGTTTTCGCAGGTGTTTGTGGCGGATTGGCCGAGTATTTTGATTTCGATGTGACTGCCGTTCGTGCAGCCTACGCATTGCTTACCTTCTTTACGGCTTTCAGCGGAATCCCCTGCTATATCATTCTCTGGATTATTATGCCAGAAAAGAGATGAGGAGGTAATAATAGTAGGTAATAGGCGGATATGGAGATGTTGAGTGACATGGCACTCGTGACGCAGGTGGCGGTGTTGCATAACCGGCGGGCCTTCGACCAGCTGGTACGCAAGTATCAGTCACCTGTGCGTCGGTTCCTGCTCAACTTGACATTAGGCAATGAGTCACTGAGTGATGACCTGGCGCAAGATACCTTCATAAAAGCCTACACCCATATTGGGCAGTTCCGGGCCTTGTCGTCGTTTCAGACATGGCTCTTCCGCATAGCCTATCGTGTGTTTTACGACTATCGGAGAAGTATAGCGCATACCCCCCAACCGACGGCGGAGCTGGTCAACCTGAACGAGACGGTAAAGGGGACAGGGGACTCCCCGCTACGTATGGACATCTATCATGCGCTCTCCCTGCTTCGCGAGGAGGAGCGCACTTGTGTTACCCTGCAACTTATTGATGGCGAATCCATTGATCATATTGCTGAGATTACAGGTATCAGCGAGAACACAGTGAAGTCGCACCTGAAGCGGGGAAAAGAAAAAATGGCAAACTTCTTAAGAAATAACGGATATGACAGATAACGAATTACTGGATAGTTTCTTCCAACCTGCACGTCAGCAGCAGATAGCCGACAACGGGTTCACCGAACGAGTGATGGATAGCTTGCCGGAATGGCAGCAGAGTCGTAGCATGACTCGTCTGTCGCAGTTGTGGACTGCCTTTTGTGTCCTCTTTGCTGCAGTATTGTTCTTCCGCTTCGTGGGATGGCAGTCGCTGTTTGTCGACCTCTTCGTGTTTGTGAGGACAGTTCCCGTCAACTACGATTTCACCACGTTGTTACTCTCGCTCATGGTCATTAGCTGGTTTGGCATTGGTGCGGTTGCGCATCGAGCAAGACTATATCTTTAATAATATATCTATTTATCCTATATCGGGAAAATATATTTTAGATTCAATTTAGATTTTCCCGATATGGGATAATCGTATTTCAATAAAAAATATTCTATTCCCGTTACGGGATAAATAAATTTATTACCTATCAATATAATATTATTCTGTTTTTATCGTTTAATTGATGTATGATTAATAATTTTATTGCGGGATGTTATTACTTAGAAATGAAATAATGCTTTCCCGATATAAAATAAATGAACGAAAAGTAAAAAACTATTTTCCCGATACGGGATATTTGTAATATGAACGAAAAAGTCAAATGATTGATGATCTAAAATTAAGAATAATATGATGAAGTTTACTGATAAATCGCCTCATCCGTTTAGCTTGGCGCATTTCTATAGCGTAGCGGAGGCACTTGACAAGCGTGTGGCAGACCTGATGATAGGCGATGGGCGCTTTAATACGATGCGTTCAGATTTCCGCAGATTGGTTGCTGACTACAAGAAAGCCTATGGTTTTTCGCAAAAAAGTCACCTGACAAGTCAGATTAATCAGTTGACCAGGAAGCGCGATTTACTGGTAAAGCTGATGATGCGAGTGGCAAAGCAATGGGAGGGCCTGTTGGCTGACGTTGATGACCAGTTGGCCATTCATGGTCAGCGTATCAGCCAGGTGTTTAAGAATTATGATTTGCGCATTAACGAGTCCCTCATAGCAGAGAACGTGAAGCTTGAGAACATTGGGCAAGCACTGTCCAAGGAACCGCTGATTGGCGACCTTGCAGCGATGGGACTAACAGAAATCAATCGTCGTGTAAGTGAATTGACGCAGCAAATCAAGGCATTGATGAAGCAGCGCAATGAAGAAAAGGCTGCTGTAGGGATAGGGCACATGAAGAAAGCACGTCAGGCTCTTGAAGACCAGTATCGTCTGTTTATTAGCTATATGAATGCTTTGCAAGCTATTAATCCAAACGAAAAGCTCTCACAGGCGGCCCAGTATTTCAATGAGGATTTGCGTAAGGTGGAGCTCCTGCAGTTGCAGAGCCGAAAAAAGAATAAGAGTGAAGAACCTGCCACTCATTCGGATGAAAAGGTAGGCAGTGAGGATGAACAGGAAAGCTTGGACGAACAAATAGGCAGTGAGGAAGAACAGGCATGTTTGGATGAACAGGAAGGTAGTGAGGATGAAAACACTTAAGGGGTGTTGAAACATCAATTAAATAAAAAACTACGAGATTTCTTGCCTCAGCGAGAAATCTCGTAGTTGTATTGGCATACGCCCTTCACTTTAGTCTAATCCGAAGAGGGTACGCAGACCGCCGTCAACTCCAGAGAAGCCCATGAAGGCAAGACTCAGAAGACCGGCGGAGACGAGCACGATGGCCATGCCCTGCATGCCCTTTGGAACCTTGACTAACTCTAACTGTTCACGCATGCCAGCGAAGACGGTGAGAGCGAGGCCGAAGCCAATGGCGGTAGAGAATGCATAGACGACACTCTCCAGCAGGTTAAAGTCCTTCTGAATGACCAAGATGGCCACACCGAGAACAGCGCAGTTGGTGGTAATCAGTGGCAGGAAGATGCCTAAAGCCTGATAGAGTGAGGGAGACACTTTCTTTAGCACGATCTCGACCATTTGCACCAAAGAGGCGATGACGAGGATGAAGGCGATGGTCTGTAGGTAGCCCAGTCCGTTGGGATCGAGTACGAACTTCTGCACCAGATAGGTGACGATGGTAGCCAGCGTCAGCACGAAGGCTACGGCTGCCGACATGCCAAGCGAGGTGTCAATCTTCTTTGATACGCCAAGGAAAGGGCAGATGCCGAGGAACTGCGCCAATACAATATTATTGACGAAAATGGCGCTAATAAATATCAGTATATATTCCATAGCTTATGCATTTCTAAGTTTGTTTACAATAGCAATCAGGAAGCCAAGGGTGATGAAAGCACCCGGAGGCAACACAAAGAGTAGGATATTGTAGGTCTCGGGCAGCAAGGTGAAGCCGAAGATAGAGCCGGCACCCAATATTTCGCGGCAGATGCCTAACAGCGTCAGGCCAAGCGTGAAGCCAAGTCCTATGCCGATACCATCGAACAGCGAGGCCACTGGGCTCTGCTTGGCAGCAAAGGCTTCGGCACGACCGAGAATCACGCAGTTTACTACAATCAGCGGAATGAATAGTCCCAGTTCTTTGTCCACATCGGGCAGATAGGCCTTGATAACCATCTGAAGGATGGTGACGAAAGCTGCGATGACCACAATAAACACGGGGATGCGCACCTTGTCGGGTGTGATACTCTTCAGGCACGAAATCACGAAGTTGGTACAAATAAGTACGGCCATTGTGGCCAGTCCCATGGCCATACCGTTAGAGGCACTGGTGGTGGTAGCCAACGTAGGACACATGCCAAGCATCAGGACGAACGTGGGATTCTCCTTGACGATGCCATTCTTGATGATGCTTATATAATTCATAGTTTATTCCCCTTTCTTTTCTTGTTTCGTTGCTCCAGTCTCGCCGTCGATGGGCGTAGCCTTGTAAGCATTATACGCGTTGTTTACTGCCAATAGGAAGGCACGGCTGGTGATGGTCGAGGCGGTGATGGCATCCACCTGGCCTCCGTCCTTACTCACGGTAAGCGGTTCCTTTGGATCCTTTCCGATAATATCACCCTTCTCACCCTTCTGGAACCATTTGTCGGCCTTGGCGCCGAGACCTGGGGTTTCAGCATGTTCCAATAGGGCATAGCCAAGAATCTGACCGTCAGGATTGAAGCCCACCAGCACTTTCAGGTCGCCACCGAAGCCACCTGTTGTGCTTTCAACAGCAGCGCCGAGATCCTTGCCTTGATCGTCCTTTGTCTGATAGATGATATAGGTGAGTTCCTTGCCTTTGGCATCGTTCTGTTTCACGGTGTCGGTCTTGCTCACGGTCAGCGCATCGCAAGCCATGACACTCTTGATGCCGTCGGCCAGAGCCTTCTCCTTCTGTGCGTTGATGGGGCCGCTCGTCATGTCGTTCACAAAAGCAAGCACGGCTCCCATGATGACTGCCACTCCTGTGAGCACCAGCACCATATTCATCAATGATGATTCAAGTTTCTTCATATCCGTTTATTGTTTTGCTGGCACTTCGCCGAAGCGCTTGGGTTTGATATATGTATTAATAAGAGGTGTAAACGCATTCATGATGAGAATGGCGAATGACATACCCTCTGGATAGGAGCCCCAGTTACGGATGACAACGGTCAGGAAACCGATGGCCACACCATAGATGAGCTGGCCTTTAGCCGTCATAGGCGAGGTGACATAATCAGTAGCCATGAAGATGGCACCAAGCATGAGACCACCAGTGAGGATGACAGTGCAAGGATCGGCATAGGCAGGGTTGATCAAATGGAGCAAGCCGCTGAACACGAACACCGTACCGATGATGGACACAGGGATATGCCAGGTGATGATCTTCTTCCACAGCATGTAGGCCAAGCCAAGCAACAGGGCTAAGGCGCATATCTCACCGAGAGCACCAGCACCGTCGGGATGGTTACCCAACAGCAGTGCCGTAGCATCTGGCAGTTGGTTGAGTACCGAAGCATCGCCACTCTTGATGGCCTCCTTCATCAGTGCCAAGGGAGTGGCGCCAGTCTCCACGTCGACGTAGGCACCTAACTGACCCACCTTAGGCCATGTGGTCATCTGGGCAGGGAAAGCTACAAGCAAGGCGGCACGTCCTACAAGAGCAGGGTTGAAGATATTGCAGCCCAGACCGCCGAATGACATCTTGGCAACGCCAATGGCAAAGAGGGCACCGATAATAATAATCCAGATTGGAAGGTTCGACGGCAGGTTGAAGCCCAGGAGCAAGCCCGTCAGGGCTGCCGAACCGTCGAGGATGGAATTGCGTTCGTTTCCGAGCACGAACTTATTGATTGCCCACTCAAAGAAGACGCAGGCAGCCACACTTGTCAAACACACAATGACCGAACCCAGTCCGAAATAGTAGAACGACACAAGCAGCGCTGGCAGCAGGGCAATCATCACCCCATACATGTTGCGCTCGACGGTGTCTGTTCCGTGTGCGTGTGGCGAAAGTGAAACTATTAACTTACTCATGATTATTTCTTTGCGTTTCTATTTCTGATTATTCCCATCACGGTAGCCTTACCCTGACGGATATTGTCAAGCAACGGACGATGTGCTGGGCAAGTGAACTGGCATGAACCGCACTCGATGCAAGAGACGATGTCTTCGCGTTCGGCACGTTCCCAGTTCTTTACATCACTCAGCTTGGCCAGCAGGTAGGGTTCCAGTCCCATCGGACAGGCACCAACGCACTTCGCACAGCGGATGCAAGGCTGCGGCTCCTTCCGGCGAGCATCATCGCCACTGAGGATAGTCACAGAGTTTGTTCCCTTACAGATGGGCACCTCGACGCTGGTCAGAGCCTTACCCATCATCGGACCACCTGCCAATAGCTTGTTATCACCTTCGGGCATGCCGCCACAAGCATCAATCAGATCCTTCATGGGCGTTCCCATACGAACGAGGAAGTTGCCTGGATTGGCCAGCTTCTTGCCTGTCACAGTGGTGTAGCGTTCGAAAAGGGGCTTGTTCTTCATCACGGCCTCATAGACAGCAAAGGCTGTTCCTACGTTCTGCACAATAGCACCTACGTTAACGGGAATGGCAGGAGGTGCAGGCACTTGACGACGAATCACGGCATCGACGAGTTGCTTCTCACCGCCCTGAGGATAACGCTGAGCGAGGGGCACCACTTCCACCTGATAGTCAGAGTTGGTGAATTTCTCTGCAGCTTTCTTCGTAAGTAGCTCGATGGCAGCAGGCTTGTTGGTCTCAATGCCGATGTAGCCGCGAGTCACCTTGGCGCCCTTCATCAGCAATTCCAGGCCCACGAGTATCTCGTCGGCATGTTCCATCATCAGACGATAGTCGGCGGTGATATAGGGCTCGCACTCCACGGCGTTGATAATCACGCACTCGGCCTTGGCCGTTGGCGGCGGAGTTAATTTAATAAAGGTGGGGAAACAGGCACCACCCATACCCACTACGCCGGCATTCTTGATGCGGCTAACAATCTCTTCGGGGGTCAGTTCGGGATGGTCCTTCACCAGTTCCAGCTTAGTAGAGCGGTCAATACTTTCTTCCCACTCGTCGCCTTCTACATTAATAATAATAACGGGCTTGCGATAGCCAGTGGCATCGATGGCGGTGTCGATCTTGAACACCGTGCCACTTACTGACGAGAATATCGGGGCAGAAACAAAGCCGCCAGCCTCGGCAATCATCGTGCCTACCTTCACTTTGTCACCCTTCTGAACGACGGGCTTAGTAGGAGCACCAATGTGCTGGCTCAGCGGGAAGATAGCCTGCTTGGGCAGAGCTGCCACTTTCGTTGCCACCTCATGGGTCAGCTTGTTCTCTTCTGGGTGAACGCCACCTATACGGAATGTTCTAATGTTCATGCTTTCTCCTCCTTTCCTTGTTCTGCGGGTTTGGGTTCAACGGGCTTCGGTGCAGGGAAGTTCACGGCCTGGATAGCCTTTGTCGGGCAGACGGCCACACACTTCTTGCACAAGCGGCATTTCTCGAAGTCAATGTAAGAGCAGTTGTTGGCGACAGTGATAGCACCGAACGGACACTCCTTCTCGCACTTGCCGCAACCGATGCAGCTCACCTTGCAAGCTTTCATCGAAACGGCACCCTTGTCCTTGTTGACGCATGAGACGTAAACACGGCGGTTCTTGGGTCCCTTCTTGCGCAGTTCGATGATGTTGCGAGGACAATTCTTCACGCAGGCACCGCAGGCAGTGCACTTCTCGTCATCGACCTCAGGCAGCCCTGTCTCTGGATTCATGTGAATGGCATCAAACTGGCAGGCCTTCACACAGTCGCCACAGCCTAAGCAGCCAAAGCCGCAGGCTGTCTCGCCAGCACCGCACGAATGCATGGCAGCACAGGTGCGCAATCCAGCATACTCGGCAATCTTGGGACGATGTTCGCAAGTGCCGTTACATCTCACCACGGCCACCTTGGGTTCGCCGTTGGCAATGGCCATCCCCAAGAGGTCGGCCACACGGCCCATCACCTCGGCACCGCCCACAGGGCAGTTCAGACCTTCAAGGCTACCGGCATCGGCACCCTTTACCAAGGCATCGGCCATACCACCGCATCCAGGGAATCCGCAGCCGCCACAGTTGGCACCGGGCAGCAACTCGCTCACCTGAGCAATACGGGGGTCTTCATAGACAGCGAACTTCTTGGAGGCAACGTACAGCACAAGTGCTGCAATGAGTCCAATCGCACCAAGAACAATCACTGCAATCAAGATGAAATTCATAAAGCGTTTGTTTTGATTTGTTATTTAAAATTTGTTTTAGTAATTAAGCTTCGATACTGAAAGACACTTTGCGGGCCACTTTTTCGCGTAGCAGCCAGAGTATCCCGTAATAGGGCACTAAAACGGCTAACGACAAGAGCCCGGAAGTCTCTTCTTGATGCCCCGTCAGGAGCATTCCAGTCAACACGACAAGCATCAGGACGAGTGGAAGGCCGAAACCCAAGAGCAACGCTCTCCGAGCCACTGCATTCGAGGTGCTTACCATCACTGTCTGTCCTACGCGCCA
>Ga0326511_10000995_pt1 | contig 24129 bp, 48 predicted proteins | sample 0_2496_0518_D_FD_203701 | JGI IMG/M metagenome (GOLD analysis project Ga0326511, IMG submission 203701) | Bovine rumen microbial communities from UC Davis, California, United States - 0_2496_0518 | ecosystem: Host-associated > Mammals > Digestive system > Stomach > Rumen | place: USA...
AGGGAGACAGCAGAGGGAGACAGCAGAGGGGAGACAGCAGAGGGGAGACAGCAGAGGGGAGACAGCAGAGGGGAGACAGCCAGAGGGAGACAGCCAGAGGGAGACAGCAGAGGGAGACAGCAGAGGGGAGACAGCCAGAGGGGAGACAGCAGAGGGAGACAGCAGAGGGGAGACAGCAGAGGGGAGACAGCAACGAGCAAAACAGGAACACCGCCGGACTGCATCCATACGAGCTTTTAATATTGCACAATAATTTGCAATGTGTGCAACATTTTGTAAAGATATTTTTAAAATGCGAGAAAAAAGCAAAAAATATTTGTTATCTGATACACATTACATTATTATATTATATATTTGCAATGTGTTTAGTAACACCCGACGCCCGGACGGTAGAAGGGCAGCGCGCCGGACGCACTCCGGCAGTCCAAATAACACGACTTTAATATGGACACAACGACATTAAAAAACACCCCGGCTCAAGTCCTGAATAAGGACAGTAACGGTGTTAGTCAGTCTCTTATATTGCAGACTGAAAACGAGACTAAACAGCAGACCACGAAAAATGAATGTTTTCAAGCACTCGAGCGCGAGTTAACCGGCCTCCGCTTTGATGAAGACGCAATGAAGGCACAACTTGAGGCCCTGAATTTGACACTCACAGCACAAGGACTCCCAGAAATAGACATCGAAGACACGATCGCGACGGCAAAAGCCAAGGCAGCCTCTGAGAAAGCAAAGGAACTTGATAAATTGTCAATTTTGGAAATGTGGGCAAAGATTCAGGGATCCACAACGTATCAAGCCAACAAGGACTATTTCCCGGCTTTTGTTGACGCTGAAATGATGATTAGAAACGCAAAACTTGTAATCTACAAAGGAACGCAAAGCAAAGACAAAGACGGCAATAATCGCTATACTGAAGAGACGATCACACAAAAGAGCGTAACAGGGCAAAGTATTTCAAGAACTGTTTATTTTGCCCTCGTTGATTTCTCCTTCTTGAATTTCATCTCGGCCGTCCGCTACTACTCCACTTTTGACGACGCAAAAAACAGTTTGAGACGCGAAGTTAGAAGCCTGAATAAACCTTATTACAACCTCATGGACGCCGTCCGCGAGCTGAAGGCCGCCGGTATGAGTGCAGAGGACATTAAAAAACTCTTCTAAATTTCCACCTCATACCCAACGAAAAGCGAGTGATATTTTTTCACTCGCTTTTCTTTTTGGTCAAAACTTTTGAAAGCAAAAAGTTTTTGACATCTGAAAATTTCCCTTTGCCGGTGCACCACTCCAAAAAGTTTTGGGAGTGGTTTTTTTGTTCGACTCAAAATAAGGGGACCCAAAGTTTGCGATGATGCAAACAGCCGGCGCGGATCTATAAAGCGCAAAGTGATTTTTGACATGATGAAAACAGGACACAAGCAGCGCGTGCCAGTGATTCAGCCGCTTTGCGGTTGATCCAACAGGGTTTAAAACTTTGTAGGTTGTCGGGGCGCGGGCTGTTGTTGAATGTCAGGGACCGCCCCAATAAAGTTTGCGACAAACGACTTGGGGCCGCCTGAAAGGTATAAAGAAAATTGGTTAAGATTTAATCTTCATTTTCTTTGCATGATTTACAAAAACTTTTCCGGCTGGCGGTTGAAAAAGTACCGCTGGCCAAACTGCCAGGGCTGAAAAAAGGCTTCAGGGCAAAGAATTTTCTTTGCCGGGTGTTCGACTCACTCCCTTGGCTCAAAGATTATTAACCAATAAAATTTTAATGATATGAAAGAGATTGATCACTTTTATTCCTTTGCAAAAACTCGCTGATGAGTCGCTGGAAATTGCGACGAAACGGAAAAGGAAATCTTTTCCGTCCGAGTTATTAACCAATAAAGAGAAAAGATTATGTGGACAACAAAAGTAACACTTGAGAAAAACGGAAAGACTTTCTTTGAAAGTTACCGTCATGAGAAGTTTGAGAAAATTGTGATTTTCCTTTTGCAAGTGGCAAAAGACGGTTACAAAGTATCAAACACCACAACAACCTGGAGAAACAGAGTCTAACAAAATCAAGTCAAGAACTTTTCCCGCTCTGGTCTGTCAGCCAGGGCGGGAACTAAAACCAAGGAATTATGTCAGTAGTTTACGAAAAACGTTTCCACGTCGGCGGTGATCTTTCCCGTCCGATGACAAAAGAAGGAAACAAACGGCTGCTTGAAGAGATCCAGGCGGCCGACCATGTGCGGCTGGTCTGCATCCAGACCGCTGAACAATTTCAGGAATGGATGAAAGATTACAAATCTTTCTCTGCGCTTCCTGAGAATGAGAAAGAAACCTTCATCCGCTGCCTAAAGTTCTGGTTCAGGAACTTGAAAGCGAGGATGCAAAGGTTTAAGATCCAGAAAGAGTCTTTCGGACTCTACGGTGTCTCATGGGCTGATATTACAAACTTTGTCTATCAGTTCTAAACTTTCTCGGGGGACGGTTACTCGATGCGGTTCGACTCCGCTACCCCGAACAAACATTAACCAATAACACACACACGACATGAAAAGAGAAAGAATTAAGACTTCTTGTGTTCCTGTAAGGAGCGCGAGACCTGATGGCAGCCAGAACTTTGGCTGCCCATCGAAACAAGTTAAATTCTTTGTGGTCCTTTGGGGCCTCAAGAAGTACATCAAGAGTGATCTTGTTTCGCAATATGAAAGTTGCGGAGCTATAGTTTACTCCGAATGAAAAATGACTGCCGGCTGATGCCTGACCGCATTCTCCGGCGCAATGTGGAAAGGTTGCAAACTTTCCCAGAGTACGAGAATTAAATCGGCTGGAAAGTACGATAATTGCTGGAAAGTACGATAATTGCTGGAAAGTACGATAATTATTCCCGTGCGGTCGTGACAATGCCGACTCTACTATTCTTTGCAGCGCGACACGACCAAAATATAAAACCGTGGGGGAAGAAAGAGTGAACTCGGAACTTGACGCGGGCGGTTTTCTGAAAAAGTTTTTGGCCGTGTAAAAACTTTTGGTTCCACTACCTACAGGGCGTCGAGGCTGGCCAGGGACGTAGAAAGCGCCAGGGGCAAGTAACGGCCAACTGAGTAACATTGGGCGATAAAGGAAAGCGCGTGACTTTGTATGGAGTCGGAAATGAAACACAACAGAAAAGTTTATAACCGTGACGGGCTACGTTAGTGACTCCGAAAAAGAAAAGGCCGGCGGTTTGTCCCTCCGGCTTTTCCAAAGTACGATAATTATTAACCAACAAAAAAATTACGATTATGAAAGATTTTCTAAACAAGGACAAAGTGTATGACAAACTTTTCGGAATGTTCCAGGACCGCCTCGGAGAAGAGTTCTACAAGTGGGAGTCGATGATAGAAGATTACACTATCATCACGGCTGAAAGCATGTGTAATGACATGCGAAAGTATTGCCACATGAAAGATACGTCAATGAGCGGAAACTTCTGTGACATCCGCCGTGACTGGGACTCCAGAACTCTTATTAAGTCAGATGTTTTCCCTTGGGGAAACTTCAGTGACGTAGTGAGATCCATCGACGACGACACGATTAGCGACGAAGACCTTGAGAAGTTCCAAACTTGGGCGCTTGATTGGTTTTTCACAGCTTTTGGCACCTGGGGACTTTTCTACAACTTCGACACATTCATCTCTGAACTTGAGTACGAAGAGGAAAAAGAACGCGAAGAGATTCCGGCATAAACTTTTTGTCTGGTGCGGTTGGTTTGTTCCGGCCGCGCCCCCCATCATGTTTAACCATTAAAATTTTCAATTATGAGTACGAAAGAAAAAGTTTGCAACTTTATCGTTGCTGTTGTGACAATCTGTCTCGCATTTGCCGTGACCTGTGGAGTTTGGTGTATCGGTCAGGACTTTTGGTTTGTTGCCACTTCAAAAGTTATCGGTTTCCTTTGGATAATTTTCTCATGTGCCTGTGGCATCGGTGCTGAAATGTTTTACATTTGGGCAAACGACAACCAGTATCGTGAAACAAAGGAATAAACTTTTTCCGTCAGGGTGTTTGCTCACTCTGGCGGTTCTATTTCATCAATTAAAATTATTCATTATGGAAATTTTCAGATTCTATTTAAACGGCGTTGAAAACTTTTTAGTTTGCCGCTTTTCATCCGCATGCGAACTTTCCAAGTTGGGCCTAATATTTTTCCCAACAGGGTTGCGCTACGACGATGCAGGCAAGAAATTCCTCGAGAGCTACGACGATTCACAAGTTTGGAACGTCAAACAACTACGGCGAGAATTGCTAAAGTCCTAAACTTTCAGTCACTCATTATGCCAGTGGTTTTGCCACCGCTGGCATTCCAAACATTAACCAACTAAATAAGAAGTATATGAAAAATTTTCGTGAATTAACTTTTGAACAACTGACAAACATTGTCAACCGTTCAAAGGAACTCCGTGACGAACTTGACGAGTACATACAAGACTCGGAAATGTACTGGATAAGCGAGAAACTTTCCTGCGTGAAAGATTCACTTGCAAACTGGTCAGTAGGTTTCTACAACCAGAACTTCTTGAGAGTACGAGATTATGAAGGTTTTGTTGATGGAGTTGAGAAAAGCATCGAAATGTACGGTGCAAGTGACAAACTTCAAAAGAAATTCAATCAAGTCCAGAAACTTCTTCACACAAACCTTTTCGCACACACAGCCGAGCAACTGAAAGAACTTTGGCTGAAAGAAGAATTGCAAAGTATCTGCGACTACGTTGAGTCTGCAAGTTCCGAACTGTATCATGGTGCGGTTGGTGAGAAGTCTAAAGACTATCTGGAATGTTTCTTTGACGCATACCAAGATTACTTGTATGACGAGAAAACACAAACTTTCTACAAGCCCACAAAACTTGCATCAGCCTAACAAACTTTCTGGTGGTTTAGCGACCGCCGGAAGTACGAACAAAACAGTATTAACCAATAAAAACAGATGAATTATGGAAGATTTTTTTATTATCAACAATTTCGATTGCGAGTGTTTTACATCTTGCAAGAGATCGAATATCCGCACAAACATTCAGCGCGCAAAAGAGTATTACGAAAGAGACAAATCGCTCTACGAAAGACATCTTGTCAATTATCCGAACATGGCTGACCATTGGCAGGAACAACTTGACAAGACAAAGAAAATTCTCGCATCTGGATTCCGTGCCGTGACATGGGATGAGTACAAGAAACTCCAGCGCGAGAAGTGGCTGAGCAAAGAACCGAAGGAGATAACAGAAGAAGATTATGATTACGCCCTGAATGTCCTTCCGCCAAAAGGCTGGATCCAGAACGAGCGTTATTCTATGTTCTTCATCGGAGAATGCTACACCATGAGTTTCTACAACCAGTATCTCTACGACAAAGTTAGCGGTAAGTATTACACGGCTCTGACAGACTTATGCGACAAATCCACATGGCTTGACAAAATGCTCAACCTCTGAGAAAAAAAACTTCTGCGCAAATGATATTGCACAGAAGTACGAATATTAACCAAACAAAAAAACATTATGGAAACTTACGAAAAATTCAAAGAAAGAAACGCAGGTTGGAAATACTGTGGTTTCTGTACAGAGAAAGACATGAGGCGCAACTACGAAATCGCCTGCGAAGTGGAAATCATCTACAACAACACCTTCAGAAACATAGACGAGCCGCAGATTGGCGACATCGTAGAGTTTTCCGACGGGTTCCATGTTTACGACCATGCTAAAGTAGTAGAAAACCTCTACGGAAACAGCAAGTACGGAATGTTGTGCGTCTGCGAGAATGGAGGCTCTCACACCGATGGGAAATACTTCTCAACGTCTGGTGGAGCTTTCAAGGCTATCCACAAGTCAAAGTTTCAATACGTTGGCGAATCTGAAAACCTCGTATGGACATGGGGTTGCCATGGAGCTGGCGCGTATCAGGGTATTTACTTCCCGCTGAAAGTACGAAAATGGATAATTCCTTATGAGAAAATCGAGTGCCGTTCGTTCTTGACGATACGCGGAAAAAACTCAAGATATTCCGCTGTCAGCATCGAAAATGTCGGTGAGTTTTTCTGTGCAGCAAGCTTCTGCTCTATAAAGGCGTTTAACGCATGGGCTGAATATGTAGGCTACAAACACAATTCATTCGGCAATGGAAGTTTTGAGCAAAGAAGCCCTCAGCGGATTTGTGACAAGTGCTACACAGACCCTGCTTGGAAAGTTCCAGAAGGAGCGAAGCCTATCAAGGTAATTCGCAATGGAGACTTGAAAGACGCTTGGGTTGTAACAACCGAAGAGTCCATCACGTATTATTGGCCGAACATCTATGATCCGACCGCTAAGAATCCGCGCTGCGGAACTCCAGAGTACGAAAAGGAATTTGCCGAACGCAGAAAGTACAAAGGGAATCCTCTTGGTGTTTAACTCTCAAACCAGTGTTTTCTCTCCCTCGGCCTTGGCTGGTCTGGGGAGTACGATTATTAACCAAAATTCAATTAGTTATGAAAAGATTAGAAGACTTTACACGCGATGACTTGGCAAAGTTCCGCAAAGACATCTGCTTGAATAGTATGTATTTCTCAGACTATCGTAATTCTTTCGGTATCGACGAACACTCTGCGAGCTTATTCTTTGACTCTTATCTTGAATTTATCTCTGAGTTAGCCGAAGAAGATGGTTTTAAGTGGGATTATGCACAACCAGGCTCAACGTACTATCAGGAAGGCTACCACACTTGGGGAGAGTTTCTTGAAAAGTACGACACTACCGACCATCTTCTGGAATGGCACGGATGCTACGATGACTTTTCATGGGTCGAGTACGAAGAAGAAGATTTTTAGTTTGTGTTTGCTGCCTAACCATACAGCCGGAGAGCTTAACAACTTTCTGGCTGACTATTATTGTTTCACCCAAAATTTTTCAATTAAGTATGAAAGTAAATCTAAATGACGAAAGAGAAGTCCAATGCTTCAAAAAACAAATCACGAACTATATGCAGATTAACGAACATGAATTTGTTCCGTACCGCTTGGACGATTTTACCAATAAAGGAGCAAACTATACGATTTTTGTTCCTTTGAAATGGGAATGGTATCAATATTGCGCGCCTGCACTACTTCGTGGAATGCTTCGGAATGAAGTCGATGCCGACAAAATCACGATTGAGTATGTTGATTTTGTGCGCGAATGAGTTGTGTGGTCTCTCTCTGGTGGCTGTGAACCGAACTTCACAGCCACCGCCTAATGTCGTGTTGTGTCAGGCGCGTCCGTCCTGAGCGGCGGCGCGCTTCTAATGTCTAACCAAATCAAATCAAATCAATTATGAGAATAAGCAAAGAAACTATTGAGACTCTGAAAGCTCAGGGTATCAATGTACGCTGGTTTCCAGAAGAAACTTACGAAGAGTTCAAGAAAGCTCAGTGGGAAAAAGAGTACAAACATTGGTTTGACTACAGCAAAAGTTCCTGCAAAGAACTTAACCCACCGAGAAACGATGGCTCATACCAAAGTTGGAACTACGAAACTCTTGCAGAGTACGAACAACACATCAGAAAGTTCTGCGACCGAATCATTGACAGACATTGCAGCCCTTACGAGTACACAACTTTGTATGTGGAACACGATGGCGGTCAAATTCTTGTCAAGAAAGAAAACGTGAAGTCGAAAGAAATCACGGTTGAGTATGTCCAGAAACTTGTTGAGAAGGATCGAAAAGTCTATGCAGGCACTTACGGAAAGTTTGCCATGTGTATGCAGAAACTTTGCAAGGAACGTGGTCTGACAAACAAGTTCTGTGTCTATCCAACCACCTACGGCATCGGTGTCTGGCTCTTCTACAACTCCAATGCAGACAAGCACATCGCACAAGTCGAGGAAATAATGAAAGAACGAAACATCGAGTATTACAACGAATACTCCGACCATTATTGGGTGTACCGTTTCAAAGTTTCCAAGAAGCGTGAGAACATCGAGCGTATGTGTGCCTGAAACTCTCCTGGCTCTTGCAGACTTCACAATCTGCGAGAGTACGATAAACTTCAAATTCAAAAGATTATGGAAGAACCTCAGACAAAACATTACAAAGGATTCAAGCTCTGCCTCTGCTGGTGCGGCTATCCCGAAATGTGCTGGATGCTCTATTGGGGCGAAACTTGGATTGGAACAGAAAAGACTTTAGCCGAAGCAAAGTCAAGAGTAAACGAACAACGAAAAATTTGGGGAATATAACCGTTCCTCAAAGTAGTTTAGTGCGAATGGGCGCAGTCAATCAACTTTGGCTGCGCCTCCAAATTATTAACCAATAAAAAAAATACACGATTATGAACGACTACGAAAAAGATTTGGCCATCTACAGAATGATGGCAAAGGAAGCTGACGCATTGATCCAGGAACCAAAGACAATCTTCCCCGCAGGAGAATACACCGCCGCGAAAATAAGCGGAGGTGTAAAATATGGGTTCTGTTTTCCTCTTACCGATGAGGTAGTCACTTTCTCTTCAGGAAGTTTCACTTGCTCTTGCAGGCGGGGCTACATCTTTCGCTACCTCGCAAAGTACGAGAAGTTCATCCAGTCGAAAGACAGAATGAAATTCTCCAAGCGTGAAGATGAGGGAGAGAAACTTCTGACGGTTGTAAAACCGAAAGAGTTCGCTTTCCTCAAGAAGGCAACGATGAAAGATGCCAACTATCCCATGATGCAGGGTGTCATGCTTGAGGCAAAGACGATGACAATGTTTGCCTCGGACGGACACATCTTGACCGCGGCAAAATGCCAGGGGCACGAAGTTCTCGGCGAGTTCCCTGCGGACGCAAGGTTTATCCTTCCTCCTGAAATCCTCGGATGCAAGGAGCCTGAGATAACAATCTCGCAAAAAGAAGGAAAGACTTTCGCCACCTGCGGGAGTGTAACCGCTGAACTGATTGGAGGCCGCTATCCAAACGTCTATGGCGTAATCGGCGGTTTCATGAGCGAGCTTCGCTTCTCATCATGGAAAGATTTCCAAAAGAGCGTGAAAGCTGTTGCCGTAAGCTCCGAGGAGAAAGAACCGATTGTCATTCTTTCAGCGGAAGCGGGAAGTAAGGAGCTCATGATTTCAGAAAAGGATTGCGCAAGCGAAAGAGTTGTGAAACTCTTGGAGCCTGCGCAATCCAGCATGCGCCTTGCGCTACGTGCGAATTACGTGACGAAAAGCGTTGTAAAGTCTGACCGCCTTCTCTTCAACGGTTGCGACAGGGCAGTTGTCTTTGTCGGGAAAGATGAGTTTTCATTGGTCATGCCGGTCTATCTCAGCGATGGCATCGCAACAGGAAATGACAAACTTGGCAAGGATTTAATCAATCCGTGCCAACTCATCGGGATGCAAGATGTTGACCTGACCCCGAAGGTGGAGGAAACAGAGGATATTCCAGAAGTTCCCGCCATCAAGGAAAAGGAAGAGAAACATATTCCCGCTGTGATTGTACGTCCTGCAATCCGTCCGATTGAAGACTTCATGCCAAAGGAAGATGTGAAGATTGCTCTTCCTGAAAGGAAAGTTCTCGCATTACCCGCTCCGACTGCGGAAATAGAGGAAGCCGAGGAAGTCGAGGAAGTTGAAGCTGTGGAAGTCCGCACCGTCAACGGAATGGCGGAGGGAGATTTTGTGAAACTGAACCTCCCAAAGGGATATTCTCTGGTCTGCAAGGTCGTCCGTTTCTCCGACAATGAGAAGAACGTCACCTTGAACATCAAGGGATGGAACAAATGGACATTCCACGTCTCGATGATTGAGCCTACGGACGAGCGAAAGAACACGCTTCCCGAATGGCTCACAGGCGGGCAGACCATCACGGACGGAAACTTCACGGGTGAAATCTGCAAAGTGGAGCGCAGCAAGGTGTTCTTTGCGGACGGCGTGACAAAACCATTGAAACAAGTTTTGCTCAACTGCTATCCGACTGCAAAGGTTGTCGTCACTCCAACAGAGCCAGAAAAGAAAGAGAATGTTTTCAAGCGGTGGGCAAAGTCTATGCTCCGTTTCGCTTCAATGTTCTCATTCTGATTCACCCGACCTGACTGCATGGCGAGTGTTAGCCCACCCGTCATGCGCTATATTATTAACCAAAATCCAAACAATTATGATACAATTTATTTACGATCAGGAAGACATTGAGATGTGGGCGCAAGCCATCTGTGAAAAAGCGAGAAAATCCAATCTCGCTTGCATGTACGAAACACGCGACTATACTGAGCATGGTTATTTCGATGTGTATTTCATGACGGATAAGTTCGGCGGTACATTCGCCTGCCTGCGCCTTAAAGGCTCAAAACTTCAGTTCACAGACTACAAGACACCTTTTGCAGACATTGCAAAAATATCTGATGTCATCGAGCCGATTTTTAAGGCTTGCATCCACACAAACAAAGTGCGCAACTTGGATGAAATTTCCGAAATGGTGAATCGTGAGTACGATTAAAACTCTCTTTTTCAGCAAAGAGTACGACAACTTTTTGCTGAACTATTAACCAAACCAAATGATAAACAAATGGATAGAAATGAATTAAAAATGGAAATTATCCGCTTGTATGCTAAAAGCGGATCATACATCCTCCAAGAGGACACAAAGGAGTCCAAAAATGCCTTCTGCACCATATTCAAACACCCGACCAGAAATGTACTGATTGAGGTGTGGGAAAATATGAATGGAATCTTAACAGTATTGGTCTATAACAATACGACAAATGCGACACAACGAAACGTTGTCGAATGTAAGACAGTCAAAGAGTTTGTGAATACTGTTGCATGACATCATTGTTTTTTTTACAGAGGGAATGGTGATAACATTCTCCCTGACTATGTTTAACCAAATTATAAATTACGGATATGGAACCAAGACAATTCAACAACCTGAGAAAAATTCTCAAAAGGTGGCAAGACAAAGAAAGACGGACACAGAGATTGGAAATAGACGCACTCGACGCAAACGACGAGGGTTGGAAATATTACCATTTCCAATATGGCTACATCAATCATCACATTAGACGTATGTATCTCATGTACCCGGACGCTCTTTTCTTCTACTCATCACCAAATTCTATAAGCGATTGGTTAAAGGACTAATGTCTATCTTTTGGCGAGTACGACTGACAACGTGCTTGCCTACCAGATTGTTTAACCATTAAAAGAACTTAGGTATGAATGATTTAGAAAAACTTTACATTCAAAGATTACAGGAGAAAGATGCTGCAAAACAAGAAGTAATCAAAAAGCACATCGCTATCCGTGACAAAAAAATCGAACTTTGCCATTTGTTTTTGAAAAAAATCGAGTTCCTGAACAAATATGGGTTTAGATGGGAATTGCGGGCGCACTGTAATAACGGCAATGACTGTTGTATGGGTTATTACGAATGGAATGTGTACTTGTTTAACCCAACAATGGCGACCACACCTTTTGAAAGCACTTTAATCGTGAAAGAAATCGAAGGGGAAATTAAGGCGAAGTTTCGACCAACAATCCTCGGTCACGGACGACATGTAAAAGGACAAGACAAAGATGGATATTTCACGGCGGAGCAGTTTGTGATGGCTTTCTCTTAAAACCTCAAACTTGCTATTGCAAACTACACTTCACAAGCCGTCTAACCTCTTTCAAACCATTTTCGTTCAGCAACGAAGATGGTCACTATTTTCTAACCAATTAAATTAAACATCAATCATTATGATCATCAAGATTACATTTGACCCTGATGGTGCCTACGGCTACCAAAAAAACGAAATCATTAACGGGAAGCAATTAGTGAATGACTACATTGACACTCTGAATGAAGTGGAAGATGCAGACACCATCAACTTCATCCATCGCTCAGAAATTGAGAAATCTGTTGATTTTATCGCTAAAGCCTGGAATTTAAGTTATGATGTTGTATTTGACATCCAGGAGTTTAACATTCAGACACCGCTTGATGTCGGAAGGTTCTTTGCTTGGATCGTATTTGAAAAACATATCAACTTCCATCCAGACGATTCCTTTGGCGATTACGAGGACACAGAAACATACGAACCGCTATTCTCGCAAGAAACAGCAGATTATTACGACAAGACTATGCGACAATGTTTTGACATCTGTGAAAAGTACGATCGAGACATCTACGAAATTTCGCGTATTGTTTCTGGAATGTACTGCTACTGTACCTGCAATGATGAAATGGCCACCTTCTTTTTGAAAAGGTAAGTCCTGCCACAGAAACATATCCGCTATTAGTTTAGCGGATATGTGCCAAATTTACAAATAACCAATTAAAAAGAAACTATTATGGAACAGAAAATCAAAGACGCAATGTATGCAGTGACCAATCTGAAAACGCTACTGGACAGCATCTGCACTTATACCGATTATGCCATGCCCCTGGAACTCATGAAAGGTAGTTCTGAGGTATGGGATAAGAAAGCAAAAGCAGAAGATGCCCTTGAAGAGTTAATAGATTACATCAGAAAAACAATCAAATCATGCAGCAAGTAAAAATCACAACCACAACGAACAAAAAAGGATTCCAATCCGTTTATGAGTTCGTCTATCTCTTCCCGAACCGTCAGCAGAATAAGTTCGGGTGGATAGAAAACACTGCGGACGGACGTTTTAGGGTCGTTCTTGGAAAAGGGCTGAAGTGTATCTTCAACTTTGAGGAGAACGCACGAAAGTACATGCTGAAAGAGATTTTCGACTGCATGGAGGATGTCTTCATGACATCGCCAGTACAGGCGGAGTTCATCTACATCGACAATGGAGTTGAAACAGCAAAGGTTGTTCTCAGCTCCTAACCAAGGCGGTGGGTGGTTTGCATCCGCCCACTGCCACGAAGTGCAATGTTGACTTTGCAAAAACGCAGGCAAAATGTAAGGATATTTTGACAATTACACAAGGTTGAAAAATATTCGTTGTTTCTCTTGCGTTTTACAATGTTATATTATAACTTCGCAATAGATTATTAACCAATAAAACAGATGAATTTAGATTATGAAAACTACAAAGCAAAATTGGATTGTAAACGCCAGCAAGGCTTCAATCGAAGATTCAAGCATCTACACAATGGAAGCGCTCCGCGAGGATTTCGGCGACTCAGCCTGGAAGGTTTCAGCTGTAACAGCTGACGGTCGCGAACGCTTCATCGACAACATGGGCTGGAACGCATTCCTTGAGAATTGGGCACAGAACAACGGTAGCGTCGGCTGGCTGCACCTCACCGCTGAGGCTCCTGAGGACAGTGCGATGTCCGTGTTCGGATTTCAGCAGGAGATGTGGGTCTGCCCGATCAGTGTGACAGACACAGCTGACGACGAGTGGCGTGTGTACATTTGCACACCAGTCGAGACTAACGAGGTGGCATCCTGCAAGACTCTCCTCGAGGCTGTCTGCTACGTCCTTGACGAGACCTGCAACGAGACGAAACTCAATCCACGCGACACAGATAACGGCAACAACCACCACTGGTTTGAGGTCTATCAAGGAGAGCCAGTCCAAGAGAATGAAGACGGAGAGACAATCTTCCGTGAGCCACTATTCGTTTCAGAAAAAGTCTATAACATTTAAGATGAATGCAGAAGATGTACAGAACATCATCTGCAACTCGGAGAGGATAGAGGATTATTTCTACCTCCGACTTTCCGAGAGGGGGATGATTTCTGAAAAAGCAGGTGAGCAGGCGAGGGAACGCCTCGCTGACGAGCTCAAAAACGAGGTTACGGCGAATACATTCAAATCTTTTGCCGACACGCTCATTGATTCTATGTGAAAACAGCCGATGCAGTCCTTGCCGACTGTATCGGTGCAAATAATCGTACTCTTGTAGAATTGGCAATGGTGCCAAGGATAAAAATGATAGTTATGGAAAAATACAACACAGAAGTCCTGAGACCTATAGAGACTACTTCTATAGACCGGAAGCTCAGGTTGGTATTCGCTACCAACAACGAGACTGGAGAAACGATTCTCCACCCATGGGAGCAAATCACGGTTCTTGTCCATGAAGGCCTGAAACGCTACTACTACGATGTGAGGGGAATCGACTATGAAAAGTCTGGAACACCTTCTTTCCCCTACAGAGCCTACAGCTCGGCTAAAAACATCGACATGGAGAAAGCAGCGAGATTCATCGCTTTCCATCCAAACTGGACGGATTGGGAAGAGTAATAGCAACGGTGCGCATTGCGTGAAGTGATGCGCACCACCAAATTAACCAACTAAAACAAAGCAATATGGAAAAACAGATTATCAACCGTGGCTATCTCACTTACGCATTGACCGATGGAGAAAGCCGTATTTATGGAATTATCAAAGATTGTTACATTAGCGACTGGAGTATCGAACCAGCACATTTGTATTGGTCTGAAGTCTTTGTTGACGGAAATATGTACCAAATACACAGACGTGGACAACTGTTGGTAGGGAAAACGGACGAAGAACTTTCGACTCTTCATGAGCAGAGCAAAATCAATCTGAACTAATATTCTATAACAAAATGACAGGGACAATTATTGTAAGAAAAACAGGCGAGGCGATTAAAGTCCACGCCACGACCAACCACCCAGAAAGCCACTATGGCCACGCCGTATGGGTGGATGAAGATGAAAACGCCTACTTCGAGGTAGGCAAGGAAGACGCTGAAGCCGTTTCAATGCTCTTTGAGCTTATCCTCGATGAGCCTTGGGCGACCAGGCGCAGGCTTGGCAAGGAGCTTGCAAGACTGAGGGCAGAGCGTGGCCTATCGGTCAGAGGCTTTGGAAAGGAGGCCGAATACGCCTTTACATCAATTTCCCGATTTGAACTCGGGAAATCAAACCCTACTATTGATGATGTCTCTCGGCTATTCGCTTTCTTCGGCAAGCGACTGACCATTGAGGACATCGAATGACATGGAACCATGTGCGGGAATGGCATCACGCACATGGACAACAAACCAATTAAAAAAGAAGACTATGAATGAAAAATTTGAAAATGGGTTCTTAAAAGAGAACCCAAAGTACCGCCACCTTGTAAAGTACATCAAGGAGGCTTTAGGACGTGATGCCATTGATTGGGGGGATTTCACGAAAGTGAACCTCCAGATTATAAAAGCACATTTTCAGGAGAAGGTGTCGCTCAACACGGCCGCTACTTACATGGCCGTACTGAAGGCTTATCTCAACAAGTTTTCGGATGAAGGACTTGTGCCGTGTAAAATAAAGGACACGCTAAAAGGCAAAAAAACGCCCTCTCAGCACGTTTTTCTCACGGAAGATGAGATAGACCGCATCGAGGCATACAAGCCCCGTACAGAGAGCGAGGCGAGCGTACAGCACCAATTCCTGATAGAGTGCTACATGGGTGCGAGAGCGTCCGACGTGGAAAATATAACGGAGGACAACATCAGGAACGGTAGGATTGTATATGTGTCGAAAAAGACGCATGTCGAGACATCGGTTCCTATCCATCGCAACCTGATGAAACACCTTCTCGCACCAAAGCGGAAGGTCAGCACAGCCTATTACGACCGCACCATCAAGGAGATTTGTCGCCAGTGTGGTATAACAGAACCGACAAAGCTGTTCTTCAGAGGGAAAGAGCAGACCCTTCCGAAGTGCGAGTTCGTGTCTTCCCACACGGCAAGGCGGTCTTTCGCGACAAACCTGCGGCTGAGAGGTGTTTCAATCAGCGAGATTTGCGCGCTGATGAACCACAACAAGAACGAGCAGATGACCGCAAGGTACATCTGTATCGACACCCGGTACCTGACCAGCCACGCCATGCAGTTCTTCCAGTAGGCTGGCAGTACGGGAAAGCACAAATGAGGCGGGGCGGTTGGTTCCACCCACACCTCACCAACCAATTTCAGGCAATATACCTTTCAGACGTGAGTTATGGTCGGACAGATACCGACCAGCGTCATACCATTTCCTGTATGTCGTCGCGAAAGTACGGCATTCCTCGGGTTTTTCCGCACACAACTTCCTGTAGCCATAATAGGCGTACAGGAAATCGGTGGGGTCGTCAAACCCGAGCAACGCGACGGAATCATCAAAGAAACCGTACCTCCTGAAATCCGGGAAGAAGGTGCCGAGAAAACGCTCCATGTCCTTGTTTACAGGGCATGACAATCTCTCTTCCCCATTTCCCCAGAGACCGAGTCCGAAACCGTCCCTGCGATACAGACGGACAAGAAGGAAGTTCAGCCTCCAATACCATCGTTTGACACCATGAACACCTGCAAGACGGTTCAGCAGGCTCATGAACGGCGTATCTCTTCTTTCCTTGACATCGTTATTGACGATTTCCTCAAGGTCGTTGTCATGGAGGGAAAATCTCCTGATACTGTCTCCACCGCCATCATAGTCGAAAGAGACGTAACCCTCCATATCCCAGATACGCTGAAAGAGTTCCGCAAGATGCCTGAGCCTGATGTCCGTCCCTTCTATTCTCGCAAGAGAGTCACCAAGGCCGCATCTCACGAAACTCCTCGTGACGTACCATTCAAAAGGGGAATCACCGAGTGTGTTCTTCAACCCTGACACCTGGGCGTAAACATCCTTGTCCTCGTCCACCAGCAAACTCGCTATCAAGGCGATTTCCATATCGTCCTCATCCTCGTACAGATCCGCAAGCATGAAGGGATGGACAAGGTAATCGCCGCTCTGCTTGTATTTCATTGCAAGCTCCATCAGCCAAGGACGGGCGAAACGGGAGAATTTAAGGAAATAGTCACTGATGTTCTTTCTCCTCATTTCGTATTGCTCACCAATGTGGATTTCCCTGTCATTCTTATTGTTCCTGTTCATTTTTCTCAATCTGTTGAAAAACATCATCTACCCACCCGTCGAGTTTCTGCTTGACTCTCCGCTGAAGTTCCTCCCGTGGGATAAGATGGCCGGCTTCTAACTGTATAATCATGCCGCCGAGAAACCAACAGGCAACATCAAAAGCATCGTTGTTGTTCCAACCGTTTTCGTTGTGCCTGCCTTCATACAAGTCCATAAGTTCGTTGACAAGCTGTTCTTTATCTATCTGCTTCATCTTTGTCATAATGTTTAAGCTTCTGCGAATCCTTACACGGGCAGCTCTCGGCATGGACTATCCCGCCTTTGTAGTAGCCATCATAGATTACATAGTCATGCCCCCTGACAGTCTCTACGAATATTTGGTTAGTTCCCATACCAAATCTTGTCTCTGGTTTCTTGTTTTCGCCGCAACCAGCAACAAGAAAGATTGATGTTAACAATAAAAGTTTCTTCATAACGTCTCTATCTCCTTTTTAAGTCTCTCAATTTCCTCGTCAATCTCCTGACGGATCATCAGGTCGTGCTTGTCAAGAATGTCGCTGATGCTACGCATTGCCCATTCGGGAGCCAGCCTCCAATCACTGCCGAACTCTCCGTCGTTGTAAGCGTACCACAGGCGGTGCTTGGTGGTGTCTCCGATGTTCTTTTTTGTCCCGTTCAAGTCGGTCAGCCGCTCGTTAATCTGAACGGCTCTATTGTATTGCTCCTGTGTCATAGCCTTTTCTCCTTTCTTGCTTCTAATTCCTTTAATTTTGGATAATCTGCCACCCATGAACAACAACCATCACAAAGGACAGTAGTACCCATGTATCTTGTGCAGACATAAGGGTATCCTTGTGGACGCTCCCTCCAAGGACATTCTTCAATTCTATCCTCAATTTCTTCTCTTGTCATAGCCTTTTCATATTATAAATACTTTTGCTTCTGATAGCTTCCCACGCAGGCCGAGTTGTCGCGTTTGTTTATAGTGATGCCCGTCTTCCATGGTGCAATGTTGCCGATGCGGTCATGTGGCACACCAGCCTGTTCAAGAAGCCAGCCAAGGGCAGAGTTTGGGCCATAGTCACTGTAAGGCACTAATTTCATCTTCCCGAATTTTTCATCCACGTAGATACAACCTCCAAGATAGTAGTCCTTGCACAGTGTGCGGAACTTCTCGACAATCTCGTTGCCGAGGCCGCTTCTTGCCTTATCCTTGGCGAGTGTTCCGAGCATCATTCCCAGAAAGCCAGCCTCCGACTGGTCTCCGTTGTCCTGTAAATGGTTGCCGAATATCATGCTCGTCCACTCGTCTGCAACTATCTGGCAGGCTTCGTCAAAGGTATGCACTTGTCCGTGCGTTGTGATGAACTCCGTCTCGAATGTCGTCAGCCATTTGTGGAGAATAGACTCATTCCCGCTATAATCTCCATAGAAATAGAGCCTGTGAGCCACACGCTTAGGGTCTTCGCGCTCCAACTCTTGTTCATTCGGCCACAGTTCATGAGCCTTTTCCCATATTTTCTCGGTGGCTTCCTCGTAGAACTTTTCATCCGTCATAGCTTTTGTGATAAACTCCGCGATGTCCTCTCGCTTGATTTTCTCACACTCAGGAAATTCCTGAATCAGTTCTTCTATTGTCATATATATCACCTTTCCTTACTTAAACAAAGTCACCACAAACATCAACACTGCGAGGAGCCAACCAGTGTATGTCCAAATCAAAAATTTACGCCGTTGTCGTTCTGTCTTTTCTTCTGCTTCCACAATGGCATTCAGATGAAACATCTGCTCGCCAAAATTTGCTACAAACACTTCCTCTACATAGCGTTTAACCTTAGTGGCTATCCGCTGACGCATTTCCTGCGGAATAGAGAACATCGTCTTTTCAAACTCGCCAGTTGGGTTGACGTTGTACGGCTTGCAAGAAACGTCAAATTTGTAGTGTTCAGTTTCTCGTTCGCCGTATTGCTTAGTGACAAAACGTCCGTCAAACTCAATCTTGACAACGCCCTCCTTCTCGTAAATCTCACGGGCACGTTCCTCGATTTTCTTGGCTTTCATCTGAGCCAACTGCATCAGTCGGTTGTAGTCATTCTCAGTCAATTCCACCTTGGGATTGACACAGGTTTCTTTTAGAATTTTCTCAATCATATTATTATAAGTTTATGGATAAACACTCTATCGAACGGGCTTTGGATGAAAGTGTGTGTGAACGTCATTGTTAACAAGTCTCTCCTTGCGTTTCAGCCTACGTTCCTTTGCTATCCTTACCACATCTTTGCAATAATCTGCCCAAATCTTCTGTTGGCTGATGGTCGTGACTCCATACCACCATCTTTTCTTATGCTTCCCATACCAGCGATACACTATGAGCCTGTCATCTTCTCTTTCTGGATGCGGAAGTATGTGGAGCACATGAGCCTTGCATACATCATCAACCGCCCTGTTGTCGTAGAAATAGTATGTTTTACCTTTCTCGATATTCATATCATTATGGCCTTTGTCCGTTTATACTCGTTTCTCAGTGCCGATGTATTGTAGCCGAAAGCACCGAGTGAGTCAATGTATGCGATTGCCTCATGCTCGGTCATGTGGGAGAGGTCTTTGATTTGTTTTCTTCGAACAGCCATCATTAGGTCAGGTCTTTTGAGGATTCCCCATCTCGCCATATTAACGGCTTTCAGAGCATCTTCCATCGACACAAGTTCCACTATTCCTTGCGGAATGGGGAGCGTTATCTGCTTGCTTGCCAAATATTCTTCTGGTGTCATCGCTCAGTCCGATTATAAATACTTATCCAACACAGCCAAATACGGCATACCGCCAGGCAGGATATTCCACATTGATTTCGGTAGAAGATATTTCATCTTGCCACATCCGACACCAAGGATCACCAGTTTCTCCATCGTAGCGTGGCTGCCCGTCCACTGCGTTCCGTCCTCGCGGGTGCAAAGGTTCAGAAACGACCATCCGCCACCTTCCTTCTCGCGGAACTTTCGTGGCAGCTGCATGAGCATACCCTGTATTTCCTCCTGATAGAAGTTCAATTTATCGCGCCGCATGGCCATCTTTGCATTGCCCTGCACGGCTTCTACGAGGCGCACATTGTCGCCATCCTTTTCGTCGGACAGGCATTCTCCGAATACCCGTTCCACATTTTCTGATGTAAGTTCCATATTGATTTCGTTAAAGCAGTCTTCAAAACATGGTACGCCGTATTGTTCAGCATAGTCGCGGTCATAGAAATCGAAACAGAAATGACCGCGCTTGTTCACATAGTGGAGGTGGTGGTCATACTTCGTTGGCAATATCGGTCGTTCTACATCCTTATGGGGCTCAGAGACATACCAATCTTGTTTAGAACAAGGGAAGTCTGTCACTTCAAACTGATACACTTCTCGACTATAGAACAGCAGAATGTCTTCTGCATACACTTTCTGCGTGCATCTGGCTTTTATTGTTTTCTTCATCGGTCACTCCTCCTTGTCGTTAATCAGCTTGTCGCTCTCCCAACCGAAGACAACATTATTTGGTGTCTGTTTCCATTCCATACCATCGAGCAAAGATCCGTTGGCGTATTTAGTCGTTGCCATAGTTTTTCGCTTGTTTTCACATATTCTTATAATTTAATAAACAACATACTCTTTTGGTAGTGGTGGCTTCTTCATCCACAGGGAGATTTCTCCATTCCAACCGCCCTTTCCGTACACCTTCGGCGTGTAGTGACTCACCTCGCCCGTTAGAATGTTTCTTCCGTCCCATCCATCGGGGTCGGGACGGTGTGCAAAGCCAATGCGGTAGCCTATTGTCTCGCCTTTGTCGCTTTTCAGTGCTATGAGGGCAATTACCTCCTCATCGTAAGGCGGCAAGACATTCTCGTCGTCCGTGTCCTCGTGCCACATGGCATGGGAACCTCCGAAGAAGCAACCTTCAAGGTAGGCGGTGTAGGCCATGCGCTGGGCATCGCCACGGAAATCTTTCTCTCTCAGCATCGGAAGAACATTGTCCCGCCAGTGCTCTAACATTTCTGTTGAACTGAACATGATTATTCTATTAAGTAAAACCCGTTATAACTCTTATAGAGTTCAATAATATCATTATCTGTGAGTTTATCAGCATTTTCCCAATTCTCGCTATCTTCTTTGTCGTACTCAGCATCACAACCAAGAAGCCAACCATACTTCTGAAGCTTACGCAAATCTGACGCTGATGGTGTTTCCTTCAAAGAAATTCCATGCTCGTCATGCTCTGCGTACATTTTCAAGCACTTCGCATCCAAGCCACCATTATATTTGGCAAAGATTTCTATGCTTTCCGCTAATTGTCTGTACGTCATATTCGTTATTATTTAGTTATCAAATGCAAACACGACACGGCACTCATACTCTCCGGTCGATTCAATACCCTCACAAAGCGAGACAAGCCCCAGCCACTCCACATAGTCGGAATTAGGCTTCATCGTTCCGTCCTCCTGCTTAAAGCAATCGTCAAAACACTGCCTTAACTCCTGCGTGGTAAGCCATGAATGGGAATGAAGGTCTGGGTCTGTAACCCTCCTATGGTCTTCATCCACCCATTCAGAAAGTCCTTCCTCTACCCATCTTTCAGCAGATTCCTTTAAGCAATAGCACCCTCCCCAATCTGCGGCTGCCTCATCGTCTGTTACGTGCAGATAGAAACTTTCGCACGTCGCCCAGTCAATCATATCTTCGGGAAGTCCGCGAGGCTTAAATTCTACTTTGTTAGTACCATTACCTCTTACACCTGCCATACGGGCAAACATTCCGTATATACGACAATCGAACTCGCCATGAAAACCGACGTTGTACCATTCGCTTCTGTCATTCGGGTAGGGATTAACCTTCCTTCGCTTTTCCACTCTTAAATGAATATCACAGCTCATTTCTCTTTGTTTTTATTGGTTACTAAATCTCTTCATCCCATCCTTTGTCTAATAACTCTTGCAGGGATATAATGCCATATTTACCGCCCTTCCATCGGTTGATGAGATTGTATATCTCCCATGCGAAGTCCTCCGTCACCATGTCAAGGGAATCAACGTACCTCCACCGCTCCACCACATCACGCTTGCAGAAAAAGTCGTCCCCGTCCTCATCGTCCCAGCACTGGTAATCGACGTTCCACTGACGTATGAACGTGTGTCCGTTAACAACCACAACACACGGTATCGCAGGTGCAACCATGCTCTCATACCTTCCGAACAGGCGAGGGTAGTCCCCATCTTTCGTGTAATGCCATTTGTTATCCATAATCAATCCTGCGTAAAGAGTTCACGGAATTTATCCTCAAGTTTCGGAAACACCTTGCACATCTGGTCGAGATACTTTGCGGATGGTTTCTTTCTGTTGAGAATGTTTGCAATGTCCTCCTTCCACTCCTCTGGAACATTGAACACATAGTAGCCGTAGGTGCTGTCAAACTCATCGTCGTAGGTATTGACGAAATTCGTGTCTTTGTATAGTGCCTCCTCACCGAGTCCTGTGTTACGGTTGTTGCCGCCAACCCTTGTCAATACCACAATCTGCTCATCCTCGTTCAGGAAACAGTCACGGAAACGAGGGTACTCATCGGGGTGTCTGCCAAGCATCGGCAATAAAAGGAACGTTGCCGGGTTCACCCCATTCAATAAATTGTATAAACTCATAATCTCAATCAACTTTGTATAAATAACATGTTTCGTCTGCCGTTGTGATGAACACCACGTCGGGAACGACAAGGTTGAAGACCATTCTGTCGAACGTCTGAATATACGTCGCCCTCGGGCTTATCTTCCCCTGGGTTATCTGCTTCACTATCGGCTGATACTTGATGCCCTTGCGGAACATATATGCCGACCGCAGTAAATCCTTTGCCTTTGCCATTCTATTGGAAGGTTTTATGGCAGTCGCGGCAGAAATAACCTACTGCCGCGCCACCCATGTTGATAAAACCAGTGTTAATGCTCCCACAATGAGGGCACCTGACACCATACATTATTGTAAAAATTCTCGTTTTCATTCGTATCTCCAACGATAATAGTCAACTTCATCGTCGTATTCACGCATATCGTACTCATGAGCTTTCTCAATCTCTACCCAATCGCAGAGGTTCTCTTCAAGCCACTCGCAGATGTTTTCGCAGACCTTGTATTGGTTTTTGTTGTTGAATGTTTCGTCAATCTCAACACGACCTCTTACTTGCGCGTCGTTCGCATCGTCAGCGTACCACCAAACGCTGAAATAATTGTCGCCATACTCAACCTGGCTGTGAGCAGTCCAACAATTATAATAGTCGGAGTACTCGACTTCTGCGCAGTCCTCGATATGCTTTTTGAGGTCGTTTAGTATTTCTTGTCTGTTCATGCTGCACCTCCTTGTATTTTCTCTTCGATTTTCTTCAAGTCTTCTTTATTGAAGGCATGGTAGATGTCGTCACCCACAAGCGTAACGGCCTCCAAGCCATCCACCTCGCAATAATCAAGGCATATAAGGTTGCCTTTCTCTGCCTCGGCGGCTACTATCTTCACCGCCTCTTTGAATAATTCTATAGGTTTCATGTCAAGTCCTTTTGTTCAGATTCATGTTTTATCTTGCTTTGAAATGCTCACAACTCTTCTGGCTCAGTATCACGCAGTACTTGCCTCCTGTGTAGTAAGGACATCTGCCAAGTGTCGGCTTCTGCCCGTTGATGGTCAGTGTGTGAAAGTCTGTCACCACCGTCACATGGGAGCATTCACGGCAGGAATGGCTCTCGGAGGCCTCCTGCGCCCTTTGCACTGGTCTCTTTCTCATTGGATAGTGTAAATCGAATCGTGTGTTTCAAACCAGATGTCCGTGAAGTGTGATGCAGGATATGGTGTGTATATCTCGCCTTTGCTTTTGGCCTCCTCCGCTTTCCTCTGCTCATCAAGATAAGAGTTGAGCATGTAATTCAGATACCTGATGTCTTTCACTCCACCCTGCATCTTCCCCGCATTCTCGAATCCGGGGTTCAGTGTCCACAGATCACACCAGTCTGATTTGTCAACCTTGCTCCTGCGGAACTGACAAATACGCCCATCGTTTTTGTAGTCCTTGTTACAGCATGAGGCGCAGCACTTGCTGATCCTCACGCCGTAGTCATTCACGTAATACTTCTCTACTGTGTCCATTTTTCAGTCTGTTTTATCGTTGTCTTCATCAAAATCAAATGGTATCTTCATTTGGAGATAAGTGTCTGAATACCACTTTGAATAGGGTTTTCCGCTTATCCACCAATCAAAGATTTTCTCGGCTATTTCGTCTTCTGTAGGCTCTCTGTACCCCTCTACTTCGCCACTTGTAGAGGGGCTAACCGAAAACCCGCCCATATCCCAGTGAGGGCTTTTCTGTTCCAGCTCCCCTT
>Ga0326511_10000996_pt1 | contig 24111 bp, 35 predicted proteins | sample 0_2496_0518_D_FD_203701 | JGI IMG/M metagenome (GOLD analysis project Ga0326511, IMG submission 203701) | Bovine rumen microbial communities from UC Davis, California, United States - 0_2496_0518 | ecosystem: Host-associated > Mammals > Digestive system > Stomach > Rumen | place: USA...
CTCCCCTGAAAGGGGAGATGCCGCCCGCAGGCGGCAGAGAGGTTTTGCAGGGGGCTTTCCGGTCGCCCCCTGCACCCCTTCGGTTCTCCCCTGAAAGGGGAGATGCCGCCCGCAGGCGGCAGAGAGGTTTCACCTGCACCCCTTCGGCCTTCCGGCCATTTACAAATCTCTGTATACCACCCTCACCGTCCGGCTGGTGCGCTTGTCGTTCTCGTATGCGCTCACAATGTTGGCATATTTGACGATCTGCGCCTCGATCTCCTTCATGTCGATCATCTTCAGCGTTCTGGTGCCGATGGTGTATTCCTTCACCTGGCCGGATGCCAGCGCCCGCTCCGCAGCCTTCCACAGGGCCAGCATTTCCCGCGCTTCCTCCAAGGTATATATGTCCCTGTACGACACCCGGCCTTCACCTCCGTTAAAAAAGGCAGACGCTTTCCGCGCCCGCCTTTTGCTCACTACCATCCTAACATACCCCGCCTGTGACATTCAATGACATCAGGCAGGAAACTTGCCGGAAACTTGCTGAAACTTGTCACAAACTTGCAATCAGCTTGCAATCTCTCACCTGTTCAGCTTTGAAAGCTCGTACTCGATTTCGTGCTCCACGCGCTCCTTCATCAGCTCGCCCAGGCTTTTCTGCGTGCCTTCCTTGGCCAGGTTGGGCGGCATCTGCGGAGCCGCAATGCCCACGGCCATCCGGGTCTTCCTGCTCCCCGGCACGCGCACCCGCACCCTGCCCGTGCTCACAATATGCGGGCTGTCCTTTGTGCCGATGTTTTTGCGGATCATGAAGTGAATCCGCTTGCCCTTGATGGGCAGCTCGCTGTTGCCCTGCTTGTATACCTTGGCAACAACCTTCTTCCCGCTCATCCTGGACAGGACTTTGAAGTCACTTCCGATGCCGCCGCGCACCATCTTCAGCGGGATGATGCACTGCACCCCGCCGCTTCTGTCCATGGTGAAGCGCTGCACGCTCTGCTGCACCTTCCGGCTGCCGATGGCGTACTTCTTCGCGCTCTCCGCGCCGATCCTCGCCTTCGCGCTCCTGCCCACGCGCTGGAATGCCCGGTACAGCACCTTGTTCATGTTGTCCCGCCCCAGCACATGCTCGAATTGTTTTGCAACCTCTCTCGCGTCGCTCACGTCCACGCTCAGGTCGGCGAATCCCTCTGCCATTACTGCTCCTCCTCGCTTTCCTTCTCCGGCTGTATCCCCGGCGCTTCCGGCATCGGGGTGTCCGCAATCATGGTCAGCACGTCCCGGATTTCCCCGTCGATGATCTCCGCCACGTCCTCTTCCCGGGCCTTGTGTACCAGCCGCCCCGCCAGCCTGCGGCCCATGTTCATCAGCCGCCCCGCCACCGTCGCCGCCACGTTTGTCCACAGCGCCGCCACGGCGTCCACCTCCACCATCTCCCCGCGCATGGTTTGCAGTTGCAGCTCCGTCTTCTGCATCTTCACCGCCTCATGCTTGGCCTTGATGGTTTCCAGGTCGTCCCCTGCCGCCTCCTCCGTGCGCTCCACGTTGAAGCGCACCCACCTTTGCACGAAGGTTGCGGCGTCATACTTTCCGCTGTCTGTCGGCACAAACAGCTTTGCCCCCTGGGGGAGGTCTCTGTCAATGTCGTACAGGCGTCGGTATGTGTAGCCTGTCAGCTCCGCCAGCTCCTTCTTGGTCAGCAGCAGTTGGCCCATGATTCGTCATCTCCTTTTCCCCGGGTGGCTTTCCGGTCGCCCCCGGTGCCCCTTCGGCGTTCTCCTGCTGAGGGGGTATCCTGCTGTGCGGGGTTCCGCGCCTGCGGGCGCGGCCAAAGGGCTTTGCGGTCGCCCTTTGGAAACCTTCGCCCGCCCCTTCGGGGCGGTTCCCCTCTCCCCTGAAAGGGGAGATGTCACCCGCAGGTGACAGAGAGGTTTCACAGGCGACAGAGAGGTTTCACACCTTCACTCCCTCGGAGATCAGGCCCTTGGGCCTTTTCTTCCCCGGGGCGGTGCTTGCCCTGCGCACCTGCGTCTCCCCGTAGAGCTTTCGCTCCCGGTCGTCCAGGTTGATTTTCACGCTCTTGAAGGCGCACCGGGCATAGTTCCGCATGTCCAGAGGCTCGTTGCGCTCGTAGATTTTCACCCACCTGAGCACATCCTGCCCCCGCTTCCGTTCCTTCTCCAGCCGTTCGGAGATCAGGCCCTTGAAATAATACTCGTCATAGCCCGCCTCGTCGCTGTCCGGGAAGTGCATGTACCGCCGCCCCGGCTTGTCCACCCTCGCCGCGTAGAGCACCGCTTCCTTGCCCACGCTCACGTTCAGCTCGATCAGCAGGCCGCCGTGCTTCGTCTGGGTGTGCCGCACCAGGGGGCCGGTGTCCCTGTTCGCGCCCTTGATGGGGAATACCCGCTTCGGCAGCCGCCGGGCGCACTCCCGGTATATGCTGTCGGTGAAGTGGCCGCCGCTGTCGATGAAGGTCACGGCGATCCGCAGGGTCTTCCCGTTCTCCATCTCCCACTGCCTGTCCAGCAGGGCGTCCACCTGCTCCCAGGTCTCCGGGTCGTCCGCCCGCCCCGGTATCACTCCCCGCTGGATGCCCCAGCTTTCCTCCTCCCGGCCCCAGCCCACCACCTCATATTCCAGGCGGTTGTCCTGCGTGTCCATGCCCATCGTCAGCACCAGCACGCCGTTTGGCACCTCGGCCTTGTACTTCTCCCGCCGCTCGTACATCTCGTCCGCGTCCGCCGCCTTGTATGTGCGCTCGAAGGGCAGGCCCAGGTCGGTGTTGTAAAAGGTTTGCAGCAGGAAGGGGTCGTCCTTTGCGTCCAGGAAGCGCTTCACCAGCTCCTTCCAGGTGCTCCACGGGGAGGAGAAGGCCGTCAGGTGGAAGGAGCGGACGCCCTTCTCCAGCGCCTCCGGGTTTCCCGCCGTCCACCGGCCCGGAGCCGTCTTCACGTCATGCTCCTGCATCTCCTCCCGGCATTTCGGGCAGCTCCAGCTCACGCTGTCCACCTGAAATTCCGTGTCGGCGTCCCCGGTCTTCACAATGTGCTTTGTGAAGCGGATATCGTCAAAGCTGATCGGGGAATATTCCCCGCAGTGGGCGCACCGGATTTCCCACTCCTCCTGTGTGCCCCGGAGAAATTCCCGATAGATGACGCTTGTCTCCTTCAGCTTCGGCGTGCTCGTCATCACCACCAGCCGATTGAAGAAGTTCTGCGTGCGCTTCTCCGCCAGCCGCACCGGGTCGCCCTCGCCGCCGCTGTTGATGGGGTAGCCGTCCACCTCGTCCAGGAAGAGGTAGCGCACCGGGCGGCTTTTCAGGCCGCCCGGGCTGTTCGCGCCCGCCATGGCAAGGAAGCCGCCGGGGAAGGCTTTGTTCGTGATGGTGCTCTGGTGCCCGCCGTAAATCTTTTTCCGAAGGCGCGGGGTGATCTCCAGCGTGGGCGTCAGGCGCTCCTTGGAGTAATTCTCCGTGTCGTCCTCCGCAGGCAGCACCAGCAGGGCGGGGCCGGGGTCGCAGTCGATCATCCGGCAGATCATGTTCAGCGTCATGTCCGTCTTGCCGCACTGGGCGGAGGTCATCATCACAATCTTGTGGATGCCCTTCTGTGTGGCCGCGTTCATGATCTCCCGCTGATAGGGTGCGCGGTCTGTCCGCCATGGGCCGGGCTCCGCGTTGCTCTTGCCCGCGATCATCCGGTATCTGTCCGCCCACTCCGCCACGCTGATGTTGCTCGGCGGGCGGAACATCTCCATTGTGGCCCGCCACACGTCCGTCAGCTCCATCCCCGTCACCGCCTTCTGTCTCACCAGAGGTCATTTTTTTCGTTCCCCTGCCATGGCATCTTGCCGCCGTAATACTTTTGCGCGATATACTCCTGCTGGCTGGCGGGCTTGGCCCGCATGGCCTCCGCCCATGCCGCCCGATCCGCCGCCGCCTGCTGCCGGGTTTTGAAGAACGGGCATTCCGCCTGCCCCGGGCATCTGGTGTAGTTGGTCACCAGGCATTCCCCCGTGGTTCTCTCGCACCCGAAACAGTCCCACTCCGCTTTTCTGCCGTTCATGTTTTGCTGTCCTCCATGAGCCTTTCCAGGATGGCGTGCCGCACCCGGAACGCCGTCCGCCTGTCCTTTTCCAGCATGTCGGCGATCTGCTGGTCGCTCTTGCCGTTGGCGTAGTATTCGACGATGATTGTCCTCTCCTTGCCCGTTTCCAGCCCGTCCACGATCTGCCAGAAACGCTCCGCAAGCCCGATCAGCGTCACCACCTGCGCCGTCAGCCGCTCTTCCAGCCCGTCCCAGCGCTGTACCGCCGCCGCTGTCGGGTCGTTTGTGCCCCTGCCCCCGTTCCCGATTCCGTGCAGTTCTGTTGGCCCGCCTTCCAGGTGGATGCGCTCGATCTGCCGCTCGATGGCCTCCCGCTCGAACATGGCCGATCTGTAATTTTCCAGCACCTCCACCGGAGACAGGCTGTCCTCCATTCCGCCGCCTCCTTTGCTCCTTTGGTTCTCCCCTGAAAGGGGAGATGTCACCCGCAGGTGACAGAGAGGTTTCACCCGCGCCTGCGGGCGCGGCCAAAGGGCGACCGCAAAGCCCTTTGGAAACCTTCGCCCGCCCCTTCGGGGCGGCTCCCCTCTCCCCTGAAAGGGGAGATGTCACCCGCAGGTGACAGAGAGGTTTCTTCGGGCCGCCGCCTCCTTTGCTGCTCCAAGCCTTGCTTGTCTCTGCCGCCGCTTTCTTTGCGCTCCGATGCTTCGCCGGTGCAGCGCCTGGCCCAGCCTCGCCTGCGCCCTGCTTGGCCCCGCTTTGCCCCGCCTTGCCACCGCCACGCCGGTCACATCAAAGCCGTCGCCTCTCCTGCCGTATCCGCGCTCCGCTTTGCCGTTTCCAAGCCTTGCTTGGCTCTGCCGCCGCATTCTTTGCGCACCGATGCCATAGCCAGCATTGTCTTTCCATGCCTGTGCCTCGCTGTTCGATGCAGTGCCGTGGCGTCGCTCCTCAGTGCCGTGCCCAAGCCCAGCGTTTACTCGCTCTGCTTCGCCTACGCAGTGATCCGCTCTGCTCCGCCTACGCAGCGTATTGCTTTTCCGTGCCAAGGCTGCGCGGGACGACGCATTGCCCACGCGGTGCATTTCCCCGATCTGCGTTTGCTCGTCTGTGCATAGCGTTTCCTGTGCGTCTGTGTGCCCATCTCCGCATTGCCGAGGCTACGCTACCCTTTGCCCTTGCGGGGCGACGCGGTGCCTCTCCGTTGCCGGTCTCAGCTTGGCTTTACCGTGGCCTATCGGAGCTATGCCCACGCTGCGGCTTGTCATGCCTCGCCCACCCTCGCCGGGGCTCAGTCGGTGATCCGCTCCAGGTAGGCGTCCCGGTACCTTTCCGCGTCCTCCTGTGTGCGCACCCCGTTCCGCTCGAAGCTGTCCAGCAGCTTCAGCGTATAGGCCATGGGCTTTCTCACCCGGCCCGCCTGCCAGCGGTTCAGGGTTTCCCGCATGGCCATGTCCACCTGCTCCGGGGTGTAGCGGTCGTGGGTGACGAGCTCTTCCGCCTGCCGCTCCGCCAGACCGTACATCTCCCGGTATTCCGTCAGGTAGATTCGCTCCAGGGAGGCGATGATGTTTGCCTCCCGCTGTGTCTGCGGCTGCCGGGGCGCTCCCGCGCCCGCGTTATCCTCACCACGTTCATCTTCCTCCCATGTGTCTCTCTGTTCTGTATCTGTATCTCTATATCTATCTCTTATCCTGCCCGCAGGAATACCCGCAGGAATACCCGCAGGAATACCCGCAGGAATACCCGCAGGAATACCCGCATCATGCGGGGTTTCATTTTTTGTCCCCAGGTTTTCCACAGGGTTTTCCACAGTCTCCTCCGGGTACAGATAATTCATCCTGTACCTGGCCGCGCTGTTTCGGCCCCGGCCCCGTCTGCCGGGGGTGAAGCTGATCCATCCGGCCTGTTGGAGCCTGTTCCTGCTCCGGGTCAGTGTGTCTTCCGAAATGCGGGCATAGATGAGTATTTCCTCCACGGAGATTTCTTCAAATTCGCTGTACCTCTGCGCGGTATAGCCTGCGCGTTCATTGAAGATATGAAACAGCGCCAGCCATAAAGCCACGTCTGATGTATTCAGCCCTGATGAAGGTAATCTTCTCATGAAGGCGTTCAACTCTCTCATGCAGTTGATCCGCATTTTCCCACCCGCCTTTGTCGCAGTATTCCCCCGCCTGCTCTCAGGCGGGGGAGCCGTCTTTCCGGCTGCCAGGTTTGTTGGCACATCCCTTGCCCGTCTTTCCGGGCTGTCACTCCTTCCAGCGCCTTATCCGCGCCGGTTGATCCATGCCGTCTTTCCGGCTGCCGGAACCGCCTCTTCCACAAAGCGGTTCTCTTTGCCCGTCTTTCCGGGCCGTCAGAGTTTCCCCATGGTTTTGAGAGAGGTGTGGATTTTCCCCGTTTTTTGGTTGCCCTTTCTGCAATTGACGACGTTTTCCCGGTCTCTCCCGGGTGTCCGCAACATGTGCCTGCCGTCTCCGGCAGGGGTTCCTCTCCGGGCGCTTCCGCCGTCTGGCCATCGGGCCTTTATCGCCCGGCGGGAACTGCCGCTTCCGCGTCCCTTCGGGGTGTGGGATTGTCCCCCGCGTCTGCGCATGGCGTGGAGGAAGGGAGGCGCTGGCCGGAGTTGAACCGGCAGGGATCCTCTCTCACCGCTGGCAGCGCCCTATTCCGTCGGAGTGCCGCACTCCGGGCAATAGCGGATCATGGCCCCGGTGGGGAAGGGCTGGCCGCACTTGCCGCACCGGGTTTCCGTGAAGAACCGGCCTTTGGACAGCTGCGGCCTGACCGGCGTGATCCGGCCTTTGTACCGCCGCATAAGCTCCGCGAGGATCACCGCCCCGGCCCTGGTCACCGTCGCGCCCTCCCGGGCGGCGGCCTGGGAGGCGTCCAGCAGCTCCGCGTCCGATGCGTCCGCCCACTTCTCCGGGCTTTCGTCTTCGGCGCTTCGTGCGAACAGGTCTTCATTCATCCGCATGGTTATTCATCACACCTTCTCTTGACGCTTGAGATGACGCAGGTCATTGTGCAGCCGCCCTGCTCGTCGTATTCCTGGAGGAAAGAAATCTGCAACGGCTTCAGTTTTCCGTCCTCCGCCACATAGACCGGAACGTCTTCCCACACCTCGTCCTCCGTGGTGCCGTCCAGATGCCCGATGGACGCTTTGCGCTGCAAGATGTCTATCAGTTCATCCACTTTCATTTCTGCCCCCTCCTTTCTGTCTCTTTGAGCTTTTCTCCCAGGTCTTCACAGGTGTTCATCATTTCCTCCCACAGGCTGTCCCACCGGGCCCGCTGCTCCGTGGCGCTGTGCCGCACGTCGCTCACGGTGATCTCCAGCCTGTGCGCGATTTTCTCCAGCTCCTCCACCCGCTCCCCGAGCTGGGCCGCCTTGGCCCATCCGGCGATGGTGATTGCCGCCAGCCCCAGGCCAGCCGCGCAGATCAGGGCAATGTCCATGCTTCCTTCGCCTCCGTTCATTTTGTCCTTCTGTGTGGTTTGTAATCCTCAAAGCGTTTCACGCTCTTGAACAGGATTTTGTTATTGCACCAGCGTTGAAGGTCTCTGATTTCTATCGGTGCTTCCGGCTTGTTATAGATCATCACATACGGGTCGTATCCAAGGTCGCGCAGCGTATATACCCTGTGCAGGTTTTCTTCCATGGTGCTGTTGTAGTTGGTCAGGCAGTACACCGTGGCAATGTTGCTTTTTCTTCTGAATCTTTGTGCAAAATTGCGGAATCTGTTTTCGAGGTCTTCTTTGGGGTTGTCCCATGCGAAGTGTAGTCTTTTCAATCGCATGTGGTTGATGTCCTCAATGTCCTCTTCATCCAGGCATCGGATGTCTAATCCTTGAGTAAAGTCCAGCAGCGCGTTCGTTTCCCTGTACTGTCTCATCAGGTCGCGTTTTTCAAGGCACGCCGTTATGTTTGGATCGAGGATGCGGATTTCCGACTGGCCGTTCCAGAAGTCTGACACATCGGCCACCTTGACAGAGCAGCGTCCTTCTTTTGCCGCCACATGGCAGAAGCTACATCCACGAGGGCAGCCCCGGCTGGTCATACTGACGGCAAATTTGTATTTCGGATAGATCGAGTAGTCCGGGAACATCTTTTCAATCTCTGGCGGCAAGGTTTTATGCTTGCTTTTGTCGAAACGTTCCACCCCCCCCCTCAAGAGAAATGGCATAGCCTGTGCCGCCCTTGACTACCACATCCGCGTTCATTGGTTCCGGCACATCGGGGGTGTAAGCATCGGAGAAAACCTTGCTCATGTACACGATGTCGTAATGAAACAGGTCACCAAGCCACCACTCCACAGTGTCACCCCTGGCCTTGTGATAGGCGCTGATCCTCATGAGCGCAAGGTTTGGAAAACGATGCCCGTCCACGTCAATCAAGCCGATTTTCATGCGTTATTCCGCCTTTGCGATTTCCGTCCTCATCAGCTCGTCCAGGGCCGCGTTCATGCCGTTGATGGTATCGCTCACCACATCGTCCAGCTTGCAGCCTTTTTCGGGTTCAATGGACAGAAGGTAGTCCCGCACAATGGCGTACAGCATCGCTATTGTGCCTTCGGCCCTCGCCATCTCACAGACAATTTTGAGTTTATCCATTGGTATTCTCCTTTCCGCACAGCTCCGGCAGGTTTGCCCGCACCAGCGCCGCCGGAATCGGCGGGCATACCGCGTTTCCGCACCGCGCTACCTGTTCGCTTCGCGGGTAGTCCCTGCCGTCCGCGTCGTGGTCGATGATGTAATCTCCGGGGAAGCCCTGCGCATCGAACAACTCACGCGGCGTCAGCATCCGCATCCCGATGTCCTGCCCGCTGCTTTCCACCAGGGCGAACCGGTCATGGGTGGTGATGGTCAGGGCCGGTTTGTTGACGGACACGTTCAGCGCGCTGCTGTAATACTCCGTCAGGAATCTGCACAGGCCGTACCTGTTCGATGCGTCTATGGTCTGTATGGGCCTCTCGATGTCCTGCCCGCGAAATTCCGGGCTTTCGTGATACTGGATGAGAAACGGCTTTCCGCCGTACATCTCCACCCCCTGCATGATCCGCTTCATGGTCTTCTCGCTCAGGGGCCGCACAGCGCGGATGCCGTACTTCTCCATGATCTCCTCCGAGCTGTCGAAGATGGACGGGCAGGGCAGGGAGAAGTCCAGCACCTCCCGCACGGGCACCCACGGCTTTTTCAGCCCCGCCCGCACTTCCAGCCCCTCCGGGTCTCCGTGCGTCGGCTCCGGCCAGACGATGGGCCTGCCGTCGCACCGGGCGATCAGGAAGAGCCGTCTCCTGCTGGTGGGCGCTCCGTAGTCGCAGGCGCGGAGCAGCCGGTGCTCCACGGTGTAGCCGTTCCACTCAAGCTGCCGGATGAAGCGCTGGAAGGTTTCGCCCTTGTATCTGGGGTCTGGTCTGTCGTTCTCGTCCAGCCGCCCCCAGTCCCGAAACTCTTCCACGTTTTCCAGCATGATGACGCGGGGGTGTGCCGCCTTCGCCCACTTCACCGCCACCCAGGCCAGGGCGCGTATCTTCCGGCTGACGGGTTTTCCGCCCTTGGCCCTTGAGTGGTGCTTGCAGTCCGGGGAGAACCAGGCCAGCGCCACCGGGCGGCCCGCGCAGGCTTCCTTCGGGTCTACCTTCCACACGTCCTCCTGGTAGTGGGTGGTGGTGGGGTGGTTCGCCCGGTGCATGGCGATGGCGGCAGGGTCATGGTTGATGGCGATGTCCACGCTTCGCCCGATGGCCATCTCTATGCCGGTGCTCGCCCCGCCGCCTCCGGCGAAGTTGTCCACCACGATCTCCTCCAAGCTCTCACCCCCCCCCGTTCATTTTCCGCCATCTGCTCCGGGCCTCCGCCCGGTCTGTCACGTCTCCCATTTTGCTTTTTCCCTCTCCTCGTCTGTCGGGCAGTTCGACCAGTACCGGAGCTGGTCGCCCCTCTCCGGGTTTCCGAACATGTCCTTGTCGATGTCCGTGATGCAGCTATTGTCCATGAGCTGGTCGCCCCTCTTCACCACCGGCGCGATGGTGATGTCCACGACCTTATCCTCCGGCGTTTTCGTTTCGATCTTCTCCCAGTCGATCCGAACCTCTTCCCAGATCACCGTTCCCCATGGCAGGTCGCGGATTTCTTCCAGCGTCAGCAGGCGGCAGTCCGCCGCGTACTGTGCTGCCACATCCATGGCCTCCTGGAGGCCGTTGCAGAAATCAATGGCACTCTGGCGCTCCGCATCGCTCATGCCGGGCGCAGGTGCGCTGCCCAGGTAAATATCGTTCAGGTGCTCGATCAGCTTGTCCGCATTAATCTGCCTCATCCCACTTCACCGCCTTTTCCATCCGTTAAATGTGGAAATTTCAAGGAGGGCTTTAATGTTATCCGCAATTGTAGAAAGCGTGTCGTCTGGCTCCATCTGGTTCTCAATAGCGAAATTACAGATTTCAGATATAATGTGGGCTATAAACTCTTCTTCAGTCATCCCGTTTCAACACCATCCTATCTCCACAGAACGGGCAATACTTAAACCCGGCTCTATACGGATTCCAAACGGTATGCTCATGAATACTGCACCCGCATTCGGCGCAAGCCCATGTCGTGCCGTACTCCTGACCGGGGTCTGAATCTTCCAGCCATTCGGATTCCTGCTCCTTCAGCAGGTCAAGGGCATCATCAACTCTTGCCCAATCTGATTTGTTTCCGCAAAACGGTTTGAAGTCAGCCTTGAATTGTTCCAGCCCTTTGATAGCCTTCTCCCGGTCAGTCATCCCATTTCACCGCCTCACTCTGTTCCTGTGTCGGTCTGTCTGTCCAGAAGCGATACAGCGCCGTGATTCGTTTGCCATTGCCGTCTCTCTCTACTGCATGGAATGGGATTTTTGTAATTGTGTTTGGAAGAAAACTTCCAAGCATACCCGCATGGATGATACCGCCGTCTTCCGCGCCAGTTCTATTCCACACAACACCCCAACCGCAGCCAGTAATGTATCCGCGCTCATCATCTTCTCTGGAAATCAATCGCTCGACACATACGGTCGTCCTGTCCGGCAAATGCTGCATTTCTTCGGCAGTATACAGTCTCAGTTTTTCAGGCTCCTGCTCCCGGAGCAGGGCAATAGCGTCCTCTGTCACTCTGTACCAACTATTGAAAAGCTCCTGCCCTTTTCCGATGGCTGCTATGTCCGCTTTGCATCGCATAAACTCAGACACTTCTTCCAGCCCCCGGATAACCTTCTCCCTGTCAGTCACCCCCGTTCACCTCCCGCCTTTTCCGTCTCGTCTCCGCATGGTGCTGTGCGTCATACCGCAGATGGCACGGCGCACACATGGCCATCAGGTTCTCCGGCCTCACATCCTCCGGCGTGTGGTTCAGGTGGGCCACCGTCAGCGTCCGCCTGTGCGTGTCGAACGGTTCTCCGGGCTTTCTGCATTGAGCCCCGCACCGTTCACACCGCCAGCCTGTGGCCTCCTTTTTCGCCGTTGCGATTTGCTCCCAATCCGCAGGATAGCGCCCACGCTCCATTGGCACTGCCGCTCACCTTCTTGTCCGTCCTTCGGGAACCACCAGCGTCAAACTGTCCCTTGTGGGTGAAAAGTCCTCATGCATCTGGGCCGTCATCTGAAGGATGAGCTTCATTTGGTCTTCGTTCAGCCGGAAAGGCACAGTCAGAATATACACACCGTACCTGCGCAAATCGTCATACAGCACTTTGAGCGGCAATTCTTGGTATTTCATGATCGAAAACTTGCTATATTTCACCTCGTTGTTCTCGTCCATCCCAAAGCACCCCCTTCCCGCATTGGTGACAGAACTTTGCATTGGGGTTAATCGCCGTCGAACAGTTTCCGCACACGTTCCACCAGGTCGTGCCGCCGCCCGAGTGTACGCGGAATGGCTTTACCGGCCTCTGAATATCCTCCACCGCATTCAGAATATTCGTCAGCTCCACCAGGCTGAGGAGCTGATACTCCCCGCCGTGGTCTTTCATGGTTTTCACCAGCCATTCCAGATCATAAATGGCGGTGCATTCGTTAATCAGCATCGTTTATTCTCCTCTCCCGGGTGGCGGCTCCCTGACCGCCTTAACCCGGGCCAGCCTTAAACCATATTGTGCGTCTGATGATAGTGGATCATTCTCGCCTCATCGGCCCACAATGCGCTGAACATCTCGAAGATGTCCCAATCGTCATCTTTTCTTTCCTTGCATTCCAGCAGGGAAGACATGCTCACGTTGCCTGCGTTGACATATCTGGTCAGCAGAAGCGGGTGATTACCGCCTTTATCGGTGTACCAGGCGACCAGTTCAATGTGCCTGTCGCCCTTTGCGCTGTGGAATCCTTCCACCGCCTGTACCAGAGCTTCTTCAAATGCCATTTACTCGTCCTCCCATGATTTCGCGCCGAAACGCTTTGCCGCGATTGCCATACCTTCCGCCCATGTGAGCAGTTCCTCCGGCGTGAAGGTGTTTTTCTGTTCGTGCAGTTCCACGCTGACCGCATCCGGGTTCAGCAGGGTGTATTTTGCTGTCTGATCGGCAAGCTGCGTCACCATGATCCCCGGTCTCTGTGCCCTGGGGCGGTTTGGCTTTTCATCCGCTGCCGGTTTCTTCCGGGCTGCCTTTCCGGTCGTCCCCGTCGCCCCTTCGCCCGCCCCTTCGGGGCGGCTCCCCTCTCCCCTGAAAGGGGAGATGTCACCCGCAGGTGACAGAGAGGTTTCCGCAGGGGGCTTTCCGGTCATGTCGCTGCCGCTTGCGTCTCGCTGAAAACAGTCCACTGGACTGTTTTCCGGGCGCTCGACGCCCCCTGCGCCCCCTTCGGCGTTCTCCTTGGTGGGCGCTCCCTGGGGCGGCTTCTGCGCCATCCGCTCCCGGGTGTCGCTGACGATTTGGCCGATGCCGTTTTTGCGGTTGTACTCGTCCAGCACCTCCTGGCCGTACTTTTTGACGTACCCGGAGAGCGCCTGCGGGCTGACGCCGTTGTCCATTGCGGCCCGGTTCAGACTGTGTTTTTTCACAACTACGTCATACACAACCCGTTTTTTGAACTCTTCTGTGTGGCTGATGGGGCTCATTGTACCCCTCCTTTCGTTCTCCGTCGCTGTCACGGCTTCGCCGGGCCGGGCGTCGAATGGCTGTGCCCGTGCGCTCATCGCCTCTCTATGCCGTTGCGACGCGGGGCGACGCTGTTCCTCCGCTTCGTCCGGCTCTCGGTGCTCCGGCCCGCTTTGCCTTCGCCCTGACCCGCGCGGCGTTGCCTCTCGATGCCGTAGCACAGCCCTCTTTGCAAGGCTGCACTTTGCCCAAGCACCCCTTGCAGTGCTGTACAATGCCCAAGCGCTCGTTGCCCTGCTCCTCCGTGTCACTGCCGCTTCAGGCGTTGCTTTTCCATGCCCTCGCTCCGCACAGCCACTCCGCAGCGTTGCTCGGCACTTCTTTGCCCACGCTGTGCCGTTCGATGGGGCGCGTTGCTTCTCCATGGCGATGTACAGCCTCGCCTCTCTCTGCCTGAGCAGAGCCCGTCCCTGCCGTCCAGTGCCGCCGCCCTATGGATTGCCCTTCTTTGCCACGGCGATACGTTGCCCCGCGTTTCCTTTGCCGTTCGCCGGGGGCTTTCCGGTCATGTCGCTGCCGCTTGCATCTCGCTGAAAACAGTCCACTGGACTGTTTTCCGGGCGCTCGACGCCCCCGGCACCCCTTCGGGCCGCCCCTTCGGGGCGGTTCCCCTCTCCCCTGAAAGGGGAGATGTCACCCGCAGGTGACAGAGAGGTTTCTTCGGGCCGCTGCTCTGTTTGGCTGCTCACTGCCGATGCCGTTCCCGGCGGTGCCTGACCTTGCCACTGCCAAGCCTATCTTTGCCATGCCGACGCCATTCCGTGCCCGTCTAAGCTTTGCCGTTGCTGTTCCTGGCTGAGTTTGGCCTTGCTGTTCCATTGCCAATCCCCGCCCTGCTTCGCCTTGCCTCTGCCGCTCAGTGCCGTTCTTTGCGCTGCCATTCCATTGCCGCTCTTGGCAAGTCCCGGCCTTGCCGCTGCTGATCCCTGCCGTTCAGCGCCCCGCCGCCGCCGCTCCCTGCCCGGCATAGCTAATCCGTCGCAGCACTAAGCCCATCCTTAGCGCATCGGTTCCATTCGGTGCAATGCCCGGGCGTCACAGATCTCTGCTGATCCTCTGCCGTGCTCCACTTTGCATTTCTCCTCCAAGGCGTCGCACGTCGATCCCGGCTTTGCCCTCGCTGGGCCCGGCTTTCCCGCGCCAATGCGAAGCTGTGCAATGCCTCTGCTGTTTTTCGCTGTGGCAAGCCGATACACTGCTCCTCTGTGCCCTTTCTCTGCTTCGCCACGCAGCCCTGTTCGGAGCCGTTGCGCAGCGCTGCGACTCTGTTCCTCTGCTTCCCGGGGCCGCGCTGACTGTCACTGCCGCCGCGTGGTGCTTTCTCTGCCCTCTCTGAGCTGAGTGTGCAATCGGTGCTTTGCCGCTGCTTCTCCAAGCAGTGTTTCGCCATGCCGCCGCACTGTCTCGCCCCTCGGCGCCTTGCCCCGGCTTGTCGGGGCGTTGCGCATCTGTTCTGCGCCGCAGCTACTCAGCTTCATGCCACGCCGAAGCTACTCGCAGGAAAGCTCTGTGTGGCAAAGCCATAGCGCCGCTTGCCCGTGCTCCTCCTTTTCTGTGCCGTGTCTGGCAATGCCTTTGCCTGGCCGCTCATGACCGGGGTATGCACAGCCTCCGCTCCGCGTCGCTTCTCAACGCCGCGCTATGCCCTTGCAGGGGATTTGCAGGGGGCTTTCCGGTCATGCCGCTGCCGCTTGCGTCTCGCTGAAAACAGTCCACTGGACTGTTTTCAGCGAGACGCCCCCTGCACCCCTTCGGCGCATCCCGCAGAACGGGGTTTCTGCCGCGCCTTACACCTCCAGCTCCCACGCTTCCAGCATGTCCTCGGGGTCGATGCAGGCTTCTTCCAGGTCTTTTCTGGAAAGCACCTTGTCCAGGTGCTTCAGCTCGCCCCACTTGCCCTCGCCCCCGGAGGTTTCCTCCCACTCCGCCACCTCGGCGCGGAAGCGGCCCTTGCCGGAGTTGCGCCACTGGCCCAGGCCCCGGTACACGCCGTAGGCAAGCCACTCCTTTACCGTCTTCAGGTCGCTGTCATTCTGGCATTTGACGATAAATTCCAGCGTCGCCCCGGCCTGCGCGGATTCGGAGGACGCCAGGGCCACGCGCTCGCCCTGGGCGGTCTGCGCCCGCAGGGGCCGCTGGCAGGTGGTCAGCTCTCCCGCGTTCTCCACCCGGATCATCTTTCTGTTCCCTGCCTTGACGCCCTTCACGAAGATGTTCCCGTCGATGACCTTCTTGTAGTTCTTCATGGCCGCGCTCTTGCTGGTCTTGATCCTGCGGAGGCTGCCGCAGGCGTCCTTGAAGAAGCCTTTGATCTGGTAGTCCCACAGGACCGGGGTGCCGTCGGTGTCCTTGGCAAAGATGGTGGTGCCCTTCTGGGCCACCTCCTCCGCGCCCAGGGCCTCCACCTCCATCTCACGGGTGGCCGCGTCCGGCGCTTTTGAGGCTATAAATTCATCATGGATTTCCGGGTTGCTGGACGCCGTGCCCAGCATTTCCTCAAGCAATGTCACCTTCACAAGCAGCTTATTCATTGTCTGTACCCCCTTGATTTTTCTTCCAGATTTCCATCAGCCGGGTTTTGTTCCCCCGGCTCCATTCTTCGATCAGCCGCATAGCGGTCTGGTATTCTATCCGGGGTATCTCCGCCGCCTTGCCCACGCCGTAGCGCAGGCACAGGGCCTTGCGGATTTCCCCCTGTATGGCCTTTGCGCCCTTCTCTCCCATGCCCATCTGCTGGGAGATGCCCTTTCCGGTCTCCCGGATCGCCCGGTTGATGTACCAGGCTTGCTTGTCCGTTACCGTGATGCTCCAGCTCATCTGCTTCTCCAGCTCGTCCATGCGCCTTGTCTGCGCCTCCTGCTGGAGGGCGATGGCCTGCAACGCCTCGTTTGTGTGGCGGATCATCTCCGCCATGCCCGTCAGCACCGGCAGCATCATTTCCCGCACCACCGCGCTGACCTCGCCCGTCACCCCTTCCCGGGGGATGATCTCGCTCTCCGTCACGCCAGCACGCCCCCTTCCGCCTTCACCAGGCCCACGGCGTTCCGGGCGCTTTGCAGCCATTCTTCCAGCACGTCCAGCTCCTGCCCGTATGCCTGCCGGGCCTCCCAGCCCATTTGCAGGAACTCAGAGCGCATCATGGGCAGGCGGGCGCATTCGCCCATCAGGCGGTTCACCGCCCGGGAGAGGGTCGCCGGGGTGAAGGTTTCCTCCACCGGCGCGTCCCGCGCCCGGCGGGACATCTCCTCCAGCGCCATGTCGGTCTGCTGCTGGTTCTGCTGATCCAGCAGCTTCAGGAAGGTTTCGTTCTCCTCCGCCTGCTTTTTCAGGCGGCGGATTTCCGCGTCCTGTTCCTGTGATTTGGTGTACCAGTCCGCCACCTGACCCTTGAGGGTTTCGATGGTTTCCCGGTCGCGGGCGCGTTCTGCTTTCCACTCCGGCGGGGGTTCCTCCGGGGGCTTTCCGGTCATGTCGCTGCCGCTTGCGTCTCGCTGAAAACAGTCCACTGGACTGTTTTCCGGGCGCTCGACGCCCCCCGCGCCCCCTTCGGGGCTGTCCCTTGCCCCTTCGGGGCGGCTCCCCTCTCCCCTGAAAGGGGAGATGTCACCCGCAGGTGACAGAGAGGTTTCACCGCCCTGCGGCGGGTTTTCCTCCCGCACCGTGCGGGCCAGTTCCCGCACGCTCATCTTGCCGATGTCGTGCTGTTCCAGGAAGGTTTTTTCCGTGCCCTCGGGCAGGGCCAGCAGCTTCACCAGATGGCCGATGCCCACGTTGGGCAGGTCGGCCCCGCTGAAGCGCTCGTAGACCTGGATGTACTGGTTCACCGTCCGGGTGTCGAACCCGGTCTTCTCCACTGTCCACCGGCCCCATTCTCCCCGGGGGCAGATTTCCCGCGCCTCCTGGAAGCAGCGCCCGATCTGCAAGACGCTGTGTACCACGTTGTCCTTGTGCCGGTTGATCTCCCGCGCCAGGGCGTCCAGGATGCTCCTTTCCCCCTCCGGCAGCGTGTTTCCGGCAACATGCAATCCTGCTGCTGTTGTTTCCATGTTTTCCCCCGGTTTCCCGGGGCTTGCGGTTCATTGGGGATTGTGGTATAATCCCATTGTACCCCCCGACAAGCCCCGTGCTTGTTGGCCCTTGGCTGGAGCGGATTGCCCTTCCGCTCCGGCCTTTTTCTGTTCACAGCGGCGGCAGGGCCCGGTGTGCGGCCACGATCACATCCTTGGCCTCCTCCGCCCGCTTCCGCTCCTCCCGCGCCATGCCCCGCAGGGCCTCCAGGTCGCCCCGGGTGTCGTGGAAGGGCTTTTCCCAGCCCTCCCGGGGCGTGACGGTGCTCTGGTTCTGCGAGTAGAGGCGGAGCTGCGCTTCAAACATGGTGATGGCCCTGTCCAGGGCCGCCCATGCCCTTGTGGCCTCCGTGTATGTCCGCATGGCCCCGTCCACCTCGTTCTTGTCGAAGGCTTTCACCGTCACCGGCTTGCCCTCTGCCATCATGGTGATGTCCATTCTGTACCCCCTCCTTGCTCATCAGCTTTCTTCCGCGCTTTCCGCCAATATCTTTATCATCAGGTCTTCCAGCTCCGCCCAGGTTTTCTCCGCATCGCCCGCGTCCCGATCGTGGGCCATGCGGAGAATCGCCTGTTTGTGCTGATCCCTCACGGTCTTCAGGCAGTCCATGAACAGGTCGCTGTTTACCACCATGCTATACCTCCCGAATCTCAAGCCCTAAGCAGGCAAGCATCTGTTTTTTCTTGTTGATGTACACCCGGTTTTTTCTGGTGATTTCGCTCTTGGCGTCGATCACCTCTGCCCTGTTTTCCGGGTCGATGGTTACGAAGTCTGCCACATAGCGGATGCCGCCGGGCAGGTCGAAGGATACCTGGCGGAGGACGCATTTCAGCTTCCCCGCCCGCACCAGCAGAAGCAGCTCCGCGTATACCTGCGCCTCGTGCTGGCTGTCGAATTTCTTCCCGTCGTATTCTGTGCGGCGGTTTCCATATTTGCTTTTCGCCGGGGGCTTTCCGCCCGCCCCTTCTGGGCGGTTCCCCTCTCCCCTGAAAGGGGAGATGTCACCCGCAGGTGACAGAGAGGTTTCACCCGCGCCTGCGGGCGCGGCCAAAGGGCTTTGCGGTCGCCCTTTGGAAACCTTCGCGCCCCCTTCGGGGCCGCCTATGGGAACGGGGCCGCCCGTGGTGGATGGGTCATGCTTTGCCGCCTCCCTTCTTCTCAGGTAGTTTTGCAGGTCTTCTTCTGTCCATCTCAGCGCCATGTTTTCCTCACATTGCCCGCTGTTCGTCCAGCAAGTCCAGCAGGGTCGGCACGTCCCGCTCCGCGTCCGCCTCTCTCAGGTAGCCCACGCCGTCCCGGAAGTAGTCCGGGTTCAGCTCGTTTGCCACGCCGTCCCTGCCCATCTTCACCGCCATATAGGGCACCGTCATGATCCCGCCGAAGGGGTCAAACACGGTTTCCCCCTTGTTGGAGTAGCGGTTAATCAGCCGCTCCACAATGTCCAGTTGCAGCGGGCAGACGTGCATCTGCTTCCCCCGGAGCCGCTGATCCATGTTCAGCGTGCGCATCCGCACAATGTCGTCCCATACCTCGTCCGTCCAGCTCCCGGGGGCCAGCACCATGAAGGTCGCGGGCAGGCGGTCTTCCCTGTCCAGCTGCTCCGCCAGGGCGACGTGCTCTTTGTAGTCGTACACCGTCCCCCGGCTGTACTCCCGGTAGATTTTCTGCATCTTGTCCGTGGGCACGCTCTTCAATTCTTCCTTGGTCAGCAGGCGCTCCCCGCTGCTCCGCCAGAAGGCGTGGGCGTCGAGCTGCCACTGTGCCCGGGTGTATTCCTCTTTGCTCTTTTCCACCGGCGTGTCCGCGTAGGCTTTCAGTGTGGAGCTCGGCAGCTTGCGGAACAGGAGAATGTATTCCGGGCAGCCCACGCCCATCTTGCTCCCGTCCTTGCACTGTTCCGTCCATCCCAGGCGGTAGGTCTGGTTGTTCTCCCGCACCACGTCCGTCACCACGGTAATCATGCCGATATACTGGAAGCCGTGCTTCATGTAGTGTTCAATGGTCATGGCGTGGAAAGGCTCGATGGTGGGCATTCCCGTTCCCGTGGCGTTTCCGAACAGCACCCTGTCCTTCACATGGCAGGCGAAGATTCGCCCGGGTTTCAGCACCTTCAGCAGGGAGGGGGCCAGGAAGTCCATCTGCTCGAAGAACTTCTCCGTGTTCTCGTTGTGCCCCAGATCGTTGTAGCTCGGGGTGTATTCGTAGTGGTTGGAGAAGGGGATGCTGGTGACGATCAGATCCACGCTGTTCTCCCGCATCCGGGCCGTTTCCTCGATGGTATCATTCAGCACCGCATGGAAATGCGCCCCGTTGACTTCCATTCTCTCCACACCGATGCTCCTCTCCATTTTCTTGATGATGACGCTGTTGCTCAGGCCGTAACGCCGCATGAGATGGGCCATCTTCTGCTGCATCCGGTTGTGGTTCTCCCACTTTTCCCTCAGCGCCCGCAGGATTTCCCCCTCGCTCTCCATGTAGATAATGTCAATGATGACTTTTTCCGTCTGGAGGAAGCGGTATATCCGGTGGATGGCTTGTATGAAGTCGTTGAACTCGTAGTCGATCCCGACAAAGATTGCCCTGTGGCAGTGGCGCTGGAAGTTGCACCCGCTGCCGCTGATCTCCTTCTTGGTGGCCAGGATGCGGATTTCCCCGTCGGAGAAGCCGACCACGTTGGCCTCCCGCTTCTCGATGTCCTGACTGCCATAGACCTCCACCGCTTCGGGGATGGCCTTTTTAATGGCGTGCCGCTCCGCCTCCAGGTCGTGCCAGAGGATGAAGTGCGCCTCCGGGTCGCTGTCCACAATTTCCTTGGCCTTTGCCACCCGGGCCTCGATGCTCTCCCGCTTTTCCCGCGCCGCCTCCTGCAGGCCCAGGGCCGCGTCCCGCATCATCTTGATCTGCCCGTCTTTGTCCGTCTCCAGGTCGTCCAGCTTCACGTTTAGCTTGTGATACCGCACTTCCATCTCCGGCAGGCGGTAGCCTGTGTCGTCATATCCCAGGTCGGAGGGGTACTGGATGCACAGCGCCCAGGTGGTCACCCACAGCCAGAACTCCTCTTCCTTGTGGGGATACAGCGTCAGGTTGTTGGCCTTTGTGCTGTCCCGCTGGAAGAACCGGGTGAGCGCCTGCCCCGTGTCCATCACGTCCAGGTATCCGGCGTAGTGAATCAGCTCCTTGTATCTGTTCGGGGAAGGCGTGGCCGTGCTCACCAGCTTGTAGCGCACATTGTGGAATTTCGGCAGGAACGTTTGATAGGTTTTGCTCCCGAAGCTCCGCAGCACGGAAGCCTCGTCCAGGCTCGCCGCCGTGAAGTATTCCGGGTCGATGTCCCCGTCCCGCACCCGCTCGTAGTTGGTCATCAGGATGCTTTCTTCCGCCGCCTGCGCTTCCGCCATCGTGCGGACGTAGCGCGGGGGCCTTTGCCATCCCAGCACCCGCACCGCGTCCCGGGCGAACTCCTGCTTCACCCCCAGGGGCAGCACAATCAGCGCCTTTCCGCCCTCCCGCTCCGTGATGATCCTGCACCATTCAAGCTCCTGCACCGTCTTTCCCAGGCCGAAGCTTTCAAACAGCGCCCGCTTGCCCCCCCTCACGGCCCACGTCACCGCGTCCCGCTGGTGGGGCTTCAGCGCGGGGTTGATTTCCTCCGGCCCGATCTCGAAGCCGCTCTCCGGGGCGATGACCATTTTGCTTTTCAGGAAGGCAAGGTAGTCTTTCTGCTCCATCGTCTTACGCTCCCGCCTCCGCCGCCCGGAGGCCATCTTTGTATTGCTTGATCCGCATCGCCAGCAGCCGCCCGATGTCCTCTATCAGGTCTTCCTCCGCCGCCTCGGCGGCGTCGTCGGCCAGGATGTAGAGGGGGGTTGCGGGGAGGAAGGAGCCGTCTGCCGGATCGCGGAGGGCTGTCACGCCCACTTGAATGTATCTTTCCATTATGTCTGCGCCCCCTCTCTCTGTGTGAAGTCGCTGAAAGTCAGATGCAGGACTGCGGAGAGGGAAAGCAATTCCGATGCTGTCATCTTTCTTTTTTTCCCAAGCACGTTGTATAGTGCGTTTTCCTGAATCCCGCTTTTTTCAGAAAGTGCTTTGACCGTCATGCCAAAGTCAATCCTCTTTTTCTCAACTACATCAATGCAGTCGTTCATCTCAAACAATCCTTCTCACCTCCTGCTTTCTTATTTTCTAAGAGCCGCCCTTATAATACACTTATTTTTTAAGAGTGTCAACTATTATTTTGAATTTTTTCTTGTTATTTAAGATTATTCTCTTGATTTTCGTGACTTTGCCATTTATACTCAGATTGAGGTGATTAAAATGAAGGAACAGGAAATAAGGCGGCTGCTCTCAGAGAAGCTGCGCGAATTTCGACTAAAAGCCGGAATGACAGCAAAAGAGGTCGGCGCTCAGATCGGGAAGAGCGAAAAAACCGTGTCCGGGTGGGAACACGGGCGCGGTCAGCCGGACGCGGATATGCTTTTCAGACTGTGCGAGATATACAATGTCGCCAGCATGTCCGATTTCTACACGGAGGAACCGCCTGTTCGATCCGACAGTCTCTCCCCGGACGAAACCGAACTCCTTTCCATTTACCGCTCTGTCAACAAGGAAGGGAAAGCCACGCTCATGAATGTGGCCCGCAGCGTGGCTACAAATTCCCAAATGCAAGAGGGGCCTATACGAGAAACGGAAATATTCTGAACGTCAAGTTTTAGCAAGGGGGTACAGCTATGTCCTGGATATGGAAGGAAGTATTGGAGGCTGATTACAACAACGCGCTGAAGACAAAGCCGGATCAGATAGCGGACAGCGCGGCGGTGGCGTACTTTGACGGGAAGCACGGGGAGTACCACTGCACCCTCACCCACTGCGACTGCCAGCAGTTCACCCTGCGGCTCAAGGGGAAGCACCCCTGCAAGCACATCATCGCCCTGGGGCTTGCCGTGGGGGCCTATGATCCCGCCGCCGACCTCCGGCGCTTTGAGGCGGAGAAGATCGCCGGGCAGCTCGCGTCCGCGTATGGCTATTACCATCTCTTCCACGCGCCCGTCATGGCGGACGCGGAATACGACCGGCTGAAGGCCCGCTATGCCGCCCTCACGGAGGAAAAAGCATGAACGCCGTCATATACGCCCGCTATTCCTCCCACTCCCAGACGGAGCAGTCCATCGAGGGCCAGCTCCGGGACAATTACGCCTGGGCGAAGCAGCAGGGAATTACCGTCGTGGCGGAGTACATCGACCGCGCCCTCACCGGCACGAAGGACGCCCGTCCGGATTTTCAGCGCATGATCGAGGACGCGGCGAAGAAGCAGTTTGAGATGGTCATCGTCTGGAAGCTGGACAGGTTTGCCCGCAACCGGTACGACAGCGCCATCTATAAGGCGAAGCTGAAAAAGTACGGTGTCCGCGTAGTGTCCGTCAAGGAGAACATCACCGATTCCCCCGAGGGCATCATTCTGGAGGGCCTGCTGGAATCCATGGCGGAATACTACTCCGCCAACCTCTCCCAGAACATCCGGCGCGGCCTGCGGGATTCCGTCATCGCGGGCACCTTCTGCGGCGGGCCGGTTCCCTTTGGCTACCGCGTCCGGGAGAAAAAGCTGGTGGCGGATGAAAAGCTCGCCCCCGTCGTCCGCGAAATCTTCATCCGCTACGCCGACGGCACCCCGAAAAAGGACATCATCGACGATCTGAACAGCCGGGGCTTTCTCTCCTCCTCCGGCAAACCCTTCTCCCGCACCTCCTTCTCCGCCATGCTGAAAAATCCCGTCTATGTCGGCAGGCGGACTTACGGCGGGCAGGTGGTGGAAGGGCTTGCGGAGGCCATTGTGGACGAGGACACCTTCTCCCGCGTCCAGGAGCGGCTGAAGCTCAACGCCCGCACCCCCGGCGCGAACAAGGCGAAGGTGGATTATCAGCTCACCGGCAAAATCTTCTGCGGCCACTGCGGATCGCCCATGGCCGGAGAATCGGGCCGCTCCCGCAACGGCGACACCTACTATTACTACTCCTGCCGCGCCCGCAAAACCGCCCACGCCTGCAATAAAAAAAACGAGCGCAAGGATTTTATCGAGTGGTATGTGGTGGAACAGACCCTCGAATATATCCTCACGCCCGCCCGGGCCGCCCGTGTGGCAAAGGCCGTCGTCGCCGAGTATGAGAAGGAATTTTCCCTCTCCCGCGTCGCCGAACTGGAAAAGGCCGTCGCCCAGCTCGACCGCGAATCTGAGAAGCTGGTGGACGCCATCATTGATTCCCCCAAGTCCGCCCATAAAAAAATTTACGCCCGCATGGAGGCCATCGAGGCCCAGAAGGCCGACATGGAGGCCGACCTTGTGCGCCTGCGCATCGCCGCCCAAATCCGCCTCACCGAAGCGGAGGTTCGCGCATGGCTCAAGCAGTTCACCTCCGGCGACCCCACCGACCTCTCCTTCCGCAAGCGCATCATCGACGTGTTCATCAACTCCGTCTATCTCTACGACGACCGCATCATCCTCTTCTACAACATCCGCGGCGGCAAGCAGGTCAGCTACATCGACCTCATCTCCTCCCCATCCGTCTCCGCCTCCGCCCCCTCCCCCGGTTCGGATTTTACCGCCTATGCTCCACCAAACACTCCGAAATCCGAACCACGATACATCTTTGTAAGCGGAGTATTCGGCTGCATCATGTATCGTGAAAAGGACGAGGACAAAAGCCGGGGTTGATCCCCGGCTTTTCTTCATTTATGAGATGAAATTTCAAAAGCCCTCAAATTCATCAATTTGGGGGCTTTTTCGTGTTTATGCAAAATGCGTTTCTTCCTTAGACCGCGCGAGGCTAAATTTTGCCCCTGCTCAGATGAATGAAATCTATAAATTTTTCGCAAAATTTAGTGAAAAGATGGGCTCGAAGCGGCAGG
>Ga0326511_10000997_pt1 | contig 24106 bp, 16 predicted proteins | sample 0_2496_0518_D_FD_203701 | JGI IMG/M metagenome (GOLD analysis project Ga0326511, IMG submission 203701) | Bovine rumen microbial communities from UC Davis, California, United States - 0_2496_0518 | ecosystem: Host-associated > Mammals > Digestive system > Stomach > Rumen | place: USA...
AAGATACATTCAAGCCTGATACTGCTGTCACTCCTGAAATTGCCGAGATGATTTCCCATGCGGAACAGCGGGCAGAAAAATATGAAGAGGAAGCAGAACAGAATGAATCCTCTGGATTTATCGGAGGCGAATTAGGAAACATGATGAAACAATACCGCATTCAGCCACAATATCAGGAAGAAATAAAAACTTTGCGGCTACCGCAGTTTTTCATACAATCTGCTAAATGTACGTTTTTCGGTGATACTGTCAAGCTGGAAAAAGATGCACTTTTGGAAGGCTTTTCACTCAGCGGACAGGACGCAGATGTCAACTTTACACTGTCAGCAGGAGAAATGTATGAATTTGATATTCAGGAGGGAAATTCTATCCCAAAATATAAACTTGCATCACAGCAGTATAGTGACTATCTCAGAGAAACGCTTGCAAGAATGGCACCGGAGGAAAAAATCGCAAGCTGTACACGTCAGATTTGCGGAATCATCAACAGAAATAATGCATTTTCAGCTTCCGACATCAAATCCTATGTAAACCGTGTGATAGCGAATATGACAGAAGACGAACTTGCAGCTATTGAAACATCACTCTATACCTATGCATTAAAAATCAAAAGCAAGATTGAAATTTTACAGAGGGAATACAGAGAAAAAATGTTCTATACTTGGATTGACAGCGGAATAATCTGCTGTCAGGAGGAATATGCCTTTCCGGAGGTTATCACCCCAGCAGATGCAAATGCTTCTGTTCCGCTTTCGCTGTATGAAGCAGAATGTGACGATTTAAACCACGATGAAGCGAAACTCCGTGACGTATTTGCAAGTACAGACAGTGTGGAATGGTGGCACAGAATTATTGAAAGAAAAGGATTCTGCCTGAATGCTTTCATCAATCACTATCCTGATTTTATCGTAAAAATGAAATCCGGAAAAATTCTCCTCGTAGAATTCAAGGGTGAAGACCGTGACAACAGTGACAGCAAATCTAAACTGGCACTTGGCAGATGCTGGGCTTCTGAATCTGGAAAACAATACCGTTATTTTATGGTATTTAAAGACAGTCCTATTGATGGTGCGTATGCATTAGCAGACTTTGCCGAAATGCTGAAAAATATGTGAGTGATACTATGATTTTATGGACGTTTCAGGAAGAAGAAATATATCAGTCCATTCTGGAAACAGGGAAATACATCTGTGACCCTGAAATAAGTACTATGCTGGATTTGGACATGAAACCTGCTTATGACTGGCTCGTTGCACAGATGAAAGAACGTGTCGGCAATCCGCCGGAAGGTGTCACTTATCCTGTGTGGGCATGGTACGCACAGAAGTCACAGCACAAAAAGCCAGATTTGCGTACTGAACGCTGGTGTTACGGCAATGGCGGAGAAAAGTATGTCTGCCTTGAAATTGAAGTGCCTGATGAGCAGATTCTCCTTTCTGATTTCGATTTGTGGCATTTTGTCTTAAATAATCACCTAATTTCCGAAACAGAAACAGAAGATACTAAACTTGAAAAAATCTATGAAACTCTTTCACCTGAAAAGCAATTTGAAATGAAGTATGAGAACTGGAAAAGAGTGTTTGATGTATCTCCATTAGACAATGAATGGATGAGACGTGGAGAATGGATTCAGGCAACTTTCTGGGTACTTACTAAAGAAATGATAAGGAAAGTATGTCATTTCACAACACCAAAGAGAAAAAGAGAATATTGAGAAGAAAAACTGAAAAGGGCTACCCAGGTTATTTGAGTAGCCCCATTCTTATTCTCCGAGAATTTCCATCATCAGCAAAGCACCGTCTTTGAAACCTTGAATGTATAAAACCTCGTTGTCCCTTACTGCATTTTCACCTTGTATGTCGCTGAGTTGATGAAATGTCTCTATCTGTTCCGCTGTTAGCGTTCGTTCAAATTCAGCGGACAGTTTCAGCCATTTCTGTGTCAGTTTGTCATCAGGTTCAGCCTTCCGTTCTGACGGACTAATTTCACCGTGGTACAGTTCTTTCAGCATGATAAGCACCTCCTTTCTGAGATACTATCATACCATAAATACCAGAAAATAGCCATTACCATAACCAACAAATATAATGAGTAAAATTTGTGATAATTACAAAAACTCATCGTATTAAATCGATAAAGCAATAATGTAATAAAAACGGCAGAGAAGTTAAAAATTTCTCTGCCGATTTGATTTATAGTAACACATAGTAGCTTACAAATTTACTGTATGTCTTATGCAGTTTTAGGAGACATAAGATTCTTGACATACTCGACTGTCACATTAAATTTTTTTGCTACACGTTCAGTGATTTCTTCTTCGGACATATTCAAATCACGCAATGTGTCCACCATTGTTTCTACTTTAGTTTTCAAAGTATATTCCTCCATACCTTTGCACATATCAACCTCTCCTTTCTCGTCAACAGACTTTTCAAACTTGATATTAGCAACCTCTGCAATCATATCCGCTGAGGCTTCGTCAATTTTCGGAGCGTTGCTCAGGATATCAGCAACTCCAATTTCATTCTGATGTTTGATAACCTGCATCAGTGTACCGAACCCTGTATGGAATCTTCCGGTACTGTCTTTCGTTGAAAAATCACTGTCAGGAATATCTGCCGGTGCAATCAAATTTATACGATAATTTGGAATGAACGGCAGCAGTTCTTCATCAACATCCAGCATTTCATGAATACTCATAGGAGCATCCCATTCTTCTGTACCAAAATAAATCACTGCTGTGATGACAGGCATCAGCTTGTCACCTTTGCGGAATCCAGATAAAAATTCCGAACGTGTCAGTGAAATTTTCACACCGTCTTCATCAAATTTAAAATTTTTATAAGACTGTCTTGCAGCATCTATCTGAGCAGCGTAGTTAATGCTGTCATAGAGCATATCTTTCACAGGCATGGCATAGTGAATATTGCTTTGATTCTCGTTGCCGAGCAGAACATAGACCGCTTTCTCGTCCTGCATTGCCGCCCAGATTTTCATATTGTCACGATATTTCTGAACCGGTACTTCTGCGTTGTTTCCGTATGGAACAATTACCTCTGTTGTATCCACAGGTTTCAGGGCATCAGGCTTTATCACCTGTCTGCCTTTATAAAGCAGGTAATTAAAAGCATCTGCAAAAATCAGCGGACGGGCAATATATTGTTTGGTGTAGGTATCACGTTTTCCCATCGGATTCACGTCCTTTCATTTTCTTCAGTATACCATAGAATCGTCTTTTTGTCAAGGAATTTCCTGACGGTCAGATTACGTTATCTTCATGTGAGGAGCTGGACTGCCTTGTTCATTAAAAGTGGTATAGCTTTTATTTTTGACGGTCATTTTACGTTTTTGATGCCAAGCAGATAATCCGTACTGGTATCATAAAATTCAGCAAGAGCAATCAACAATTTTAGTGGAATTTCCGTTGTATGGGATTCATAGCGGGAATAGGTTTGTTGAGAAACACCGAGTTTCTTTGCCATTTCAGCCTGTGACAGCTCCTGTTCTTCTCTAAGTTCTCTTAACCTTAATCGTAATTCAGCCATTTTCATCAACCTCCATATCATCATTATACTATATTCAGAAAGTGAATGTCAATAGTCAACAAATCATAGATGAAAATTCTGGTGCATAATGATATTGAAATTCACTCTAAAATTGAGTAATATAGAATACTGAAAAACTATTTTTTCTGCAAAAATAAAAAATCCGAATCACAGATTTCTGCAACTCGGTATGGTACTTCACAAAATCTGATATTTTGCGAAAACAACCCAACATGATATAATTAAAATGTATTTTATTTATTATATCATATTTCGACAGTATCTGTCAAGATGTAAAATCCCGAAAAAAGCCGTTCACTTTTGTTCATGTTGCACAAATAGGAGGTCATTATTTATGCGAAAGCTCAACATTTATCACCGCAAAGATAACCGCTGGGAGGGGAGAATTCCCAGAGGAAAGCTGGAAAACGGAAAAAGAAAGTTTCAGTATGTACTCGGAAGAACCAAAGAAGCGGTGGAACAGGAGATGACAAGAATTTATGAGAAAGAGCATCAGGAGAGCCATTGCTCCAAAACTATCTCTGAATTGTTTCAGGAATGGTACAGCAGTATTCTTTATCGTGTAAAAGAAAGTACAGCCGCAAACTATATGATGAAGGCAACCAGACATATTTTGCCCATGTTCGGGGATAAACAGGCTGACCTGCTTGTGCAGGGTGACATTTATCATTTCATTTCCGAAAAGCAGAAAGAAGGGCTGTCAAACCGCTATATTACGGACATTATTATCCTGATGAAATCACTCTTCAAGTATGCTGTAAGAACGTATCATATCACCAATCCACTCGAAGGCATCATTATGCCAAAAAAGAAAAAAACGGAAATTCAGCTCCTTGACGAAGCAGAGCAGAACATTTTACAGCAGTATATTGCCGAAAATCAGAACAAAACCACGCTTGGCATCGCACTTTCCATGTCAACCGGCATCAGAATCGGAGAGCTTTGTGCCCTGCAGTGGAAGGATATTGACCTTGAAAAACGTATTCTGACCGTCAGGAAGACCATACAGAGAATTCAGTGTCCGACCACAACAGCAAGAACAAAACTAACTATTACTGAGCCGAAGAGCGAATCCTCAAAAAGAAATATCCCTATTCCGGAATGTGTAGCAGACTTTTTGAGGAAATTTAAAGGAAATGCAGGAGAATATGTGCTTTCCGGCTCTGAAAAGCCAACAGAACCACGCACAATGCAATATCGATTCGCCAAAATTCTGAAAAACGTAAATTTGCCGTCAGTGCATTTTCATGCACTTCGTCATATTTTTGCCTCCACCTGCGTAAAACTTGGCTTTGATGTGAAGGCATTAAGTGAACTTCTGGGACATAGTTCCGTTGAAATCACGCTGAATCGCTATGTTCACTCCGATTTTGAACAGAAAAGAGAGTATATGAAACTCCTGAAACTGAATTTTTGAAAAAATCGCATCTTGAAAATTGAATATTTCTCTGCCTGTTTATTTTTCGCAAAATATCAGATTTTGCGATGGATACAAACAAACCCAAAAACAGCATTTATAAAATATTATATAAAAAAATGACTTCTATATTCAATAACTTATTTATTAAAGTCAATCGCTATTGATTTGAGGTGAAAAACGTTGTTTTGGAAAAAACATTCTAAAAATAAATGCCCTAATTGCGGTTCTTTATTAGCTTCCAATGCTACGTTTTGTATTGACTGTGGCAGAAAAGTAAAGACCGCAAAAAAATCCGATACTTCTGCTAAAAGTTCTTCTAAAGCAAAGTATTGTCCAAATTGTAATGCTAAGATTACTGTCCCTGATTCGTCTTTTTGTATGAATTGTGGACATAGCTTAATAGATAGACAGAAACCCAAAGAAAAAATTTGCCCAAGCTGTGGAGCAAAAATAATTCCAAATTCTTCATTTTGTATTAAATGCGGACAAATGGTATCTGACAGAAAAAAATCTGCTGACCTTGAAGCGACCGGAATTCTCGAAGAAAATGATGCTTTTGGTTTTAATGATTCAGAGCCAACAGGTATGTTAGAAGACAATTCTGCTTATCAGGAAGACACAAATGATGAAGGGACGGAAGCCACATCACTTTTAGACGATAGCTTTCCTACCATTGTGAGAATGTCTACTGGAGAAGAAGCTGTTATCAATAAACCAGTGTTCAAAATAGGAAAGGAACGGGCAAAGGTTGATTTCTGGATTACAGGCAATAAAACCGTAAGCCGTGTTCATGTGAAGATTCTGTCAAAAAGTGGAAGATATTTTATTTTGGATAACAATTCAAGCAATAAAACATATATTAATGGAGGTGTTTTATTGCCAGAAGTCGAAACAATGCTTGCTGATGGTGATATTATCAAACTTTCAGATGAAGAGTTTGAATTTAGGGTGTAGAAATTCGGGTGAATCATATGAATTTTATTGTTGCAGTAGCTACTGATATAGGCATTTCAAAAACTACAAATCAGGATAGCATAGGTATAAAGATAGCAGAAACAAAATACGGAAAAGCTGCATTGATTGTTATCTGTGATGGAATGGGTGGTTTGTCAAAAGGTGAACTTGCAAGTGCAACAGTAATTCGTTCTTTGACAGATTGGTTTGAGTGTGATTTTCCTAATGAACTTGACAGATGGAATTGGGAAACAGTTTCAAATATGATTGTTGAGAGAATACAAAATTTGCATTTACAGATTCTTACATATGCCAAAACTCATAATGTTAAAATGGGAACAACTGTAACAGGGATGCTTATAGTTCGTACACATTATATAAGCTTTCATGTTGGTGACACTCGCATTTATGAAATAACTAATGAGTTACATCAACTTACAAAAGACCAGACTTATTTTGAAAGAGATTTAAAGCCTCTCATTCAAAGCGGTAAACTTACTGTAGAAGAAGCAATGCAACATCCTAAACATAATGCTTTATTACAAGGTATTGGTGCATCAAAGACAGTGAATCCAGAAATTAGGTATGGTAATCTCAATTATAATGCAAATTATATGTTTTGTTCAGATGGATTTCGACATGTTTTAAGCGAAAATGAATTGATTGAATATTTGAGTCCATCTGCAGTTTATGATAAAAAAACAATGCAAAATCATATAAATAGGTTGATTGAAATAATAAAGGAAAGAAATGAGAGGGACAACATTTCAGTAATTTTAGTAAGAGCAGAGGTATAGGGGTGATTATTTTTGTTGAAAGTTGGAACAATGGTTGCAGATAAATATGAAATTGTCAAAGAAATCGCCCCTGGAGGAATGTCAACAGTCTATCTTGCAATAGATTCAGTTTTAAATAAAACATGGGCAGTAAAAGTTGTGGAAAAGAAAGCAATTAATGCTGCTGATAAAGCAAAAGTAAATGCTATTCGAGCAGAAATAGAAATTATGCGTAAACTTGATCATCCATATATTCCTCAAATTATCAGTGTTGATGAAGATGAGAACAATATTTTTATTGTAATGACTTATATTGAAGGACAATCTTTAAATAAGGTATTAGAAGATAATGGACCTCAAAATCAATATAAGGTAATTGAATGGGCAAAACAGATTTGTGATATTTTTTCATATCTTCATTCATTTAATCCTCCTATTATTTATCGTGATATGAAACCCTCCAATGTCATGCTAAAACCTGATGGAAAAATAAGTGTATTAGATTTTGGAATAGCAAGAGAATACAAGGAAGGTAAAATTCAGGATACCATATTGCTTGGTACAGAATCATTTGCAGCTCCAGAACAATATAAAAAAGAATACAAGAGACAATCAGATCCGAGAACGGACATATATACCCTCGGAGCAACAATGTATGTGTTACTTACAAATGAATCACCATCAGCGGCAAAGCCCATCAGAGAAATAGATCCATCCTTTGAAGAAGGACTTGAACAAATTATTTTGAAAGCAATGGCATTCAAGATGGATGAAAGGTATCAATCTGCTGAGGATATGCTGTGGGATTTAGAACACTATGTTGAGATAGGTGAGCCTCATAGAGCAATCCTAAAAAAGAAAATGGCATGGTTTTTGACTCCTGCTATTTTATGTGTTGTAATGGCATTAACTGGAACAATATCACTTTTTTTGATGAGTTATGAAAATAATCAAAATTATGAGAAAATGATAGACATTTCCACAGCTACAGAGTATGAGGAAAAAATAAATACTTATGAAAAAGCAATTGGTATTATAGGCAGTGATACAAGAGCTTATATGAAATTGCTTAAAGCTTATGAAGATAATGGTACATTTGGCGATTCGGAGAGCAATAAGTTTTCAGCATTGTATAATGAAAATAAGGCATCATTCAATGCTGAAAGCATAGATGTTATCGATTTGAATTTTGAAGTAGGATATCTTTATTTTAATTTGTTTTCAGGTAGTGATAATACAACAAGAACACGGATGCTGAAGGCAAGTCCATATTTCAAGTATGTTGTTGATTCAGGCAGACAGGACTACGAAAGGTATTATCTTGCTGAAAGTTATTCCATCATATGTAATTTTTATACAAATTATGTTGCTAACTCTACTGGAATCAATGAGCCTACAAAAGAAGCATATGATGATTTGCTTGTATCTTTAGAAATTTGCATTAATAATCTTGAAGATTATGAAAGTCCAGAGGCAGCATATGTAAAACTAACAATGTATAATGATTTGCTTAATATCATTTACAGCCATCGTTCAGCATTTGCAAATTTGGATGTAAGCTATGATAATTTAATAAAAATTGTTGATTTGATTAAGGAAAAAACAGAAGCTGTTTCTGTAACTCAAACCGTATCAGTTGAATTACAACAAAATATTATTAATAATTATGACAGCTATGTCAAAGCAATTGATACAGCTTATGAAAATGCAAAGGAGAACGGCTAATATGGCAGAAACATATAAAACAATTGCAATAATAGCTTATACTCTTTCAGGTGTATTTTTCATCAGTGCTGTGATTGTTTGGTTCAGACTTAATATAGTTCAAGTAATCAGAGAGCTGAACATCGTAGTTTTGAGAAAAAATCATAAAGTTGGTAATAAAAAGCAAAATTTGGGAAGCGTTTCAGTTGTTGACCATTCTGTTCCAACAGGTGGTGAAGCAACAGAATTGATAGACCGAGATGGTTCAGCCGTAACTGAAATGCTGAATGAAGGCAGTGAAAGCACTCATAAGATATTTAAGAATCAAGAAATTACTGCCAATATTCAAACCGAGTTTAATACACAGATATTTGAAGATGATACAGAAAGTGAATTTGAAGAGGAAACAACAGGAGAACTCGTAGCTCCTGAAAATAATTCTGATTTCAGAATCATTGAAAGTATTATTATAATACATACCGAAGAAGTAATTTGAAAGAAATTCCTATGGCACAGAAACATAAAAATTTGTTTAAGTTATCAATTTTATGCTCAGTAATAGGAGCAGTGACGTTATTCAGCATTGTTTTCTTAAAGAAAATAGAGCACGATAATATCAGACAATTAGTATCTTACTTAATTGGAGGCGTTTTCTGGTTAAGTATGTTAATAAAAATATTCCTGATAATTCTTATGGGCAAATTAAGAAAAAAATCGGGTTTACACGCAAAGATAAACTCAGTCCAATTGCATATTGGTTTGGTATCATTTTTTAAGACAAAAGAGGGAATCGTGTCAGATGTAATATTGGGTATTTCTTTATTGCTGACAATGTTTTTAGTGATATTAAAAGTGAATTATCAGATTTTAGTAATGATGACTATATCAATTCTATATTTATCTTTTGACCTTCATTGCTTTTTCAATGGCACGAATTTCAGAATGATAAAATATAATGATGGATTAAAGGTGAGTGAGAAGAATGAGTAAATCAAAAAAGAAGCCAACAGACCGGATTTTAGCAGCAACTTTATCAGTAGCTTTAACAACGTGCCTGACCCCGATTTATGCATTTGCAGAACCGGAAATGCCTGCTACAACAACCACTACTGATACAACTGTACAGTCAGAAACAACAACTACAGCAACTACTACAACTTCTGAAACTGCAACCTCTAATTCTGAATCTACCACTACGTCTGGTGAAACAGTACTTAATCCTGACAATGAAACTACTAAAACGGAAATAAATCCGATTGATGGTCAGCTTACAGAGCCTGAATTAAAAGAGTACATTATTCAAACCAAATTGCCGGAAAATTTAGAAACAGCAAAAAAAATAACATTTACAGTTAATAATGCTGAATATACAAACGGTTCTAAGGTTAGAGTCGGAGATGAAATTCACGTCAGAGTGGAAAACGTTGAAAATTCAGAAAATTATTATAAGATTGCATCCATTCAGTGTGGGAGTATTTCTTTGTTTGAGGGTGAACTGAATGAGCAGGAAACATTTGATGGAACATTCACCCTTACAGAAGAAATGCTGTCAGCAAATAATTCAGAAAATATCGAAATTTCAGTTGAATTGACACAGATTTATAAAGTAGAATTCTATTTTGATGCTGATAAGGGCGATGCAGCACCAAATCCAGAAGATTTTACTGTTCAGGAGATATTTGATAAAGATAATCCCGATGTAGCCATTGGCAAAGTGGCTATTTTAGAAGCAAATGAACAAACTGGACTTAAGGGTTTTACTGCTACTCCAATCAGAAACGATAATGTACAGTATTATGTTTCTAAGGTATTTATTAATGGAGAAGAAATTAATGCTGATAATGGCTTGGAAATTGATTCATCAACTAAAGCAGTTACCTACCTGAATCTTAATGCAAATGAAAATTATACTATTCAGGTAATCTTTGAAGAAGAAGGCTATAACATTACTGTTTCCGAAGCAGAGGGTGGCAAAATTTCACAGCCTGAACCGAAGGAACAAATAAAGTATCATGGAGAAGCTGAATTTATTGTTACGCCTGATGATGGTTATTACGTTAGTCAAATTCAGGTAAATGGAATTGATGTTGATATCGAATCAGACACTTTTGAAGAAGGTTTCTCCATTTCAAAGTATCAGAATGGACGATTTAAAGTTTATGGTATTGAAACTGAGATTACTGTAACTGCAAACTTTCAGAAAGTTTCCTCTAATTCCGTAACGGATATTGACATTGAATCTGATGGCATCATCAAACAAGAAGAAAATTATTATTTTCTTAAACAAGGTGCAGTTCTTGAATTCAAAACAAATAAGAATGGAATTATCCTTGAAGATAGGGAAAATAACGTTATTGCAGGTGCAAGTAATTCTCAGACAGCAGTAATTAACAGTGCTGTTGAAATTGCATACATCACTCTGTACTACACAGACAGCAAATACGGTGATGTCACACCGCATACAATGGATTTGACACAAACTCCCATTCAAGTGGCATATAACAGAGAACATAATCTTTCTCTTACATTGGAGCCTGAAAACGAAATTTATGGTGACGACTTTAAGGTGAATTGGAAGGTCGAAGACCTCCATGATGGCTTAACGATAAAATCTGTATATTATTGGTTTGAAGGACAGGGTGAAGATGGAGAATCTGCCAAACAAAAACTTGAAGATTCTGCCGGAAATATTCCAGAATACATCACCATTACAGCAGAAGAGCATAATCGTAAAGGTGGAGCTACTCTTGTTGTACAGGTAATTGATTCTGCTGAACAGCCGTCAACAAGCTCCATTCCCTTTAATGTTAATGCCACTCCTCCTTCTGTAGATGTTTCTATTGATGGCGAAACTTCTGAAGGAGCTGAGGCAGGATATTATCGTACAAGCCGCACAGCGACAATTACGATTTATGATAGAGAAGATACGTTTGATAAAGAAGCAGTAAATTTTTCTGTTTACCATAATGGTACGGAAATAGATGCAGCCCATCATAATGATGCAGTAAAAGTATATTGGGATGAATCCAAATCATCTGATGGAATTTTTACTGCAAACATTACTTTTGAAGCTGATGGAGAGTATGAATGGAAATTTATTCGTTATACCAATAAAGCCGGAAAATATAATGAAGGTATTCAAACAGAGAATGGGGAATCTATCTATCATTTTACGATTGATACTAAGACCCCACAGGTTACTATTCAAATAGCTGAAAACACATGGTCAGATGCTATACAAAATATACTTGACACTATTACCTTTGGAATCTTCAAGAAGTCTGAAACCGAAGTTACTATTACAGGAAACCCAGAAGATTCAGAAATAAAAGAAATTTCATGGTACAAGGAAAATTTGACAGAAAATCTGAATAGCATCTACGAAACCAAGGAACAGTTATTTAATGCTCTTAATGAAAAATATGCCAATAGTGAGTTTATGGTTTATAATGGTACTTTTACCATTGACGCTAATGAAAAGGTAGTAATCTATGCAAGAGTAATGGATAACGCCGGAAATATAGCATATGTTCGTTCAGACGGATTGATTATAGATAACAAAATTCCTGATAAACTGACTATTACAACTGATGAAGACGAAACCAAAGCAATTCAAAACAGAGCTGTTACCTTTACTGTAGAGGCAAATGAAGATACTGCTAACGACACAGCCTTCTCTGGTATCAAAAGAGTGTATTACAAGGTCCAAAAAAATGGCATTTCTATTGGTGGCAATGAAGAAGGTGAGCATGATTTATACACATGGACTGAAACCGAAGGAAAACTTGTTACTGAGTGGACGGGTAGTTTTACCTTGAATCCTTGGGAAGTTTCAGAATACAATCAGGACGACTTGACTGTAACAGTTTATGTGAAGGATAATTCTGAAAACATTCATTCCGTTTCCAGAAATCTGAATATTAATGTGGATGAATTAGGAACATCTGTAGAATTTACAGAGGATGAATACAATGAAAACAGACTTGTTGACAATTACTTCACGCACAGAACTGCTGTTGTAGAAATTCAGAATGACCGTTCCACTTCGTTCAATCGGGAAAAGGCAGAAGAAGCAATTAAATCTGCGATTTCAGCTACAGAAATTACAGACAGCTATGGAAATAAAGTGGAAAATCCAGAAGACCTGATTGCATTCAGTGATTGGGAAATTTCAAGTGAAAATGGTAAAAATCATAAAGTAACCGTGCAGTTTAATTATTACGGCAACTATGTCTGGAATAATACTGTATACGAAAATAATGCTGGAAATACTGTTTATCTTCTTGGGGAAGATACCGCTGCTGGGTTTAGATTTACAATTGACAAAATCAATCCGACTGGTGATATTACAGTTTCTCAAAATATCTGGAATGCAGTCCTTGAAACGCTGACATTTGGTTTGTTTACACCAAATGAATACGAAGTCTCTGCAGAAGCAAGCGATTTGACCAGCCCTGTACAAATTGAATATTATATCAGTCATGATACAAATCTGCTGGATAGAAGCATTCTTGAAACGATTGATTCGTGGAAGTTCTACTATGATTCTAATCAGCCTGATAAACCGGCAGAGGATGGCAGACCATTTAAGCTGGAAAACCCAGATGAGTATGTAGTATATCTTCGCATTACAGACTATGCCGGCAACGTCAATTATGATATCAGTTCTGATGGACACATTATAGATGAAGAGGCACCCATTATTACATTGACCCCTGAATCCCCGACAACATATATTGATGACAAGCCTGTTTATAATATGGATTATTTGAATGGGATAAGCATAGATGTTTCTGTGACAGACCCTAATCATTATTCTGGTTTGAACTTTGTGGAATATTGGGTGGAATCAGATGGTGTTCGGACACAGGAAGGTATTCTTTATAATTTTGAAGATGAGAAGCCTTTCAACGCTGAACATGGAAACGGCAAAGATGATAAACCTTTTTACAATACACTTCAGCCTAACTTAAACAAGACTATCATAGTTGATGCAAGAAAGAATAATAGCTGTAATGTTGTTGTATATGTGAAAGCCGTTGATAATGCTGGTAATGGAAATCGGGAAGAAAATATCGTGTCTGTTCCGCTGGATATTGACATTACTGCACCTGCTATTTCAGTTTCTTATGATAATAATTCTGACAATAATGGAAATGGTTATTTTGATACTGTTAGAACAGCAACTGTTACTATTACTGAAAGAACGCATCATTTTGACAGTGCAACAGCAACAGATAATATTGAAATCACATCTGTGGATGTTGAAGGTAATCCTGTAGAAAACACTTTTGTTATTTCCAATTGGAATACTGTACAGGGTGACTCTCCTGATAATGACACACATACAGCAACAATCAGTTATTCTTCAGATGCAAATTATACTTTCGCAATTTCCTATACCGATAAAGCGTACAACGAAAATTCGGAAGTAAATACAGGAAATTCCGTTGCACCTTACACATTTACCGTAGACACAACCCCGCCAGAGGGTACAATTACCGCAGTTTCGGCAGAAGGCAGAACAGAAACATGGAACGAGCTGTTGCAAAGCCTGAATTTTGGATTCTGGTCTAACACTAATATTAATATTTCAGGTACGAGTTCAGACAAAACTTCTCCGATTGCCTCTGTAGAATATTATAAACTCTCTGCTGTAAATGCAGATGATGGAACTGAACCTCTTTCTGTGGAGGAACTGAACGGTATTTCTGCATGGGAATCTTTTAACGAGTTGAGCCTTACTCCAAACGAACAGACTACGGTTTATCTGCGTATCAGAGATATGGCTGGAAATACTACCTATATCAATACAAATGGCTTGATTGTGGATAACAATGCACCGCATGAAGAATTCACCGCACCTGAAATTAGTTTAACCTCTGAAAAAACTGATAATGGCATTTATAATGGAGATGTAAAAATTGATGTTTCTGTCGAAGACCCTCTTGTGGGCGGAACTTATTCTGGTTTAAAAACTATCAATTATCGTGTTCTGAATATGGGACAGGAAACACAGAGTGGAACTTTGTATGAATTTAACTCTGCTACGCCACAGCAAAGTGAACTTTTAAAGACATGGACTGGTGAAATCACAGTTGACAGCAACCTGAACAATAGCAATAATGTTGTCATTGAGATTTATGCTGTAGATAATGCACTTAATTCCTCTACAGAAACAACTTCTGTTAAAATTGACACAACTGCACCTGAAATCGCCGTAACCTATTCCAATAATCAGGTCAGTGGAGCTGCTGATAAATATTATCGTTCCAGAACAGCGAACTTTGTGATTACAGAAAGGAACTTCGATGCCAGTGACGTTGTACTATATAAAATTAAAGACAATGTCAGCACAGCCGTTACCTTGCAATGGGGTGAAACATCTGGAAGTGGCAATGGCGATAATACTCAATATAGTGCATCTCTTCCGTTTAATGACGATGGTGATTATTCGTTTTCAATTTCTTTTACTGATATGGCTGGAAATGAAAGTGAAAAAATCACGGGTGAAACATTTACAGTTGATGCGACAGCTCCTTCTATCAGCGTAAGTTTCGACAACAATGAAGTTCAGAACGATGTTTATTTCAAAGAGAACAGAACGGCAACATTAACCGTTACTGAGCATAATTTTGATAGCGATAGGTCAAAAGTAAAAATTACAGCAAGCCTTGACGGTGAAACCATTGAAGTCCCTGTACTTTCCGAGTGGAAAGATAAAGGCAATGACCAGCATGAAGCAACGATTGCTTTTACCAATGATGGCGATTATACTTTCAGCATTGAATCTACTGATATGGCTGGAAATAAAAACAGCAATGTGGATTATGGAACAACTAAAGCAGGTGAAAAGTTTACTGTTGACACTGAAATTAGAAAACCCGAAATTACGGGTGTAGAAGATGGCAAGCCTTATAAAGGTGAAGTGATTCCAAGTATATCTTTTTCTGACATTAATGTAGACAGCTATGAGTATTCAATTCTTCGCACCAGTATGAACAAAAAAAATATCGATGTGACAGAGCAGTTTATGCCTGAAACGAGTCTGATACGAGACGGTAATTCATTTATCGGAACCTATGATACATTTGAAAGCATTCGTGATAATGATGGAATTTATACGCTCAATGTGAAAATTAAAGACAAAGCCGGAAACGAAGAAGAACAGCAGGTAACATTTTCTGTAAATCGATTTGGTTCTGTCTATGTTTTCAGCGATTATATGATTTCACTGCAAGGTGCGTACAAGCAGACTATTGATGAACCGATTGTTATTACGGAATATAATGCAGACCCACTCGTTTCCGATTCGCTAAAAATTGAAATTGATTGTGATAATACGCCTAAACAGGATGTTGAATATACCTCCAGTCCAGAAGTGAACTCTTCTGTTAAAGCAGGAGAAAGCGGATGGTATGAATATTCCTACACAATCGAAAGTAATAATTTCCAACAGGATGGCGGATATGAAATAAAAATTTCCTCTCTGGACAAGGCAGGTAATCCTTCAGAAGCTACAAATGATAAGAACAAAAAATCTATACTCAACTATGATGGTGAATTTATCAATGGTGAAGCTGTCAGCTTTAAAGTGGATACAACACCTCCGGAGCTCACCAATGTAACCGGTCTGGAAAAAAAGAGTATTGATGCAAGTACAGTTGATGTAGGATATGAAGTATTTGATGCAATCGGACTTGAAAAAATTACAGTATATGTTGATAACAAAGAAGTCTTTGCAACTGACAATTTTGAAAATCTGATTAACACTTCTGGTACATTTCAACTTTCAGAGGGAGTAGACCAACAGGTCAAGTTCATGATTGAAGATAAAGCCGGAAATGTTACTGATACAAGTGATGCAAATTTTGCCCATGCATTTAAATTTGAACCAATAGTTACCATCTCCCCGAATCCATTTATTCGCTGGTATGCTAATAAAGTGTTATTTTGGAGCAGTCTCGGCATAGGCGGTGCAGGCATAGCTGGTGCAATTGCGGCAATCTTGAAAAAAAGAAGACACAGAAATTAAAAAAAGAACTGATGCAGAGGATATTTCCTCATGTATCCTCTGCATTATTGATAAAACAAAGGCGGTGAGAAAATGGCATCATTAACTGAAATGGGTTTATTATCTGAAATAAATTGTGTTCAGAACAAGGCATATATCTTGAATGATAATAATAATTTTTCATTGACTGGATACCGTATCTTGCAAAGTCAAGAAAAAAGTTGTTTCATTAAATGTGCTAAAGTTAGATATAATGGGCATATTAAACTGATTTATTTCTCTTCCGCTTATTCTTCACTTTCTGATATACTTTCCAAGCTGACGCCTGATAATTTCATTAATGTTATTGCCAATCTCTTATCTGCAATTCAGGAAGTTCAGAATAATGGCTTTTTGACATGCACAAATATTGATATATCTCCTGAAAGCATATTTGTAGAATCAAATACACTTGCTGTTAAAATCATATGTATTCCGCTTAATCAGATTAACAATCATAAAACAATTGCTGAGTTTCAGAATGATTTTAAGACAATGCTAATTCGTTTGATTCAGAGCTGTCCTCGACTTTCAGCAGATGAAAAGGTATCATCTATCAGCGGAGAATTGTTCAATGGAGTGCTTAACTTACAAGATTTATATAACTGTATTTTATGTAAGACAAAAAGACATCATTGTGAACCTCCACAGGAAACACCTCAATCTAAAGAGAAGAAAAAACAACCTGAACTGACATTAACCACTACAAGAACATTGCAGCAACACAGTTTCAAAATTACTGTACCGGTATTTCAGATAGGAAGAGCAGAAACTCTTGAGGGCGTTATAGATTTTAGCAAAGCAGTCAGTCGTTCGCATTGTGAAATAATTTATGAAAATTCCCGCTATTATGTGATTGATTCTGGAAGTACGCACGGCACTTATATCAGACCTCGTGCCAACAGATACTATTCAGGTCGTATTCCAGTCAATGAAAAGAGAGAGTTGCACAATGGAGATTATTTGAAATTAGCTGACATTGAATTTTTGGTATCTTTTTGAAAGGAGCATTATGAATGGCAAAGCATACAATTATAATAGCTGAGAGCGATATAGAGTATGTTTTTCCGCTCGAATTAAAATTTCTTGAAGAAATACCGAAAGATACAGAATTAGAAGTGATTACCGATGAAAATTATTTTAAAGATTTTTTCGCCAAACCTGTAAAAGCAGACATCCTGATTATCAGCGAAGATTTCTATTCACCTGAACTGAAAGCACATAATATCAACCATATATTTATTCTATGTGAAAACAGTGATAACAGTCTTTCAAATGACAATGTGCAGATGATAAATAAATATACAAGTCTGAAATATATCTTTAATCAAGTAATGTTTTCATTATCGGGTGAAGTGTTGGCAGAAACTCAGACAGAAAAAGAAACCGAAGTGATTATGGTATATTCTGCAATAGGTGGTTCTGGAAAAACAAGTATAGCATTAGGACTCGCTGCCGGACTGACACAGAACTTTAAAAGAGTTTTATTTGTGGATGCAGAATGGATTCAGAATGCACATTACTTTTTTAAGAATCAATCTAAGCTGTCAATTGAGATTTTACGTCAGCTTCATAGTGGAAAGACACAGTTTTATCAGATTTTAAGTTCCCATATTCGGAATGAAAAATTTGATTATCTTCCACCATTCAAAGCCTCACTCACAGCTCTGAATTTGAATTATAAATTCTTTATAAAATTTATTCAGGAAGTAAAATCCGCTAAAAAATACGATTATATTGTTATTGATACGGACAGCGTTTTTGATGAGTGGAAAAGTGAATTACTTGAAATGTCCAATAAAATGATTCTTATTCTGAAACAGGATGAGTATTCAGTGATGAAAACAAATATGCTGTTTAACAGCATGGATGTTTTAGATGACAGCAAGATATTATGTATTTGTAATGCCTATCGTAACGACAGACGTAATGTTCTGGTAGAAGAAAACCTAAAATATATGATTAATATCTACATTGAGTTTACGGAGCAGGAAACACCATTGACAATTGATGACCTTATTAAAATTGATGGTATACAAAAATTGATTTTTGAAATAATATAGGGAGAACTTTAATGGATACGATTATAATGGTATTAAAACTCCATAAAAATAAACAACGTAAAAAAGAAATGGTTTATGATATTGAAGTTCCGATTGATATAACTGCTAATGATTTGGTCTTGGCATTGAATCAAGGTTTCGGACTTGGTATTGATACGAACAATGTTCTGGAGTGTTATCTTAAAACGGAAAATCCGATTGCACTGGTAAAAGGTGATAAAACACTCAGACAATTTGGTTTATATGATGGCACAATCATCAATATTACATGAAAGGATGGCAAAAATTGGAAAAAAGATATAAATTTACGCTTTTCAACAATAATGTTTACAAAGAAATCGAACTTCCGCCTGATCTCCAAAGAGTAAGAATAGGCACTGAAGTTGGCTGTGACATTCGGCTTCACAGATATTTCGATGATTTTGAGATGGTTTTGGAACAGCAGAACGGAAATTGGTCTATCACAGCATCGGATGGCATTTATTTTTCTTTCAATAAAAATAAAAAGGTGTCTTTAGACCTTACGCATGGTAACGTATTTTTTGTTAAATACGAGCAGTATGCCGTTGATTTATTCGTGTGCAGGTTTTTGCTTGATTTTGATTATGAGCAAAAAGATTATAAGCTCGCTATTAATATCTCTAAGTCCAATCGTGTTGTAATCAGTTCCAATCCTAAAAGTAATATTGTGATAAATAGTCCCTATATCTTAAATGACACTGTAACTTTGCAAAAGAATGGTGATAGGTTTGTAATTACAAGTGAGCAGTCTCAGTATGGCGTTCTTCATAATGGGAAACCACTTGTTGGAGAAACAACATTGTGTGATTATGACTTTTTATCAATTGCAGATTTCAGTTTCTACTTTAAAAATGGCATACTTTTTACAACGAATTCAGGAAATATCAAAATTAATGGGCTTAGTTCCACTACACTTGCGGATGACTCTTTGACTTTGAATTATCCCTTGTTTAATCGCAGCAGCAGACTGAAAATCAAGCTGAATGAAGAAGAAATTAAACTTCTTTCACCAAATGATAAACCTAAGAAACCTAAAAGCAATATGATGCTGAAACTTTTGCCGACGCTTTCTATGATAGCACTCACGATTGCAATTCGTGGTTTTATGAATGGCAGTAATATGTCTTTCATGTTATATAGCGTATGCTCAATGGGTGTTGGAGCAGCCGTATCAGTATTTACCATAAAAAATGAGAAAAAAGAATATGCCGAAGAAATAGAAAAACGGGAACAGGATTATACAGCTTACATCGAACAGAAACGTGTCGAAATAGGTGAAGCACGTAAGGATGAAGAAACAACTTTAAATCAGATTTATTATCCTTATTCTGTTACCTCATCATTTGTAAGAAATTTTTCAGGAAATTTATACGACAGGTCTCCGGAAGATGATGATTATTTAGATGTAAGAATAGGGACAGGCAGTATCAAGGCAATTCGTAAGATTGACTATAAATTACAGGAAACCTATGAATCTGCCGATGACGATTTAGTTGACTTGCCAGTACAGCTTTCCGAAGAATTTCAGGATGTCAATTCAGCTCCTATCATAGTTCATTTGAAAGAAGCGAATGTAGTGGGCATTGTTGGAGAAAAGCAGTTTCAATATGAAATGCTGAAAATTATACTTTTTGATGTTTGTGTTCGGCAGTATTTTCATGATACAAATGTATTTTTGTTTGTAAAAAATGATGAAATTGAAAAGTATGAATGGACAAAATGGATTAGACACCTCAGAAATGACGAAACTGGGTTAAGAAATATCATATGTGATGACGAAAGCAAGACCTATATTTTTGAATATCTTTATGCTGAGTTCAATAAAAGAGAAAACAGCAAAGAAAAAACACATTCACCACATATTGTTATATTGGTAACACATGATTATGGGATACAACAACATCCGTTATCCAAATACATCAAAAATGCCTCTGAATTAGGAGGAACTTTCATATTCTTTGAGAATAGCAAAGAATATATTCCTGTAGGCTGTTCTCAGCTCTTAATGTTGGAAAACGGAACAACCGGACATTTGGTACAGACTTCTGACCGTTCCGAAATTACAAAATTTCAGTATTCCTCAATTCCTGATGCAGAAATAAAAGAACTGGTTCAAAAGATGGCACCTGTGTACTGTGAAGAAATCAGCCTTGAAGGTGCTTTAACAAAAAACATTACACTCTATCAATTACTCGGTATCATATCTGTCGAAGATATTGACCTTAGAACAAGATGGTTATCTTCTGATGTTACTAAATCAATGGCTGCACCAATTGGTGTCCGTTCCGGCAACGAAATAGTTTACCTGAATATTCATGATGATGAAAAGGCACATGGTCCGCATGGGTTAGTAGCGGGTACAACTGGTTCCGGAAAAAGTGAAGTTCTGATGACATACATACTGTCTATGGCAACATTATATAGTCCATATGAAGTAGCATTCCTCATTATTGACTTCAAAGGTGGTGGAATGGGAAATCAGTTTAAGACTCTTCCACATACGCTTGGTGTTATTACAGATATTGATGGCAAAGAAATCAACCGTTCGCTTATTTCAATTAAAGCCGAAATTGAAAGAAGAAAAAAGCTGTTTGCCGAAGCAGATGTTGACCATATTAACAAATATATAAAGGCATGGAAAGCTAAAAAGGTAAAAATGCCACTTCCCCACCTTATCATCATCGTAGATGAATTTGCAGAATTAAAAGCTCAGTATGGCGAATTTATGTCTGAATTGAACAGTGCTGCCCGTGTAGGGCGTTCGCTGGGAGTGCATTTGATTCTTGCAACTCAAAAACCGCAGGGACAGGTTGACCCACAGATTGATAGTAACTCTAAGTTCAGACTTTGCTTAAAAGTACAGACACCAGAAGACAGTCGTGAAGTAATAAAAACGCCCCTTGCTGCCGAAATTCGAGAAGCTGGCAGAGCATATCTTATGGTTGGAAATAATGAAGTTTTTGAACTGTTTCAGTCTGCTTACAGCGGGGCTTCATCAAAGGTGGATGTTGGCTCAAATCAAAAAGAATTTGTTATCTCATCAGTAGATTTTGCAGGAAGAAGAACACCAGTATTTGAAAGAAAAGCACAGAAAACTACAGATAATGAAGAAACTCTTTCTCAAAAAGATGCTATCACTAAGTGGATAACAGACTTTTTCAAAGCAAATAATCTGCATAAATTAGCCGACATTTGTCAGCCACCGCTTCCAAAACTGCTCGAATATGAAAGACATAAAAGGCAAGATGATGTTGGCGTTTATGCCGATTTAGGAATCTTTGATGACCCAGCACAACAAAGACAGGAAAGCTATACCGTAAATGTCGCAATTCAGCATATGCTTATTATTGGGGCTTTGCAAACAGGGAAGACTAATGTTCTGCAACTAATTATCCGAAATTTATCCGAGAAGTATTCTCCGGATGAGGTGAATTTTTACATCATTGATTATTCTTCTATGATTTTGACAAATTTCCAAAATCTTGCTCATGTAGGTGGAGTAGTTCTTCCGAACGAAGATGAAAAATTGAATAATCTCTTTAAATTGTTAACTACTGAGATTACCACAAGGAAACAAAAATTAAAAGGTATAGGTGTTAGTTCGTATACAGCTTACAAAGAATCTGGTCGAAACGATATGCCTTTGATTCTCCTGTTGATTGATAATTTTACTTCTTTGAAAGAACTTAACTTGAATGATAGCCCTATATTACTTTCTATTCTCCGTGAGGGATTATCAGTTGGAATAAGTGTTATTGTTGCAAATGGGAGTGTAAAGGGAATGGAACATAAATACTTATCTTCCTTTGCGTGCAGAATAGGGTTACATCATAATAATTCTGATGAATACGGCACTTTATTTAGTGTGTATAAGGCATCTGTTGATGCTATCCCTGGAAGATGCTTGGTATCAATAGATAGAAAAAATCTTGAATGCCAAATATATCAAGGATTTAGTGGAGAAAAAGAAATTGAAAAAGTAGAAATGATGAAAGATTTTATACAAAAAATCAATTCCTGCTATCCTGGATATAAAGCAACTACTATTCCAATTATCCCAGAATCTCTTTTCGAGAACGATGTAAATATGGAATTTAAGTCTTATTATGTTCCCTATAAAATTATTCTTGGTTTTGACTATGACACTTTACAACCTATGCAAATTAACCTTTGTGGACTAAATGTTATCATGTCAGGAATCCCTAAATCCGGAAAAACTAATTTTGTAAAGTATTTGATTTCTTGTATTCAGAAACAAATATATGTAGCTCCAACAAGAGTGGCTATATTTGATAAGGCAACTATTAAATCTTTAGAAAACACTGCAAAATTATATAGTTGCGTAGAAAGCTATAATTTGAGTCCGCTAAATATGGGGACGCTTTGCAAAGAATGGAAAGCAGAATTAGAAGCCAGAAAACAACTTGTTTTAAATAATAATGGTGATTTATCCGTTTTAGATGACAAGCCACTGCTACTAATGATATGTGAAGATTCAAGCAAGGAAATGTTAAGTGGATTTGATGAAAAATTATTTGAATACTTGGATTATAAATTTGCTTGGATAGCATCGAATGCTGAAAACGATGAAATATCCGCAACGAAAAACATTAAATTATACAGAGCAAAGGCTTCTGGTGCAGCATGTATGCTGTTTGGTTCATATGCAGCCAGCAAGATGTTCGATGGTTTTATAAACATCGGTTTAGATGAACGTAGAGAGCGATTAGGGGTAGAGACTTCTGCGGGTGATGTTTTCTATGTTACTTCTGATAATCGAACCGTTGTTTATCGTCTAAAAACAATAATTCATCAAAACCAAAACAATTTACAAGGAGGTGATTAAAATGGCATCAGATAAATTTGTATGTATTCACTCCGAAATGGTAAAGCTCCAGACAACATTCAGCACAGAAGCCGGCGACCTCAGCCAGTGTGCCACCGATATGGAGCAGTTCCAGAATGAAATCGTTAGTGATGCAATTAGCAAGTTCAAGGATAAGATTGATATCTTGCGTCAGCAGGTAACAAAGACTGAAAGTGACATCCAGAAAGAAACAAAACGTGTTTGTGGTGAAGACGGCTACGAAGGTGGAGAAGGCTGGCAGGGTGATAAAGCAGCGGGATTCGTCAATTCTGTGTTCGATACTGGTGAAGGGCTGGCAGGCTGTTTCAACTCGCTCAGAGATGATATGGATGAAATCAACGCTTCTTTTGATGCACTTGAAAAGAAAATTGCGGCAGTTATCAACTCTCTCAAGACCAATGTGGAAACAGTTTCTGGTTTCTGTACCGACAACTCTGATTTCACAAGCAGTATGAATCAGGCTGTTTCCGATATTGACAGCTAAAACGAAATCGTAAATAAGGGCAGAGATTTTCTGTCAAAAGGTTTCTGCCCTTAAATTAACCACTCAATTAATGAAAGGAAAAGTGATTAAAATGGCATCAGACAAATTTGTATGTATTCACTCCGAAATGGTAAAGCTCCAGACAACATTCAGCACAGAAGCTGGTGACCTCAGCCAGTGTGCCACCGACATGGAGCA
>Ga0326511_10000998_pt1 | contig 24104 bp, 55 predicted proteins | sample 0_2496_0518_D_FD_203701 | JGI IMG/M metagenome (GOLD analysis project Ga0326511, IMG submission 203701) | Bovine rumen microbial communities from UC Davis, California, United States - 0_2496_0518 | ecosystem: Host-associated > Mammals > Digestive system > Stomach > Rumen | place: USA...
CTCCCACTTTAAATTTACATTTTTCCATTTTCATTTTCTCCTTTAATTTATTTTTATAATATTGTATCGCTTGTCGTTCTACTTGCTGTCTTGCTTGTTTCACTGCTTCTTCTTGCAATTTTGTGAATGTTTCGTTTGGCAATACACATTTAGCAAGTGTTTCTGTATCAATGCTTGCGCCATATGTACACATTGATGTTTTTAATTGTTCTAACTTTATTTTCAATTCTTCCAAGGAGCTTCCAACAGTTTCATCGGGCTCTTTTAGTTTTTCAATAAAATTAGCGTCTTCTATTGGAATTTCTAATTTTATTGCGTTTATGTGGTCATCTTCATCGTGCCAAGCTTTATTATCATCCTCATCTATCGTGACTGGTTCGAGTCGTATTTTTTTAGCTTCGTTATCCCAATTTCCCATATAATAAACTTGGTGCGCTTCATATCTACCAAAATCTATTGGCATTTAGTTCACCTCGCTTTCTTGGTATAAATATAATTGGTCTTGTAACCATTCAATATATGTGTCTTTTTGATTAATTTCTTCAATATACTCTTTTATTTGTATATCATCTTGCTCGATTTTTTGCTCTGCTTGTTTATAAAGCTCGTTATATTCGTCATTTAATTTTTTTACGCTTATTGTACTTATAATAGTTAGTACAACAAACACTATTAATGCTAGGTGTAGCAGATACCATTTTGCAGTAATATCTTCTACTGATACTTGTTTTTCCATAAATTTGCCTCCTCTATATTAAGAATTTACTAGCTAGGATATAAATTCTTTTTTATTACACGCTACTGCAGAGTAATGTTGGGTAGTTGTAATATTAACACTGATAGCCTGCCTTTGCTCCTCTTCCACGAAAGAAGGTTCATATGTATAATTTCATTTATTGGTTGGTACGGTTATATCTGTTGCCGTTGATAACAACATTTTCAGTTGCCTAGCACTGAGTTTTTTAAAATGATACTATTCCAGCAACATTTTGTTTTTGTGCGTCGTCTGCCATTTCTTGTCTAGCAGTTGCGTACACTAATGTTGTTGCAATATTTTTGTGCCCTAATACTTGTTGGATAACATTTAAATCTGTTCCTCCATCTAATAGGTTCATTGCTCTTGTGTGTCTTAATGTGTGTGGAGTTGGTTTCTTTAATTCTGTTCCACCTTCCATTACTACTCCAGTTTCTTTCGCAAGTTTTTCTATTAGAGTATTAAAATATCTTCTGCTTAATGGTTTTTCTTCTACAAATTCTACGGGTTTGGTAGAGCCTTTAACGTGGCAGAAGAAATAAGGGTTATCATTTTGTGGTCTTATTTCTAACCATTTATATAATATGTTTAGTGTAGGTTCTGGGATAAACACTTTTCTGTCATCACCTTTACTATCTATTACATATATATACTGTTTTTCTAAATTCACATTAATTAGCTTTAGGTTTGTTGCCTCGCTTATTCTTAATGCACACGAATATACTAATGTAAGTACTGCCATATCTCTGATGGCTACTTTATCATAGCTATCCATTTCTTTTTTTGCCAAAGCCATTCGTACTTTTTCAACTAATGGCTTTTCTAATTCTCCTAATTGTTCAATTTCTAAGAACTTAATTAAATGTTTTTTTGTTCTTTTGCCCATTTCAATTCCTCCTTTGCAATTATATAACAAATTATATAACAATATTTCGATTTTGTCAATAGTGTTTATTGATTTTCGTCTTCAGTTTCTACAATTTCGTCTTCAGTGAAAAGCTCGTCAAGTGATTTTGGATTATACTTTCTTTCATTTATCATTTCGATACCTTTTCTTACAAATTTTTCTGGTGTTTTAAGTGTCATTTTATCTAGTAATGATTTAACTAAAAATTGTTGATTTTTGTTTATTCTTCTTTCTTCTCTATTTTTCTTCAAAGAAACTGCTATATCTTGTGCTTCTTCATCTGTTATATCTTCCATAAATTCCAATTTGTGTAATAAATCTTGTTCTTTGTTATTTGCTTCGATTACTTTATTATTTATTTCTTGTATTTTTTCTACTAGTTTAAATCTAACTGCTCCATATTCTCTTGCAATTTGTATAATATCTCCAAAACCTGTATCCTCTACTATTTCTTGTGAATATATAACCTTTGCATCTGGTGCAAAATCTGTTTCTTTTGCTGCTTTAGATATTAATGATTGTCTTCTTGCTTTCTCGCACTCCTCATCATAACAATATTTTCTAGCTCTTCCTCTTCCAAATTGTACAAATTGTTTACCACAATTTTGACAAGTTATTGTTCTCGAATATACGCCTATTTTCATTCTAATTCCTCCTCTTATTTTACTTCTCTTTTATCTATTGTAAATTCTATATAGTCTTCAAAATTTTGTAAATTTTCATAGTATAATGTTGTAGAAGTTTCACTTTTTTCTTCTTCGTCTTCTACATAATTCCATTCTTTTGCAATTTTTATACATTCTTCATATCCTTTTTTTGCCTTTTCCATTGTTGAAAAAACTCCTAATAAAATTTCATTTGTCATTTTTACTCCACTATAAGTGGTTTTCCATAATAAATATACTTCCATAATTATTTACTCTCCTTTTCATTTTTGTGCTTTTTTACAAGTTCTTGTTTTTCTTTTAGTAATTTTTCTAGTCTATCTGTGTTTTGTGTCTTTTTTGCATATGTGATTGCACTATTTATTCTGTTTAATGTAATTGTATAAGGGTCTTCCCTTCTTTTATTTACATATTTTTGAACTCTTAATAAATTATCTTTAGCAAGTGTAAAAGTATCTTCTAGTAATTCTGCCTCTTGTATATTTAAATTATCAATTTTTAACTTTGCTTGTAACTTTTCTATATCTGCTATAGATATTTGTGTCTTAAAATTATATTCTTTCATTCTTTTTTGCCTCCTTTTGTTTTGCATATTTTTCTCTTCTTTTTCTGTTAATTTCTTCTCTGTGTTTTTCAGTATATCTTTGGTTTTTTTCTCTAATTTTGTCTTTGTTGTTTTCACGATATTTTTTTGCTTGTTTAGTTATTTTTTCAATGTTATCATAATAGTTTTTTCTAGCTTTTGCTTTTCTTCTTTCGTCAATATCACGTGTCTTTTGCGAAATGTCTAGTAGTATTTTTTCTACTTCACCTGGTTCTACATATTCTTCGTCAGGTGTATAATATCCACGTTTTGTTAAAATTTCATCAATATATTGTCTAATTTCTTCCATTTCTTGCATAATTATTCCTCCTCCTTAACATATTATTGAAAATATATGTATTCAATTTGTAATCTTTGAATATCTTCTTTTGTTAAGCCAATACTTTTAAAATGTTCTATCATTTCTTCTTTGTTTTCATCTATGCCCCATAAATCTATTAAGTATTCTAATAATGTATATAGAACACCTTCATTTGCTTGTAAATCTTTAACTCTTTGCATTTCTTCTTCGTTTAATATTTGATTCATTATTATTCACTTCCTTTCTTTAATTTTTCTGCTAATTCTGTATAAGTCATTGTCCATAGTCCTTCTTGTTTATCTTGGAAACCAAATTTATATTCATTTGCAAATATAAAATCGTATCCCATTTTTTTACAATATGCTTTTGCTATTTCTTCTAATTCTTCTAACATTTTACATTCTCTCCCTTCACTATAATAAATTGTTTTCTTTTATATAATTTTCTAATTGTTTTATGTTTTTTAAGCTATCAAATTCTTTTTCTTTTGGTAAATACTCTTTACCTTCAGCATTGATTTGCCAATATTCATAAGCAGGAGTAAAACTTTTGTATAAGCAAGCTCCGTCAGGACTATATCCAGTTGTACTAGATTGTTTGTGCGCCCACATACCATTTGCGCAACCAGTCACACCAACTTTGAAGCATACATAACCAGTAAAGCCTAGTTTAATTGCCTCATTTAAAAATTTTCTCATATCTTTTAATCTTGATAAACTTAATGTTTCGTCCCACCAGTCGAAAATGCTTAATCTATCACATATATCCCAAATTCGATATTTTGGAATATAGCCACGTCTTCTTTCTCTTTGCAAATCAAATATTAACTTATTAACTTCTGCCAAAACATTCTCTGCATTTTTTTCATAGTTTTTTTGTCCCATTTTTCTTTACCTCCTCAAAATATTCTTCTTCAAATTCTTTAAATAATTTTTCTGCGTTATAATCTATATATTCATAAATTTCTGTTGCGTCTGTTTTAGCATATTCAAATTTCTTTACTATAAATCTGCAAAACATACCAAATATTTCTACGCCGTCCATAATAGTATTGTTAATTAAATTTGACATTTCTTCTTTTAAAATACTTTCTGTGCCTACGTAATATCCAACTTCTATAGCCATATTTTCAGTATAATCTCCTATATTTTTAAAATTTTCTTGTTTTAATTGTTTCATTTCAAATCACTCTCCTTTAATCTTCAAAAAACTCTTCTTTAAATTCTTTAAATAATCTTTCTTGCTCATAAAATATGTATTTATATATATCTGCTCCGTCTTCATTTAAAAACTTATCAGTTATGAACTCTATAAAAAGCCCAAATAATATATATCCATCAATTATATTGTCTGTATTATCTATTAATTCTCTAAATTCTTTTTCTAAAATTCTTCTTTCGCCTATATAATAAGCAATTTCAATAGCACAATATTTTTCGTTGTTTAAATAGTCGTTTTCTTTTGCTTTATATTTTTCTTTAAACTTCATTATCTTTCACTCTCCTATCTATAAAATTGTACTTTAAAACTATTAATATCACTTAATTGTACTGCATAATTTATTGCGTCTTCAAAATTTTCAAATAATCTGTTTATGTTCAAATATTCGCACTCAACTCTGCATTGTTTATATCTGCCTAATGTATTGTCGTAAAAGTATATTGTTTTAAATTCGTTTTCGTTTTCATTTATATATTTTGTTATCCAATATTCTATGTTTTTGTTTATTTTTAAATCTTCAGGGGGTATATAAAAATAATCTATCATATTATTTGTATCGTCATTTTTTAGATATATTTCACAATTGTATCCACCCTTATTTTCGTCAATGTCTTCTATAACCTCAATTCTATATTCTTTAAAATTCATATTGTAAGTTCACTCTCCTTTGCTAATTCCAACCTATTGTAATCTTTTTTCCATTTTTTGTTATTTCGTCGTTAAGAACTTTTAACCCTAATTCTAAAAGTCTTTCTTGTAACATATTTTTCAATATGTGACAAACTTTTCCTTCTATGCCTATTAATTTAATTCCCCAAATCTTTTCACAAGCACTTACGTAAAAATTGTAACCATTACAACAATCTTCACTATAAATCATTAATTCACAAGTGTTGTATCCAATTCTAATTGCACTTCTTATTTTATCTTTCAATTTTGTTTCAAAATTTTCGCTATACATTTCTTTTCTAAAATGTTCTATTATATCATTAATAACTAGACTTTCTTTATCTATTCTTTCACTTTGTATTTCTTTAATTTCTTTCATAAAACTTGTTTCTGCTTCGTTATCTTCCACACTATCTATCGTTTTATTTCCCCCTTTGTATTTCTCGTAATTATCTCTTATTTTTTCTAATTGGTCTATAACATTTGTAACTAAATCTTTGCTACTATAAAAACTGCCAAATGCTATATAATCTACTATAAAATCTTCAAAATTTTCATATTCTTCGCCATTTTCTACAATTTCGTCTATAATTTCGTCTAAACTTCTTTTTATAATCATTATTCTTCACACTCCTTTTCTTCACATTTTTTATCAAGTTCATTAGTTATTATTTCATTAACTGTTTCCCATAAATAATCATTGCAATTTAATCTTTCAATAATTTCTTTAATATCTGCCTCTGTCAATTTATTATATCCTTCTTCTTCGTCATAACATTCAATAATCATATCAATTTCGTCTTTTAAAAATTTGTATAAATTTGTATCCTCAATTCTAAATTCCATTTTATTCACACTCCTTTATTAATTTTATACATTTTCTAATTTCAATCATATCTTGCCCATAAAATTCAACGTCTGTTTCTTTAATATATTCTAATAAATCTTCTAAAGTCCAATTGTTTAGTTCTTCTATTGTAGGGTTATCTACATAACACATAATTAAAATTTGCAATTTTTCTTTAGAAGTTTTGCCTAACGCAACATAATTTTTAAATTCTTCAAAAGTAGTATAAATGTCGTATTCTATTTGTTGCTTTTTCTTTAAGCAATCTAATAACATTTTTACTTTATTTTCCATTATTCTTCACTCTCTCTTTCTAACATATCACATATTTTATTAGTTAAATTATCTACATATGGTGCAATTTCTTTCATTAATTCTATACATTTTTCTTTATCAAGTTTTTCATTTTCAATGTAATAAAAAACATCTCCATCTTCGCACCAACCCTCAAATGTTTCTCTTAAATTTTCGATTTCTTCTTTACTTTCAGGATAATTTGCTCGTAACATATCATTTATAATTTTTACTATTGTGTCTGCTTCTAATTGTTGATTTTTATTAAAATATATTTCGTAAATTTTTTTAGTCAAAGCGTTCACATAAGGTGCAATCTTTTTAACTTTTTTTACAAATAAATATATTTGAGGGAACAAACACTCTTCTTCAGTAAGCCCCGAATAAAGTTCTTCAATTTCACACCAGCTTTCAAAACTTTCACTTATTGTATCAGGATAGTTTGTTTCTATCATACATATTATATTGTTTACTATTAAAGCTACATTTTTCATTATTCTTCCATCTCCTTTTCGTACTTTTCCCACACTTTTTCTTCCATTGTGTCGGTTATAATATCATTTATACTTTGTGATAAATAATCATTATTAATTAAATCTTCTATTATTTCTTTAATGTCTGCCTCTGTCAATTTATCGTATTTATCTTCATCATAACATTCCATAATCATATCAACTTCTTCTTTTAAAAATTTATAAAAATTTGTATCTTCAATTTTAAATTTCATTTTATTCACTCTCCTTTTGCTTATTTGAATAGTAAAATATTTCTATCTTTTCTTTTTCTAGTTGTTCTTCTTTAGGTTGACACTTGTTAATAGCAAGAAGCATTTCTTTTAAATCGTAACCTTCTTGTTCTCTTCCGTGAAAGTATTCTCTGCCTACGATATTCCAACCTTCTATTATATACACCCCATTGTCCCAGTTGTCGCAATCTAGGTGGTCGATAGTATCAATTCCTATACTAGTTGCTCCACCAAAGAAATTGCCAATTACTTGACAAAGTCTAGCCCAACCATAGTTGTCATTTGTAGGTTCTCTGTATCCTTTTAGTTTACAATATGTTAGAAAAGCTTCTACACTATCTCTTCCACCATTCCAGTGTAGGTATATGCCTACGCCATTATTATTAAAATTTTCTCTACTTGTTATTACTGCTCTGTTTCCCATTTTATAACATCTCCTTTATCTCTTCTCTTAATTTTTCTACGCGTTGTCCCCAGTAGCCTATGCCTTTCATATCTACCCAACATTCGTGGTCTAAAATATCACATACTGCTTTTTTTGCATACTCTAATTCTTCAATTTTCTTTTTTAATTCTTCCATTATTCTTCACTCTCCTTTAAAAATTTCTCTCTTAATGACAAAGCTATGTCAGTTCTAGTTTGATTTTGTGTTAGTCTTACTGGACAAAGCATACAACTATATTTTTCACTTTTAATTTGTGCTGGTGCATATATATCTTTGCCTAGTGTAATTTCGTTTGTATTGTTAAGTTGTAATAATTCCATAAGCCATACTGGATTAAATCCTATAGCTACGCCGTTTTCGTTTCCGTCTACATAAGGTATGCAATCAATATTTCTATGTTTATTTACTTTATTATATGCTATAAGTTTTTGTAAATAATTCATATCAATTACAAGTTTTTTTGTTCCTTCAGTTATTATGTTTTCATATTGAATAAACATATCGTCATTCTCGCTATTATATAAAGCTTTTGCAATTTTATCGTCTTCGTCTTCAAATTGTATATATATATATCCGTCACATAGCCCAAATTTACCATTCTTTTGTTTGTGTACATTTTTGAATATTGGTCTATATTCGGGTACATTTTTGATAATTCTTTTAAAGTATGCGTTTACATTAAATTTGCCTACTTTATATGCATCAATAGTATCTAATTTTAATTCATTCATTAATTGTTCTAATCTTGTTGTTATTTTTTCTTTATCTGCATAATCTCTACGCATAAGTTCTTTAATATCGTCTAATCTGTTTATAATTGTTTCTTGTTTCATTTTCAAATTCTCCTTTACTTATTTAATTCATACCATTTTTCAAATTTAGCCCACTCAATAGGGTTATATAATATATCGCTTAAATATATTATGTTATATTTTTGTTTTAATTCTTTTTCTTTTTCTAACCACTCTGTGAATATCAATTTTTTGCACTCTTCATTATATTTATCAATATTGCTTTGTGGACACATTATATTTAAATATTTATCTATTGCATTATATTTTTTGTGTCCTATTTTCTTTTTTATTTGCTCATATTCTTGTAAAATACTCATTTTAATTCTCCTTTCATTTATATGTTTTCTTTTACTATCTCTAAAGCTTTTTCAAATGCCATTTGATAGCCTTTTTCAAAGCCTTTTTCAAAGCCTTCTGCCATACCCTCTTCAAAAAGTACACTTTTATTATATTCTTGTGCAAGCTCGTATGACATTTCTTCTACATCGTTACTGCTACTTGCATTTTCAAATTCATATTGAATATCTAATATTTTCATTTTTCTTTCTGTTACTTCAAGTGTTCTTTCTGCTTGTGCTTTTGTACTTCTAGCCTCTTGTCTTTCTTTAACTATTTTTCTTAATTTTTCTTGATATTCTTCGTATGACATTTTTCACACCCCCTAACACGCATATGCAACTATTCTGCCGCTTGGTAATTCGTAATAGTATCCACTTTCTAATAAATCGTTTCCAAAAGCCTCATTGTCAAAATATGGTTGCTTATCATATCCACAACTCCATTTTTCTTCCTCGACCATATCATCAAAGTCTTTAAATACTGTACTTATAATTGCTCTGTCTTTGTATGCTCCATTATAATTGTCAAAAGCTTCTTCTACTTCTTCTCTGCTCAAGTTATATTCGTTCATTACATATTCTTTTTCTTCTTCTACAACTTTCGCAAATAGTTGTTTGTTTTCTTCACTTAATAATTTTTTCTCAATAGTATTTTCATATTCATTAATTATTTCTATGCCTTCGTTATACTTATCACTGCCTCGTTCAATTCCATAACCTAAGGCTTTTATTCTGTCATTCAATTCAAATAATTTCATAAATTCTTCTTTTGTTAGTATTGTTTCTAGGTCTTCAAAGTTGTTTTCTACAATTTTTCTTAACTCTGTTTCAAAGCCACCGAAACAAGCTCCACAAATATGTAATCCACCAAAATAATGATTACATTCAAATCCATTAAATTCTAAATAATTTACGACATCTCTATCATTGTCGTTTTTAATTTTTGCTAAAAATATTTTTTCCATTTTCTTCATTCTCCCTTCGTATTGTGATAACTATTATATCACGACTTATATAATTTGTCAACACCTAAAAAGTAAAGTGTCCAGCGAACATTACTTCTTGGTCTTTATTATCTGTAAAATCTATAGATATTGTATAATATATGTGATTTTTAATGTTATATATATCTTTAAGTTTTACACTATCAAAAATAATATTGCCTAGGTCATTTTCAATTTTGCCTAGTTCTAAATTTACATAGTTGTAAATTTCTTCTACAATTTCTTTAGCTCTTTCGGTAAATAGTTTTATTCTATCTGTTATTAATTCGTGTACATTGTTACCTGCAAGGCTTTCTAGTAATATGTACTCGTATTCTTTTTCCATATATTCTATAAATGCGTTTTCTATTCTGCTATCGCTTATTTCATATCTTTTTACTATTTCGTACATTTTAAGTTACCCCCTTTTAAAATATTCTTGTTCTTCTTTTAGTACTTTTACTATAAAATTTAAACATTCATTCTTTTTTCGTGTAGGGAATAAGCCGTCTTCAAAAATTTCAAAATTTCCGTCTTGTTCTACTATAAAGCCTACAATATTTTTGTTTTCTTTTTTATATGTGTAAAATTCATATAGCATACAACCTTTATCTTGAGTTATACTTTCTATATGTTTGCGTAACGAATAATATAAGTCATTAAATTTTCGCAAATCGCTTTGTCTTAATTCTCCTAATTTAAAATCATATCCGTTACAAGTTGTTTCGTTATATGGTCTTATGAATAAGCTAAATTGTCCACCACCTATACATTGTCCGTTACCAATAGCTGTAATATATTTGTCGAATGTTTTATATCCAGTATTAATTATTATTTTACTGCCTCTTTTATTCCAGGTATAATATTTACTTTCTAACATTTATTCCACCCCCTCTGCTTTTAATCTGTTATATGTCTCTTCTGTTATTTTGAATGAATATGTGTTTTGTTCCATTATATTATCAATAAAGTCTTCAGGTGCTCCATTATATTCGTCTTCAAAATATGTTTTTGCTACCCTATTAATTTCTTCTAGCATATCTTCTAAATCTTTTTTTACACTAGCTATAAAATCTTTGTATTTCTTTGTATTTTCAATTCTTTTTAATTTTGCCTCTTCTATATAGTAATCGTATATATAAATATCGTCTAATTCTAAAATTTTTCTTGAATGAATATTTACGTCGTCAATTTCAATATCTTCTCCAAATATTTTTATACTTCTATATACTTTTAAATTTCTAATTTTGTCTATCCACCAACCTTGCGAGTTGCTATCAATATATACATTGTCAAATTCTATGCCTTTTTCTTTATATCTGTCTTTAATTTCTTCTATGCTATCTTTATAACATTCATAGATATAATCGTACCAGTCTTGCATTATTATATCTGTATATTTTTCAATTTCTCTTTCTTTTTCTGCCTCGCTCAATTCTGCCCATTCTTTTATAATATAATAGTTTATTTCTTTTTCTAATTTCATTTTCATTCACTCCTTTACTCGTTACACATAAATGTGTAATCATTCCACCATTCATATTCTTTTTCGTTTATTATAACCTCTGCTTTTGATACAAATATATCTTCTTCTATATCATAATAATCTGCGCTAGGTGTTTCTGCTATTATTAAGTTTTTTGCTCCAGGTATATGTATATTGTGTTCTGTGTTTTTATCTTCAAACACCTCTTCATAAATATCTTCGATATTTCTTTTTGCAATTTTTAGTTTTTCTTTTTGCTCACTTGATAATTGCTCGCTATCTGCGTTTTCTATAATATCATATAGATATTCATAGCAATTTTTCAATTCTCCTAAAATTTCTTTGTCGTTCATTTTTAATTCTCCTCACTTTCTATCTCCATTACATAGTCTTGAAATAATTCATTACTTATCCATTTAATTGCTTGTGCTATATTTTCTTCGTTATTTTTTACTAAATAGCCCTCTCTTTCTCCATTATTCCAAATTATGCCTTGTACCATTATTTTATTGTATCTAGCATAGTCTTCTATTTCTTCTGCTATTATTACTGAACAATTTTCGCCTTGCTCATTGTTAATATATTCTTTAAATGTAGTTTCAAACATATAGTTACCCTCGATTAATTCCATATATTCTTTTAAGGCTTGTTCAAAGTCAACTAATCTAATTTCATAACCAAATATGCCGTTGTCATTAGCTCCATTATAAAATTTTAATATGTCTTGTAAATCATAAGTAGCAAGCACTAAATCTCGTTTAGTACTTGCTAAATGTTTTTTATATATTTTATACATTTTTTGCCCCCCTTTTACATAGTCATACTTTCAAGTGCGAACATAAAGGCTGCTGCCTCTCTATCGCTTGAGATAAAATCTCCTCTATATTTTACAAATTCGCCTACAAAATCTCTATGTTTTTCTACAAATTTGTCAAAGGCGTCTACTGCCTCTTCATAACCTGCCACTCTATCATTGTGGTCATATAAAAACTCATATTCTTTGTCCATTTTCTTTTTAAATTCTGCAATGTTTATGTTCATTTTAATCATTCTCCTTTATTTCTTTTAATATTTCTTGTGCCACCTCGTTAGTAATATCGCTATCTTTTACAACTTGTTTAAGAATATTATCAATTAAATATATTCTTAAATCTTGTATTGTTTGTTCTTTTGTTACTCCTAAACCAGTTATAGTGGTATATGCTTGTATTATATCTTCTTCAGTCATAAAGCCGTTTAAAATACCCCAGTCTTCTTTTAGTTCTTTATAAACTTGTTCTTTAGTCATTTCCATTCACTCCTTAATCTACTATTGTTACTAGTTTTATCCAGTAACATTCCATATTGTCTTTGTTTATGTAAACATCTTCCTCTAAAGGCGATAATTGTGCTATTTCACCTTTTTTATATATAGCTTGTTTACATTTTTCATAACTTGTGTATGCCTCGCTACAAGTTGTTCTTGCGTTGTTATCTCTTGTTAAAATTACCCAAATGTGTTCCATTATTCTTCCACCTCGTCTTCGTCTTCTTCTTCGTCTTCTTCGTCTTTTATGTCTAATTGCTCGAATATATATTCGTCTTCAAACCATAAAAAGTCGTTTACTTCTGTATCTGTAGGTATTTCGTACTCAAATACTTCTTCTAATAATTCCATTAACTCGTCTTCTTTTCCTGCCTCTTCTATTTTTTCTAGTGTAGATATAGCTCCACTCCAGCTACGATTTTTTAAATCTATAAACCCATAATCAATTTTAATATACATAATAATCACTCCTTTACTAATAGTTTAAATCTTCGCTTATTTGATAAGCACCCATAGGATTATATACGATTTTTAATATATCGTTTTCTCCATATTCTTCTAATTGCTCTAATATATCGCTTGTTAATATAATATTGCTTGCTTGATTTTCTGCGTCGTCTTCTGCTAATAAACCATATGCCAAAGTATATATAAAAAATTTTCGCAAGTCTTCTACTCTACCTATAAATTTTTCGTCGTCTTCTACAACTTTGATTTTATCAATTTTGCTTGATAGTTCTTCAAGTAATTTTTCGTTAATTTCCATTATTGCTCACTCCTTTCAATTTCTTTGCGTCTCAATTCGTTGCAATAGTCAAGTAATATGTCCATTGCGTTTGTAATTTCGTTGTATTTTTCCATAAATCTTTTTTTGCCTGCCTCATTTAAATAAGCGCTACTTTTTTTCCAGTCTTCACTTGTATTATCAAAAGCTATAGAAGATAACTCTTCTATAGCTTGTCTAATTTTTGCTAATGTCATTGTTTATTTCCCCCTTTACCAGTGTTTTGCTAAATTATTGTAATTGTCTATTGTTTCGTTACAAAATTTGTAAAATTCTTTTAGACTACTTATGTAACTTTCTATAGTTGATACACTTAATTCGTCTACATAGTTTTTTATATCTTCTTTAGTTATATAATCTTTTTCGTAAAATTCTTGCATGTCGAATATATCAAACCATTCTACATATCTAAATTTTCTATATCTTGTTTTATCTTCTGTGTTATATATACGTCCGTGTATTAAGTAATAATAATTATGTGCCATATCATTATTTTGCTCGTATAATTTTTCTTTTTTAGTTATTCTAAAATCTAACATTTTAATTTCCCCCCTTAATCTGTTATGTAGTATTTTCCTACAATTTGCTTTTTTATTGTGTAGCCTGAGCCACCACCATTTGAGTTATGAAAACTCAAGCTGTTATTATCTATCTTTACATTTACAAGCTCCATTTGATATTGTATTGTTTTTATTGTGTTTTCTATAACTTTTTCTGTGTAGTCTTTTAATTGCATATTATTTTCTCGTGTTATTAAATTTAATATTTTTATTGCGTCTTCTCTATTTCTTCTCACTTTATCTGTAACTACAAAGTAGTTACCTTTATAACCAAATCTAAAACATTTTAACATTTCCATTCACTCCTTTTCAAATTTTGCCTCCCTCATTTATAATTGCTCATATATTTTTCTATATTCTTGCATAAGTTCGTCGTTCTCTAGTAGTTTTGCAAGCTCGTCTTTTTGCTTTTTAGATATTCTAGTTATGTTGTTTTCAAGTCTATATAATTTTTCTATAGCTTTTGCGTGCTTGTCTATTGCAAGCCCAAGCGCTTTTTTCATACAAGTTTGATATTGATAACACTCCCAAGTTCTGTTATAATATCTAATTTTTGCCTCGCTTATTTCATATCCGTTTCTCAATAGGACAACTCTATGTCCCCAAGCCCTGCTTGTTTCCCAAGTTTCACATACAAATGTGTATTCTTTTTCGCTTATTGTATATTTTTTTGTTATCATTTTAATTACCCCCTTTATATAATAAATAACAATATTTTGCCCACCTTATATCATATGCTCCTAATAGGTGTTCAAGTTCGTTTACCTCTTCTGTGTCTAAAGCTCCCGCTTTATCTAGCTCGATTATTCTTAATAAGTCGCGTTCTGTAAAATAGTCGCTCCAATTCATAAATTTACCCCCTACATTAGCTTGCTATCTACAACTTCGCGTTGTACCGCAATACTTTCTTGATTAAATACTTGTTTTAGCCAATTTACAATATTGCCTACGGTATCTTTATCTACAAATAAAAGCTCAATTCTTAAAGTTTTTTCTACTACAATTGTGCCGTCCTCGTGTTTATAAAGCCCGTTTGCCTCGAATATTGTTGCCCCGTCCGTAAAATTCATTAATATGTTGTTGCATATTTTATATGCCTCTATTGTGTTTATTAGTTGTACTTTTTTGTCTTTATCATTAAGACCCAAATATAAAGTGTATTTTTCCATTTCAATTTCCCCTTTCAAAATTCTAAATTTTGCCTACGAGATATATAATTATATCTCGTCGTCGCTCATTACTTTTTTTACTTGTTGTGAGCTTCTAATTTTTTGTATGTAGTCTTTTTTTGCTTTTTGTTCTTGTTTTATTCTTGCGTTTTTTCTGTTCTTGCGTTGTTTGTTTTTGTGTATTTTCTCAACGATTATTTCTATTGATAGCCAAAATATTAATATTGCAAGCGATATTAAAAACCAAAGCGCAAATATTTGTCCATTTTCTATGAAAAATCTTGCGTCCATAAATTCACCCCCTTAAATTTTGCCTACGATATTTTAAAATCTAGGCTAGTTGTTTTAAATAAAATTCTTGTTCTTCTTCTTGTTTTTGATAAAATTCTTCCTCGATAGTATTCTCAAATGTTAGCCATAAAAGTTTTTCGTTTAAATTCTCCATAAAAATCACTCCTTTGCTAAAATGTACACACTTTGTGTGTAATGGTAGTAGCGCTTTTGTGGTCGCGCTACCAAAACCCGTAGTTTGTTTTTTTGTCTTTTGTTTTTTTGCTTTTTTGTAGCGTTTGTCAAGCCCGTTTATGCTTGCTCTCCTCTTTAACAAGTAATAACTTGTTATAGATACTAGTATACGGTCGATATTAATCTTCTACAACCCTCGCACTCTATAAAACTCAGTATAGAGGTTGTTATGTTGCCATAACAACGCGTTGTACCATTTCAGGCGGACTTCGAGGTATCCACGACTTGCGTCTTTTTTATGCAAGTTATCCTGTCAATAACTCGCGTGGCTTGTGTCCCTACCCACACTAGACTTATATGTCATATACATATACTACCCCCTTGGTATACACACCAACTTACAATATCCCCTTGGCGTGCGAGTTTCTACCTCGTAAAGTTACACGACTACTTGCTATAGACTACTACGGCTTGTTGTATTGTAACGGAAATTATGGGAAATACCACACCACTAACGCCCCGTTCTCTATCTATAACTTTAATGTTAGTTCAAAAGTTATCGCGTATATGTATATATTATTATCAATGTGCAAATGTGATAATCAAGTTATCACTATAAAACATAGTTTAAAAAAAACAACTTTGTTTTACACTTTAAATTATACCACTATTCATTTTAAATGTCAAGCCCTTTTTTTTATTCTTTTTTTAACCCGTACTATTTCATTTAATGTTGCTAGCACTACAACTTTTTTAATGGTTAAATAAAGAATGTAAAAGTTTTAACTTTTAGAATGTTTTATTGTATAATGTTTCAATGTACAATGTTGTTGTTTCATTCAACTACAACTACATTATACACCCGTTACAACTAAAAGTCAACAACTTTTTTTAATTTTCTTGACAAAATTTAAAAGTTTTTTTATTTAGACGTTCTTCTAAATACCTTCAAACCCTTGCGGCTGTAGCTCCAGAAGGCTTTTTCTAAAGTACAATATTTTTATACTTTTTAATGTCTTTTTGTACTTTTTTACTTTGTACACATAAAATACTACACAAAAAATTACATTTTACAATTACAAATTTGTACACATATTGTACACATATTGTATATACTTTTTGAATGTGTACACATTATGTATACATATTATTATTACAATTATGTACACATAGTGTATACATTATGTACATATTATGTACACATTATGTACTAGTATTATGTACACATATTGTATACTATATAACATATACTATATATTATATACATTTATATTATTAATATTATTATATATATATATATTATTATTAATATTTTACATTATATTCAAAAAATTTTTTGAAATGTAAAACCTTGGAAGCGTTGAGGCTGTAGGCTTTTAGGGCTTTTTGCGCCTTCTCGTGTACACTTTGTGTGTGGTAGTGTGTACAAGGTGTGTACACAACGCGCGCGCGACGGCTTTTTTATTCTTTAAAGTCCAAAAAAGCATAAAGGGATAATACACAAAATGTATAAAATGTGAACTATAACCGAAAACCCTTGAAAATTAAGGCTCTCAAGCGTCAATGTTGACATAAGGACGGGGGGACTACCCCCTTAATCGCCCGAGAGTCCCCTCCAGCGATTTTTTACGCCCCACACGGAGCGAGCTGCTAAGCGAGATAGCCGTTTGGCGAGGCGCTCCATAAGGAGGGTATACGAGCTTTCCAGACGAACGAGTCGAAGACTAACGAGTGAGTAGGGAAAAAGTGTAGTATATCCTACGAATGGAATCTTAAAAATTGAAGTGAATGAAAGCTTGTCGTGGTGGGATTCTATATAATTCAAAAAGTAGGAGTATAAAGTATTTACAAGAGTGATGCCAAATGGTATAATTTAATTAAGGAGTGTGGAGATATGGAAAGTAAGGAAATAAAGGAGCATATAAAGAGAAAAATAAACGAATATGAAGAGAAGATAGAGTTAATGCAGAGTATGCTAATAGGAGAAGGATTAAAAGGAGAGAGAAGAGAAGAGCAGATACGAGAAGTAGAGAAGATGTATTTAAGAGAGAATGAGTGTATAGATATACTAATGTGGATAACAAGGAAGGAGGGGTTATATGAGAAGAAAAAGATTTAAGAAGGTGTTAATGAGTTATGGAATAGGAAGGAACTTGAGTGAGAAGTTTACAAAGAACACGTGGGAGGAATATGGCTGTTATAGTAAAGAGGACCTAGAGTATTACTGGAAGTTGTGGAAGATGTATAAGGAGGGATTGATATGACAGAGGTAGAAGAGAAGGTATTAGAGGAAATGCGAGAGCTAATACGAGAGAACGAGAGACTAAGGAAGAAAGTAGGAGACTTAGAGGATATGTTAGCAAAGAGGGAGATGTTAATAGAATGGATGGAAGAGAATCGTTAGAGATAAAGTATGAGAACTGTGTAAGAGAGTTACTAAGAAGAACTGACGAGAAAGCGGAGAGTTACTTTAGAGGGCAAGTAAAAGGATATGAAGAAGGCTGGAAAGAAGCTGAGGGGTTATACAGGAGTTTACTGGGATATATGCAAGCTGAGGGAAGAGATGTAAAGTTGCTAGAGGAAGTATATGTGCTAATGTTTGGCAAGAAGAAGAAAAGCGATGGGAGAAAGTGGTATTGGTGAAAGTAATATTTTTAGATGTAGACGGAGTACTAAATAGTATAGACAATACTGTAAAAGTAGTAGATAAGCTAAGAAGGAGAAAAATGCCAATACGTTCGCTAAGTATGTATTATGTACCTTTTAGGAGAACTTGTTTAAAGAACTTAGCTAGAATAGTAAGGAGAACTGGAGCTAAAGTTGTTGTTACTAGCACTTGGAGAACTAGCAAAGAGAGTTTAGCTGTATTAAAAGCTAGACTAGCAGAGTACGGTGTACCAGTTTATGACTGTACGAGAAGATTTGGAGACAGAGGAGCAGAGATAAAGGAATGGCTGTCTGAGAAGCGAGACGTTAATGGAGTGAGATATGTAGTACTAGATGACGAGATAAATGACATTGTAGGGTACATAGGAAAAGCTGGAGTAATACAAGTAAATGGTGAGTGTGGACTAAGTTTTTGGGACAGTCTAAAAGCGATAGATTATTTGAAAGGAGAGGACTAGATATGAACATAGAAATAAGTATGGAAGAATATAAAGAATTACTAGAGATAAAGGGTAAGTATGAAGAAGTGCTAAGGAGAGAGGAAACTAGTAAGAAAGCAGAGCCTATTATTTGGAGAGATAGTGGCAAGATAGACGATTTCAAAAAGCCAGACATAACAATTACTTGCCAGGAGAAGATGTAGAATGAAGAAAGTTGCAGAAGGAAAGTACATATATTCTTACAACGTAATAGACGAAGAAACTGGAGAGGTATTATCTAGTAAACAAAGTTATGTATGGAGTGGCTGGAAAGGCGACAGATACAAGTACAGATATAATTCTGGGTATGTGAGAATATTCTTTGATGCTGGATTCAACTTTAAAAAGCAAGATTTAGCTCTCTTCTGGGAATTAATAAGAATGATGAACAGAGACAACCTTATAATACAGAAGGTTAAATATAGAAATCAGTATCAGAAAGAACTGGAGTGGAAACCTCTAAGTAGGAAAGATATATATGAACACTTAAAATTTAGTAAAACAACTTTTGACAGAGCTTGGAGAACACTAATAGATGGCGAGTATATAAAGAAGATAAATGTATATGGGAAAAAAGTATGGGCTGTAAATCCAGCTTATGCTATGAGGTCTTTATATATGCCTATATTCTTATATGCTGGATTTCAAGAAAGCATAGACAAGTTCTTGTCTAAAGGTGCTAGACAAAAATTCCATAATATGATGGAAAATCAAGTAATAACAGGTGAAGAAGTATGGCAATAATGAGGAAACATTATGCGTGCCCAGAATGTGGCAAAATTTTAAAAGACAAAACATTTGATATAGAAGGCGGATTCCAAGTAAGGCTAGTGTGTAGCTGCGGCTTTGAAAAAGTAATATGGACCGCTAACATTAAAAAACTTAGTGCAAATCATTTTTCAATTGAGGCAGGTGATAGAGATGAAACAGAAACAGATAAGAAGACTAATGAAAGCTAAGAAAAAGCTTGATAGACTTACAAACGAAAGTTTAAGCGATAGAGAAATAATGGATACATTTGCATATATGCTTAAAACATATGAGAGCTGTAATGGCGCTGTAAAGAGCGCTATGGGTACATCTGAGAAAAAAGTTGAAGAAAATGAAGAAAAATAGTTGACTTATATAACTATTGGTGATATAATGTAGTTGTTAGGAAGGAAAGATTAAATCTTTGCCCTATAACTATCACAGTTCACTCCTTTGCAAATCTAAGTGAACGTGTAAAAAAGAAATAATGTCACTTTTCTTTCTAACAGTGTATCCAAAATTCGATTGGAATATATCGTTTTTCAAAAAAATCAATTCTCCGTAAAAATTGATGTGGAATGGAAGGTAATAAACTTACCTTCCTATTTTTTTACCTCCTATTCAAACAAAAGGCGGGTAAATTTTAATTTGAATGGTTAAATGGTGTAACTTGTTTACTCGAGAAGTAAAAGCGCTTAAAAAGGAAATATAAAACATTTGACTAATAAAAATATATAGAGTATAATATTGTTGAGGAGCGTACTTGTTGCACACGCCTTGCTAGAAGAGTTAAAGATGTTCTTCTAAAGTATGCTCCTAATGACTTAAAAACTGTTCTTTTTAGTATGTTTTTTTGGAATAGTTTTTTCATTCATACCCTTTGCACAGACTAGCCTATTAAGGTTAGTCTTTTTTTGTCATTTGACAAAATCTGATAAAGAGATATAATTAAGGTGGGGCGAAAAAATGAAATACAAGGGTTTAAAAGAGGTTTATCCCGTAAAAATGTGTGTTTTTTGCTCTAATAAAACTGATAAATGTGAACGTGATTATATATTAAAAGGCAAAAACGTTATTTCGATAAAATGTAGAAACTATAAAAGAGAGACTCGTAAGTGAGTTTCTCTTTTTTTATTTGATTAGAAAGTCCGTGTTCCCAGTGTTCCCAGTACGGTTTTTAAAAGTGGGAACACATTTTTCTTTAGAAATTATGTAAACTAAAATCTATATATTTATTTATTTATATATATATTTATAATAATATAATATAATATAAAATACTATATGTTCCCGATGTTCCCGCGTTCCCACTAAAATATAATGTATAATATTTTTTATCCATAATCCCCTAATTGATATATAGTCATACCCGAAAAAAAGTGGGAACTTGGGAACACACCCCTCAAATCTTAGAGGCTGTAGGTCTGCGGCGTTCCCTGCCGTTGGGAACAAGTGGGTACGCGTTCCCACTTTTTTGCTTTTTTACTAGAAAAAATTCTTTTCTTACAGCCAAGCGAATTGTAGACTCATTTTATAAAAAAACTAAATGAACTATTGACATTGTTTCACTTATTTAGTACAATGAATTTACGAGAGGAGGAAAACGAGGATGATATACAACAACACTTTGTATAGAATAAGAAAAGATAAAATAAAAGAATTAAAAGACGGTAGAACAAATAAGGTGTTCGCAGATAAAACTGGCTTATCAGAAGCCCATATTTGTAATGTTCTTAACGGAAGCGCTTATTGTCCTAAATATTTAGCTACTTTACTAAGCTTGTATGGTGCGCATATGCAAGTGCAAGAATATAGAATACAAGAAGTAGTAGATTACTTCTTTGAAGAGGTAGAAAAATAAAAAAAGGATAAGAGGTGATATAAATGAGTGGGGATATAAATTTCACATCTTTTGTTAAACAGCCCGTTGAAATGTGCGTTGGCGACTGGGTTGCTGACAGAAACGGAATAGTTAAATATAATAAAGATGGAAGTATAAAATATTATGTTGGTAAACAAGGTTTGCTAATAACTAAAAGAATGATAAATAAAGAAATGCAAATAGAAAAACTAGAAATTGCTTACACTAACGAAAAGTTAGAGTGGGAAAGGGTAACTGTACCTAGAGTAATGGTTTTCAACAAATCTACTGCTCATCAATTAGTAAATTATGGTATAGATACTTCTAGTACAAAAATGTCTTCTTTTGTAGCGTATATGACAGACTTATACGATTTTAATAAAGACAGAATACCAGTAGAATATACTGTAAATCATATGGGTTGGACCGACGACGATTGTAAAGCAATGATACCATATGACGAAGATTTACATTGTGACGCAGGCAATGGACTTGCCAGATTTGTAGAAGCTTTCCGTTCTAAAGGTAACGAACAAGAATGGCTTGAAAGAATCAAAAAAATTAGAAAAAACGAAAAACTTAGACTATATACAGATGCCTCTTTGGCTGCTCCTTTACTAAAAATAGTAAATGGACTTGGATTTATAACACATCTTTGGGGTGGCAGTGGAAATGGTAAATCTGTAGCACTATATGCGGCTTTGTCTATTTGGGGTGACCCAGCTAAATTGTTTTTAACTCTAACAGCTACAAATTTAAGTTTAGAATTAATAGCACACGTATTACAAAATTTTCCAATGGCTGGAGATGAGCTTACACAATTAGATAGCAAGACAATGACACCGCAAGACGTAGCGTATTTATTCGCTAATGGTCACGGAAAAAATAGAGGAACTAAAGAAGGCGAACTTCAAGAGACAAAAGAGTGGAAAACTCTTATGCTATCTACTGGAGAAGGACCTTTTGTAGACGAAAGTTCTGACGGTGGAGCTGTAGCAAGGGTATTAGAGATAGAAAGTACAGAAAATATGTATCCTTCAGAGCCAAATTTAAGAGAATTTGTGTCTTTTTTGTGTGAAAATTATGGCTTTGCTGGTGAAAAGTACATAAATTATTTGATTTCTGTAGGAAAAGCCAAATTACAGCAGAGATATAAAGAAGAAAGCAAAATTTTTTTGGATAAATGCAGAGATAGAGAGCTAAACGAAAAGCAAGCGGTCTCAATGAGCTTACTAAAATTTGCGGACGAACTGGCTAGAGAGTGCATTTTTACTGACGAACAAGAATTAAGCGAAGAGGTATATCTAAATTCTATTGAAACCAAAGACAATGTATCTTCATATAAGAGAGCATATGAATTGGTGTTACAATCAGCAATGAGAGACAAAAACACATTAATAAGAACAAAGGGTGAAAATGAAGTAATTAATGTAGACGAAAATAAATATGGAAAAACAAACGGATTATTAGAAGAAGATAAAGCAAGACTATTTTTATATGAATCATATGTAAACGAAATATTGAGAAAAGAAAACCCTAAATGGTCTTTTGGACAATTCAAAAAAATGTGGCTAGAGCACGATTTGCTGTTACCAGGAGAAAAAGGAAGATACACTAAAAAGACAAGAAGATTAGATAGAAGAGCTATTTGCTTTGTATATGCTGAAGACGAAAACGAAGACGAACTTGAAGAAGTTGCGCCATTTTAGAATAAGGAGGTAAATGGTATGATAGATTTGAGACTAGGTGATTGTATTGAAGTATTAAAAGAAATTCCAGACAAAAGTGTAGACTGTATAATTACAAGTCCACCGTATTGGAAAGGCTTTGAATACGAGGCTTATTTCAACTCTTATAATCAATACTTGAATTGGTGCGAGTTGTGGCTAAAACAATGTAAAAGAGTACTAAAAAAAGATGGCACTTTTTATCTTAATGTTATAAATGATAGTGAAATAACCATAAGAGCTTTTGAATTAATGGAAATTGCTACTAGAAAAATTATGTTTAAATTACACGATACAATAATATGGTATAGATACAATCAACAACCAGCAAATACAAACAGGCAATTAACTAACCAGTGTGAGTATGTTTTTATGTTAAGACATACTTCTGCTGGGGTAAACTTAAAAAAACAAGACGCATACGACAATCATCCAGAAATATTTAAGACTAAAAACGTTGGAAACGTATGGGAAATACCATTTAATAGTGGCAAAAAAAGCGAAAAAAATTTTGGCAGAAAAGAGACAAAATCTAAATGGGGACATAGTGGATTTCCATTAGAGTTGCCAGAAACTTGCATATTATTAAGTACTGAAGAAAATGATGTAGTATTAGATATGTTTATGGGAAGCGGGACAACAGGTGTAGCTTGCAAAAAATTAAATAGAAATTTTATAGGCATAGAGTTAGACGAAAATTATTATAATATAGCAAAGGAAAGAATAGAAAAAGAATAAGGAGGTATGAATATGAAAGAATTTTTCTTTGGCTGGCTAATAAAACCAGCATATTTACAAACACCAATTGATGGTATGGTAGAAACAGCAGAATTTATAGCACTGTTTTTCTTAGTGGTTATTGTTTGGGCTGTTATTACAATGTTGAAAGATAGAGGTGATAAATAATGACTGTTGAAGAGGCTAAAAAAATATTGCAAGACCACGTTGATTTTATAGATAGTCTTAAAAAAATAGATGTTTCGGAATCAAATGCTGAATTTGCAGAAGCTATAAGAATTGTTTTAGCAGAGCTAAATGACTTCCAATATCCTTACATTTGTAATTGTTGCTTGAAACGTTGTGCGGGAGATAACAGTGTTTTTATTGAAGAAACTGGAAGAAGAATATGTTTTGATTGTTTTCCAAGTACGTGGGAAGCTGAGATAATAATGAAACAGAAAACAAAAAAATAGGAGAAGAGTAATGAGTTTAGAAAAAGCCATAAAAAAGAGAGCCTATTGAGGAGGAATAAATGGTAGAAATAAAACACCCAAACGGATAC
>Ga0326511_10001000_pt1 | contig 24080 bp, 18 predicted proteins | sample 0_2496_0518_D_FD_203701 | JGI IMG/M metagenome (GOLD analysis project Ga0326511, IMG submission 203701) | Bovine rumen microbial communities from UC Davis, California, United States - 0_2496_0518 | ecosystem: Host-associated > Mammals > Digestive system > Stomach > Rumen | place: USA...
CTGCGCCTGCTCAGCCTGGCCAGAAGAAAGTAAAGACATGCTGCAGCAGAGAGAAGGCGGCGCTTATGCCGCGGTCGTCGGCGGCGTGAACATTGATATCGGCGGCCAGTCCTTTCAGCCGCTGATCCTCTCGGACTCCAACCCCGGCCGGGTCCGCACAAGCCCGGGCGGCGTCGGCAGGAACATTGCCCACAACCTGCGCCTGCTCGGTCTGCCGGTCCGGCTGATCGCGGCCTTCGGCGAGGATCTTTATGCCGATGTCATCCGCCGCTCCTGCCGCGAGATCGGCATCGACACGGAGAATGCCGTTACGGTTCCGGGCGAGGCAACCTCGACCTATCTTTATCTTGCCGACCATACGGGCGAGATGCATCTGGCCGTCTCGGATATGGAGATCTGCCGCTTCCTGACGCCCGACGCGCTGGAGGAGAAGCTGCCTCTGCTCCGCGCAGCCGGAGCCCTGGTTCTGGATACGAACATCCCGGAGGAGACCGTCCGCTGGCTCTGCACCCAGGCCGATGTGCCGATCTTTGCCGACCCCGTCTCGGTTTCCAAGGCGGAAAAACTGCGGCCGGTTCTGGCCCGTCTGCACGCGCTGAAGCCGAATAAGCTGGAGGCCGAACTGCTCTCCGGCATCCGGATCGCCGACGAGCACGATCTGAACCGCGCTGCCGACGCCCTGCTGGAGACCGGGCTGCAGCAGGTCTATATCACCATGGGCAAGGAAGGCGTGCTGGCAGCCGACGGGAAGAAGCGGGTCCGGCTTTCCGCGCTGCCCGAGGTCCCGGTGAACACCACAGGCTGCGGCGATGCCTTTATGGCGGCGCTGGTCTGGGCACACTTCCGCGGTCTGGATGCTGCGGAAAGCGCCCGCGCCGGGCTTGCGGCGGCTGCGATCGCCATGGCCGCCCGCGAGACCGTCAATCCCGCCATGTGCGAAGAAAAGCTGCTTCAGAAGATGAAGCAGCCGCAGTAAACAGAATGTGCCGACCGGCAGCAGAAATCCCCTGTCCGCGCGGAGTGAGCCGTGCGGACAGGGGATTTCTGATGTTTGTAGTTCGTTTCTTTACTTCTGCCAGTGGTCGGTGCCCTGGATGCCGTTGGCCGCGGCGTGATAGACAGGCTCCTTCCCGGCCTTCCGCTGGGCCTCGTAATCCTTCAGCGCGTCCAGCGCGGGCTTGGCGAGCAGGAGGATGACCGGCACGTTGATGATGACCATCAGGGCCTGCAGCAGGTCGGCCGTGTCCCAGGCGAGACCGGCGGAGATCACCGCGCCGAGGAAGACCAGCGCCGTCGCGCAGAGACGGAAAACCGTCATGAAGGTGCTGCCGGGCTTCTTTTTCATGAGGAAGCGGAGGCAGCCCTCGGTGTAATAGTAGTTGCCGAGCAGCGTCGTAAACGCGAACAGGCTCACGGCCACAGCCAGAAAGACGGGCCCGAAGCCGCCTAGGGCGGTCCGGGCTGCAGCCTGCACATAGGCGGCGCCGGCGGCCTCGGAAGAGGGTTCAACCCCCGAGAAGAGGCACATGAAGGCGGTGGCGGAGCAGATGAGCAGGGTGTCGATGAATACCGAAAGCATCTGCACCAGGCCCTGCTTGGCCGGGTGGGCGACGTCGGCCGATGCGGCGGCATTGGGTGCCGAGCCCATACCGGCTTCGTTGGAGTAAAGGCCGCGCTTGATGCCCCACATGATGCACGAGCCCGTAAAGCCGCCGAAGATGGCACGGAAGTCAAAGGCGGAGCGGAAGATCATCCCGAACACGCGGGGAAGCGCCGTGATGTGCGTGATGACGACGAACAGCGACACGAGCACATAGAGGATGCCCATGACGGGGACAAGCACCTCGGTGACCTTCGTCAGCCGTTTGCCGCCGCCGAGGACGCAGATGCCGAACAGAACGGCCAGCACCGCGCCGACGATGATAGGGGTCTTTTCGTTATAAAAGGCAAAGCCCGAGAAGCAGTCCTGCGTGTTGAAGGCCGCCAGCATGTTGTAGCCGACCGCGTAGGTCAGAATCAGCACGACCGAAAAGATGACGCCCAGCCAGCGCTGGCCCAGCGCATCCTGCATGTAGTACGAGGGGCCGCCGTAGAAGCTGCCGTCCGTGTCCCGCTTCTTGTAAATCTGCGCCAGGGTGGATTCGACAAAGGCGGATGCGCCGCCGAGGATCGCTGTGATCCACATCCAGAAAATGGCGCCCGGGCCCCCGAGGCAGAGCGCCGTGGAGACACCCATGATGTTGCCGGTACCGACGCGCGAGGCGGTCGAGACCATCAGCGCGCCGAAAGACGAGGTCGAGCCGAGGTTGACCGGCCGCTCTTTCACAACGCGGACGGATTCCCCGAAGAGGCGGAACTGAAGCAAGCCCGTCCGGACGGTGAAATAGACCCCGGCGAGCACGAGCAGCAGGGGCACGATATAGGGCTTGTAGAGGATGCCGCTGACGGCATTGACCGCATTGTCAATGGCATTGATCATGAGAACCGGACCTCCCATACGGAAATAATAGGATACTGTCGCTACTATAGCCGATTCCTGTCAGAAGCGCAAGAGATTTTCCGACGCTTTTCGGGCGATATCCATACGCACAGGCAGGGAAAAGCGGAAATAGGGCTTGCTTTTCCTATGGAAAGCGGCTACAATATGGCGCAACGGCCGATATGGCAGACAAGAAAGAGAAAACGGAGGAAAACATGGAAGAGAACAAGCTGGAACGGAAATACGGCCTCTTCACCGCCATATGCATGGTGGTCGGCATCGTCATCGGTTCGGGCGTCTTCTTCAAGGCCCAGACCATTCTGCAGAAGACCGAAGGCAACATGCCGCTCGGCATCCTTGCATGGATCATCGGCGGTCTGATCATGACCTTCTGCATCCTTGCCTTTGCGTCCATGGCGCAGAAGTATGAAAAGGTCAACGGCGTCGTGGACTATGCCGAGGCCACGGTCGGCGCCCGCTACGGATACTATATGGGCTGGTTCATGAGCACGATCTATTATCCCACCCTGACGGTCATCCTGGCATGGCTGACCGCGCGCTACAGCCTCGTGTTCGTGACCTCATGCTGGCCGAACTTCCCGCTTCTGATCCCGGCCGCCGAGGGCGGCTGCGTCGTCGGACCGGAGTGCATGGTCCTCATGATGTTCTATCTGATCTGCGCCTATGCGGTGAACGCCCTGTCCCCGAAGCTTGCCGGCAAGTTCCAGACCAGCACCACGATCATTAAGCTCATCCCCCTGGGCCTGATGGCGGTGGTCGGCATCCTGGTGGGCCTGTTCGGACCCCAGCACATGCTGGTCAGCAACTTTGCCACGGCCGGTACCGCGGGCAGCACGGCGGCGCCCCTGCTGGCCTCGGTGTGCGCGACCTCCTTTGCCTATGAGGGCTGGATCGTTGCCACCAGCATCAATGCCGAGCTGAAGGATGCCAAAAAGAACCTTCCCAAGGCCCTGATCATCGGCGCCATCATCATTATCGCGACCTATATCTGCTACTACATCGGCGTTGCCGGCGGTGCGTCCGTCGACGTGCTGATGAGCGAGGGTGCCACCAAGGCTTTCGTCAACATCTTCGGCGGCCTGCTCGGCAACATCCTGAATCTCTTCATTGCGATCTCCTGCGCCGGCACCATGAACGGCCTGATGCTCGGCTGCTCCCGCGGCATTTATTCCCTTGCCGGCCGCGGCGAGGGTCCCGCGCCCGAGCTCTTCGGCCAGGTCGACAAAAAGTCCAACATGCCCGGCAACTCTGCCATTATGGGCCTGTTCTTCTGCGGCTTCTGGGGTGCCTATTTCATCCTCGCCAGCGTCCTCGAGACCTGGGGCGGCGCGAAGGCCTTTGTGGGGACCCCGTTTGAGAGCGTCATCTTCAGCTTCGACGCTTCCGAGCTGCCCATCGTGACGCTGTACGCGATGTATATCCCGATCTTCATCAACTGGATGCGCAAGGCGACCGACGAAAAGCCGCTGAAGCGCTATGTGATCCCGGTGCTTGCCATACTTGGCTCGCTGTTCATGGTCTACGCCTGCCTGGTGGGCCACAGGATGGAGAACTTCTGGTACCTGATCGTGTTTGCCGTCGTGATGTTCATCGGCTCCCGCTTCTGCCGCAGGAAGGCATAAACAAATCAAAAATCAGAAGAACCTGCATGATTCGGTACCGAGTCATGCAGGTTCTTTGGCTTTGCGGGCGGCTTACTTTTCCAGGTATTCCCCGGCGCCGGAGGTCTCGGTGACCGTCCTGTCGCGGGCAATGAACAGGGCCTCCACCCCGTCCAGGCTTTCGATCAGCTCGCAGCCCTTCTCCGTGCCCAGCACAAAGGCCGCCGTGGACAGCGCGTCACCCAGCATCGAGCTCTCCGAGAAGATCGTCACCGAGGCCAGCTCGTTCTGCACCGGCCAGCCCGTCTCGGCGTCCAGCAGGTGGTGATACCGCACGCCGTCCAGGTCAAAGCCCCGCTCATAGATGCCGCTCGTGACGGTCGAGCCGCCGAAGTTCCTGGAGATCAGCATATAGTCGGCAGGGCCCCCGTCGATGTCCCGGATGCCTACCTTCCAGGGCTTGCTGCCCGGCTTGAGCCCGATGGCGACGATGTTGCCGCCGAAGGAGAGGATCGCGCTCTCCACGCCCCGGCCGGCCAGATATTCCTTCACCTTGTCCGCGGCATAGCCCTTGGCGATGCCGCCGAGATCGATCATCATGCCCTTCGGCAGCGTCACGGTGTTGCCCTCGATCGAAAGCTTGGTATAGTCCACCTTCTCCGCTGCGGCCTTCAGCTGATCGGCGTCCGGAAGCACGGCGGCGCCGGAGGTGAAGTCCCACAGCGTGGAGGCCGGCGCAATGGTCACGTCGAAGGCGCCGTCCGACATCCCGCTGACCTGCAGAGCGGTCTTCAGGATCGTGATGGTATCGTCCGAAACGGTGACCGGTTTCCCCTCGGCATGGTTGATGCGCCACACGTCGCTGTCCTCCTGCGTGCGGGACAGCAGCCGGTCATAGCGCCCGCATTCTTTCAGTGCGTCGTTCAGGACCTCCTCGTCGTCCGTATAGGCCGTCAGCGTGATGATCGTGTCCATATAAAAGCCGCTGACCGACTTTTTCTCCGCGTCGGCGGCAAAGACCGGCGTCGGCAGCAGCGCCGACATCAGCATGGCCGCCAGAAGAAGGCAGAGCGCTTTTTTCATCCTCCAGGTTTTCATAGCTACCTCCTGCAGCGTTTGCTTGCGAAAAGTATAGCACAATCGTCGGGCGGTGACAATCTCCTCTTGCTCACGGAAAGACCTCTGTGATAGAATGGCAGACAGCAAGAGGAGGGATCGCCATGATCGACTGCGGAAAATGCGGATATGAACAGATGCGTCAGCAGGAGGGCGGCGGCTATGTCTGCGGCCACTGCGGGAAGACCTATACCAAGGAGGAGGCCGAGCAGCGGCAGCAGGCGCTGGACCGCCTGGACGGGCTGCGCAGGCTGCAGCTGATTTTCATGGGCTGCACCATGCTGCTGCTGGTCGTCGCGGCATTCCTGCTCCCGCCCTATGTTGACGGCACGGGAAACAACGTCTTGATGTATACGGTTACGGGCCTGTGCCTCGCGGCCTTCCTGGCGGCCCTGACCGTGCGGATCCTCTTCGGCCGGGAGCGGAAAAAGCTTTACCCGCGCACCTGAGGGGAGAAGGAGGAAAACCGTGAAGTTCATCCACCTGTCCGACCTTCATCTCGGCAAACGCCTGAACGAATACAGCCTTTTGGAGGATCAGGCTTATATTCTGGAGGAATGCCTCCGCATCGTCGGCGAAGAACGACCTGACGCGGTCATCCTTGCCGGCGACATCTATGACAAAGCGGTGCCTTCGGCAGAGGCTGTGACGCTGTTTGACGATTTCCTGGTCCGGCTCTCCGGCTGCGGCGTCCGGGTTTTCGTATTAAGCGGCAACCACGATTCCGCCGAGCGCCTGGCCTTCGGCGGCCGCCTGATAAAGGCCGGCGGGGTGTATCTTTCCCCGGTATACGACGGCAGGGTCGAACCGGTCCGCCTGACGGATGCATACGGCCCCGTGAACGTTTACATGCTGCCCTTTGTCAAGCCCGCGCATGTGCGCCGCTGCTTCCCGGACCGAGAGATTGCCTCGTATACCGACGCCGTGCGCACGGCCGTTGAACAGATGCACATGGACCCCGCAGAGAGAAATGTCCTCATCACCCACCAGTTCGTCACGGGTGCGGCGCGGTCCGAGTCTGAGGACATTTCGGTCGGCGGCGCGGACAACGTGGACGTCTCCGCCTTTGACGGGATCGACTATGTGGCCCTCGGCCATATCCACGGGCCGCAGCAGATCGGCTCCGAGAGGATCCGCTACTGCGGTACGCCGCTGAAGTATTCCTTCTCGGAAGCGGGCCATATCAAGTCCCTGACCGTCGCCGAGCTGCGGGAGAAGGGGGACCTCCGCGTCCGGACCGTCCCGCTGAAGCCGCTGCGCGACCTGCGCGAGCTGAAGGGGACCTATATGGAGCTGACGGCCCGCAGCTTCTATGCCGGGACCGAGACAGGGGACTATCTGCACATCACCCTGACCGATGAGGAGGACATCCCGGACGCGGTCGGCAAGCTGCGCGTCATCTACCCGAATCTGATGAAGCTGGATTACGACAACCGGCGCACCCGGAGCAGCGCCGTCATCGGCGGGGCGGACAACGTCGAAGAGAAAACGCCCCTGGAGCTGTTCGGCGAACTCTATGAAAAGCAGAACGGCATGCCCCTGTCGGATGAGCAGGCGCGTTTTTCGGCCGGGCTGATCGAGAGCATCTGGGAGGGACGCGTATGAGACCGCTGAAACTGACCCTGTCCGCCTTCGGCCCTTATGCGGGCGAGACCGCCGTGGATTTCGAAAGCCTCGGCGAGAGCGGCCTGTACCTGATCACCGGCGACACCGGCGCCGGGAAGACGAGCCTTTTTGACGCCATCACCTTTGCCCTCTACGGCGAGGCCAGCGGAAGCAGCCGCGAGGCGTCCATGCTGCGCTCGCAGTATGCCGCCCCCGAGACGCCCACCTGGGTCGAGCTGGTCTTCACGCACGCCGGCAAGCGCTATACCGTGCGCCGAAACCCGGAATACGAACGGCCGTCCCGGCGCGGCGGCGGGTTTACGAAGCAGGCGGCGGATGCGGCGCTCCTGCTCCCGGACGGCCGGACCGTGACCCGGGCGAAGGATGTCACCCAGGAGATACAAACCCTGCTCGGTCTGGACCGGAACCAGTTTTCCCAGGTCGCCATGATCGCCCAGGGCGACTTTCTGAAGCTGCTCCTGGCCGACACGAAAGACCGCCAGGCGATTTTCCGCGACCTTTTCCATACCGGCGCCTACCGGGTCTTTCAGGAAAAGCTGAAGGAAGAGGCCTCTGCGGCCGACCGCGTATGCAGGGAACTGCGGCAGGGCATCACCCAGTACCTGGGCGGCATTGCCGCTGCCGAGGGCGACAGCGATGCTGCCGGGCTGCAGCAGGCCTCCGAGGGAAAGCTCCCGATGGAAGAGGCGCTCTCCCTGCTCGAGAAGCGAAACGCGCGGGACGCCGAGCGCCTGGAGGAGATCGGAAACGCGCTGTCCGGCCTCGACCGCCGCATTGCGGAAAACCACGCCTCCCTCTCGCGCGCCGAAGAGCTGGAGCGGGCGGAGACCGAGCGCCTGGCTGCCGAAAAAACGCTGCAGCAGCAAACCAATCGGCAGGAGGGTCTGGAACAGGCCCTGCACGATGCGGAAAAGCGTCTGCCGGAGGCGGAGAAGCTCGGCAATGACGCGGCGGCGCTGGAGGCGCTGCTTCCCGAGTACGATGCGCGGGAACAGCTGCGCCTTGCGCGGCAGAAGACCCGGCAGCGGCTGGATGCCGAAAAGGCCGCGCAGGAGGAGAACGGCCGGAGACGCGAGCGCCTTTCCGCCGAGCTGGAAGAGCTCCGTGCCATGCAGAAACGCCTTGCCGACGCGGGCGCCCGGAAGGAGGCCCTGCTAAGGGATAAGGAGCGGACGGAAAGCCGCGGAAAGCAGCTCTCCGCCTTCCTGCAGACCGACAAAGACCTGCGCGAGGCCGAGCACAGGCTTGCGCAGGCCCAGAATGCCTACTGCCGCGCACAGGCGAAATCGGACACCGAGACGCACCGTTATGAGGACATGAACCGCGCCTTTCTCAGCGAGCAGGCCGGTGTGCTGGCCCGGACGCTGGAAGAGGGGCTTCCCTGCCCGGTCTGCGGCTCGCGCGAGCACCCCGCACCGGCCCGGGCATCCCTGGACGCCCCCTCCGAACAGCAGCTGAAGCAGCAGAAACAGACCGCTGACCGGGCAAGACAGGAGGCCGAGAGCATGAGCCGGACGGCGCAGGGGCTGCGCGGCCAGACCGGGGCGATCCTCCAGGAACAGCAGAAGCGCGCGGGCGAGCTGTGGGACACGCTGCCCGCCGGCGATTTCTGCGAGGCTGCCGAGCGCGAACGCGGCGCTCTGCGTCAGCAGCATGCCGAGCTCGTCAGGGCCATCGCGGAGGAAGAGGAAAAGCTCCGCCGGAAAGCGGAGCTGGACGCGGCCATCCCGAAAAAGGAAACGGAGGAAAAACAGCTGCACGACAGCCTCCTGACCTCGCTCGAGACCGTCGCCGGCCTGGATGCCGAGCTCGTCCAGACCGACCTGCGGCTCAGGCAGGCCGAAGAAAAGCTGGCCCATCCTTCCCGCCGCGAGGCCGAGGCGGCCTGCCTCGCGATGCGGCAGACACAGCAGCAGATCCGCAAAAGCGCCGAAAAAGCCCGGGAAGATCTGGCCGCCTGCCGGACCGCCTGTGCGGAACTGGAAGGGCGCATCCGTCAGCTCCGCGTGCTGAACGAAAAAGCCGAGGCCCCGGACAAAGACGCACTCCTGAAAGAAAGGGAGCAGCTGAAGGAGGATAAGAAGCAGACGGATGAGAGATACCGGACCGTCCTGCTCCGCCTGAACACAAACCGCAGCATGCTCAGCGGCATCCGGGAAAAGAGCGGTGCCCTGGAGCAGGCCGAGAAGCGGCTCACCTGGCTGCGGGCGCTGTCGAATACGGCCAACGGCACTGTGACCGGGAAAGAAAAGATCATGCTGGAGACCTATGTCCAGATGACCTTCTTTGACCGTATTCTTGCGCGGGCCAACACGCGTCTGATGGTGATGACGGGCGGCCAGTACGAGCTCCGGCGGCGCCCGGAAGCCGAAAACAACCGTGCCCAGAGCGGCCTCGAGCTCAATGTCATCGACCACTATAACGGGACCGAACGCAGCGTCAAGACGCTCTCGGGGGGCGAGTCGTTCAAGGCCTCGCTTTCCCTGGCGCTCGGGCTCTCGGACGAGATCCAGTCCTCCGCCGGAGGGATCCGCCTGGATACGATGTTTGTCGACGAGGGCTTCGGCTCGCTGGATGAAGAGTCGCTTGCGCAGGCCATCCGTGCGCTTTCCGCCCTGACCGAGAGCAGCCGTCTGGTCGGCATCATCTCGCACGTGTCCGAGCTCAAGGAGAAGATCGACCGCCAGATCATCGTGACGAAACAGAAGACCGGCGGCAGCACCGTCCGGATCCAGGCAGAATAAAACAGAACGCCCGCCGGCTTTTGAACTGCCGGCGGGCGTTGGATTTTCAGGCGGCTTTTCCTGCCGCAGCGGCGTTTTCGCGAACGGAATCCGGGATGACGATATCCCCGACTGCGTCGTAATCATACAACACGCTTTCCGCCTCGCAGTGGCTGATCGACAGGGTAACGCCGAGCGATTCCAGCACGGCGGGGTCGATCCCTCCGAGCGCTTCTCCGCCTGCCCCCTGCCCCATATAGGCCTTCAGGCCGATCATGGCAATGCCCTGCATCATCTCGGTCATGTCAAGGGCAAAGCCCGAAACCAGACCGCTTTTGTTGTCGATGGCGATGGAAACCGGCATGTCGCCGATGCCGCGGAGGTCTTCCTCGGTCAGCTCGATGCCCGTCGAGCCGTTCATCTGCTCAAGCACCGGCTGGAGGTCCGTATCCTTCATAAGCGTCTGCACGGAAACCGTTCCGCTGTAGATCGTGGATTCCGAACCGCGGATCTCCGTTGTGCCGTCCTCCGCGAAGGTCTCGGACACCGTCCGCAGCTGCGAGAGCTGCTCCCTGTCCAGGTCGGTGATGCTGTCGATTTCAAAGAGGCTGCTGCCCGTGCCCTGTTCGAGCGCCTGCTCGTTCAGCGTCCAGGTTTTGCCGTCGTCTTTCGAGGTCCAGGTCCGCAGGACATCCTTGCTCTTTTCATAATACAGCAGGACATCCTGTTTTCCGTCCGGCGACTCCACGTTGAATCTGCCCGATCCGGTCCCGTGCTTCTTGTCGATGTCCAGCGTGCCGTCCACGCCCAGCTCGATGTCCCCGAGCGACTGGCCCAGCACCAGCATGTCCGCATCCAGGTAAAACGTGATGTCCGCGCGGAGGTTGTCCACCTTCTTCATTTTGGCCGCGGCTTTGGCCATTTTGGCCTCAAAGGCGGTGCAGCCGGTGAGGCTGAACACCAGCACCAGCGCCAGTGCCGACGCCAGGATTTTCTTTACGCCCTTCATGCTTTCTCCTTTATTTCGATCGTCATTCGCACTTTTCCCCGCTTCGGGTTTTGCCTGCACATCATAATACAAAGCGCTCCCCTTGACAAGAAAGAAGCCCAAAGATTCAGGAAATATTCAGAATTTCCGGCATCCCGGCCTTTCGCCCCGGGGAAAGTGCCCGACACGCGGGAGGGCCCCTCCGCGGTGATTTTCGTCAGTTTGACCATTGCCGGTTTTTGGCTTTTCTGCTATGATGCGCGCTGGTGTAGGAAAGAAAATGAAAAAGTGAAAAACTCCCAGGAGGGATGAAATGATTACCTGCAAACTGTGCAATACCGCACTGGATAGAAAACATCTTCGCAAAGACGGTTCTCTGATGTGCCCGGTCTGCGGCCAGATCTACTGGCGGCAGGCAGTGCTGAAGGCCATGGAGACCGAGGAACTGCCCGCAGAGGTGAAGCATGCTGAGCTGCCCCGTCACCGCGGCAGACACAGCGTCCGCCTGAGGACGGTTCCCATCACGGCAAGATGAACTGTTCTCCCCGGCTCGCGTGAGGCGGTCCGGGGAGATTTTCTGTTTTCCCTCGCCAGGCCGGATATCGCCGGTTCCCGTCCGGGGGCCGTCTGCGCCGTGTGACGCTTTTGTGACAGTTCCCGTGCTATATTGAACACAGAATCAAAAACTGTTTCTGGGAGGTTCCGAAATGGATAAAAACAAAAATCTGCAGGCGCTGGACGACGAGGCCCTGGACCAGGTCTCCGGCGGCATTCAGTTCACGACGCTGATTCATAAGGATAAGAAGGGCCGGAACGCGGCCCCGAACGGCCTCGTTTATCACGGGGAACAGGTGCAGACAAGCGGGCTCGTCTTCCGCAGCGACTTGAGCGGCCTGACGGCAAACAATCTCATCGGTCAGGATGCGGGTGCCGAAGACGGCGACAGGGAACTGATCTCCCTGTAAATCGGGAGAGCATTCTTTCAGGGGCGGCTGCTTCAGCCGCTCCTTTTTGACTTCCGGCAGGGTCTTGACACGCGGTGTATAATAGTCCCGCGTTTTTCCCAACTCTTTCCGAAAGGGGTTTTTCTCATGCAGGAAGACAATCTGATCACAGAAGAAACTCTCGAAGCCCTGGCAGGCAGCATTCTGGAAAAGGCCGACAGCGACGGGCTCGGCGGGCAGGATGCGCTCGACGGAGCCGATCTCTTTCCAGAGGCGGACTTCAGCACCGCACAGGAGCCTGAGGACCTCGCCGGCGTCGAGGAAGTCCAGGTCGAGGATGTCAAGGTTCTTGCGGAGTATGCCGAGAGCTCTGCTTCCGACGACCCCGTGCGCATGTACCTGAAGGAGATCGGAAACGTGCCCCTCCTGACCCCCGAGGAGGAAGTCGACCTGGCCAGACGCATGAGCGAGGGAGAGGAAGCCGCCAAAAAGAAAATGATCGAGTCCAACCTGCGTCTGGTGGTTTCGATCGCCAAGCGCTATGTCGGGCGCGGCATGCATTTCTCGGACCTGATCCAGGAGGGCAACCTCGGCCTGATGAAGGCGGTCGACAAGTTCGACTATACCAAGGGCTATAAATTCTCCACCTATGCGACCTGGTGGATCCGCCAGTCCATCACGCGGGCCATCGCCGACCAGGCCCGGACGATCCGGATCCCGGTGCACATGGTCGAGACCATCAACAAGGTCATCCGCACCTCGCGCCAGCTCATGCAGGAGCTGGGCCGCGACCCCAACGACGAGGAGCTCGCAAAGGCCGTGGACATGCCGGTCGAAAAGGTGCGCGAGATCCTGAAGATCGCGCAGGAGCCGGTCTCGCTGGAAACGCCGATCGGCGAAGAGGAGGACAGCACCCTTGGCAGCTTTATCCCGGCCGAGGAGGCGACCGACCCGGCGGACCTTGCGAGCGTCATGCTCATGAATGAGAAGCTGCGCGAGGTGCTGGACACCCTGACGCCGCGCGAAAAGCGGGTCCTCGAGCTGCGCTACGGGCTGGAGGACGGAAGGCCGCGCACGCTGGAAGAGGTCGGCAAAGAGTTTAACGTCACCCGCGAGCGGATCCGCCAGATCGAGGCAAAGGCCCTGCGCAAGCTGCGCCATCCCCGCCGCAGCGGCGCCATCCGAGAATGGAATACCTGAAACGCAAAAGGCACAGGGAATGACCCCTGTGCCTTTGCCGCCCGATCCGGGCTTTCTGCCGTTGCGCGGAAGAGTATGTTTCACCTCGCACCAAAGCACTGCACCGCGCTTTATACTGGAGTGGCAGCTCCCCCACAGTGATTGAGCGGCCGCAGTGACTGCGTCAGGGGCAGGATCTTCCCCTTGCCGCGCACGGCAGAGACTGCTTGGGAGCACAAAACAAGGCACAGGGAATGACCCCTGTGCCTTTGCCGGTTTTATAAACGTGATCAGAAGAACTCGCCCGGGACTTCGAGCACGAGGTCCGAGGTCGGGAAGCTGCAGCAGGGGTGGATGTAGCCGTAATGCTTGTCCGCCCAGCGGCGCATCTCGTTCTCCTGCGGGACGAAGACCGTTCCTTCCAGCAGGCGCGAGCGGCACCAGCCGCATTCGCCCGCACGGCAGCGTGACGGCGCCTTGATGCCGGCGCGCTCGAGTGCAACGAGGACGGGCTCGTCCGCCGACGCGGGGATCTCGCATTCGGCCGGCCCCTGCTTTACCTTGACGGTAAAGCTCTTGCCGCGCATGTCCTTCGGATGGTCTTCGCACTCCCACGGCGTCTTGGTGACGTCGATGAGCTTGCGGCGGAAGAGCCGCTCCGGCAGCTTCAGCTTTGCGATCTCGGGCTTCAGGAAGCGGTACATGGCCTCCGGGCCGCAGAGATAGACCGAGTACTCTCCGTCCGCGGGGGCGTATTTCCGGATCATCTCGGCTGTGATGAAGCCGCTTTCCCAGCCGTCCTTCTTCTCGTCCGAGAGGACATGAATCACCTTGAACTTCGGGCAGGCCGCCGCGATGGCGTCCAGTTCGCTGCGGAAGAGAATGCTCTCCTCCGTGCGCGAGCCGTAGAGCAGGGTGAGTTCAAAGTCCTCGGTCCCGTCGCAGATGGCACTGGCCAGGGACAGGAAGGGCGTGATGCCCGAACCGCCGGCGAGGCCGATGACCTGCTTCTTGTCGCGCAGCGCCTCGTAGTAGAAGAAGCCCTGCGGACCGGATGAGAGAACGGTATCGCCCGCCTTCAGGCTTTCAAGCAGTCTGTCGGCGACGAAGCCGCCGGGATTCGTGCGGATGGTGATGGCATATTTCCCGTTCAGAGCTTCCTTCGGCGACAGGCAGAGAGAGTAGGAACGGGTAACGAAGCTGCCGTCCAGCGGGAGCTTCAGCGACAGGTACTGACCGGCGCGGAAATAGGGCAGGGGACCGCCGTCCGCGTTTTTCAGGATATAGGTCTTCGCCTCAGCCGCGCCGCGGTCGATAATCTCGTCGATGACGAGTTTCATCACGTCGGGGTGCAGCGCTTTGGCGTTTTCGTTGATGGCAAAAGTGCCGTTGACCTCTTCAGCGGGGGTGGCCTGAATCGCTTCTTCGCGGACCTTGGCCATGGTCGCGAACTTCTGCATGTCAAGCCGTGGATCCGCGCTGATTTGAATGTTCAGTTCTGCCATTACGCTTTCCCTCCTTCTTCTTTCCATTTCTTCAGATCCATCAGAGCGCTGCCGGCCATCAGCTGGCCGCAGATCATCGAGGCGGTGAAGCCGTCGCTGCGCGGCCCGGCCGCACCGACGGGCCGCAGACCCTTGATGGGATAGTCATAGCCGATCATCTGCATTCTGGCCATCATGCCGTCCCAGTCACGGGCTTCATAGCCGTAGACGGCGCCTTCCGGCACGCCCAGATAGCGCGCAAAGGTCCAGGGCGAGCAGATCTCGATCTCTTCCACGTGACCGGTCAGGTCGATGCCGGTCTTCTTCTTGAGGGTATTCAGCATCTTCATCGCACCCTCTGTCTTGAAGCGGAAATAGTCCTCCTGTTTCAGGTCGTTCCAGTCAACCGGCGAGCCGAAGGTCGTAAACGATACAACGCAGGTGCCGGGGGGCGAGAACTCGGGGTTCGTGAGGTTGTTGCAGACGAAGATCGTAAATTCGTTGGTCTTCATGCCGCCCATGATGTTGTTGTACTCGGCGACCGAGTCGGCCGTGCCGGGCATGAAGATCGTATAGTCCTTGATGCCGAGCTCTTCCGGCGTTGCATCGAGGCACAGATACATCGTGTACATGCGTCCGCCGAGCTTGCGGTCTCTGGCCTTTGAAAGCTTCTTCTCGCGCTCCGGGACCAGTTCTTTCGGCATCATCCTGCCGTAGATGAGATCGGGGTTGATGTTTGCCAGCACGTACATACAGTCGACCGTGCCCATGTTCGTCTTCACGCCCACGCAGCGGTCCCCGTTAAACAGGAACTCCTCCGCACGGCAGTTGAACCAGACATCGCCGCCCAGCTCGCGGAAGCGCTCGACCATGGCGGTGGAGAGCTGGTGTGAGGTGTGGGCCGGGATATAGGCACCGCGCGAGACATACTTGTGGACCATCGCGGCATAGTGGATGAAAGCGAGATGCTCCATGTCGACACCGAGATAGCTCCAGTAGGTCGACAGGATGTCCTGGCACTTCAGGGGCAGCTCGAGGGCGTCAAAGACCTCCTGGGTGCTGTAGGCGCCGGTCTTCAGCATGTTGGCATAGGTGGTGCCGAGGATCTTCGGATCGGGGTTGCCGCGGGATGCGGTGATGTAGGCGATGCCGTCCAGCACGACCTGGAACAGGTCAAAGAGCTGCTCCATCTTCTCCCGCGAGCCGGGCACATAGCTCTCCATCTTGTCGATGAAGGCCGCAATGCCAGCGGGCATGGTCACGTCCATGGGCGTGCCGTCGCGATAGGTCGAGATGCAGCGGAAGCACTCCGGGCACTCGTAAAAGTCCAGCTTGACGCCGTACTTGTCCAGCAGATTTCTCAGGTCGCCGGGGTTGTCTGCCGGACCGTAGTCGCACAGCTCGTGCAGGGTGGGGTCGATCTCAAAGCGGCCGCGGACGATGCTGGTCGCGGCACCGCCGGGCAGGTTGTGCTGTTCGATCAGCAGGGTTTTCATCCCGGCGAGCTGACACTGGAGGGCCGCGGACATACCGGCGTTGCCGGCGCCCACAACCACAATATCATATCTGGGCATGGGTACATTCCTCCTTTTTTTTGCTTATTTTCTGCTCTTGGCAGAGATCATGGCGAGATAGGCGGCAACGGCCTTCTGCAGGTCTTCCGTGCCGCAGCAGTAGGTCGACTGTGCCTGCTCGAAGAGCTGGCCTGCGCGCAGGCCGCCCTCATCGGTCAGGTTGACGCCCTTCTTGGCAAAGCGCACGGCGGCCTCGGGGCTGCGGGCGATCGTCTTTGCCATCTTCATGGCGCGGGCATTCAGCTCCTCCAGGGGCACGACGGCCTCCACCAAGCCGATGCGCAGGGCCTCCTCGGCGCCGATTTCTTCCCCGGTCAGGATCAGGCGCTTGGCCTGACCGATGCCTACCAGGCGTGTCAGGCGGGATGTGCCGCCCATGTCGGGCGAGAGGCCCAGCTGGACCTCGGGCAGCGAGAAACGCGCGTCCTCCGCTGCGATGCGGATGTCCGCCCCGAGGATGAACTCCAGCCCCGAACCGGTGCACATGCCCTGAACGGCGGCGATGACCGGATAGTTCTGATCCTGCCAGAAGCCGTAGATCTTCTGCAGCCAGGGCAGTTTTTCCAGCACATAGGTCGAGCTGACACCCTGCAGATAGTTCAGGTCGATCCCCGCCGAGAAGCATTTGCCGTTGGCGTTGATGATCAGACAGCGGATTCCCTCCTGCTTCGCAATCAGGTCCTCCACCTCGCCGAGCTCGACATAAAAGCCGGCCTCAAAGATGTTGTAGGGCGGTCGGTTCAACGTCAGGGTACCGATGCCCTTCTCCAGGGTAAACAGAAAATACTTGCCTTCAAACATGTTTTTTCCTCCGCAGGTCAGATGCCCGCCTTTTCCTTATACATCGCGCTGAGGGCCTTGCGGTCGGCCTTGCCGGCTGCGGTGCGCGGCAGCTCGCTGATGAACTCATAGGCAATGGGGATCTTGTAGGGTGCGAGGGACTGGCGCAGATACTTCTCCGCCTCCTCGGCCGTCATGGTCTCGCCTTCCTTCAGGACCGTGTACAGCACCGGGGCCTCGCCCTTCTTCGGATGCACGATGCCGACGGCGCAGGCTTCCTTGACCTTGGGGTTGGCGAACATGGCCTCGTCGATCTCCCGCGGGAACACGTTGAAGCCGTTGACGATGATCATGTCCTTCTTGCGGTCCTTGATAAAGATGAAGCCGTCCTCGTCCATCATGACGACGTCCGCCGTGTACAGCCAGCCGTCGCGGATGGTGGCCTCGGTAGCCTCGGGGTTCTCCCAGTATCTCTCCATGACCTGCGGGCCGCGGCAGATCAGCTCGCCTGTCTCGCCCAGGGGTACCGGTGTCTTGCCGTCCACCGCGTCGACCACGACGAGATCCGTGTCCGGCACCGCCACGCCGACCGAGCCCGCTTTGCGGACATGCATCGGGTTGATGGTCAGAATGTTCGAGGTCTCGCTCATGCCGTAGCCCTCGACGATGGTGGCGCCGGTTTTCTCTTCCAGCTGCTCCATCACCGCGACCGGGCAGGGTGCCGAGCCGCAGAAGATGCCCTTCAGCGAGGTGATGTCGGCTTCACCGGCCTGGACCTGCGGCGTGTTCAGCAGGCCGATCAGCATGGCGGGCACCGCCGCGAAGATGTTCGGTCTGTTCTTGACGATTTCGGCCAGCAGGGCATCCGGCGACGGCTTCGGAACGACGACGATGCTGCCGCCGATGGTGAGCGTGATGCCGACGTTGGCATTGAAGCCGTAGACATGGTTCAGGGGGATCGCGGCCAGGGTCCTGACTTCCTCGCCGGGAACCAGCGTGAAGTTCCGGGTCGTCCAGATGGCCGTGCGATAGCCCATCGTATAAACCATCTTGTTTGTCAGCACGCAGCCTTTGGGAATGCCCGTGGTACCGCCGGTGTACTGCAGACGGATCGGGTCGTCCATCGAAACCTCGATATCGGGCTCGGTGTTCGGGTTCGCGCCGACCAGAGCGTTGAAGTCATACAGACCCTCGACCTGCGGCAGCTCGACCGCACCGGAGGGCAGCTGGAAGGCGATGACGCGCTTGACGGCGCAGTTCGGATCCTGCAGCATCGCGATGGCTTTGGGCGCAAAGGCAGCCATGACCACGACGGTCTCGGCACCGCTGTCGTTGAACTGACCGGTCAGCTCGGGCACGGTGTACAGCGGGTTGGCCGGCACCTCGATCGCACCGATCTTCCATACCGCGTGCATTGCCAGCAGGTACTGCGGCACGTTCGGTGCCATGACGGCAATCCGGTCGCCCTTCTTCACGCCGAGGGACAGAAAGGCGTTGGCAAGGCGCCGGGCAACATCGTTGCAGTAGGCGTAGGGGAGAACCAGATCACCCAGGATGGCATAGGGTTTGCCGGGCGTTTTCTCTGCCCAGTAGTTGAACCACCACTTGCAGGGCTTGTCCTCGTAGGCGATGACCTCGGGGATTTCCGCATCATACTGCTTCCGGGCGAGCGCCGCGTTCCTGGCGGCGGCTTCGTCCAAAGCCTTCAGATACGCTTTTTCTTCACTCATGTTTTTCCTCCTTTTTGTGTGTACCGTATTTTTGTTTGTTGATTTTTCTTTAACCATCAACGATGGCAAGGTACTCATTGACGCTGCGCTCGAGCCGGCGGAACGCCCCCTCGGCGTCCCCTCTGCGGATAAAGTCGAGGTAGCGTTTGGCCAGATGAACGTTCGCGACGGCACCGAACTGATGGATCGACCGCAGCCAGAACTCCATGATGATCGGGCGGAATTCGTTGAGCAGCAGGGGGAAGAACTCGTTCCGGCTGCGCACGCAGATCCCCCTGTGATAGCGAAACAGCACCTCGGCCAGGGCTGCCTCATCGACCCGCTCGCTCTCCAGCAGACGGTCGGCTTCCTCGATAATCGACTCGAGATAGCGGATGTCCTCCTCCGTGTGATGCTCGGACAGGCGCCGCAGGGCCGAACCCTCTATTGCAATGCGCGCCTCGAGAAAGCTGTGCGTCTGCTTCTTGGTCATGTTGCCCCCGTTGAAGCGGATCAGCGCATTGAGGGTATCCATGGTGCCGGTCTCTTCGTAATTTGCCACCACGGCGCCCCGCCGCGGGGTGATCTCGAGAAAGCCCTTTTTCTGGAGCTCGACCAGGCCGGCATGAATCACCGTCTTGCTGATGTGTGTCTCTTCCTCCAGCTGGCGCTCCGAGGGAAGACTGTCACCCACCTTCAGACGGCCGGTGAGAATCTGTTCTTCAATGCGGCTGACAAAGAGCTCCTTCCGCGTGGGAACATCAATAACACCGATTGACATAATATCCGCTGGTCCGACCAGATGCGCCGGATTTCTCCTTTCCTGATTTGCCTTTACACTTTTCCAATAAATGTCTGTATGAAGATCAATACCGAATCTGAGTATATACTATTTTGCACAATACTGCAAGAGGAAAATCGAAATTTGATGGATGAAATTCATCATAATCACGAAAATGCCGTCTTGCAATCTGCGAAAGGGCATGTTATAATCATTTTGCTGGTCGGCCCAGCTGGAAGCACGGTCCGGCCTGCCCTCTGCGTCTCGAGAATGCGTTGACGGCTTTCCCGGATGGGTTTCTCGGCCGCGGACGGTCCGTCAGGGGCTGCACTTCCCCTTGCCGCGAGATGCTGCCGGCTGAGTGGAGTGCCCCCGTCTTTCAGCTTTGAACTTTACACTTTCAACTTTATTCATCTGGAAAGGAGTCTTTATGGGCAAGACGATTCGTAAAATGGCGGTCATCGGCGCCGGGACCATGGGTGCGGCCATCGCGGCCTGCGGCGCGCGCGCCGGCCTGGATGTGATCCTGATGGTCCGCGGCAAGGGGACCGCAAGCGGCCGCGAAAGGGCCGCCAAAGCAGTTGACGACATCCTGAAGAAGGGTGAGATGAAGGGCTCGGCCGAGGCGAGGATCCGTGCCGCCCTGTGCCCCGCCGACATGCAGGAGGAGGCCTCCCTGCTGAAGGACTGCGACCTTGTCATTGAGGCCGTTGCCGAGGACCTCGGCGTCAAGCAGAGCACCATGGCCTTCATCTTTGAAAACGCGGGCGTCGACACCGTCGTCGGCACCAACACCTCGAACATCTCCATCGCCGACATCGGGGAAAAGCTTCCCCGGGATTGTCAGCGCCGCTTCCTGGGCATCCACTTCTTCAACCCCGTGCGCTATATGGACCTGGTCGAGCTGATCCCCCATTCCGAGACCGACCCCGATCTTATCGCGCGGGTGAAGACCCTGATGAATGACCGCTTCGGCAAGAGTCCGATCCTCTGCAAGGATTCCCCCGGCTTCATTGCCAACCGCATCGGCTCCATGGCGCTGACCTCGGCCATGAACGCGGCGGTGGAGGGAAAATACGGCTTTGCGAAGGCCGATGCCCTGACCGGGGACCTGATCTTCCGGCCGAAGCAGGGCGCCTTCAAACTGCTGGATCTGGTCGGTCTGGACATCAGCGTCCATACCGTCGACTATATGGCCGGCGCGGCGATTCCCGACTACGAAAAGCCTTTCCGCAACAGGCCCGAGGTCCTGTACGACATTACCTCCCGCGGGTACCTCGGCAACAAGACAGGCTCCGGCTTCTATAAAAAAGAAAAAGGCCCCAAAGGGACCGAGCGTTTTGTCTGGGACTGGCAGAAACAGGAATACGTCCCGCTCGAGCGCGCGGACATGGGTGACTTCGGTGCGGTCAGGGATAAGCGCGAACGCCTGCGTGCCGTCCTCTTCGGGGACTTCCCCGAGACGCCTTTCGTACGCCGCGTCGTGCTCGAGCCGATGTGGCTGAGCATGATGGCGGCCGGGGACATCTGCTATGACTGGCGGGATATCGACGCGGCCCTGCGCGGCGGCTATAACTGGCTGAAAGGGCCCTTCGAGCTCTGTGACCTGCTCGGCGCCGGAGAGGTCCTCGCCCTCATGGAGGCGCAGGGGCTGACCCCGCCGGCCTGGGCGAAGGAGAAAATCGCGAAGGACGGTGCCTTCTATGCCGGTGAAACCGGTACCGCTCCCAAATACCTGGCCCTCGAGGCCTTCCGTGAGAAGGTCGTCGCCGAAAATGCCGATGCCGCTCTCCTGGACATGGGCGACGGCGTGGCGCTGTTCTCTCTGCGCACCAAGGCCAATACCTATACCATTCCCGCGGCTCAGCTCATGCTCGAGGCGGCGGAAGAGGTCGAAAAGTCCGATGCCTTCCGCGCCATGGTGGTCTGCAACCCGGGCCAGAACCTGGGCGCCGGCGCGAATCTGTTTGAGGTCGCCGGGGCGATCGAGTCCGGACAGCTTGCCATGCTCGAAAAGGGGGTCGAGATCTTCCAGCAGGCCAACCTCCGCCTGAAGTATCTGAAAAAGCCCGTCGTCTGTGCCGCCCGCGGTCAGGCCCTGGGCGGCAGCGCCGAGCTGATGCTGCACTGCGGCTGCGTCGTCGCGCATCAGGAGCTTTATGCCGGTCTGGTCGAGATGGGCGTCGGCCTTGTCCCCTCCGGCGGCGGCTGTGCCGAGCTGCTCTTCCGCGCCGCCGCGGGGCTGCAGTACGGCCAGATGGCCCGCATCCTCGCCGCCATTGACGACATTGTCCTGCCGATTGCCCAGGCAAAGTACAGCATGAGCGCCGAGGAAGCCCTTTCGAGCGGCTATCTGCGCCCCGGCGACTTCATCATCGCCAAGAACGACGCCCTGCTGGAGCAGGCGAAGGCGACGGCCGTCCGGCTTGCCGATTCCGGCTGGCGCGCGCCTGTGAAGGGTACGGTTACCGCCGCCGGCGAAAGCGGCTATACCCACCTGATGGCGACGGTCAACGTGATGCTCCAGGGTCGGATGATGACGCCCTATGACGCTGTCATCGTCGAAAAGCTCGCCCGCATCTTCTCGGGCGGCGATGCTCTGGCCGGCGAAGCGGTCACCGAAGAGGACATCCTCTTCCTCGAGCGCCGGGCCTTTATGGAGCTCTGCGGCAATGAAAAGACCCTTGAGCGCATCAAGGGCATGGTCGCCACCGGCAAACCGGTCAGAAATTAAGGAGGGGAAAATGGAACGTAAAAATGCAGTGATTGTTGCCTTCGGCCGCAGCGCCGTCGCCAAGGCCATCAAGGGCAGCCTCCGCTACACCGGCTGCGTCGACTTCGGCTCTCAGGTCCTGAAGGGCATCCTCGCGAAAACCCCGGGCTTTGACCCTGCCCTGGCGGAGGACCTGATCTGCGGCTGTGCCATCCCCGAGGCCGAGCAGGGCCTGAACATCGGCCGCCTGTTGGCCGACAGCTCGGGCTTCCCGCTGACCACGGCCGGCCAGACCGTCAACCGTTTCTGTGCCTCCGGGCTCCAGTCGATTGCCTCCGCTGCCAATGCCATCATGGCCGGACAGGCCAAATGCATCGTTGCCGGCGGCCTCGAGAATATGAGCAAGGTCCAGATGCACCGTGTGGCCATCATCCCCGATGCGGTCAGCTTCGGCTCCTATCCCGACAACTTCGACACCATGGGCATCACGGCCGAAAACGTGGCCGAGAAGTACGGCATCTCGCGCGAGCGGCAGGACGCCTTCGCCTGCGAGAGCCACCGTAAGGCCGCCGCCGCGATCGCGGCCGGCAAATTCAGGGACGAGATCATCCCCGTCATGGCCAAACGCCCCAAAAAGAACGAGGACGGCACCCCCGGTTTCGAGACCTTCGTCTTCGACACCGACGAGTGCGTCCGCCCCGACACCACCGTCGAGGGCCTCGCCAGGCTCAAGCCGCTCTTCCGCATGGGCGGCAGCGTGACGGCCGGCAACTCGTCCCAGATGAACGATGCCGCGGCCTTCGTGGTCTTGATGGAAGAGGACTTTGCCCGTCAGCAGGGCCTTACCCCGCTTGCCCGCTTTGTCGGCTTTGCCGTGCGCGGGGTGCATCCCGGCTATATGGGCATCGGCCCGGTCGAGGCCATTCCGAAGGCACTGGAGGTGGCAGGCCTGGAACTCGGGGACATCGACCTGATCGAGCTCAACGAGGCCTTCGCCTCCCAGTCCCTGGCCTGCATCGATCTGCTGGGCCTGAATGAAGAGATCGTCAACGTCAACGGCGGCGGCATCGCCTTCGGCCATCCCCTCGGCTGCACGGGCGCTTACCTGACCATGAAGCTGCTGGGCGAGCTGCGCCGCCGCGAACAGAAGTACGGCCTTGTCTCCATGTGCATCGGCGGAGGCATGGGTGCCGCCGGCATCTTTGAAAGGATTTAAGGAGGATCGCATGAAAACACGAATTACCGAACTCTTCGGGATCGAGCATCCCATTATCTGCGGCGGCATGCTCTGGACGACCGACGCGCGCCTCTGCGCTGCTATCTCGAATGCCGGCGGCCTGGGCTGCATCACGGCGGACCAGTACCTGTCGGGCGATGCCCTGCGCGAGGCCATCCGCGAGGTCAAGGCCCTGACCGACAAGCCCTTCGGCGTGAATATCACCCTGATGAAGAGCTTCCGCATCACGGATGAGACCTTTATGGACTTTTTCCGCGTCTGTGCCGAGGAAAAGGTCACGAACATTGAGGTCTCCGGCCTCTTTGCCACGGACTTTATCCCCATGCTGCACGAGGCGGGCGTGAAGATCACCCACAAGGTCGGCGCGGTGCGCCATGCCGTAAAAATCGAAAAGCTCGGCTATGATGCGGTCATCGTGGCCGGTGTTGAGGAAGGCGGCCACCCGCTGTCGGACAATGTCGCGACCACGGTGCTGCTGCCGAAGGTGGCCGAAAGCGTGAAAATCCCCATCCTTGCCACCGGCGGCATGGTGGACGGCAAATCCATGGCGGCCGCCCTCTGCCTCGGCGCTGACGGCATCATGATGGCCACGCGCTTTATCGCCTCCGAGGAATGCTGGGTCCACCCGAACATCAAGAACTGGATTCTCCAGCTCAACGAAACTGATACCGAGCTCTTCTGCCACACGACGCTCCAGGCACGCGGCGTGAAGAATTCGGTCCTCCAGAAGGTCAACGAACTCGAGAAAAACGGCGCCGACCCCTCCGAGATCGTCCGTGCCGTCTCGGGCAAAAAGCTGCTGCAGGCGCTGACAGAGGGGAATACCGAGGGTGCTGCCTTCCTCTTCGGCCAGAGCATCGGCAGAATCCACGAGATCAAGTCCTGCGCGGACATTATCCGTGACACCGTGAAGGAAGCGGAGGAGACCCTGCGTGCGAAGGCTGCCCTGTTTACGGAGGACTGAAAAAGATGGAAAATGCGGAAAGAACCCCGCTGTACCGGGTCGAAAACGGCGTTGCCTTCCTCACAATGAACCGGCCCGAGACGCTGAACTCCTTCACCCAGGATTTCGTTCTGGAGATCAATGATGCCATCCGCCGCGCGGAGGAGGACAGTGCGGTCCGG
>Ga0326511_10001001_pt1 | contig 24060 bp, 22 predicted proteins | sample 0_2496_0518_D_FD_203701 | JGI IMG/M metagenome (GOLD analysis project Ga0326511, IMG submission 203701) | Bovine rumen microbial communities from UC Davis, California, United States - 0_2496_0518 | ecosystem: Host-associated > Mammals > Digestive system > Stomach > Rumen | place: USA...
TTAGAAATCTCTGTTTTCGGCTCGCCCATCGGAGCGAGTATTTTTATTTCTTTATGATAAAAATTCAGATAATAAGCAGATACATAACAATCACCGCCGTTATTGCCGTTTCCGGCTAAGAATAAAAATTTATCATAATCAGCATAATTCTGAATTAAAAAATCCGCAAGAGCATGTCCGGCACGTTCCATCATTTCAGAGTAAGATACACCGGATTCGTCTGTTAATTTTTCAAGAATCTGCATTTGCTTCGGAGTTACTAACATCACATTCATCCTTTCTGATTCAGAACAAGCCCTCTCTGAACTCCAGAAAGGGCTTTAATTCAATGTTTATTTAAATTAATTTTCAGTTCTCTTGATAAGAACGGTTCAAGAGCTTCTCTGAAATTGGAATCCGGATTGAAATACAGACAGCATTTACCATATTCCGGATGTTCAAATTCAGCATAATATTCTTCTGCATCGTCATTCTCGCCCATGAGAGAGAATCCTAATGCGGAAAATGTTGTCATACTGTCATCTTGCTGATCTTCTTCGGGACATGTACCGGCCTTGCCGTAGACTGTGAAATTCTTGACTTCGATACTCAGAAGCTGTTTTCTTTTCGACTGACCCATGATTTTATCAATATCAAGAATCCCGTTCGTACAGGAATATTCATACTCGATATTGAGCATTTTCAGAAAATACCATGCTCCCCAGATCGCACAGACTGGTAATACAATCGCCAATGCAAAGCCCATCACGACCATCACAAGAGAGATCACTGTGACTGTCACAGCGAGTATGATCACACAGGCTCGCTTCATTGCATCTTTTGTAGAATCCTGTTTTTTCACAAGCTGTTCAGCAAATTTATCCATGCGGAATGCCTCCGAATACTAAAATATTTTTCTCTAATAATAGAGACTATTATTATTTTAGCACATTCTGTCGAAAATAGCAAGTGTTTCAGAAAAATTTAGATAATCTGCATGATTTCGCCGAGTTCTTTTCGTTTCGGAGCGTTCGGATTTTCAGCCGGACAGCCGATTGCAATCAGAGATGAAATGCTTTCATTTTCAGGGAGACTGATGATATTCCGGATTTTCTCTTCATCGAAAATTCCCATAATCAGCGTTCCGAAGCCCATATTATGCGCATTGAGACAGAATGTCTGACAAGCAATTCCGGCATCGAATGACTGCCAATGTGTGCCCTTGGATGTCGTAAAAGTACCGTCTTTTTCGTAGCCTGCGATCTGATTCACAGTCGTCTGGATGACTAAAGCCGGAGCACTCTGAATATTGAGCTTGTTTTTAGAGAAATCGCATGTTCCCTCTTCGGCGATCTGATTTTTGAGTTCCGGAGTCAGAATCGCATAGAATCTCGATGTCTGAGAATTTTTCCAGCTGGGAGCGAATCTGGTCAGATCAATGATTTTTTCGAGATCTTCTCTTGTGACGGGCTGATCAGTATATTTTCTGATACTTCTCCGGTTCTTGATTACTTCTGTAAATTCCATAATAAAAAATCCTCCTGTAAATAAAATGATTCTATATATTAAATTTATAGAATTTTCTCCATTTCTGATTGATGATTTAAAATCTCCTGAGCTAATCTGATCTGATTTCTTGCCCTGATCAGATTCTGTTCCGGATCGTGAGTTTTAAAATAAAGATTCCCCTGTAGATAGTCTGTCAGATACCTGACGGCTAATTCGGCAGTCACTGAGAAAACTGCCGGAATCAGGAGCTTTCTTTCTTCGGATGAATATTCCGTCTGTGAGAGCCATCCGGAAGCGAATGCTCTGAATTTATCAAGATTCAGGCCGACTCTTGATAAATCTGATTCTGAAGAGTTTGTATTCGAGGCGAATGATCTTACGGCATCGCCGAAATCATAGACAGGAATTCCGTTCATGACGGTATCGAGATCAATCACAGCGACCGGATTTCCGGACGAATCAAATAATAAATTACTGCATTTCATATCATTATGCGTAATTTTGAATAAATTTTTATTTTTCTGATAATAATCAAAGACTTCACAGGCCTGTTCCTGCCATTTTATGAGAATCTGAGCTTCCGGCAGATCAGAATGCAGATTTAAAAGCTGATCGAAATAATTTCTTGTATCATGAAATCCGGAAATCACAGGTTTCAGCAGATTTGGATCAATACCAGAAACGGCATTTTGAAATTTTCCGAACATCGTACCGGCTTTCTGAATCTGATGCAGATCATGAAAAATTTTATAACTCTGTCCCTGAATACAATCCATGACTCTCCAGTTCTGATAGAAATACATTCTGGAATCTGTCTGATAAAAATGCAGAGTCTGCATATCGGGATAATATTTTTGCAGATATTCAGTAATAATTATGATATTCTGCATCACAGCATCAGGATTCTGAAACACTCCTGTATGTATTTTCTGAAAAATATAAATTTTTCCGGTATCAAGTCCGATTCTGTAAGTTTCATGAATACTGCCCTCAGTAAGCCGATCAGCTTTTATAATTTTTCCGGACAGATTAAAAGCCTGCCTGATAGTTTCAAATAATACTCTCATGATTATAATAATTTTACTTTACGATAGACAATATGCATTTTCGGATTTGTCATGACAGTTCCGTCACGATGATAATGACCGCTGAACCATTGCTGATACGTCATTTTCTGATTGATTTCATCAAAAAAATCCGTGAGAGCGTTATCCGGATAGATGCTGTTATTGCCGAACAGCTGATGCTGTACACTGCTGGGCAGACAATGTGTGATCACATAATCCACTTTCATGCGATGTCCCAGAAGATTGGCTCTTGCTTCACGCATTTCCCTGTCGCTGGGGATTTCCTGCGGCCACCAGCTGATACCCTGAATACGGAATTGCTTATCATAACTTTCTGCACCGCCCATAGTAAAAAAACTTTTACCGTCAATTTCATAGACCTGTCCGCGCATGAGCTGCATCACACTCGGCGAAAGCCGCCGGATTTTTCCGCCGTGCCATTGTTCCACAGGGTAGAGCAGTTCGAGCAGATCGAAATTTTCATGATTCCCGTCTACGAACAGAGTTGTAAAAGGACGTTCTTCGAGCCATTGCTGCAATTGTATTTCTTCTACGGAGCTGTCCCATACAAGGCCAAAATCTCCGGTAATAATTAAATAATCTTCTTTTGTCATCATATCAAATAATTCCTGATGGGCTGTAGAAAGCCGAGCTACGTCATCCATGCTCCGCAAACCGTGAATATCGCCTGTGACTAAAAACATGCATGATAACCTCCTCCCAGATTTATTTTACCATTTTATATAGTTCTTGTCAAGGGATTTTGAAAAATCCTGTACAGAATATGCAAGATTTCTATATAAAAAACCTCTCGGCTCTGTGCCTGAGAGGTTTTTTCATGTAACAGAGATTCCTGTTTTTACTGAATCTGATACAGACGGTTGCCGCCGTCACGCTTTGCGGCATGAAGAGCGGAGTCCATTTTCATCAGGAGTGTATTCATGTCCAGATTATCGCTGGGCAGATAGTGATACAGACTGGAAGATACTGTTGTCTGTACGGGGATATTCGCTACCAGAGTCGGCTGACCGATACCCTGACGGATTTGTTCAGAGAGCTGCTGTGCCTGCAAGTCAGATACATGTTCATAGAATACCATACAGAACTCATTGCCGGAGATATTGAACATTTCGGCATATTCAGAATATTCTGTCTTGAGTCGTTCTGCAACAGTTGCAAGATATTCGTCACCGAATTCATAGCCATACATATCATTGATCATACGGAAGTTATCAATATCAAATACGGCAATATTGAACTGTGCGTTGCCGATCAGCTGGGAAAGGCTTTCATCAAGAGCATATCTGTTTTTCATACCAGTCAGAATATTTGTCATAGCAGAGTCCATAAGTTTTTTCTTGGACTTTGTCAGACGGTTGCCGGCTTCGGTGATTTCCTGTTCTTTCTGACGGATTTCGATAATAGAATTGATCTGCGAGCTTCCGACATACCACAGAAAGGCAACTGTAAACACCAGCATGATGGTCAGAATACCCTGTGCCCAGGCGCGCATGTTCTTGGCATTATAAACCTGTATATCTCCGGCTTTTCCGCCGATTTCATTAACTGCCTGAAGCATTTCAGCGGCAGTAGTCTGAAGCGGAGCAAGTTCCTGATTATAGATATTCGTACCGGAATTATGATCCAGTGTGCCGAGTTCGTCCTGTACTTCGTTGATTTTTCTTCTGTAAGCAGAAATTGCATATTCTGCGTGACTGAATCTTTTCAGCAGGTCTTGTTCTGCATTTGCATTGATCTGCTTATATGCAGCAGAAGCAGTATCAATTGCAGCAAAGTCCGCTGTGATATTTTCAACCACTTCTTCGGAAACTCTTCCGATTTCCGGCGTTCCCAAAGAGTTGATCAGAAGCAGTACATGTTCGTTTACGTCATCAAATTTGCTTTGTATTTCAGAAACCTGTGTCAGGGAAGCGAGATTCTGTTCAAAAGTATTACGGGTTCTGGTATATACAGCGTGCTGTACGATCATATTCAGCAAAGTTACTACTACGATAACCATACTTACGATGCCGTACATTCTGCTGATTCTCCGGATAGTTTTGTCTCGTCTTAAACTCAGGTCAAAGCCTCTGCGTTTTTTTGCCATTTTGAATTTCTCCTTCGTTAGATATTAATTATTGATAAGAAACTGTATATCATTATCATTGATATTATCAGCTGTTACCAGCACAGCACCGGTATCAACCAGAGAGGGAATCGGCAAGCCGTTTGCCACATCAACCGCATATCTGACACCGAGATAGCCCATATTATAGGGATTCTGAACCAGAGTTGTATTCAGGATGCCCTTGCTCAGATACATTTCCGCACTTTTTCCGTCATTTTCAAAATAGTCAAAGCCGACAACATAGACTTCGCCCTGCTTGCCGAGTTCAGAAATGGCCTCACAAGCACCCCATGTACCTTTTCTGTTAGTTGCAAAGATCAGATCGACATGATCTTCGTTGATTAATTTTTCAGCCAATTCTTTGGATTTCTCCCAGTCGCTTTCGCCATCGAGCACATCAGCGATCTTGATATTAGTATAAGCCTGAGGTTCAGTAGTTGCTTCTTCGGTTTCCACGGGATTGCCCTCTTCGTCAGTTTCTTCGGGAAGGGAATTATTCTGTTTCGAGCCTGAGCCGGCGGCCATTTCAGGGGGAGCTTCTACATTTCCGGACATCTGATCGAGAAAGCCCTCACGGCGTTCGGTCGCAGTAGAAGCGGCTCCGTGATAGATCACACCGATTGTGCCTTCGCCGTCCAGCAGTTCTGCGGCACGTCTTGCCGCAGACTGACCGGCATTTCTATTCATTGTACCGACATAAGAAACTCTTGCTTCGTAAGTCACATCCGAGTCGATTGTAATAATCGGAATACCGGCGGCAGTTGCAGAGGCGAGCACTTCATTTTCCGCTTCGGGATCGCAGGCGGCCAATACAATGGCATCTACTTTTTTATTAATTGCATCCTGAATAATCGGAATCTGAGCTTCGGCGGATTCTTCAGCCGGCCCCATTCTCATGATATTCACGGCTGAACCCAGTTCGGCTTCAATATCATCGCAGGCAGACCAGACAGGATTCCAGTAAGTAGAATCAATGGCTTTTACAATAACAGCAATATTCTTGGCTTTTTCAGTAGTTTCAGGAGATTTCTGACAGCCTGTGAAAGGCATCATGGACAGGGCCATCACTCCAGCCAAAGCCAATTTCAAAATTCCGGATTTTCTTTTCATAACAAATATTCCTCCTACATGCAAATAAATAATAATAAAATCAATTCTGTACGGGATTGATCAGAAAGCGAATATCATCATTATTCAGATTATCGCTTGTGACCAGCGTCACACCGGTGATCAGCTCCGGAAGCAGGTCATCTGTCTGACCATTGATTGCAGAGTTGGCATACTTCACGCCGAGATAGCCCATATTATAGGGATTCTGTACAATCGTACCGGAAAGCGTGCCGTTCTGTACATAGGCCACTTCTTTAGTAGATGCATTGAAGCCGATGACTTTGACTTCTCCGGATTTTCCCATTTCTGAAATGGCATCACAGATACCGGTAGTGCTGTTTTCGTTAGTCCCGTAGATCAGTTTGACATCCGGATAATTCTGAAGAATTGCCTTTGTCTGTTTGTTTGCGGTTTCCAGCTCATTTTCACAGTATTTTGTTGCGATAATATGATATTTAGAATCTGAAATTTTTGCTGTTTTCTTCTGTCCGCCGTCACTGACAGGCACATTGACAGAAACTTCCTGCCCAGCCAATTCATCTTTAAAGCCATTAATTCGCTCGATTGCAGTCTGTGATTTTTCCACATGGCCGATAATTGCAATATCGCCGCCATCGGGAAGCACTTCCATCGCCTCACGGGCGGCCACAGCACCGGCTGAAACGTTATCCGAGCCGATATAAGAAACTCTGCCTTCATAAGTCACATCCGAGTCGATTGTGATCACGGGGATTCCCTTGGAAACTGCCTTATCCAGCGTAACATTAAGGCCTTCCGTGTCATTGGGGGCGATGATAATTGCACTGACGTTTCTTGAAACAGCATCTTCGACCATTTTTATCTGTTCATTTAATTTTGTATCATTAGCAGTTGCCTGATAAGCGATTGTATAGCCAAGTTCAGCACCGCCGTCCTCCGCACCGCTGCGGACGGCATCCCAGAACTGTACGCCCTGTGCTTTACAGATCACAGCGATTTCGCCGCCATTGCCTGAACTCGGCTTAGGGTGTCTGTTACAGCCGGCAGCATTCAGGCTCATGGAAAAGGCAAGAAAAGTGAGTATGCTTTTTCGGATATTTCTTCTCATATTTCTGCTCATAACCTGAAAACTCTCCTTTCTGTACAATTTTAAGAAATAAAAAAACAAATAAAATTCCGCACATTATTTTAATTCCATGCAGTCATATTCATTGTTTATTATAGCATATTTCTTTCTGAAATACAAGTGCCAAATATGACGAAAATAAAATATAAATTCTGTCTATTTTTTCCCCCGTTCTTTGTGTGTCTTCCGTCTTTGGTGCGATATGCAATATTTTTATTCCGGTTTTTTGTGAGAAACGGAAAATTTCAGAAAAACAATCCAGAATCTATTGACATTTTCATGAACCCATGCTATAATTTTAATAAATGTGTAATCACTATACAGCGGACAGGCAGTCTGCCTTTACGGGATTCCTGTATTTTTTTTCAGGAGTCCGGTTCTGCAAATAAGTTGAATGGGAGGATATATCTTTATGGTCAATGTAGCAGGCTTTGAAAACACAATCGCTGTCAGTCAGAAACTCAAAGGCATGGTTCAGCAGTTCGGTGATGATATTCTGAACAATCCTGATAAATTCGTTTCTTTAATGAATGATTTCATTCCGGAATACGAAAAAGAACGCAGGCTTCTGAAAAATGTTGTCAAAAGCGATGTGCTGACAAAAATGAGAAGAAGCGATAATCAAAATATCGCTCAGATGAAAGCAAAAGAATATATGATGAACGAAATGTTCCTGTCAGAAGGTGCAGTGGAATTTGTAATGGTATGCTTTACTTATCTGCTGGACTGGAATTATGAAACTACTATGCCCGAACAGGGTGCAGTTGCCGCTCCGGCACAGGCATTTCCCGCACAGCCGCAGTATACAGCCGCCCCGAATCCGTTCGGCGGTGCGCCTATGGCTGGTTATGCTCCGCCCCCGATGGCTCAGCCCGTTGCCCCGCAGCCGGTAATTCCGCAGGCCGCTCCTGCTCCGCAGATTCAGAACACTGCTCCGCAGATTCAGCCGGCACAGCCGGAAGAAAATCCGGTTATCTTTGCTGCTTCCGATGCCGCACGTTCCCGACTCCGCGGCAATGTCAAAGTTCCGGGAGGCTATACTACACTTGATAACTTCTGCTTTGACGGCTTCAGCTTCATGAAGACGATTGAACTGCCGGCAACGCTGATTACCATCGGCGACTATGCATTTTCCGAGTGCAAGCGTCTGAAATCCGTTACAATTCCGCCGAGCGTGCGCATTATCCGTCAGGGTGCATTCAGTTCCTGCGGCAAGCTGACGAGAGTCAATGTTCCGAACGGTGTGACTGAGATTGCAGATAATACGTTTGAATTCTGTCACAATCTGGAGATTATTGAACTGCCCAACACGCTCCTGAGCATTGGCAACGGTGCATTTCAGGGCTGTGAGAGCCTGAGAAAGCTCTTTATTCCGGACAGTGTAAAGCAGATTGCAGACGATGCGTTCAAACAGTGCCTTTATCTGACAGTCAAATGCTATGATAATTCTTATGTACACAAGTTCTGTCTGGACAACGGCATTAAAACCGAAGTTGTCAGCAAGGGCGGTTTATTCTGATTTATTTTTATTTTTATATTACTACGAAACAGAGCAAGCGTTGCTGTTTATAATTTTAGTTTCAGAAAGGGATGAGTTCAAACATGGTTGAACTGCAAATCGGGCAGTATGTCGAAATGGAATACGGCGGTGCTGCCAGAGTGAAGAAAGTCCTCGGACAAGGCGGTCAGGGTATTGTTTATCTGGTAGAATTCAATAACATGGACTATGCTCTCAAATGGTATGATATTGACAAGATGCGTAATCCGAAAGCATTCCGGCAGAACATTGCAAGCAATATCAATGACGGTGCTCCGAGCAAAAAATTTCTGTGGCCGAAATATCTGACAAAGCAGATCCCCGGCGCAGATACATTCGGGTATCTGATGGATCTCCGGCCTCAGGGCTATGACTCGTTTGTAGATATTCTCAATACTTACAAACTGGATGTCGATCCGCTGACAGGCAAGGCCATCAAAGTGCCTGTTCAGTTCAAGAGCCTGTATGCAATGGTAACGGCAGTGATCAATATCGTCAATGCGTTCCGTCAGCTGCACAGAGCCGGCAAGAGCTATCAGGATCTGAATGACGGCGGTTTCTTTATCAATATCAAAACAGGCGATATTCTGGTCTGTGACTGCGACAACATCGCACCGGACGGCAGTAACTTCGGTATCGGCGGCAAACCAGGGTATATGGCTCCGGAAGTCGTAAGAGGTCTGAAAAAGCCTGATGTACAGACTGATAAATATTCCCTCGCAGTTGTCCTGTTCAAATTATTATTCAGAGGCGACCCCATGGAGGGCGAAAAAGTAGTAAAAGACATTTGCCTGACAGAGACTTCTGAATTAAAGCATTACGGCTCTAATGCAGTCTTTGTCTATGACCCGAATGATACTTCCAACAGACCTGTCAGGGGCATTCATGACAATGTCATTAAATTCTGGAAAATTTATCCGCCTTATGTCCGTGAAGCGTTTATTCATTCGTTTACAGTCGGCATTTCTGACCCCAACAAGAGAATTATCGAAAACGAGTGGCAGAGATTATTTATCCGTCTGCGTTCTGAAATTGTTTCCTGCACATGCGGCAGAACTAATTTCACTACCATGTTCCGCAAGGCCGAAGACAACCCCAATTTCTTCATGTGTCCCAGATGCGGAAATTACATTGCAAGCCTGCAATTCAACAACCGTGACTATCGTGTGCCGCTGTATCTGGGCTATAAATTCTATGCCTGCGAAACTGTCAAGAATTCTGATGATTTCGAGACCGTTACCGGCGAGGTGGTAGAAAACAAGCTCCGCCCCGGCATGATGGGCGTAAAGAACTGTTCCGGCAAGTCATGGCGCGTGAAAATGCCTGACGGCAATTTCTACGCCGCTCCCTCCGGAAAGGGCTTCCCGTTATGGGAAAAGCTGGAAATCGACTTCGGTGACGGCATTACTGCCAAGATCGAAGATTAACCTCCGGCAAAAAATAAGCATAAGAAAAGGTGAAAACTATGAATGAAGAAATGGAAAACAATCTGGACTTCGATGACGGCCTCGGCGGTTTCGGCGGCGATGACGGTTTCGGCGATTTCGATGATTTCATGAATTTCGATGATGACGACCCGCTGAATGCAACAGGCGTTTCCAGAAAAAGTCTGGTCATCTTCTTCCTGATTGATACTTCCGGCAGTATGAAAGGCACTAAAATGGGCGAACTCAATGCTGTTATGGAAGAACTGATTCCCGAAATCCGGCGTGTCGGCGAAGCAGATACTGATGTCAAAATTGCCGTTCTGACGTTCTCGACATCTGTAATGTGGATGTACTCAGAGCCGATTTCGATCGAAGAATTTGAATGGACAAGACTCCGTGCAGACGGTGTCACCAGCATGGGAGCAGCGTTCAAAGAGCTGAATATCAGAATGTCCCGCAACAGTTTTCTGAATTCTCCTTCCCTGTCCTTTGCCCCTGTTATTTTCCTCATGACAGACGGTTATCCGTCTGATGACTACAAAGAGGGTTTGGCAGCACTCCAGCAGAACAGCTGGTATAAATACGGTCTGAAAACTGCACTGGGCATCGGAAAAGAAGCCGATGACGATATGCTTGCAGAGTTCACAGGCACAAAAGACACAGTAGTACATGCCTATTCCGGCGGACAGCTGGCGCATCTGATCAAAGTCATTGCCGTAACATCCTCGCAGATAGGCAGCAAGAGCATGACGCTCTCTGACGACTCCGGCCACGAACTGGGCATGGAAGACGTATTTGAAACCAAGCAGAAAATGCTGGGTCAGCAGATTCAGGAAATCATCAAATCCGAAGGCTATGGCGACAATGTTCCCTTTGATGCCGGATGGTAAGATGCAGATGGTAACGAAAGGGAAAGGAGGTGTTCGCTATGTATGAGGGATTTTGTCATTCCGTCATTGGCGCAAGCCACGTAGCGAAAGGTACCGTCTGCCAAGACTTCTCAAATTTTCAGTCAACAGAGGCATATTCAATAGCCGTTGTTGCTGACGGTCATGGCAGCAAAAAGCATTTCAGAAGCGATGTCGGTTCACGGCTCGCAGTCAGGGCAACTCTGAGAACAGTAAGAAATTTCTACAGAGATCCTGAAGAATTTGAGGAAAGTTTCATGGAGAATCCGAAAGATGTCATCCGCAAGATTGAAAAGCAGATCATCTCCAGATGGAATCGTGAAGTTTCCAAGCATTACAGAAAAAATCCTGTCACTGATGAAGAACGCGCCCCGTTCACAGATGAACAGCTGGAGGCCATCAAGATGGAATCCATCTACGGCACGACACTGATTGCTGTTGTAATGGCAAAGGACTATGTATTCGGCATACAGATCGGTGACGGCAGTCTGGTTGTTCTTGATGAGGACGGCGAAGCAGAGATGCCGATTGTAGATGACGAATCTGCACCGGCCAACATGACGGCTTCCATGAGCAACTCCAATGCAATTGACATGTTCAACTGCTTTTACATGATGGAAATTCCGATGGCGGTATTTGTATCGACAGACGGTCTGTTCACATCATTCCGGAGCAGTGAGGATTTTCTGGATTATCATACGATTATTGCAAGTCATCTAGAGCATATGCCTGATTTTGACAAGATCGTAGTCCGCAATCTGACAAAGCGCACCAATTTCGGCACACAGGATGATATTTCCCTGTCCTGCATTTTTGACAAACAGCTTGTCAAAGACGGTGCTGAGTCGCTCAAGAGACAAGTAGAGAAGAACAAAGCCCGCGCCGAAATGCGCAAAGCTGAACAGCAGGCAAAACTTGCAAAACAGCGTCTGAAAAACAAACTCCGCCGGAATCCGAATCTTGCTGTAGAAGAATAACTCACAAGATCCGGAGCACATGAGGGAGTGAGATAATTTATGAAAGAAGAGAAGAATAAGGGACTGCGCATTCTGGGTTTAGTGCTGTGTGCAATTATTCATGTCATTCTTGCCATGATCACAGGGCCGTTTTCTACAGAACAGACTACGATCTATAACGGCGTTTTGGCACAGGTACAGGTGATTCTTTCTGTTATCATGGTAACGACCTGTTTTCAGCAAGGGTTCATTACGGCCTGTATTGTCAATGCATTCAGTGCGCTGAGCGGTCTCTCGGGAGCTTTGCATAATCCGAAAGCAATCCCTGGTGTGATCATTCCGATTATTACAATTGCAACGATTACGATTATTTATACAAATCTTTCCCAGAACCGGACTATTACTCAGGAACTGAAAGATCAGTATGAAAAATCCATGGATGCCAACCGTGTTATGCAGGAAAAAGATGAGGCAATCCGTGCAATTGCCTATACAGATACGCTGACGGGCATGTATAACATGCGTTATTTCCGCGAAAAGATTGACGAAGCGATCAGGCTCAACATGGCATTTACTGTTATTTATACAGATATTGATAATTTCAAGACTATCAACGATACGTTCGGGCCTAAGACAGGGGATGCCGCTCTGAAAATCTATGCCGACCGCGTGGCCGCCTACTGCGGCCGCCGCTCCGTATGTGCCCGCACCAATGGTGACGAGTTCGGCATTATCCTCACAGGCGAACAGTCTGAAGCCGATGTTATGAATACAATCGAACAGCTTCGGGCAATTTTTGGCAAACAGATTACTGCTCAGATGACAACTCTTAGTGTAACCGCAAGTTTTGGCGTTGTATCTTTCCCCAAAGACGGCAGTGATACAGAGACTCTGCTCGATCATGCTGTCATGGCTGTTTATAATGCCAAGGCAAACGGAAAAGACAGACCTTGCTTTTTCAGTTAAAATTATAATTTTTCTCCTGTTCTGTCAGCGTTTCTGCTGACAGAGGCAGGATGCTTCAAAAAGATTCGAGGTAATTATGGAAGAAAAGAATAAAGGGAAAAATATTGCAGTAATGGTGATCTGTTCTATCTTGTATCTGATTCTGTTTCTGATTATGGGGCCGATGAAACTTGATGCAATTTCACCATATATGGGCGTACTTTCCTCTTTGCTGGTTGTGCTGAATACTGTCATGGTCGTGACGAATCGTCAAAGAGGTTTTATTGTTGCCTGTGTTCTTTCTGCTATGAGTATCATGAGCGCGGTCTCTGCTGTGCTTCGTTCGCATTCTACCACTGGTCTGCCTGGTATTTTCACACCAATTGTCAATATTATTACAATGTCTATTATTATAACATATCTGAATATCAGTGCAAAACAAAGTCAGGAACTGAAAGAGCAGTATGAAAAGCTCATGGATGCCAACCGTGTCATGCACGAAAAAGATGAGGCTATCCGTGCAATTGCCTATACAGATGCTCTGACCGGCATGTATAATGCCCGCTATTTCCGTGAAAAGATAGAAGAAGCACTCAAACTGCAAATGGTATTCAGTATTCTCTATGTAGATATTGATAATTTCAAGAGTATCAATGATACTTTCGGGCCGAAAACTGGTGATGCCGCCCTGAAAATTTATGCCGACCGTGTGACTGCCTACTGCGGCCGCCGCTATGTATGCGCCCGTACCAATGGTGACGAGTTTGGCATTATCATCACAGGCGAACAGTCCGAAGCCGATATTATGAATACCATCGAACAGCTTCGGGCAATCTTCGGCAAACAGATTACTGCCCAGATGACAACTCTTAGTGTAACTGCAAGTTTTGGCATTGTCACTTCTCCGAAAGACGGCAGTGATGCAGAAACTCTGCTTGATCATGCTGTCATGGCCGTTTATAATGCCAAGGCAAACGGAAAAGACAGGCCTTGCTTTTTCAGTTAAAATTATGCTTTTTCTCCCGTTCTGTCAGTCCGCAGGGCTGACAGATACAGGATAATTCAAAAGATTTGAGGTAATTACAATGGAGGAGAAAAACAAAACCCGACATATTATAGTAATGGTAATCTGTATTATTTTATATCTTATCATGTATATTCTTATGGGGCCTTTGCTTCCCGAGTCGCTCCGAAACTATGTCGGTATCGGTTCGGTAATACAGATTGCTATTTCTACTGTACTGGTTGTTACCAACCGGAAAAGAGGCTTTATCGCCGGCTGTATTCTGAATGCCTTTGCTACGCTGATGGCTCTGGTGGGCTATCTGAACGGACAGGTTACTGCTTTGCAGGGTGTCGCAATTGATATTATTGCTATCCTGATGCTGTATATTATTTATTACTTTCTGGAAAGAAGCGAAAATCAGCGTGAAGAACTTTCCAGACAGTATGAACAGATCATGGACTCCAACCGTCTGCTTCAGGAAAAAGATGAAGTGCTCAGAACACTTGCGTATCATGACCGTCAAAGCGGTATGTATAATATGCATTATTTCCGCGAACAGGTTGACGAAACCGTCAGCAAGCAGATGCCTTTTACAATAATTTATATTGATATTGATAATTTCAAGGGCATTAATGATACTTTCGGGCCGAAAACCGGCGATGCCGCTATGAAAATCTTTGCTGAACGCATTACCAGCTACTGCGGCAACAGATATATCTGTGCAAGAACAAGCGATGAATTCGCTGTTATGCTGAACGGTGAACATACCGAAGCTGATACTCTGAATATCATCGAACAGTTCCGCCGTATGTTTGGCGAACCTGTCAGCGTACAGGGAGCTAATCTCTGCTTGACTGCAAGCTATGGCATTGTCGTTCATCCCCGTGACGGAAAAAATTCTGAAACTCTGATTGACAGTGCAGTCATGGCTGTTTACAATGCCAAGGCTAACGGCAAGGACAGACCCTGCTTCTTTAGTCAGGCATAAAAAATCAGAAAAAATAATATCGAGGTAGAGATTAAAATGAAGAATAAAACATTGCAGACTATTATTCTGATTGCTTGTATTGCGTTGTTTATTATTATTTTTACCATGTCGCTTTCCACAAGCATCATGATGTACAAAGGCGTATTGTCACAGATTCAGGTTGCCCTTTGTGTCGTGCTGGTTCTTACCAATCAGCGCATAGGCTATCTCAGTGTTGTTGTCATGAACGGCGCATTAGTAATTTATAAAATCTTTGATATGCTCAGCAAGCATGGTACTTCTGTCGGATTTGTTATTTATATTATCACAATCATTCTGACATCTATTCTGTATTTCTATATGAAAACAAGTCAGTCACAGCATAAGGAACTCCAGACACAGTATGAAGCTCTTGTAAATACTAAAAAAATTCTTCAGGAAAAAGACGATGCAATGAAAAAGCTCGCCTATGAAGATCAGCTCACAGGCATTTATAATGCGCATTACATGCAGATGAAAATGAATGAAGCCATTCAAACCAGCAAGCCCTTTCATGTCATTTATTTTGATATTGATAATTTTAAACAGATTGATGATATTCACGGCCCGAAAGCCGGAGATCAGGCAATTATCACTTATGCCGAACGCATTCAGTCGGCATTTCAGAACCGTTATGTCTGTGTTCGCATGAAAAGCGATAAATTCGCTGTATTTCTTGAAGGCGAACACTCCGATGATGAAATTCTTTCCGTAATCGAACAGTTCCGTGCGGTTGTCAACCGTCCTGTGAATGTGCAGATGCAGAATTATAATTTATCAGCCAGCTATGGCATTGTGTCTTTTCCTCGTGACGGCGGTACGGCAGATACTCTGATTAAACACGCTATCATGGCATCATACCAAGCCAAGGGAAGCGGTAAAAATGCGTTCTGTTTCTTCAGCCGTGCGTAATTATTTTTAAAATTTGAAATATCGAGGTAATTATTTTTTATGAAAGAAAAAAATAAAGTTCTGAATATTATAATTTTAGCAGTTGGTGTCATTCTTTTCCTGTCTTTATCCATGCTTATGAGCAATGTCCATGACGGCAGTTATCAGGGCATTATTACAGAACTTCAAGTGCTTGTTGCTGCGGTTCTCGTTATCAGTGTCAAGAAAATGGGCTTCTTTACCGCACTGATTCTCTGTGCATACAGTATGTTTATGGCTTTTCTCGGATTCATTATGGGAACGAAAATTGCAATTGTCGGCGTTCTGACTTCCGGCGTAACAATCTGTATTCTGTGCGCTATTTATCTTTTTATCAACAGAAGCGAAAAACAGCATAAAGAACTTTTGAAGCAATACGAAGAAATGATTGACTCTAACCGTCTCATGCGGGAAAAAGACGAAACTTTACAGATTCTTGCCTATCAGGACGAAATGACCGGTATGCATAATCTTGTCTGGTTCCGTGAACAGATTGAAAATTCAATCCGGCAAAATACAGAATTTACCATGATCTATATGGATCTGGATAATTTTAAAACCGTCAATGACAAATTCGGCCCCGAAGTCGGTGACAGTGCTCTGAAAATCTACGCTGACAGACTGAAAGCCTACTGCGGAAACAAATACCTCTGTGCCAGAACAAGCGGTGATGATTTTGCTCTTCTTCTGACCGGAACTTCTACAGAAGCCGATATTCTTAATATTATCGAACAGCTCCGGAAAATACTCGGCGAACCGGTTGCCCCTATGGGTGTCAGCAGTATCGCCATTACTGCAAGTTACGGCATTGCAGCTCATCCCCGTGACGGCAAAGATACGGACATGCTGCTTGATAATGCAATTATTGCAGTTTATCGCGCCAAGGCCAACGGCAAAAACATGCCTTGCTTCTTTAGTCAGGCATAAATCCAATATTTCAAAGAAAGGCAGGTAATTTCATGGAATCTCAGGAATTCTATCAGCTTGCTGTAAAACTGACGGAGGATATTAAAAATATTGAACCTCAGCTGGTTTCCGGCAGCGATTCTGAACTTTGTGTGCTTGTTACTGCAAAAGAACAGGCAGTTTATGCAGGCGTGACGAGCGTCAAGGTCAAGGCAGGAAAAGTCATGCGTTCCTGTCCGGAATACAACGCAATCATGTCAATGATTCCTTTCGGGGAAACTTTAATTGAAAAACTGGTGACTGTTTCTTTCAGCACACTGGAAATCAAACAGCCCTGTGAAGAATGCTTCCGTCTGCTTTATCGTGCAAATCCGGAGAACAGAAATGCAGAAGTCTTTATTGCTCCTGATCAGACTGTCAAGGCTTCGGAACTGTTTACACCCGATGAAGGAAAAGACTCTGCTCCCATTCCGATGGCTGGTACAGCTGCTTCTGCTCCGGAACAGTCTCAAGCTCCGAAAGAGGGCTTTGCTGCTGAATCCGCTGCTGCTGCTCCGCCTCCTGCAATGAACAAAGCCCCCAAGAATCCTTTGGCTTCTGCCAATGATTTCAGCGGTTTTTCCGCAGATGGTGATTTTGGCTTTGAAGCTGCTGAAACTCCCGAAGAACCGGAAGAAGAACAGCCTCAGCCTCAGTCTGCTCCTGCTGATATGGGCAATCCTTTCTATCAGCAGGGAGCTGCTCCGAATGCCGCTCCGCAGACGATGGCACAGCCTTATCCTCAGCCTCAGCAGCAGTACGGTTATGCACAGCAGTATGGCTATGCACAGCAGTATGGCTATGCACAGCAGTCTCAGCAGAGTGTATATATGCGTCAGCAGAGTGTCTACATGCAGCCCAATCAGCCGCAGAGTATGTATATGCAGCCCAATCAGCCGCAGAGCATGTATATGCAGCCCAATCAGCCGCAGAGCATGTATATGCAGCCTAATCAGCCGCAGAGCATGTATATACAGCCCAATCAGCCGCAGAGCATGTATATGCAGCCCAATCAGCCGCAGAGCATGTATGTCAGTCAGCCGGCGGCACACAGTCAGCAGGTTTCTGCTTATCAGCAGTCGAATTATTATTCTCAAACCGGTACTGCTCCGGCCAAGAGTGACGGCTCGACTTTTAAAAACCGGCTCGCCAATTTCATGGACGATCCTGATGAAGTGGCTTCTTCGTCAAGCAATTCCAATGATGCCGATATGATGCGGCAGGCAAAGGAAAAGAAAAAAATGGCAAGACTTGACAACGCTTTCAAAAGAAAGAAATAACAAGCAATGCCTGTTCAGAAAACTGCCGTATTCCTGCGGCAGTTTTTTAACTATCAGAAAGGGAATCAGAATATGAAAAAAATAATAAAGCTCTCAGGTCTGTTCTGTGGTCTGCTTCTGCTTTCGGGAACGCTTCCGGCAGGTGCGGAACAGCTTTCTGTCCGGTCGCTTCAGGACGGATTGTTAAAGCGTTCAGAACCTGTTTCTCAGGCATATGATTTAAATCATGATAATCAGGTCAATATTTATGACTGGATTCTGCTCAAACGCCGAGGCCTGCCCTCGGAAGAAGATGTTCTCGAACCTAAAAATACTGTACATTCCGGAGATGCGACTTTCTACGGCGGTGGTTATGAGGGCGGATGTGCCATGCTCGATCCGATTTCTAAAGACGATTACTGGATTACTGCTATGAATCTGGAAGATTATAATACTGCCCAGCTCGCCGGAGCGTATCTGGAAGTGACAGGCGAATCCGGTACGATTCATGTACTTGTAACGGATTTACTCCCCGAAGGTAAAAAAGGCGATCTGGATTTGTATACAGATGCATTCCCGTTAATCGCTCCTGTCGAGAAAGGCCGTGTGCCCGTCACTTGGAAGATTCTCCCTCTTGACAGTGCTGAAAATGCTCCTGTTTCTTATAAATATAAAGAAGGCAGTTCAGAATTCTGGTGCGGTGTGCAGGTCAGAAATCACAGATACCCGATTACTAAACTCGAATATCTTGATTCTGACGGCAATTTTATTGAAATTCCCAGAAGAAATTATAATTATTTCGAGAGCATGAATCTCGGTGCAGGGCCTTTTACATTCCGGATTACGGATATTTACGGCGATGTGATTATTGATTATGATATTCCGCTGACTCCGGATGAAATTCAGACCGGACATGTACAGTTTCCGGAATAAAGTCTTGCATTCCGGAACATTCTGTGCTATAATAAATCTAATAAAGAAAGGAGGGACTGCTTTTGAAATATCTTACTGTCGGAATTCTTGCACATGTCGATTCCGGAAAAACTACACTTTCCGAAGCTCTGCTCTATCATGCGGGAATCCTGAAAAAACTCGGCCGTGTCGATCATAAAGATGCTTTTTTAGATACTGAAACACTCGAACGGGAACGGGGTATTACGATCTTCTCGAAACAGGCTCGCCTGACTCTGCCTGATTCTGATTTTACTCTGCTCGATACCCCTGGGCATGTCGATTTCTCTGCTGAAATGGAACGTGCTCTTCATGTTATGGATTATGCTGTTTTAGTCATCAGCGGTTCAGAAGGCATTCAGAGTCACACGGAAACGCTCTGGAAACTTCTGCATCATAGTCATATTCCGGTATTTATTTTTATTAATAAAATGGATTTATCGCTGAAATCCAGAACTGAACTCATGCAGGAATTACAGACAAATCTGCATAAAAACTGCGTTGATTTCTCTGAACAGAATCAGGATTTCTATGATTCTCTTGCAACCTGTGACGAAACTCTCATGAATCAGATTCTTGATTCCGGAACAGCTGATATTTCAGCGATTTCACAGGCGATTCTGCAAAGACATGTATTTCCGTGTGTATTCGGCTCGGCTCTGAAATCTCAGGGAACAGAAAAATTTCTGAATCTGCTTGATCTGTATACGCTTCCGCTTCCGGAATGTCCGGAATTCGGTGCAAAAGTCTATAAAACTACTGAAGATGATCAGGGAAAACGTCTGACTCATCTGAAAATCACAGGCGGTGAATTACATGTCCGTGATCTTCTGGAAGATACTGCTCCCGATGGAACTCAATGGCAGGAGAAAATCAATCAGATCAGATTATATTCCGGTGCGAAATTCCAGCCTGCTGAAAAAGTCTTTCAGGGTATGACCTGTGCAGTCACCGGATTATCGCATACTTACGCAGGCGAGGGCCTAGGAATCGAAAAAAATACAGATACTCCCCTGTTAGAGCCGATTCTTCAATATTCTGTGATTCTGCCGGAATCTGTTCAGATACATACGGCTCTGATGGCTTTCCGGAAACTCGAACAGGAAGACCCGCTTCTGCATGTCAGCTTCTCGAAACAGTTACAGGAAATTCATGTATTATTAATGGGTGAAATTCAGCTTGCTGTGATTCAGCATATCATGAAAGAAAGATTTCAGATTCCTGTTGAATTCCAGTCCGCAGGAGTCGCTTATAAAGAGACTATCAAAAATACTGTCGAGGGTATGGGGCATTATGAACCGCTCCGACATTATGCCGAAGTCAGATTATTATTAGAACCTGCTCCGGCCGGTTCGGGACTGAAATTTTCCAGCATCTGCCGTGAAGATCTGCTCGACAGGAATTGGCAGAGATTAATTTTATCGCATCTGACTGAAAAACAGCATCTGGGCGTTCTGACCGGATCGCCGATCACTGATATGAAAATTACTTTCACTGCCGGAAAAGCTCATAAAAAACATACTGAGGGCGGTGACTTCCGTCAGGCGACTTACAGAGCCGTTCGTCAGGGACTAATGCAGGCGGAATCTGTTTTATTAGAGCCGTATTATCAGTTTACACTCAGACTTCCTGTAGAATATCTCGGCAGAGCCGTCACGGATTTACAGCTCAGAGGGGCAAAGCTCGAACCGCCTCAGACTTCCGGAGAAGTTTCCGTTATCGAGGGGAAAGCTCCGGCTGTGGTCATGATGACATACCGGACAAATGTCATGGAATATACCAGAGGCAGAGGCATTCTCTCCTGTCTGCCTGCCGGATATGCTCCCTGTGCTAATCCGGAAGAAGTCATTCAGAAATTTGATTATCATCCCGAAGCCGATCTTGATAATTCTCCTGATTCTGTTTTCTGTTCTCATGGCTCAGGAAATCTGATCAAATGGAATGAAGTCCAGAATTATATGCATACAGAAAGCTGTCTGAAACCGGAAACGGAAATTCAGTTAGAACAGATTCATCAGCCTGTTCATCAGAATTATACCGGAAGTTACGCTCAGGATCAGGAATTAATGAAAATCTTCGAACAGACTTACGGGAAAATTCAGCATGACGATCGTGATCGTACACATATTATGCATACGGAAAAACAGATCAGTCATAAAGCAAAGCCCGTTCCCAGAGGCGAGGAATATTTATTAGTCGATGGCTATAATATTATCTTCTCATGGGAGAATCTCTCTCAGATCGCAAAAGAAAGTCTTGATTCCGCAAGAGCTGAACTGATTCATAAATTAAGCAATTATCAGGGAATCCGGCAGTGCAGAATGATTATCGTTTTCGATGCCTATAAAGTCAAGGGCAATGCCGGCAGTATCGAGGAAATCAACAGGAATATCCACGTTGTCTATACGAAAGAAGCCGAAACTGCTGATACGTATATCGAACGCATCTCTCATGATCTGAGTCAGGAACACAGAGTCAGAGTTGCTACTTCGGACGGAACAGAACAAATGATCATTCTCGGAAACGGTGCTTATCGCATGTCCGCTGAAGAGTTAAGACAGGAGGTTCTGACCGCTGAACACTATATTCAGGAATATCTGAATCAAAACGGATAAGGAGGTTATTTTTTATGATATGCAATCATTGCGGAGCAAATCTGAATCCAGATGAAAAAATCTGTTCTTATTGTCGCTGTCAGGTGGAAGAGCCTCAGCCGATACAGATACAGAATTTTCAGCAATCACAAGTACCGACAGTACAAAAAAAACAATATCCAGATTATACAAGAAATTATCAGATGAATATGCAGGGGAATTTCTCTCCGGCAGCGGCTGTGCCTCATCATAAGAAATCGGCTTTGCTGATGTGTCTGCTTGGTTTTATCGGCCTTGGCGGTCTGCACAGATTCTATTCCGGAAAATTCGGAACAGGTCTGTTATGGCTTCTGACCGGAGGGCTGTTCGGACTCGGAACGCTGATAGATCTGATTATGATTCTGACTAATGCTTTCTATGATAAAGACGGCAATCTTCTGCAATAAAAAAATTACAGTACAGGTCAGGAAGCCTGTACTGTTTTTTTCAGAGCGAATATTTACTGATAATATCATCAAACGGATTCTGTGACAAACCGGAAATATATTTCATCAGAAGCATCTGCATTTCATAGTATTTTTTCTGATTGGCAACTGTGAGCAGGTTTTTAGCATCAGTTTCAGAAAGGCCTTTCAGAGCAAGCAGATGTTCCATTTCAGAAAAGCGATGATCCTGCATGAAGTTCATTGCCATTTCTCTGCCAAGCCGGAGCAGTGCTTTATAAAACAGCTGATTTCCGGTATAGCGTTCGCAGAAATCCATAATTAATTCCTGCTGATATTCCTGTATCAGTTTCTCAAATAAAGAAAAGCATTGTTCAGGGTCTTGTGTCCGGACTGTTTTGAGAACAAACCAGTTGCCGTCTTCATCGGAAGGCCAATATAACTGTGTGCTGTAATCCGTCTTGATTTTCTCAAGATTACAATGAAAGATTCTGTCATGACACTGAATTTTAATCAGCAGTTCTTCCTGACAGCTGATTTCACCGACAAATTCCACTGTTTCGGGAATGGTGATTTCTTTCATGACAGTATTCTGAAATGCATGAGCTTCGATTCTGCGGAGTGTCTCCGGAAACTGAATTTTCTCTTTCATGACAGGAACGGCAATTAATGACTGCTGATCTTTATCATATAAAGCTCCGTCGCAGGCTGAATAGCAAGTATTTCCCTGTTCGACAGAAATTTCTTTCAGGGAATAGCTTCCGAGTCTGTCCGGATGAATTGTATTATCTTCTTCATCATAATTATTTTCCCAGACACATAATGGGAGTGCTTTACATGAATTTGCAATCTGGAGCGTTTCTCTTCCACCGCAGACCGCAAGCAATTTCCGGCGGGATTTATTATATAATGCATGATCAAAAACAGAATAATATTTATTATTCTGATCAAGACAGATTTCTTTCAGATTCGGCATATAACAGATAAAGCCTAATCCCTTGTAAGGCGCAGGATGCATCGGCCACAGAACAGGGTCTTGTCGGGGCTGTATTCCATAAACGCATTGATAATAGCCTGCATTTTCGACTTCCCACCATGCATCTTCCTTATCCAGACGATCAAAAAAATAGGGGTCGAATATTTCATCCAGTGCTTCATCATCATAGTCATATGCTTTCTCGTACTGATAATAACTATCCGGCAGATTTATCAATTGAAAAGGCCGTTCCGGAGGAAGATTCCGGAAATACTCTTCCTGTTCTGTCAGCGGACGTTTCATAACGGGAAGCATTGTCACAAAATACTCCGGAATATACAGCGTTTCGACAGCAGTATCTGCAAAAGCATTTTCATCAATAAAGCATTCGTTATCCGGCAGGAAGACTTTTTTCAGAGCCATACAGCCCTTGAAAGCTCCCCAGTGAAGTTCTTTCAGAGTCGAGGGCAGTCCGACAGAAACCAGATTCTTAGAATTGATAAATGCTTCTGAATTAATCAGCTTTACTCCCTCCGGAAGCATCAGTTCTGTTTCATCCCGAGCGGTCAGATAGCGTGTGATATATTCCATTGATTCATCAAACTGTAAATTCATAACACTCTCCTGTTATCATGAAAAAAGAATATCTCTGAATGTAATTATTGCTATGATGATACAGATTATTAATATCGGAATTAAAATAACATATCCGAAAATTCTCAGGGCAATGCCGAGTTTTTTTCTTTCCGTCTTATGATACAGAATTGTCCCGACAATTACCGGAACGATTCCGAGTCCCAGCAGAATACAGAAGCCTATGAAATATACAAAAATCATACTGATAAAAGCCATGTTATCACCTCTGATTTCTGACAGAAAAACAAAAACCGGCAGAAATGCCGGTCTTGATTTTTGATAAAAATAAACCGCCTTGCCGTCATATAGAGAATAAAACCAAGCGTCTCCGCAAGGTGGGTATCCGCCTGAAATTCTCTCGCTCCCAACGTCCGCCGAATCTGGGCGGGAGGTCTGCAATCCTAAGTCAGAGCATAAGATTCCCGAAATATAAGTGTTGGATTATAATAGCTATATTTACCCGTACAAGGCAGTAAATTATTTAATTAAATGGATTCAGTTTCTTCGTCTTCCTCCTCTTCCCATGAAGCGAAGCGTTCATCAAAGATTGCACCAATGCGTTCTTCTTCTTCTTCATCGAGAACATCGAAAACATCACTGCCGTCTTTTTCAGTCAATTTGAGGATTGCATAAATTCCCCTGT
>Ga0326511_10001002_pt1 | contig 24059 bp, 12 predicted proteins | sample 0_2496_0518_D_FD_203701 | JGI IMG/M metagenome (GOLD analysis project Ga0326511, IMG submission 203701) | Bovine rumen microbial communities from UC Davis, California, United States - 0_2496_0518 | ecosystem: Host-associated > Mammals > Digestive system > Stomach > Rumen | place: USA...
GCTCTTTTGGCTTAACGAAAACGTTCTTTTAATGTTTTTGTTTATGATTAGGGTTTACTAAATAAAAGAAATCTTCTGTCTTTTAGCAAATTATAACATAATTTATTTGGATGATTCTGAAATAATCGTTATCTTTGCATGTTAAAAACGAGAGATTGGATGAAATACTATTTCACATTCTAAAAAAAGACAATAGAGAATATGAACAGCAGAGAATATACACCCGAAAGAATATCGGAGCTGAAAGAGAACGAGATTTTTGTGTTCGGCAGCAACCTGTCCGGATCTCACGGAGGCGGAGCAGCAAGGCTTGCCTATGAACGTTTCGGGGCCATCTGGGGTCAGGGCGTAGGGCTGCAGGGCCAGAGTTATGGCATCCCCACGATGCAGGGCGGGGTGGAGACTATCGAACCGTACGTGGATGAGTTCATCCGCTTTGCCAAGGAGCATCCGGAACTGAAGTTCCTGGTGACTAAAATAGGCTGCGGTATTGCCGGATTCCGCGTAGAGGAGATAGCACCGCTGTTCTATCATGCCATAGACTGCAAGAACGTCCTCCTGCCCAAAGAGTTTGATGACATCGTTCAAGACATCCACAACCGCTTCATTGATTCGTTTGACCATGATGCGGACCGGACAGAGTGGTGATTTCAGTCAAACGGTCAAATAAATGATGGTCAAATACAAAGTTTCAGGGTTAATATGAACCAGCACAGATTAGCCATTGTAGTACTCTTAGCACTGATTGCCGTCTCCTGTCTGACAGGCTATAGCAGTTACAGCTATACGTCAAGAATGGTGAACGAGGATATGGAACGTGCACTGACCTTTGCAATGGAGCAGCAGCAAAGCCGGGCCATTACACAGGATACCATCCGTATATTCAACAACAACCTTCATATTGCCGCCCTACGCGGACAGGCCACTCTATCTATAGAAACCGGCGGTCAGGAGTTCAAGGCCTGTGCCCGGTGTTCGGAGGCAACGGTCTTCGGGCTTTCAGACCAACGTCCGGCAGCCATCCTGTGGATACTGACGGGATGCTGGGCGATGCTGATGTGGTATCGCCGAAGACAGAACGTCATCCCCAAGCCGCTTACGACTGTCGCCTCCCCGGGAATAACCTATGGAGGGCTGACCTACGTCGAGGCAGAAGGGGCTTTCTATGCAACCGGCAGTCAGCCTTTGAGACTCACTCCCATGCAGCAACGTCTGATGGAAATGTTCTTCCACTCTCCGACCCACACGGTGACAAAAGCCGAGATATGTGATACCTTATGGCCCAGGAAGCCGGATGCCAGCGAGACGCTATACACACTGATCCGCCGGATAAAACCCGTTATAGAACAGCGTTCAGAACTGCGTATCGAATCCGACCGGAGCAAGGCTTATCGGCTGGAAATCAGAGATAACGAAGTCCGGAAGAAAACCTGACACGGAAATGTCAGACAAATGTCAGACATTTTTCGGGGGTAATCTGAAAAATTCTCCATACCTTTGCGGAAAAAACAAAGGTTATGAGGAAATTTATTTTTTGGATGTCGGCTGTCTGCTTTCTGAATATGTCGGCTCAGGATTCCGAGAAGAATGTCACACTCAATGAAGTGACCGTGAAGGGAGCGCATACCATCCGTAAGGTGGACGGACTGCGGGTTTATCCCACAAGACAGCAGATAGAGCAGTCTGCCAACGGCTATTCCCTGCTGGCCAAACTCGCTTTCCCCCACATTCGCGTGGATGAGGCTATGAACAGTATTACAGCACTCTCAAACCTCGGAAACGTGCAGGTGCGTATCAATGACATAGAGGCCTCGCGCGAAGACCTCCAGATGCTCGACATGGCGGGAATTGACTATGTGGAGTATATCGACAATCCGGGTGTTCGCTATGGCGAGGACGTGGCATACATAATAAATATAAAGGTTCGTAAACCATTGGGCGGTTATATGGCAGGAGCACAGCTGACCAACACACTGACTGCAGTAAACGGCAACGAGTCGATCTACGGCAAGCTGAACCGCGGAAACAGTGAGCTGGCATTCAGTTATGACCTTGACTATCACAACTTCAAAGGAGCGGAGTATGACGAGCGGGCGGATTATATTCTCGAGTCGGGCGATGTGGTCTCGCTGCACAGGGAAAGTCAGAGCCGCCGGAGCCGCAACGTCAGCCATAACGCCCAGTTGACTTACAGCATGAGTGACTCGGGCTATGTGTTTCAGGCCAAGCTGTCGGGCAGACATGATATGAAGCCCCAACGGAACGATGCCGATATGACTGTGAATGGTATTCCCTATGAGGAGTCCTCATGGCGGCGCGGAAGCTCGCCATCGTTAGACCTTTATTACCATAGGGATTTCGATTCCCGGCAGTCTCTCACAGCCAATGCCGTGGGGACATATATCCGGACAACAGGCAGCACAGAAGACAATGAAAACTCGCACTACTGCTATAATATCGATGGGAAAACCTGCAGCCTGTGGAGTGAGGCCGTTTACGAGAACAGGCTGAAGCCGTTCTCACTCAGCGCCGGTGTACAGTATGCTCAACGATTCAGCCGTAATGTCTATGAGGGTGATGCCGATGCAGTCAACACTATGCGTTCGTCCCTGCTGTATGTGTTCTCACAGTTGAAAGGTTACATCGGCAGCCTGAGTTTCATGGGTGGTCTTGGCGTGAGTCGCCGTTATTACCGCCAGTCTGACACACGGCAGGATTTCTGGCTCTTCCGTCCCAAGTTCTCCGTCGCCTGTCCCCTGACTTCCCGGCTCAGAGCCAGCTACGGTTTTGAGATTTCACAGCACGTATCCCAGATTGCGCTTGTGAGCGATGTCAGCATCCGGAGGAACGCCATGGAGACAATTCTCGGCAACCCCGAAATACGTCCGAACCGTGTCACCTCCCATCAGGTCAGACTCTCGTATTCCACGCCGCATTTCACATCTGAACTGCAAGGGTACTGTCGGCTCAATGCCCATTGCAATATGGAGAAGTACATCCGCGAGAACGGTCGGTTCTATCTGACACAGACCAATGCCGACAACGAATGCGACCTGCTTTATGTGAGTACCTACAACCAATGGGAAATCCTGCCCGGACGGCTCTCGGCAACGGTCTATGGAGGCATTTATCGCTTCCTCAACTTCGGTGAGGATTACACCCACGCCTACACGGCTCTCAACGGAGGCTGTTCCGTTCACGCCTACCTGGGCCGCTGGACACTCGGTGCCTATGCCGACAATGGCTGGAATTTCATGGAGGGGGAGCATCGCGGTCATCAGGCTCCTGCCTGGTACTTTTCCGGCCAATACCGCTTCAATGACGACTTCTCAGTAGCTCTCTTTGTGCAGCACCCTCTCTGTCAGTGTCCCTTGACAAATCATGTGGAAATAATGAGCCGATATGTTCAGAAGGAGATTACCGAGCACTACAGGGACTATGGCAATATGGTTTCCCTCCGCATCTCCTGGCGACTTGAGCGGGGCCGAAAATTCAGCAATATAGAGCGTAGCATGGAATACAGCGACACCGAAACTGGAATTCTTTCAAAATAAAAGCACATCATATAACTCCCATTCAGGAGACTGATACATATGTCAAACAGAAAGTAACGTGGGTGAAAACCGGATTCGGGAAATTGCCGTATCTTTGCACCCGTAATTTCAAAAATCAGAAAAGATGAAACGAATCATCATTCATTTATGTCCATTTTCCCGCCAAGGCATAGCCAAAGCAAGCATCGCTCCGCTCTTCCGGCTTAACAAAAACGTGGTGCTTCTGGCCGCATGTCTGTGCGGCTTGTTTCCGGCAGAGGCCCAACCCTTGAAAACGAAAGTTATCGATGACGGAGGTACGGGTATGTTTAAGGCCATCGCCGTGAAAGAAAAATCCATGCCGGATTTCGTGATTTACCGACCCAAGGACCTGCTCCATGCCCATGCGCGGCGGGGCAAGCTGCCAGTGCTGCTCTTCGGCAACGGCGGCTGTGCCGACACGAGTATCGGCTACGAGCGCATGCTGACCGAGGTCGCCTCCCACGGCTATGTCGTGGTAGCCATCGGAGAGATGCAGGACAAGAGGAGCGACCGGGTGGAGGGACATTCCGAGTCAGCAGAACTGACGCGCGGCCTGGATTTGCTGCTGACGCTGAACCGCACTAAAGGAAGCGACTACTATCACTTTATCGATACCGCCCGAATTGCAGCGGCTGGTCATTCCTGCGGCGGGGCCCAGGTGCTCTTTCATGCCGGCGACCCGCGCCTCATGACGTATCTCATCCTGAACGCCGGGATGGGCGATATGGAAATGGCGGGAGCCGACAGCGCTTCGCTGCAGAAACTGCATGCTCCTATATTATATATTGTGGGAGGACCGGGCGATGTGGCTTATCGCAACGCGCAGAAAGACTACAACCGCATCAGCCATGTGCCCGTATGCCTGGCCAACCATCCGGCATCGGGGCACGGGGGTACTTACAATGACCCCTATGGCGGCGATTACGGACGGATCGTCACAGCCTGGCTCGACTGGCAGATGAGGGGGCTGAAGGAGAATGCGAATATCTTCCTGAAGGGAAACCTGAAGGATTATCCGGGATGGGAAATGAAGGCGAAGAACTTCAAGCAGCGCCCCGGGCAGTTCCTGTCGCTCAGAATGCCCTGCAGTTTGCTCAACGGGGCCACAGAGCGCGACTATTCCGTCTATCTGCCCGGAAGCTACAACAACGACACCCTGCGCCGATATCCGGTGCTCTACCTCATGCACGGCGGCGGAGGTTCCCATACTGATTATGAAAAGTACCACCGTCTGTCACAGCTGACCGACAGCCTCATCGATGCCGGTGAGGTGAAGGATATGATTATCGTCTGTGCCGAGGGCAACCAGGGGCACATGATGTATTTCAACACAGAGCCGGGCAAGGCGGGTGCGCCCGACTGGCAGTATGAGGACTATTTCTTCCGGGAACTGATTCCCTATATCGAACAGACCTACCGTGTGAGGACCGACAAGGGCGGACGTGCCATTGCGGGTTTCTCCATGGGCGGCGGTGCCGCTACGGTCTATGGTATTCATCATCCCGAACTGTTCTCGATGGTCTATGACATATCGGGCTACCTGCGCCGTCAGTCCCTTCCTTTCCTGAAGGGCGACCCGTCGGCCGGCTGGCGACAGCAGACCATTGCCGACAACGACCCCGTCACCGCCATAGAGAACGCCAGTGAGAACCAGATCAGGGCCTGGAAACAGGTGGATTGGAAAATCAGTGTGGGCGACCGAGACTTCACGCTTGCAGGCAATATGGATCTGGCCAAAGCCTTCCGGATGAAAGGCATTCCGTTCTCGATGTATGTGAACGACGGCGAACACAACGGCCGGTGGGTACAGCCCGCCCTCGAAGATGCCATCCGGCGTGCCGACAGGAACTTCGAGAGTCTGTGGATTCGGAACGGAGACCGTCACATCTACGGCATCCTCAGTAAACCGCTTTACACTGGAGAAAAACAGCCCGTGGTCATCATCTCCCACGGCTTCAACGGAAGCGGTGACTTCGGGCGCAGCTACTTCGAGGCCCTCAATGCCCTCGGCTATCAGTGCTACACCTTCGACTTCCCCTGCGGATCAGTCCGCAGCCGCAGCGACAACAACACGATGAACATGTCCGTCCTCGACGAACAGTGCGACCTCGAGGCCATCGTCCGATATTTCCGGATGCAGCCCGATGTCGATTCCGACAGAATCGTTCTCATTGGCGAGAGCCAGGGAGGTTTAGTATCCGCCCTCACCGCAGCCAGCATTCCTAAGGAGATATATAAGCTGGTGTTGATATATCCGGCACTCTGCATACCCGACAACTGGAACGAACGTTATCCGGACGCATCTCTGATTCCCGATACGACCCGGATGTGGAATGTGCCCCTTGGCAGACGGTATTTCACCGAGGTGCGCGACATCAAGGTGTTCCGCACCATTCCGAAATACAAGGGTCCCGTGTTGATCATCCAAGGCGACGCCGATCCTGTGGTTTCTATGGAAGACTCGAAAAAGGCTGTTCGAAAGTATCGCGATGCCAGCTTGCATGTGATTCCCGGTGCCGGCCACGGCTTCAAGGAGCAGGAGCGCGCCGAAGCCATCGAACAGATTCGGGTATTCCTGACTCGCGTCAGCGGGCGTTGAACTGGGTCGGCGGAACCCCGTACAACGACCGGAAACAGCGGCTGAAATAGCTTACCGACGAGAACCCCGTCATGTAGCCGATTTCAGAGACCGTCAAACGGCCTTCCCGCAACAGTTCTGCTGCGCGGCGAAGGCGGATGGTGCGTACAAATTCCGTGGGAGTCTGTCCCGTTAGAGACTGTATCTTGCGATAGAAAGTCATACGGCTCATGCAGAGGTCATTGCTCAGTTGTTCTACGGTGTAGCTGTCATCGCTGATGTTGGCTTCCACCTGAGCAATGGCCTTTTGGAGCCATGCGTCGGTCAGTACGGACGGCTTGGCAGCAGGTTGTCCGTTATCCTTGTTTTCCTGTTTCATAGTGTCAAGGAACCGTTTTCTCTGACGGCGTAGCATTACGATATGAGCCATGAGTAACGACACAACAAGCATGAGTGCCCCAAGAATCCACCACAGCCAGTCGGGCAGCTGTTCCACCACCTTTATGCGTAGAGGATGGCTCCAGCGTTGACCTGGAGCGGTTTCCTGCAGTTCGATGCAGTAGGTATTTTCCTTCTCCCGGCTCTGCTGTCTCAGGGTCTTCTGTCGCGTATTGTAGATTCTGACATATCGGTCATAGACCAGAATCAACTGTCCAGCGCTGTCAACCTGCATTGCAGTTACAGCATCTCCGTATTCATTCGAGCCGTATGCGTCGGTCTCGGTTTTTCCGTTTAGGTATCTGTAGAGCTGTCCGAAGATGGTGCCCATCCATAACGTGCCGTCCGGGGTGAAAGCCATCGCCGAAACGTCTTTGGTATCGGTCACTACAATTTCTTCCGTATTACCTTTTTTACGCCGGATGTCTTTCCCGGTACTGAACCAACATTCATCGTCGGTGAGGAAGACCAATGCGGTAGGGCGGCTGGAGAGCTTCAGTGTCTGTCGTATCTCATAGGCCTGTTCTTTGTACAGGACGGTTCCTTTAAACCAGGGCTCGCTGTTGTGGCCGCACAAAGCATAGCAATCGCCGAAACCGTCGGCGACCAGCAGGCATCCGTTTTGGTCTTTCGTCACACGGCGGAAGTCTATGCTGTCGGGCCATTCTGTAGTAACCTTCACAAATTTATCGCTGTCCAGACACAGAGTACCGCCCTCCCATTCCCTGCACCAAAGCCGATGCATCTCATCTTCATACATCCTGAAGATGTATTTGTCTCCCAAATCGAAGGTTCTGAGTAACTGGCCTTCAGCCGAGAATTCCCAAACTTTCTTGTTGGCGGTGAACCACCAGTGTCCGTCGGCCGTTATGATGATGTCATCCACTCGTTTGTCGTCCACCTCTGTTAACTGTCGGATACTGTAGTCGGTTTTGTCAAGGAAATTGGCACCGTGGGTTGTTCCGATGAGAATGCGGTTGCCGGATTCAGCCAGACAAACCACATCGTTGCTGCACAGCAGTCCGGGGTGCTGGGCATCACTCCGGAACACATCCGTCTGGCGTCCGTCATCGCGGCAGAGTCCGCTACCCTCAGTGGCATACCACAGGAATCCTTCGCTGTCCTGCATCACATACAGTATCCGGTAAGATGAAAGAAGTTCGCGGCTTGGTAATGACAGCCTTCGGAATCCCTGAGCTTGCAGTCCGAAGACGGTCATAACAAACAAGAAGAACAGCGGGAAATTGTATTTTTTCATCAGGGACTTGAATTTTTTTTGCAAAGTTACATAATTTCAACGTGAAGATACTACAATGAAAGACGCTTTTAACCTTTTTTTATACCTTTGCAACCGTAAAACAGCAAAAAACATATAATTATGAAACAACTTCTCGCAATTTTATTAGCTTTGATGGGTGCCTTGCGCGTTCAGGCAGAAACCTTTGACGTTCCGGTAATAAACAATGACACGTTCTGGAAAACAGTCACCGGAGATTATATTTTCAGCCAGGGTGGAGGCATTTTCCGGTTTCCGGATCCGAAGACCGGTGAAGAGCATTATTATTGGTATGGTGTGAAGTATCAGGAGGCCGTGAACTATTGTCCCGCAGCACTGGCAGGAAGCAATAGCAACAACACCAATTTCCTGTCGGTGACCTGTTATCAGAGTGATGATCTGGTCAACTGGACTTTTGTGAACGATGTGCTCACTCCCGCTTCGGCCGGCTGGGCCTACTGGGTGGGACGTCTTGGTGTGGCATACGTCGCAGAGGCGAAAAAATATGCACTGTTAGTGCAGTTCAATGATAATGTGCTTGTGGCCACATGCGATACTCCCACGGGTAGTTTCGCACGTCATAATCAAATAGACATGACTTCTATTATCGGAACGCCGAACACAGGAGACCAGACGGTTTTCACCGACCCCGACACCGGGAAGTCCTATCTGTGCTACAGCTACGGCAAGGGACGCGGACGCATCTATCTTTCTGAAATCGGAGTGTGCTCGGACGGCAAGATCGGTCTGAAGGACTGTCATCAGATTTACAAAGGCTCGGGGCGCGAAGGTGACTGTATGTTCAAATACAAAGGTAAGTACTACGTCTGTGCTTCCGATCTCTACGGATGGAATGCATCCAATGTCTATTACCTGGAGGCCACCAGCATCTACGGCCCCTATACACCCACCAACAGCATGCAGGTGATGCCGGGTTCTGCCGACGATTACGGTCATGTAACACAGACCGGATTTTTCTACACGGTGCGGGGGACCGAACAGGAGACCGTCATCTATTGCGGTGACCGCTGGGCAGGCTTTGCCGGCAACGGAAATGGCTTCAATCAATGGTGTCCGCTTTCGTTTGTGAACGGGAAACCCTATTTTAACTCGCTCAGTCAGTGGCATCTTAATGCCGTTACCGGACGTTGGTCGGTAGGCAGCGAAAACAACTATGTCAAAAACTTCAGTTTCGATGCCGACCGCGTGGCCATTCCCAGCGGAAACAAGCCCAAACAGACCTTCATGAAGGGTTGGAAAACAGAGGTCGTAAAGGGAAACGCTGTTGTCATCGGAAGTGCTGATTCTCCACAACTCAACGGCAAGAACTCTCGTTCCGACCGTGCCGTTGTTATGGGGAACTGGTGTCTGAACATCTCCGACAAAGCAGATTTTCAACGCAGAACCTACCAGAGCATATCCTCCACCGAAGATGTGCCTCTGCCCGACGGAATCTATACAATGACAGTCTGTGCCAAAGCGAGCGCGCCCTTCAATGAACTCTATATATATGTCAAGTGCGGAGATAAGTTGTTCAAGGAGACAATGCCCGACGGTGACGACCAGTGGCATACTTATTCCATCAGTAACATTGTCATCAGGGGCGGTTCTGCCGAGGTAGGCATATATGCTGACGGAAAGGCAGACAACTGGTGTCATGTCGATGATATGAAACTGGTACGTACGGGCGATATTGGCGGAACGGATGCTATCATCGGAACCATAGACGACAAGGACGTTACGGAGGGGGAATATTATTCTCCCGGAGGAATCCGAATTCCCTGTCTCCAAAAAGGACTCAACATCGTGAGACTGAAAACCCCGACAGGTTATATCTCCCGGAAAGAAATCCATTAAGAGGAACCCAACGTACCGAAGACCCGGCAGACAACTGACGCCTCGCACCCGAAGCGGTGTGAGGCGTCAGTTGTAAATGACGTGGCGGGATTACATCAGAGCAACGGTCAGACCGGCCATGACGATGGACACCATCGACATGAGTTTGATGAGGATGTTGAGGGAGGGACCGGAGGTGTCCTTGAAGGGATCGCCCACCGTGTCGCCCACGATGGTGGCTTTGTGGCAGGCTGAGCCTTTGCCACCGAAGTTGCCTTCTTCGACATACTTCTTGGCATTGTCCCAGGCACCGCCCGAGTTGGCCATGAAGATAGCCAGTGTGAAACCTGCAGCCAGACCGCCCACGAGCAGACCGAGCACACCGGCAACGCCGAGGGTACAGCCCACCACGATGGGGATGACGATGGCCAGGACGGCGGGGAAGATCATCTCATGCTGGGCGGCACGGGTGGAAATCTCGACACAGCGGCTGTAGTCCGGGGTGCCGGTGCCCTCAAGGATGCCCTTGATCTCGCGGAACTGACGGCGCACCTCCTCGACCATCTTCTCGGCGGCACGGCCCACAGCACCCATCGTGATGCCGGAGAAGAGGAAGGCGGCCATGGCACCGATGAAGGCACCCACGATGACCTTGGGATTGATGAGCGTCACCTGGAAGTAGTTCATGAAGTCGGGGATGGTGGCATTCATCGCATCGATGGCTTCCCCCTTGAGGTTGACGAGCGTGTCGCCGGAGCGGTGCATGGCTATCTTGATTTCTTCGATGTAGGAAGCCAGCAGGGCGAGGGCTGTGAGGGCAGCCGATCCGATGGCAAAACCCTTGCCTGTGGCGGCGGTGGTGTTGCCGAGGGCGTCGAGGGCGTCGGTGCGATGACGCACCTCCTCGCCCAAGGAACTCATCTCGGCGTTACCGCCGGCATTGTCGGCAATGGGGCCGTAGGCGTCGGTGGCCAGCGTGATGCCCAGCGTGGAGAGCATGCCCACGGCAGCGATGCCGATGCCGTAGAGACCCAGCGAGAGACTGGCCGACGACATGGAGAGGTCAAAGCCGTTGGCACAGAGATAGGCCAGCATGATGGCCACAGAGATGGTGACCACGGGAATGGCCGTCGAGATCATGCCGGTGCCGATGCCCTTGATGATGACGGTGGCGGAGCCTGTCTTAGATGCTTCGGAGATGTCCTGCGTGGGTTTGTAGGACTGGGAAGTGTAGTACTCCGTGGCCTGACCGATGATGACACCGGCCACGAGACCGCTGATGACGGAGAAGCTCAGTCCCAGCCAGTTCTCTATGCCCAGAAGGTAAAGGATGGCAAAGGTGGCCAGGGCGATGAGCACGGCAGCCGTGTTGGTGCCGAGACCCAGCGAGTGGAGCAGGTCCTTCATTGTGGCGCCCTCCTTCGTACGCACCATATAGATACCGATGAGGGAGAGGAAGATGCCGATGGCGGCAATGATCATCGGGGCGATGATGGCCTTCATCTGCATCTCGGGATTCATGAGGAAGGCTGTGGCGCCGAGGGCGGCAGTAGAGAGGATGGAGCCGCAATAGCTCTCATAGAGGTCGGCGCCCATGCCGGCCACATCGCCCACGTTGTCGCCCACATTGTCGGCAATGGTGGCGGGGTTGCGGGGATCGTCCTCGGGGATGTCGGCTTCGACCTTGCCCACGATGTCGGCTCCCACGTCGGCAGCCTTGGTGTAGATGCCGCCGCCCACACGGGCAAAGAGAGCCTGGGTAGAAGCACCCATGCCGAAGGTCAGCATCGTGGTGGTGATGATGACCATCATCTCAGGCTCGTTGCCATAGACCCACGAGAGGATGAGGAACCAGAGGGCGATGTCCAGAAGGCCGAGACCCACCACGGTGAGACCCATGACGGCGCCCGAGCGGAAGGCAATCTTCAAGCCGCCGTCCATGCCCTTGCGGCAGGCGTTGGCTGTGCGTGCCGAGGCATAGGTGGCCGTCTTCATCCCGATGAAGCCGGCGAGACCCGAGAAGAAACCGCCCGTGAGGAAGGCCACGGGAACCCAGGGATTCTGCACTTCGAGCACATAGGCCATGAAGGCAAAGATGACGGCCAGGGCAATGAAGGCGATGGTGACGACCTTGTACTGCTGACGCAGATAGGCCATGGCGCCACGGCGCACATACTCGGCAATTTCACGCATGCGGGGCGTGCCTTCGTCCGTCTGACGCATCTGACGGAAGAACCAATAGGCCATGCCCAACGCTACAACTGAGGCCAGCGGAACCAGCCAAAAGACAGAAGGGATGTTCATAGTTTTTAGAGGATTTTATAAAGTTATCAGAGCATTCAGAGCATTCAGAGCCTCTGCCCCCTCACCTTGTCAATGATGAGAGCAATGGCGCCGTCGCCGGTCACATTGCAGGCGGTGCCGAAGCTGTCGATGGCAATATAGAGCGTGATCATGAGGGCCTGAGCCTCGGCACCGAAGCCGAGGATGGAGCTGAGGGGCGCCAGGGCAGCCATAATGGAACCGCCGGGCACTCCGGGCGAAGCCACCATCATGATGCCCAGCATGAGGATGAAGGAAAGGAAGAGGAGCGAGTCGTGGGGCAAGCCCTGCATGAGACACACAGCGAGGGCAAAGCAGGTAATCTTCATGGCGGAGCCCGACATGTGAATGGTGGCACAGAGCGGCACGGTGAAGCCGGCCACCTCGGGGCGCACGCCGTTGCGGAGGGTGCAGTCAAGGGTGACGGGAATGGTGGCTGCCGATGAGGAGGTGCCCAGGGCCATGAAGTAGGCGGGAAGCATGGTGCGGAGCAGACGCAGCGGATTGCTGCGCGTGACAAGGCCGGCCACACAGAACTCGTAGAGCAGGATGAAAATATGGATGACGAAGATGACAACGATAATCATCAGGAAGATACCGATGACGCGATAGACTTCGCCCGAGAAGGTCATCGTCGTGAAGATGCTCAGGATATAGAAGGGAAGAAGGGGCACGATGATGTGCTTGATGGCAAAGGAAATGACGAGCTGGAACTCCTCAAAGAGAGCGGTGAGCCTCTCCAACTTCAGGCGGCTGACGGCCATGCCCAGAATAAAAGAAAAGAGCAGCACGCTGAGCACATCGGCAAAGGGGGGAATCAGGAGTTTGAAATAAGGCTCGATGGCGGCAGAAGCCTGTGCCTCATAGGGACCCGTGGCGGCCACGATGTCGGGGAAGAGCCAGGAGCCGATGCCGTAGCCCAGAAGGGCGGAGAGGACGGTGTCGCCGTAGGCCAGAACGATGGTGAGCAGGAGAAAACGTCCGGCTCCATGGCCCATGCGCGTGATGGCAGGCACGACGAGGCCGAAAATAAGGATTGGCACGCAGAACGAGATGAACTGCGAGAAGAGATGGCTGACAGTGGCAAAAAAACGTGCTATCCCCAAGGGAATGAAACTGCCCAGGAGAATGCCGAGGACAATAGCGATGAGGATGCGCGGAAGAAGACCGATACGGGACACTTTGTTATTTTTCTATTTAGTTATTTTATATTTTATATTAAAATTACCTCCATTCGGGCAAAAGAGTCTTCGAAACTCAAAATAATTTATCTATTTTATATTGGTATTATTTCGTTTGATTAAGAATGAAAAGGGAGGCCCCGGGAAGGGACCTCCCTTAAGGATTAAAGCGGGGTGAAGATTACTTCACGAAGAACTTCTTGCCGCTCTTGATGTAAAGCTGACCGGCAGCGGGATTAACCACACGCTGGCCAAGGATGTTATAAACAGGAGCGTTAGCATCAGCAGCCTTGCCGTCGAGGCCGATGGTCTCGATGGTGTTGAGGCTGGAAGCGGTGATGAGGATGTTGCCCACATACTCGAACATGTCGCTACCAACCCAAGCGTCCTTGCCAGTTTCTTCGTTATGAGTGATGCCGCCATAAGCAACGACTTCACCATTGACGGAGTTCCAAACCTTTTCACCGGCCTTGTCGCCCATGATCTTGACATAAACCTTCTCCTGGTTGTTAGCAGCTTCGGGGAGATCGGCCTTGAGTTCGTCCCAGCCGAAGAGCTGACCTTCACCTACAGAGAATGTTGCTGCACGCTCAGTGAGGTCAACAGAAGCCAGTTCTGTCCATGCTGTGCCGTCGAGGCTCCAGAAGAGTTTCTGGGTCTTGTAAGCGTAGTTGTCAGTGCCGACAAAGCAAGAGAAGCCGATACCGGACTGATCCACAGTAGAGAATTCTACTACAACTGCGTGGGGATCCTGCTCGCCGAGGGTAACTACAGCCGAGGGTGTACGGCGCGACAAGACTCCCATCTGGATGGCAGCATCATCCTCGCCGAACTTGTTGGGACGGGCCTGAATAACAGCAAAGCCGTCTTCGAGGGTGGTGTGCTGGGTGAAGGGAGGAACAATCTCGTTGTTAACATAACCTACGGTGTCATATACCAATTCATAAGCAACAGCCTGATATGCTTCAGCACTGTAGATGTCTGCCTTGAAAGAAGCGTTGGCATTGCCGGAGGCACCAGTGAAGGTGAAGGCAGAGAGCACGGGAAGAGCTTCAACCGTAGCTGTGAAATCGTTCTGAGCTTCGAGGGTAACGGTGCGCTCGACAGTAGTGCTGCCGTCCTCCCACTGCTTGAAGGTGTTGAACTGACGGTACTTTGAGTTCTTGAGATCAATAGAGAGGGTAACCTCGTCGCCTACGAAGTAGAGATCCTTTTCGGGAGAAATGGAGATGGTAGCAGACTCGGAACCTACAACCTTGGTGTTCAGAATGGCTTTGGTCTTAACGACACCAATCTTGTTGGGGTTACCGATGTTGTTTACAGCAACGTAGCTGTCAGCAGCACGGGTGAAGTCTCCATCCTCAGCCAAGGGCATATTGTCCCAAGAGAAGCCAGCTGTTTCGGGCAGGATGCCGGGTTCGGTTTCGTCACCGAGCCATGCACCCTCACCATCGGCATCCAAAAGGACATCCTTGGTCCAGCCGTACTCATCGCTCTCGCGATAGGTCTCGTCAATGATGTTGTTCTTGGCGGTGACCATACCGTATGAGATGCGGGCAATCTGCTGCTGAACCACTACAGTATCAATTGACAAAGTATCGCCGGTTTCAGGATCCTTGTTGACCATTGCTTTCGTGGGGCGCACGTTGATATAATCACCCTCCCAAGTGGGACGCATAAAGATGTTGTTGATAAAATTATACTGCGACATCTGACCGATGTTAGCACCGAAGTCGAAGAAGGGATTTGCCTGGTTGCTAGCGATGAAGAAGTCGTTGTTCTCAACCGTGACAATACCATCATTAGACTCGACGAAATCCTTATTAATATAGCTCATCGAGAAAATCTGCTTGCTATAGGGCATGTCATAGAAGGTATTGTTCTTGAGAGTTACCTCATCGAAGGGGGAACCCATTACGATGAAAGACCAAGTGTTGCCGCTTGTGAGATTCATGTAGTGGGCAACACAGTTGGTAACGCTGAAGATGCCGACTCGGCCGTAGGTGATGTTTCCATCAGCATCGGCACTGGTAGGAACCGAGCGGTAGAACGTACGGGGAATGTCGAAGATTTCGCAGTTGTCAACGATGAACTCATCCAGATAGGCTGCCTGTTTATTATCATAGAATACCTGACCGGAAGTTGCACCGGCACCTGAGCGGTAGGAAATCTTACAATTGCGAATCTCCAAAGAATAGTGATCTGCCTCTTCGTTGTGGCTGAAGTTCCAACCGATGTGCAAGTCAGGTTTTTCACCGGCCTCGTTCTCGACACCGATGATGACGATACGGCCGCGCATACCAACGGCATTCTGCGTCCAGTTGCCGACATTGATCTGCTTGCCGTCGGAGGGCTTGAAATAGACTGTGTCGTTGGATTCGGCAGTACGCTCTGCATCAAGGAATGCAGTCCATTCGGCCTTGGTTGTGATGGTTTTAGTTTCTGCAAAAGCGGAAACAGCGGAAATCATCGCAGCAAGACCTAACACTGAAGTAAAAATTTTCTTCATAGGATTGTTGTTTTGAGTTGTTAATAATGTTAATTTGTTGTTTTTATAAAATGGGATAACCACCTCCGGCCTCTGCCGCGATGGGGCGGCAGAGTGTCCGGGGAAGGAGCTTATTCAATACGGAGGTTCCAGTCGATGAAGTACTTCTCCTGAAGTGAAGAGCGCACCGTGGCGGCCTGGGAAGCATCGTACTTGCCCTTGACGCGGTCGTAAATGACGTTGTAGTCCTTGCCGTAGCGTTCAGCCATCTTGACGAGATAGGGGTAGGCCTTACCCTCGCCGGTGAACTCCTTGATGTACTCGTCGGCCAGTGCCATATCGTATTCGCGGATACGGTCGGCATCGTAGGCGAAGTCCTCAGGTGTTGCCTCGGGATTGGCGGCCAGATAATCCTCATAGGTGGTGAGGTCGTATTCCTCGCCGCGGGTCACACCCACAATTCCGATGTTACCGCTCGGACTGCCAGTACGTGTGGTTCCGGCAGCATCGATGTAGGAAATGTCATACGGGAACCAACGCACGTATTCATCAGCCCATACAGGCTTTCCGTCGAGGGTATCTTTTGACATCGTATCTTTACCGCCGGGGAAACGTCCTTCAATACCATTGTTGAGAATGGTGCGGGCCACATCCCAATGTCCGAGATGATTCTCTGCCTCGGCCAGCAGGAAGTGGAGATCCTGAGCACGGTAGAGGGGGATGGAAGGCTCAATCTCGAAAATCTTGTCACGAAGATAACCCTTGTATTCACGACGGGTGTAGTAGTACTTGGTGAAAGCGGGTTCGCCGGAGAGCGTGTAGGTCATGAGTTTCTGTGTGGGACCGCGCAGGTCGGCTTCGCTGTAAATACTCTGTCCGTATTCGGAGGGACGCAGATAGTAGCCGTCGCCGGGATATTCGGGACACAGATACTGGACGAGGCGATTGCGCTGTTTGTTCTGGTAGTCGTAGAAGATGGCTCCCAACAGCTGCCAGTCGGCGTACTGATTGACCTGTTCGGTGTAGAAGAGCTCCGAGTAGTAGAGGATGGAAACGACGGTGAGCGCCTGGGCATGCAGAATATAGGTAGTGTTGGTCTGCAAATCCACCTTGACGGGCTGCTGGTCGATGTAGGTCAGCAGATTGTCGTGGAGCCATTGGTAGTAGGGACGGGCCTCAGTTTCAGAAGCGCACTCACTGGCACGCCATGAGGTTGCCTCTGCGCGGAGCAACATCCACGGGGGAGTCATATACTTCCAGAAGTCGTAGTTGGCATTGCCGTTGACGGGATCGACCCAAGTGGTCCAATCCATCGTGAGGTCGGCAGGAATCTGCTGACCGCAGGTCTGGATGCCTTGATCGAGGGTCTGAATACATTTGTCCCAAAGACCGGCCAGTGTGCCGTTGGCTGCGCTGTAGTGGGTGAAAGCGGCATCGCTGAGCGATGTCAGTTCGGTCATGCGGGCATCGTACCAATACGCCTCACCGTAGATTTTGCCGAGCTGGATGTAAGCCCATACTTTGATGCGGGTGGCACAGGAAATCAGACGGGGGATATGCACCTTGGCCGAATCGCTGAGGGCGCCGTTGATGTCGGTATAGAATTCGTCCATCTTGGCTACGAAGTCGTTGCAGGCGGCAATCACGTTGTAGTAGCCCGTAGGATCGGCATATTCGTTGCCGTCGGTGGGAGCGTAGTTGTTGATGTTCTGAAGCGCAACTGGAGCGTTGCCTGTTGTCTCCAGGAACTGACATCTCGTATCGGTCAGATAGATGGCGTTGTCGCCGACCTCCTGCATACTTGTAATGATACCCAGAAAGCCGCGATACATCTCACTTTCCTTGCGGATGTAGTCATCGTCTTTCAGAATATTGTCAGGATCGGTTTCGAAAAAGTCGTCGCAAGAGGTCATGGTCAGCGCCAGAAGGCATGCAAGAACCCCAACTCCTACACCTCGCCGGGAGGTGAGGGTCGTAGAAAGGAACATACTCTTCAGATGATAAATCATATTAATCATATCGTACTAATAATATATTCGTTTTTATTCTATTCACTCCCCTCGCCTTTTGAGCTGGTTCCCGCCCTTTACGAGAGGGTCAGGGAGGGTTCGGGCAAGGGGGTGAGACTTCTGTTAGAAGTTGAGATTCAGTCCGACTTTGAAGGTGACGGGATTGGTTACCTTTGCGTAGTCGAAGCCGCGAAGCGCTTCGGCATAGCTGTAGGAGAATTCAGGATCGCCACCGAGGTAGGAGGTGAGGGTGAAGAGGTTCTCGGCAGCCACCCAGAGGTTGCCGCTTGCGAATCCGAGCTGCTTCTTGGTGAAGGCATACGAGAGCTGAAGGTTGCGTAGCTTCAGGTAGGAAGCGTCCTCAATCCAGCGGTCGGAGAAGAAGTTGTTGCCCGAGGGATCACCATAAGCGGCACGGGGCATCGTGGTCTGCTGTCCCTCAATCTGCCAGCGGTTGAGCACCGAGGTAGATTGATTGAAGAAGTTGTCCATCGACTCGGTCTGACGGCGTGTAGCATTGTAGGCCTCGTTGCCAATCGAGAATCCGAAGTCGGCAGAGAGCGACCACTGACGCCACTGGAGCGAGGTGCCGAACGAGCCGTAGAGGTCGGGCGTGGCCTTGCCGAGCGTGGTACGGTCGGCATCGTTGATGATACCGTCGCCGTTCTGGTCGACAAAGATGACATCGCCGCCCTGATAGCTGTTGCCGTAGGTATTCTTGAGCCCGGAAGCCTGAGCCTCGGCTGTCGTGGCGAAGACGCCGCGTGTCTGGTAGCCGTAGAACTGATAGGGCGTTTCGCCGACCCGGAGAATGGTCTGGGCATCGTCGTTATTGTAGGAAGTATAGGTCTGGATGAATGTGTCCTGCGGACCGAGATCCTTGACGGTGCTCTGCCAGTGGGCTACGCCCATGTGGATGTTCCAATTCCAGTCCTTGTTGTGGATGGGGGTCCAGCGGATGTCGGCTTCGAAACCGGCGGTATTGATCTGTGCCGTGTTGTCGTAGTAGAAATCCGTATTGCCATAGACGGCTGAGATTTCCCGGTTGAGCAGCAGGTCGTAGTTCTTGGCCCAGAAGCCGTTGACGCGGATGTTCAGTGCGTTCTTGAGCAGCGACATATCGAAGCCGTAGTCGGCCTGCAGTTTCTTCTCCCATTCGAGTTTGGTGTTAGGTACACCGTGACGAACTATCGTTCCGAGGTTGAAGAGGTTGTTCGAGACGTAGTAGTTCTTGCCGTAGTTGGACGAGAAACGCGAGTTGCCGGAGAGGGAGACCTCGGCCGTGAAGTTGAGGTGGTCGTAAGCCTCAGGCATCCATTCCTGATTGGCCATCATATAGGTGGCGCTCACCGAGGGGAAGAATCCGAAACGGGGTGCATCGACGCCGGAGGCAGAGGTGCCGTCGGCAGTGATACCGGCCGAGAACTTGAGCAGGTCTTTCCAAGTGTAGTCGCCGTGGGCATAGAAGGAAAGAATCTTCCAGTCGTCGTTCGAACCGAAGATGCTCCACTCGTCGGTCATTACACCCAGCGTCTTGTAATAGTCGTTGGCCGAGTTGTAGCCCTTGGATGCGTCATACTCGTAGCTCTTGGTCATGAACCGGGCGCCTGCATAGGCACTCAGACGATGCACGTCTTCAAACGTGTTGTTGTAGGCGGCGTTGAGGTTGAAGTAGTAGGCATTCTGGCGGATTACACCCATCGAGACGAAGTTCTCGCCCGTGCCGTAAAGCTGCGGGATGATGGCCTTGTCGCTCACACCGGGCGTGAAGATGTACTCTTCGGTGTAGTCGTAGTAGAGGTTGATCAGACCGGTGAATGTCCAATGGGGTGTAGGTCTCCAGTTGAGGCCCAGTCGGATGTTGGCATCGTAAATCTTATCCGTACCTTCCACCGTGCGGACGATGGCCAGGGGATTGGACACATTGTCGTAAGCGTAGGTGGGATTGGAGTTGACGTTCCATCCGTTGTATTTGGCATAGCGGTTGATGAGCGAACCGTCCGACAGCTGGTCGTAGGGAGACAGCATGGGCATCATGTGGTAGGCCGACAGGATGGGGTTCGTCTCGGATGCCATACCCGTGTTGTTGAGGTCGGAGTTGATATAGGCCAGGTTGACCGACGTGAAGATCTCGAAGTCACGGCTCACGATAATGTTGGTGTTGATTGCCGTCGAGTAGCGGTCGCTCTTGGTCTGGTCGAGGGTGCCGTTCTGGCGGGTATAGCCGAACGAGATGTTGTATTTTGCGATATCGTCACCACCTTCCACACGCACGTTGTTGTTTGTCACGAAGGCATTGCGGCTGATTTCATCGACCCAGTCTGTATTGTTGTTGAATATATAGCCGTAGTATCCGGGATTGCTGCTCAGAAAGGGATAGTCCTGCAGGAGGGACGAGAGCGAGGCATAGCGCGTCTGGCCGATGCCCTGCAGATACTCCTTAAACTGGCTGACGCCGAGCACGGGAATCTGGCGGGGCTGGCGGGCGATACCGAATGATCCCTGATAGGAGATGCGTGTCTCGAGGTTGTCGCTGGAAGCCTGTTCTGTCTCGATGAGGATGACGCCGTTGGAACCCAGAGAACCGTACATAGCCGCCTCGGCACCCTTGAGCACAGTGATGCTGTGAATATCCTTGGCATTGTAGCCGAAGAGGGCGTCACGCGAGTAGGCGTTGATTACGTCGCTTACGCTGACATTGGCCAGATGAGGCACACCGTTGATGACGATGAGAGGCGTATTCTCGGCGTGCAGGGAGTGAAGACCGCGTATGTTGAAATAACCGCCTTCACCGGGCATACCGCTCTTGCGGGTCACCGTCAGGGCAGCGTCTCCGTCCTGCCAGGAAAGGTCGGCCGAGGGCGAGTCCTGCATATCCTTTTTAAATAAGGTGGAAAGCGTAGCGGCTGCGTGGTCGCGTGTGGTTGTTCCGGAAGGAAGCACCACTTCACCGCTGTAGTTCTTCTCGTCGGTGGGCACCATGACGATGACCTTCGGTATCGAGAAGAGGGGATACTCGTGACCATAGTAGGCATCGGCGGCTACGCGGAGGGTTCCCTGTGTGGCCTTCGTGGTCAGTGTGTATTCGCCGAGCGAGTCGGTCACCGCCGAGCCCGAAGCTCCGGGAATCGAGAGGATGACACCTTCGAGGGGCTGACCGTCGGAACTTACGATTTTGCCTGTATAGACTTGTGCATCCTGAGCTACAGCTGCTGTAGCCAGGCAAAGCGATGCGAGAACTATATTGAATCTTTTCATGTGAGGCAAGACAATTAATAGTTATTCGTTGTGGGACGGAGGCACCAGTGATACATCATCAGCTGGTACACATTGCTCTTGCTGCGGTCTGTTACATCTGTGCCGTAGTTTCCCATATAGAGTTCGGACATGTCGTTCGACTGTACGCGGATTTTGAAGTTGCCCGGCTTCTTGAGGGTGACGGTAGCCACCTGATAGCCGTCGGTATCGTAGGCCGACGCTTTCTGGTAGAGGTCAGGATCCTGGTCGTACCACCAGCGCCAGTCGAAGTATTCGCCATAACCGATGCTTTCCGAGCCATAGAAGTCGAGACCCTCCATAGCGCCGCCGCGGTCGAAGTGGAAGTTGGAGCCGGTGGCAATCATTGACATATCCTTGACGCAGATGTTGTCCTCGGTAAGTTCTTCGTCCCCATCTCCGAAATAGATGCTGAGCGAATAACGGAGGGAGTGCTTGAATCCCATACGCAGATAATATTCGCCGGCGGGCAGGCGTACCTCGGCAAGGCCGAAGTTGCGGTCTGTATTGTAATAGAGACCTACATACTCGACAGCACAAGGCAACGTGTCGGCAAAGGCTTCCTCGGTGGGCACAGCTGTCAGTACATGATAGTACATCGTAGGCAGTGTCGAAGAAAGTTCGAAGGGTCCCTGGGCATCGTTCACGATGAGCGGGTCGCGCCAGTTGATCCATTTGAAGTATCCTCCTTCGACGGGCTTATGGCTCGATGCATTCCACCCCTGCTGGGCAGGAGTAAGAGCTGCGAAAGTCTGATAGAAGCGGGCTTTTGCACGATAGATGACAATGTGGTTGGGGATGCGGAAATCCGAGAGGAAGTAAGCCGTACCGTTCGAGAGGGTTACTCCGTTCTGGTAGTCGGCAATCTGAACGGAAGGTTTCCACTGGGCTGCGTCGTAAGCCTTGAAGGTTTCGGTGTCGGTAGCATCGTCAGTTTCGCGAACATATCCGCCTACATTGGTGTATTGTCCATCATAGGAGGGAGCCACTTCGTCGGCAGAAAGGCGACGGTCGGAGAAACAGGCGGCCAGCATCCATTTGCGGAATTTGAGGCTGTCCTCAGGGGTGACAGCGCGGTTGAGCCATACGGGGATGGAGTCGAGCGCGCTGTAGTATGCTTTCCGGATCAGGTCGTTGCTGGGAATGAAAACGGTCGACTGGAATGCTTCGGAGCGCATGTTCCAGGAGAGGAGTCCGTTTTCAGTGTAGCGGTCCATCAGTGTGTTGCGAACAGCAATTACCGAGTCGCTGTAGATTGTATTGCCCATGGCATCCACACCTGAAGGCGTCGAAGCAGATGCGTCGAAATAACGTTCCTCAAACTCGGCAATCAAAGCCTTGAAGAGCGAATAGTTTTCATCGTCTAACGACTGAATATACTCATAAATGGAAGGTTCTACAGAGATGAAGCCGTCCACATAGTAGATGTAGCCGTTGTCGGCCTTCACGATTTTGGTAACCTTCCGGGAATTGAGGTAGTGGTTGCTGCCTTCTTCGGTAATCCAGAGGTTTTTGCCCGACAGCATATAGATGCCATTACCGTCAATCAGGGACGCGGGTTCGAAAGCGATGTCGCTCACCAGGTTTTTGGCGGTAGCATCGGAGAGAGAGCTCTCAATGTCGGCATCGCTGACAGCAATTACTGTGACGCCGTTGGCTTCGCTCAGCGAAGAGGCAAACTTGCGGTAGGCATCGGACATATTCGACAAGTCGCTTTGGGAAGCGAGGTAGGCAGCCACGTCACCTTGGTAGACTTGAACCGCACTGGTTGGAGTGAGGTCGGTATCGTCGTAGTGGCCGTCCCAGTCGTCTGAACAGGCAACAGCTCCGAGCAACAGAAAGCAGAATCCTGCCATCCGGCTCATCCGTTTAATGTCATTTAAGTATTTCATTGAATTATACATAAATTCAGATTTCATTATTGTTCGTCAAAACTCGCGGTTATCACTCGTTGACGGGAATGAACTCAAGGTAGTCCCACAACTGGTGGTACGAGCCATTGGTCTTGGCATTGATGTCGAGGATGGTTGCACGGAACACATGCGTCCCCGAAGTCTCGAACTCCATCTCGTCGAAGAGGGTCAAATCACCGCTGCCGTAGGTGAAGCCTGTGGTGGGCAGACCACGGAATACGTATTTGTTGGTAGTCCACTCGTCGTTGCCGAGCTCGGGATCCACCTGGAACTTGGTGAGCGAACCAGCGGCATGGAACGAACGCATTGTAGCCTCGGACGCATAGTGGAGCACCACTTTATATTTACCGGCGATGATGGTCGGCGTATTGAACTGAATCCAGCCGGCATAGCCCAGGTTGAGCACCAGAAGGTTGTTCATATAAGCTCCGTAAGCATTGTTCTCTTTATCGCGGGTTGATACATATTTACACTTCTTAAAGCCCACCTTGCGGTAGTTGGACGTAGAGGCCTTTGTAGGGTTGGCTTTATAGGTGAAGGTGGATTCTGTAATTTCGCCGTACTGTCCGTCGCGGTAGCTGGAAGTTCCCTCATTGTAGGCGAGGTCTATCTGATACTCGCGGTTGGTCATTGAGTTCGAGAAGAGTTCTCCGAGACCCTTGTCTGCACCATAGCCGTTTACAAAACTGATAATCTCGGCCGTATTGCAGAAGTCCCAGCGAACGGTGACAGGTTTGGGAGCCCAAACAGGCATCCAATAGTCAATCTTGTGAATGTAGCCGTTGCGTGCCTCGATGTTGGAGCGGAGCACATGTGCGGTCTGGTTGATTCTGGTCTCCATGACAGTCTTTCCGTCTTCAGCCAGCGTATTCTCGCAGGTTACCACCTGACCGCTCAGATTTGTGTCGTAGATGAGAATCTGGTCAGGCGTATCGAACGAGAAGAATTTCTCGCGTGTGTAACTTTGGTCGAAGAAATGGTAGGACACATAGTTCCACAGGGCATTGTCTTCCGACCCGATTTTTGCTTTGAGATCGGATAGGCTGTTGATGCCGGCATCCTTCATAGCATCGTCGGTAGGAGCGAAGCAGGTGAAATTATAGGTCTTGACGGAATAGCCGCCGCCGGGAATACGGATGGTGTCGCGCAATTTGCTGACCACCTCGT